>OEIU01000127.1_pt1 | contig 76033 bp, 73 predicted proteins | sample 1539221 | NCBI WGS metagenome assembly OEIU01 (sample SAMN03792071, study PRJEB22550) | activated sludge metagenome | feature: wastewater treatment plant; material: activated sludge; isolation source: Wastewater treatment plant of a petroleum refinery complex | place: Argentina: Zarate | collected...
ATGCCGGGTGATAGCCGTCGCATTCGTTCTCCAGGATGAACTTCCAGTTCGCCTTGACGCGATGCTTGAGGAAGCCGGCAGTAACCTCGACTTCGCCTTCCGGCGAGAAGCGCACCAGCCGGTCGATGGTCTCGGCCGCCCCGCCGAGATGCTCTTCCAGCGTCGGCCCGTCGGCGGCAAAGGAGCCGAACACGAAGCCGCGATAGGATTGCACCCGCGTCACGCGGCCGAGCGCCAGTTTCGACTTGTCCTGACCCTCATAGCCGTCCGGGAACGCGTAGCCGACGAGGCGACCGTCATTGGCAAAGGTCCAGGAATGGAACGGACACGTGAAGGAGCGTGCGTTGCCCTTGTCGTATGAGCAGACCTGATTGCCGCGATGCGAACAGCGATTGAGCAGGAGGTTGACCTTGCCCTGCTCGTCGCGGGTCATGATGACCGATTGCGGGCCGATCGACTTGACGACGTAATCGTTGGTGTTGGGCACCTCGCTTTCGTGCCCGACATAAACCCAAGTGCGGTACCAGATGTTCTGCAATTCGGCTTCGAAGATCGCGGGGTCGCTGTAGAGCGAACCGTGAACCCGGTCCGGCCGGATCAATTCACCCCATTGCGACGCACGCGGCACGACGTTCATCGCTGCATCTCCCTTGCATTCTTCGTGGCCGTCCCGGGCTCTCTTGCGGATCCCTGCGGCTTGGGCTAAAAATAATCCGACTGACCGTTCTAAGAATAACACCGACATTTGGCGGCTTCAAGCGGATTTTCCCAAGCACGCACTACCCGCCGGCCTGCACCGTCGATAACAACGGGTTTGAAGGGAGTTTTGGATGGAAAGCCACGCCCCTGCTGATCTCGCACGCGCTCTGTACGCTGCGCTTGCTGCCGGCGACCGTGCGCAACTCGACGTATTGCTGCACCCGGAATTCACCGGTCGCACCGCCGAGGGGATGCCGTTTGGCATCGGCGGCGATCACGACGGCCCTGCCGCGATGCGCCGCAACGGCTGGGGCGCGATCTCCCGTCATTTCGAGGCGCTTGCCGAGCCGGAAGAATTCCTCGACCTCAAAGACGGGCGCCTGCTGGTGAAGGGCCGTTATCGCGGGCGAGGTAAGCAAGGCGGCGCCGTGCTGGATGCCGCCTTTGCCCACCTGATCGCAATCGACCAGGGACGCATCAAGTGGCTGGAGCAATATACCGACACCGCACGCTGGCATGACGCAGCCGGTCCACTTCGAACCGTGCTGCTCGATATCGAAAACCATGTCGCGACGTTGCGGCTAAATCGCCCCGACAAGGGCAACGCGATCGACGCGGATATGGCCGACGATCTTGCCGAAGCCGCGACCCAGATTGCCGAGCGGTCGGACGTCCGCGCCGTCCTGATCGCCGCCAACGGGCCGAACTTCACGGTCGGAGGCGACCTTGGCCTGTTCGCGGGAACAGCGCGCGAGCGACTGCCGAGCCGGCTGCGCCGCATGATCGACAGCTATCACCTTGCGATTGACCGGTTTACCAGCATCGATGCACCCGTGATCGCCGCGGTACGCGGCGGCGCCGGTGGCGGCGGATTGGGGCTGCTCTACGTTGCCGACATCGTCGTGGCAGCCGACGATGCACGGTTCGCGCTAGGTTATGGCGCGCTGGGCCTGACGGCCGATGGCGGCAATACTTGGTTCCTGCCCCGAATGGTCGGGATGCGGCGCGCGCAAGAACTCTTCCTGCTCAACCGCCGCCTCACGGCGCAAGAAGCTCTTGCGTTCGGATTGGTCTCGCGCCTCGCGCCTGATGATGCCGTCGAGACTGAGGCAGCCGGGCTCGCCGCCAAACTGGCCTCAGGTCCTACGCTTGCCTATGGCGCCGTGCGCCGCATGCTGAGACAGTCCTTCGAAACCGGCTTGTCTGACCAACTCGCCGCTGAGAAGGACTCCATTGTTGCCGCCAGCAACACACAAGATGCGCAGGAAGGAATCGCCGCCTTCGTTGCCAAGCGCCGACCGCAATTCCACGGCAGGTGACCAGACTCGGCGAATGGCCCTGATCGGCCGATTGTCACGGGACCGCGCCCGAAGAGTTCGCCGCCACCATCCGTCCCGAAAAAAATGGGCGAAGGTGGAAGGACGCAAGATCACGCTCGAATAGCGACGCTATTCCACCTTGACGCTGCGTTCCTGAATCACCTTGCGCCATGCGGGGATTTCCGCCGCAATGATGGCGGTCAATTCGGCTGATGTACTCGAGCTCGCTTCCACGCCGTAGCTAAGGAAACGATCGCGAATCTGCGGCGTCGACAGTGTCGATTTCAACGCCGCATTCAGCTTTTCGACGATTTCGGGCGGCGTGCCGGCCGGAGCCAGTATTCCGAACCAGGTTTCCACCGCGTATCCGTTCAGGGCATTGCCGATCGGCGCCGCTCCCGGCGCAACCGGCGAGGCTCCCGGCGACGAGACGCCAAGCAGCTTCACCTTTCCGGAACGGATATGCTCGTTCAGCGTATCGGACGTCGTAGTGAGCAGAACGTCGACCTCACCGGCAAAGATCGCGAGCGTCGTCGGCGCCTGACCACGATATGGGACATGCACCATCTGCAAACCTGCCTGGTTCAGGAAGCGCTCCGTGCTCAGATGGCCCAGCGAACCGGGTCCGGCAGTCGCATACAGCATCGGCTTGCTTTGGGATTTGGCATGAGCGATCAGGCCGGCCACATCGCTCGCCGGCACCTTTTCGCTCGCCACCAGCACCAGCGGCGCCTTGGAGACCAGGGAGACGGGCACAAAGCTCTTCAGTGGATCGAAATCGACTCCCTTCTGGAGCAGTGGCGCAATCGAAATCGGTCCGTTGTTCGCAAACAACAAGGTGTAGCCGTCCGCATCGGCGCGCGCGGCCTCATTGGCGCCGGTCGTGCCCGCCGCACCACCCCGGTTGTCGATAATGATGGGTTGCCCGAGAATTTTTGCCATGGGATCCTGCAGGGCCCGGGCCATGATGTCGGTCGATCCGCCTGCCGGATATGGGACGATCAGCCGGATCGGCCGCGATGGATAATTATCTGCCAGCGCCGGACCCGTGAGCAATGTCAGTCCGAATGCAAGAACCCTGAAACAAGCACGCATCACGTCGTCACTCCCTGGAATTTATTTTCTTTGTTGTCTTTATTTGGCCTCGTCCCGCTAACGCGGCCTTGAACTCCCAAACGCACCCGATGCGACAACATCCGCGATTTCGTTCGGGGACATTCTGAGGACGCGCGCGAGGACATGGTCACGATGGCCTCCGATGGCCGGAATCTCATGCCCGATCCTCGTATCCGCGCCCGACATCCGCCACGGCGCATTGACGCCCTTGAATTCCCCCGCGCTGTCGGCAATCGGCGCGAATGCGCCTCGATCGGCTAGATTCGCATCATCCAGGGCTTCGGACGGGTGGCGAAAGCGGGCGCTCGGAATGCCCGCTTTGTCCAGTGCGGCAAGGCACTCATCAGCGGTATGCTGCATCGTCCACTGTTCTATAATCGCCATCATCGCAGCCCAGTTTGTGCCGCGTGAAGACACCGATTTGAAGCGCGAGTCTGATACGAGCTCTGGCAGTTTGGTCAGGTCGCGCAGGGCCTCGAAGTTGCGCGCTGAAACCGGGGCGATCAGAATATCCCCATCCTTGACGCGCACCGGACCGTAGGTCGGACGCGGCATCGGCCTGGAGAACTGCGCCTCCTGCAGTTCATAGACCAAAAGATTCAGCATGCAGTCCATCAGCGCAACGTCGATACGTTGCCCCTCGCCTGTGCGCGCTCTCTGCACCAGCGCGGTCTGAATTGCCGAGAAGCCGAATATGCCGCCGAGGATGTCGGCGACGAACACCGCTCCCGCCGCGGGCCGGTCCCGATCGCCGGCATACCGCGCCAGTGCGAGATCGAATCCGCTCTCGGCGTGGACGATCATCGCATAGGCTGCACGCTCGGCCTGTGAACCGGTCTGGCCATAGCCGGATATCGAGCAATAGACCAAACGAGGGTTGATCCGGCGGAGCGCTTCATAACCGAGGCCCAGCCGCTCCATGACACCCGGCCTGAAATTTTCGACCAGAACGTCGGTACTTTCGACCATGCGATGCACGAGCCTGATCGCCTCAGGCGATTTGAGATCGAGTGCAAGGCTCTTCTTGCCGGCATTGAGTTGGCCGAAATAGGCACTCTGGCCTTCCCGCACCGGTGCCCGCAGGCGCATCTCCTCACCCTCAGGGGGTTCGATCTTGATCACTTCCGCGCCGACATCCGCCAACAGGCGCGCGCAATATGGCCCCGCGATCATGATCGTAAAGTCCAGCACGCGGAGGCCTTCGAGCGGTTTGGATGAGTTCTCCTGCACGGCTTACTCCTATCGCGGTAGCCCCAGCGCGCGCTGCGCAATGAGGCTCCGCTGAATTTCATTGGTTCCGATGCTGATGACCCACATCAGCGAATGGCGAAGGTTCTGTTCGAACCGGCCGTTATCGATCGCGCCCGGCATCTGCTCGGACAACGCGGCTCGCATCCCGAGCATATCAAGGGCGGCTTCGCCGAAACGCTCCATTAGTTCGCTGGAAAATACCTTGCTGATCGCACCGTATTCAGGCGGCGTGATCCCGTCAGAAGCCAGATCGGCACAGTGCATCATCAGTTGCCGGCCAATCTCAATTTCGCTGGCGAAGCCCGCCATCCTGTCGCGGATGACCGGATCGCGGGAAAGATCCGGATTGGCAATCAAGTGCCGGCGCAATTGTTCAAACGCGTGCGCGACTTTCAGCACAATGCCACCACCGACCAATCCACGCTCGAAAGCGAGCGCCCCGGTCAGGACTTTCCAGCCCTCATTGACCCGGCCAACGAGGTTCTCCAGCGGAATACGCACCTTGTCGTAAAAGATGTTGGCGAACGTGCCATCGTACATGGTGGCTGCAGGCTGGACGGTGATCCCCGGCGAGTTCATCGGAACGATGAACATGCTGATGCCCGCATGAGGCAGCTTGGCGTTCTTGTCCGTTCGCGCGGCGAGGAACATGTACTTGCCCCACCAGGTCGTGGTCCAGATCTTCTGACCGTTGATAACCCAATGGGCGCCGTCTTGAACCGCACTGGTGCTGAGCGCTGCGAGGTCGGACCCTGCCTGTGGTTCGCTATAGCCCATGCCGTGCATGGCCTCGCCGCGAAGGATTTCCGGCAGGTACCTGGCCTGTTGCTCGAGCGTACCGAACATCATGAGAGCGTTGGATTGTATCGAGGCGCCGATGCGTGGAGCTTCGTACTGTTCCATCGTCTCCATGAACGCGATCTGTTCCAGCGGCGTGCGCGCCTGCCCCCCGAATTGCTGCGGCCAACCCAGGCCGATCCATCCGGTCTTGCCAATATCGAGAGCGAATTCGACGTCGAACTCCCGTTCGTGGAATGGCTTTTCGTCGAACCGGGATTTCCTATCTCCGGACCAGTGCTGGACGAGCCATTCCTTGACGTCTTTGCGCAGCTCGTTGCCGGCCGCGCCCAGATCGTACGGCGGCAACCCGACGCCGCCGTCGTCGAACAATCTCGAGGCCAGCCTTCGCTTGGCAAATGCCGCGCCGCCAAGCGCGATCGTATCGAGATGCACGCGCTTGAAGTGAAGCGGCGCTTCGTGCTCCTCGGCATAGCCAATCGCGCCGAACGTATGCTGGGTCTCCAGCGAACAGCGCCGGAGCGCGGATCCCGCAAAAGCCATGGCGCAATTTGCGAAGTATGACCACTCCTCATGCCTGTCGTCGTACAATCTCGCTGCATGACCAAGAATGAGACGCACACCTTCCAGATCGATGAAACAATTGGCAAGCTTGTGCTGGATCGCCTGAAACTTGCCGATGGGCTGTCCGAATTGCTGCCGATCCTTGGCATAGGACACGGCCAGCTCGAAGGCGCGACACGCGGCGCCATGAGCCCGCGCCAGCAGCGTCGTCCTGCCGATCGTCTGCAACTCTTCCATGCTGACGTCGTCGAGCCGAATCGATTCTGCCGGGGCCTTGTCCAGCACCAGTTCACAAGCGCCCCACGTGCCCATCGCGCGCGTCGGCGTGCGAACGACGCCGCCTCCCCCCAGGTCGACGAGGGCAAATTGCGACTCGCTTACCGGTACCAGCAGGTGCGTCGCGCCGCCCGCCGCTTCGACGAAGCGGAGCGAACCGCTCGCCTCCTGCCCGCGAAGCTCGATCGAGCCAACGCCGGGGTCCGGGTCCAGCGCACCGAACGAGAAGGCAATGCGCGCCGTACCATCGTGCAGCGCCTCGCTCATTTGCCGCGCGAAGTCGGAGGATGCGTTCGTGAATACGAGATTTGCGAGCGCTGCAGACCACATCGGCGCCGGACACGCGGCGCGGCCAAGCTCCTCCATCACGGCCAGGATTTCGCGCAGGCCACCCTGCTCTGCATCTGCGCCGAGGACCGCGATTCCCTGATCGACCAGACTGTTCCACAGTGCGGTAATTTCCGCATCGGATTCGGCACCGCCTACATCCGAAGCGCGCCAATGCGCATCGAGAAGCCCGCGAACGGAGTCGCGAAGCATGACGCTGACGTCCAGGTCCTCGGTCTCCGGCGCAGCCATCGCGATGTTCTCAGGCTTGGCCGAACTTCGGCTTCCGCTTCTCCTTGAACGATATCGTTGCTTCCTTGTGGTCTGCCGTCTCGAACGTGACCTGTTCGAGCGCCATCGAGGCTTCGAGCAACATGTTGACGCGATCCTTCACGATCTGATTGATCGACAGCTTGGTCCAGCGGATCGCCCAGGTCGGACCGTTCGCCAGCTCGATTGCAATCTCTCGGGCCTTGCCCAGAACTTCGGCGCGCGGGACAACATGATTGACCAGCCCGATCCGCTCGGCTTCCCCGCCCTTGAGCAAGGTACCGCGGATCAGAAATTCCTTGGCCTTGTTGATGCCAACGAGCAGCGGCCAGATCACTGTCCCGCCGTCCCCGGCAACCAAGCCGACGCGCGAGACATGCGTGTCGCCGATGCGTGCATCCTCGGCCATGACAGTGATGTCGCAGAGCAGCGCGTGGGTCGCGGCGAGCCCGATGGCGTCGCCGTTAATGGCTGCGATGATCGGCTTGTCGAGTTCGAGCTGCCGGGTGACGGCACGTCGGCTGATCATGGGATCATGGACCTCGCCCTCCTCGAGCACGTCGCCGCCGGGACGCTCCGACATCGCCTTGACGTCCCCTCCGACGCTGAAGAAGTCACCAGAGCCTGTCAGCACCACGACATTTACGGCGGGATCATCCCCCAGGTCGTCCCAGATCGTCCGTAACTCGCGGATCAGCTTTTGATTGATCGCGTTTCGCGCCTGCGGCCGGCTCAACGCGACCGTCGCGACCTTGTCGGCCACTTCAACTCGCAGACACTCATATTTGGCATATTGAGACACGCTTACCTCCCTGGCTCCTTTAGTTCGAACTTGATTTGACGCGTTCTACGGGCGCATACCCGGCCGGACCTCCGCCAACGCGACATGAAGCGACATGGCCCCTGGATCCTGCTCCAGCATCCGCTGCACGGCCTCCAGATGCGCGCGCATCAACCGGCACGCCAGCGTGGCGTTCTTCTCCGCTATTGCCGAGACAAGCTGGCGCCGCCGCTCCGCCAGCCTGCTCATCGCTACGCCGCTGGACGCGACTTTCGCATAGACAAAGCGCATGTGAATTTCGGTCACGGAATCCATGATCATCGCAATGACCTTGTTGCCCGTCGAATTGGCAAGCAGCCTGTAGAACTCGCGCGAACACTCGACGCGGTCGAGCAGCCGCCCCTCCTTCGTTGCAAGTTCCGTTCGCTTGATATTGCCTTCGAGCGCATCCAGATCGGCCTGCCGTGCATTGCTACAGGCGAGCCTGACGACGAGGTCGAGTACGTAGACACGCGCCTCCGACAGCTCCCGGATCGAAATCGTCCCCAGGCTCAGCATGTCCCGCATCACATCGTTCATGCGGCTGGTGTCGCCTTCCTGGATGAAGGCTCCGCCCTTGACACCCTTCATCAACCGCAACACCCCGGCCATCTCGAGGCTGCGTAGCGCTTCCCGCAGCACGTTTCGGCTAACGCCAAGTTGCTGAGCGAGATCGCGCTCGGGGGGCAATTTATCGCCAGGCTTGAGGACGCCGAGCGCCAGCTGTTCGCGAATGCGTTCGCAGATTTCCTCGAACGCGCGCCTGGTGTGGATCGGCCGAAACCTGGGGGCCGGCGCAGGACCGGTCAACGTCCGATGGTCGACGGGACGCTCGCGCCTGCCGGAGGACGCGTTCCGTTGCCGAGAACTCGCGCGGGGGCTTGACTTGGTGCTCATGGGATGGACTATTAAATGGATCACCCATTCAATGGAAGCCCCTTTCGAGGGCTTCCGGCACAAAATTGTTCGAGGCCCCATGAGTTTTACGGAGGAGCAGATCGCGTTCCGCGACAGTGTCCGGAGGATGGCCGCAAAGCACGTTGCACCGATCGCCGCCGAAATCGACGAAACCGATCGCTTTCCAACCGAGTTGGTGAAGCTGTTCGGCGAAATGGGACTGATGCAGCTTTGGGTACCTGAGCGCTATGGCGGTCCGAACGGCAATCTCACCATGGCCTGCATCGCGCGCGAAGAAATCTCGAAGATTTCACCCGCTTGCGCGTCGATCGCCGCACTCAACACCATGTTCATCATGCCGCTGCTTCATTTCGGCTCGGAAGCGCAGCGACAGAAGTATCTGCCGATCATCGCTCGCGGCGGTGTGGTCACCGCCATCGCAATTTCCGAGCCGCAGGCGGGTTCCGATGTCGCGGCGATCAACACCCGCGCCCGCAGAGACGGCGATTCCTACGTCCTCAATGGCCGCAAGCAGTGGTGCAGCTATGGGGTAGTCGCCGACTACATCGTGGTGATGGCGCGGACGAGCGACGGCGAAGGCGCGGACGGAATCAGCGCCTTCATTGTCGAGCCGAAAAAACTGCCCGGGGTTTCGTTCGGACGTCACGAGCGAAAGATGGGTTTTCGCGGCGCTCCCAATACGCCCATTTTCTTCGACAACGTGCGAATTCCGCTCGAAAATCTCGTCGGCGAGGAAGGCAAGGGATTTCGCGCATCCATGCGCGCGCTCGACCTCAACCGTCCGACGATCGGCGCACAGTCCGTCGGACTTGCTCAGGGCGCGCTCGACGCCTGTATCGCGTATGCGAAGGAAAGAAGGCAGTTCAAGAAGGCGATCGCCGAGTTCCAGGGCGTACAGTTCATGCTTGCCGACATGGCGATGCAGATCGAAGCCGCGCGCGCACTGGTCTACGAATGCGCCCGCGCGGGCGATGCCGCTGACTGGAAGCGCCTGAATGTCCTCGCCAGCATGGCCAAGTGCATCGGCAGTGATATGGCGATGAAGGTCACCACCGATGCCGTCCAGATTTTCGGGGGCTATGGCTACACCATGGACTATCCCGTCGAACGCATGATGCGCGATGCCAAGTTGACGCAGATCTTCGAGGGAACGAATCAGATCCAGCGCGTCGTGATTGCCCGGGAGCTGCTGCGCTAGTGGGCGCGGCAGAACCATCGAACTGCTGCCTCTGGCGAAGCAAATTCCGCTACGCCTGCGCCAGGGCGCCGGCCGCTTCGAGCGCATCGACCTGGTCCGGCAAAATCCCCCAATCCACCAGCGACTGCCGGGAGTCACTGCCGGGCGCAGGCGTCGGCCGATGAAGCTGAGACGCCGTGCGGGAGAAACGCGGTGCGGGACTCGGATGGCGGACGCCGTCGAAGGCGACGTAGACGTCCCGGGCCTTCATCTGCGGATGTTCCGGCGCTTCGTCGATCGTCAGTACGGCTGCAAGGCAAGCGTCGTGCCCGGCTGCGGCCGCGACCCAATCGTCGCGTGTCCGAGTCGCGAAAATTCTTGCGAAACGCTCGCGCATCTCCGGCCATGCCGAGCGGTCGTTCTGGTCAGGCAGGTCTTTATCTTCCCCAATGCCCATCACTCGAAGGAGATTGGAGTAGAAATGCGGTTCGATTGCGCCGACCGCGACGAACCGCCCGTCGCTGGTCGCGTAGCTTCGGTAGAACGGCGCTCCTCCATCGACGATGTTGTCGGCACGCCGCGCTGTCCAGGTTCCCTGCTGACGGAACGCCTGGAACGCCGACATCAAATGCGTCACGCCATCAATCATGGCGACGTCGATCGTCTGCCCACGCCCCGATTGGCGCGCTTCCATCGCCGCCGCAAGCAGTCCGACCACCAGATAGAGCGCGCCGCCGCCAAGATCGGCAACGAGGTTGAGTGGCGGCGGTGGTGGGCGGCCGTCTTCACCGAGACAGTGCAGCGCGCCGGTCAACGCGAGATAGTTGATGTCGTGCCCCGCCTCCTGCGCCATCGGCCCGGCCTGCCCCCAGCCCGTCATGCGCGCGTAGACGAGACGCGCGTTGACCGCAGCGCAGACTTCGGGACCGAGCCCCAGCCGTTCCATCACGGTCGGTCGAAACCCTTCGATCAGCGCGTCCGCCTTCGCCACCAGGTCGAGCACGGTCGCGACCGCCTGCGGCTGCTTCAGATCGAGTGCGACCGAGCGCTTGTTGCGATTGTAAAAATCGAATCGCGGCGGAAGGTCCGGTTCGCTTCCCGGTCTCGGGATGCGATCGATGCGCAGCACGTCGGCGCCGAGGTCACCGAGCAGCGCGCCGGCAAACGGCGCCGGGCCAATTCCGCCCATCTCGACGACACGCAAGCCATGCAACGGTCCGGTCACGATGAAACTCCTGTCTCGGAACTGAGCACCCGATCTCAGCGGTGGAAGCGCACGGTGTCGTCGATCCCTGCGCGACCGACGCGAGCGGCATTGGCCTTGACGTTGCGATCCTCAAAACCGAACGAGATGCCGAACAGCAGCTTCTGGTGCGCCGGAATGCCGAGCTGTTCGCGGATGATGTCCGGAAACAACCCCAGCGCCCCCTGGGCGCAGGACGCAATCCCACGCGTTGTCAGGGCGAGCATCAGGGTCTGCGCATACATGCCGATGTCGGCCGCTTCCCTCGTGTCGAACGGCGCGGGCATGAAGATCAGAACGGCGTGCGGCGCGTCGAAAAAGGCATGGTTTCGGACGTAGGCCATCTTGCGGCCAATCCTATCGTTGCGCGCGACCCCCATCGCGCCGTAGAGCTTCTGCGCGGCATCCACCTGCCGCTCGCGATAGACGCCGGTGAATTTGCCGTCGGCCGGCCAATCCGGCTTGATCGGCTCGTCGCGCATGCCCGCCGCAACGAGGGCGTCGCGCAGTCGCCCCAGCGTCCCGCCCGAGACGACATGCGGCGTCCATGGCTGCACGTTGCAGTTCGAGGGTGAGCATTGTGCAAGCTCGAATACTTCCCGCAGCGTCGCTTCCGGGACTTCGTCAGGCAGGAAGCCACGCACCGAGCGGCGCAGGCGGATCGCCTCGTCGACGCTCATCATGGGCCGCTGGTGCAGGCTCATCGCTCCTCCTCGATCAACGCCACGCCGCGGTCGGCATAGGCGCGCGCCAGATGCCGGCCGACGCGCGCGGCATCGGGCAAGACACCGCTGCCGAGATCGCCGCGCGCCGCGACGCCGGCACTGCCGACGGCACCGCGAAACATCGCAAAGACCTGGTGGAAGCGCGTGAGCCGCTCGGTGGCGCCCGCCTGCGCGTAGTAGAGTTCAAGATAATCGTGTTCGGAGGGGATACCCATCCGATCCAGCGGCAGGCCGCGCAGCCCGCCATTCTCATCCGGCGCCATCAGCCACGCCTGGCTGTTGAAGGCGAGATCGACCAGAGGATGGCCGAGCGTCGAGAGCTCCCAGTCCAGCACGCCGATGACCCGCGGCTCATCCTTGTGAAACATCACATTGGCGATACGGAAGTCGCCATGACAAAGCGCGATGGTCTCGCTCTCGGGCAGCCGGTCGCCGAGCCAGTCCACCATCCGGTCCAGCGCCGGATTGTCATCATCGCCGCGGCGGAACTGCGTCCATTGCGTCGACCATCGCTTGAGCTGGCGGGCAAAGTAGTTTCCCGGCCTGCCGAAATCCCCGAGACCGATTGCCCGGTAGTCGAGCCTGTGGATGGCCGCCAGCGTGCTGCACATCGAACGGAAGATTTCCGCGCGCGCCTCGCGCGTCACGCCGGGCGTCGCGAACTCGCTGAAGACACGGCCGTCCAGCCATTCCATCAGGTAGAACGGCGTGCCGACGATGGTGCGATCCTCGCAAAAGCGATAAGGCTTGGGCGTGGGAACCGGGCTTCCCTGCAGCGCCGTCAGCACGCGATATTCGCGATCGATCGCGTGCGCCGACGGCATCAGCACATTGCCGGGCTGCTTGCGCAGCACGCCGCGCCAGTCGCCACGGGTGACGAAGTAGGTCGGATTCGACATGCCGCCATGCGTGCGCTCAATCCGGGTGGAATCGCTACCGCCGAGCCAATCCTTCAAATATTCACCGAGCCGCGCCACGTCGAAGTCGATGCCGCGGTCGGAGGCATGCGTCCCATTCATCCGTTGCTCGCGCGCTTGCCGCTGAAGTTGAACAGGTACTGGCCCACGCGCCGCATCTGCACCTCCTCGGAACCCTCGGTGATGCGATAACGGCGGTGATGACGGTAGATATGTTCGAACGGCATCGCGCGGCTATAGCCGATACCACCATGCACCTGCATGGCTCGATCGGCCGCCTCGCAGCACAGCCGATTTGCGCGGAAGTTGCAGATCGACACCATGTCGCTGATCTCCAACGGGTTCTGCCGGTCCATCTGCCACGCGGTGCGGAAGATGAAATTACGCAGCATCTGGTATTCGGCCCACAATTCCACCAGCGGAAACTGGATCGCCTGTTTACGGGCCAGAGGCTCCCCAAAGACCACTCGGGACCTTGCGTATTTGACGGCCTCCTCGATGCAATAGCGTGCGGCGCCGGCGCTCGCGGCCGCCTGACGGATGCGGTTCTCATGCACAAATCGCTGCGCGACCACAAGGCCTTCGCCTTCCTTGTGCAGGATTGCGCTGCCGGGTACGCGTACATTGGTCAGCTCAGTCTCGGCATGATCGCTGGGCATGTTAAATGTCCAGTGATTGTAGAGAACCTTGTGGCCGGGTGCCTCGGTCGGCACGATGAAGGCAGTGATGCCCGTGGCTTCGCCGGGCTTGCCGGACGTACGCGCGAAAACGAGGTTCGCATGCGCACGCGCGACCTGGCTGTTCCAGCGCTTGCGGCCGTTGATGACCCAGTGATCGCCGTCCCGTACACCGGTGGTCTCAAGCCATGTCGCGTCGCTGCCGTGTCCGGGTTCGGTCAGGGCAAAAGACAGGTGTTTCTTCCCGGTGATGATACCTTCGATATAGGTCTTCTGCTCCTCGGTGCCGTAGTCGGCCAGCGCCGGAATAATCGGGAAGTTGCCGACGATCGAGGATTCGTCCTGCAAGTCGTTGTGCAGGCCGAGCCCCTTCGCAGCGAGGTGCTCGCGGATAGCCGCGATCGCGAGATTGGAGGCGGCTTGGCCGCCGCACGATTTCGGAAGGCCGTAGCGCAGGTGCCCAGCCTTGTCGGCGCGGCTCTCCATTTCGCTGATCAGCGCGCGCCATTCGGCACGCGGGCGACCATCGTCTTCCCAATCGGTCCGAGCATATTCGCGGCGATGATCGAAATATTTGATGTTGTCGCGCTCAAGCGGCTTGATTTCGGCCTCGATGAAGGCATCCAGTTCGGCGAGCTTATCGGTGATTTCCCTGGGCAACCCGAAATCCATGACGCCCCTCCTGGTCCACTTTTTCGTTCAAAGCCGCTTTCTAGAGCGCGATCCGCCCATAGGGATGAGTGCTGCTGACGCCGCCGTCGACCGAAAGCAACTGTCCATCCACATAGGAAGAATCGTCGCTGGCGAGGAATGCCGCGGCGGCTGCGATCTCCTCGGAGCGTCCCGGGCGCTTCATCGGCGTGACGTGGCCGAGCTTGCCTTCGATACCGCGGGCGCGGGCATCCTCGAAAACCTTGCGCGTCAGCTGTGTTTCCACCAGTCCCGGCAGCACGGCGTTGACCCGCACGCCGGTGCCGGCAAAGGCGTTGGCCGCCGTCTGCGCCAGATTGTTCACCGCCGCCTTGCTGGCGCTGTAGGAGATCGCGCCCGCATTGGCGCGCAGCGACGCCGCTGACGAGGTCAGGATGATTGAGCCGGAGCCCTGCGCCGTCATGTGCCGGCCAGCATATTTGATGGCGAGGAAGCAACTGATGGTGTTGATGCGGTAGACTTCCGACCACTCCTCCACCGTCTGCTCGAGCAGCGGGGTGTTGGTCCCGGTGACGCCGATATTGGCGAAGAAGACCTCGAGCCCGCCGAAATCCGCGACGCAGCGCCGGACGATGTCGGCGACGTTCTCCTCGACCGCTGCATCCGTGATCAGCGCCGACGCGATTCCGCCTTCGCCGCGGATCGTCGCCGCCGTTTCCTCGGTGTTGCCGGCCCGGCCGACCACCAGCACGGATGCGCCTTCGCGCGCGAAGCGGATGGCGCTGGCACGGCCGATGCCGCTGCCGCCGCCGGTCACGACCGCGCGTTTGCCCTCCAGCCGCTTCATCTCACCCTCCTATCTGGCAGGGATCGTCCAGCCGCCATCGGCGGTCACGACGGCGCCCTGGATGTAGCTCGCGTCGTCGCTGGCAAGGAACGCGGCCAGGCCAGCGATTTCTTCCGGCTGGCCAAAACGCCCGAGCGGCATCTCGGCCTGGCGCGTCGCAATCGTCGCTTCATCGAATTGCGCGATCGAAGCCGGCGTGCCGATCATCCCCGGCGCGATGACATTGACACGAATTTTCCTTGCACTGAGCTCGATCGCGGATGCGCGGGAAAGCCCGACGACACCGGCCTTCAGCGCCGAATAGGCGATCGAATCCTTGGCCGGATTGAATGCGGATACCGAGCTCAGGTTGACGATCGAACCGCCGCCACGGCGCTCCATCTGCGGGGCGGCAGCCTGCGTGGTCCAGATCAGGCCGTGCACGCCGACCGCAAACATGCGTTCGACCGTCTCGATATCGATCTGCTCGAGCGGCTCGAAGCGTGCCCACACCGCATTGTTGACCAGGACCGCAACCGGCGCGGCAAAGTCGCTCTCGATCTGCCCGAACATGACGTGGACATCGTCACGCTTGCCGATGTCCACTTCGTAAGCCTTTGCTTCGAAACCTTTGCCCTTCAGGCCGTCAACGGCGGGCTCCAGACGGCGCGCGCTGACGTCGACGCAGGCGATGCGGCCGCCCTCCTCCCCGAAGCGCTCGGCGATTGCAAGGCCGATGCCGCGCGCGGCGCCGGTGACGACGCACACGCGACCCTGAAGACGGGGGGTCATGCGCTCGCCTTGTGCGGCGGTTCGGCGAAGGCCTTTGCGATTTCGCGAAGCTGGAACTTCTGCACCTTGCCCGCCGGCGTCTTCGGCAGATCGGCAACGATTTCGATGCGCTCCGGCCAGTATTGTTTCGCGACCTTGTTCTCCGCCATCAGCGCCTGAACACCGGCCAAATCGAGAGTTTGGCCTGGACGCAGCACGACGAATGCGCAGGCGCGTTCGCCGAGCCTCGCATCTGGATATCCGACGATCGCGGTGGAAAGCACCGCGGGATGCTTGAACAGCAGGTTCTCAATATCGAAGACCGGCACGTTCTCGCCGCCACGAATGATAATGTCCTTGATGCGGCCATCGATGCGGATATAGCCCTCGTCGTCCATATAGGCCATGTCGCCGGTATCAAACCAACCCTCGGCGTCGAACGGCTCCATGTCGTCGCGCTTGTAATAGCCGAGGCACATTTGTGCGCCGCGGACCTTAAGCAGGCCCTTTTCGCCGACTGGTGCTGGCGAACCGTCCATGCGAAGTACTTTTACCGCAACACCTTCGAGCGGCCGGCCGTCAGTTTTCGATGATTTCTCGAGCGCGCGTTCCGGCTCGGTCAGCGTGCTCGACAGCGATTCGGTCATACCCCACAGTGAGCAGACCTTGAGGTCGAGTTCGCGGTAGACTCGATCGATCAGTGCCGGCGGGATCGGCGCCCCGGCGCAAAGAAACTTGCGCAATCGTGCCGGCTTCTGCCCGCCGGCCGCCACCGCCTCGCACATGTCAGCCAGGAACGTCGCAGCGCCGGCCGAGTAGGTCACACCCTCATTGGCCATGATGCCGATGCCACGCTTCGGCTCCCACACGTCCTGGAAAATCACCGAAGCGCCGATCTTGAACCCGAGCAGCATGCCGGCCGCGAAACCGGTCATATGGCCGAGCGGGGAACAAACCAGCATCGTATCGTTGGTATCGAGCCCGAAGCGGCCAGCGAGCGCGATGTTGCAGGCCAGCAGCGTATTGAGACAGTGCATGACGCCCTTGGGCGAACCCGTCGTGCCAGACGTGAACATCAGCACCGCCATCTGGTCGGGTGGCATCGCGCCGATTTCGCCTATCGGCGGTGGGGCCGGGCCCCCCCCCCCCGACCGCAAAGCGCGGTCGGAGGCGTTCGCTCCCCCCCCCCCGACAACAATCACATGCCCGAGGTTCTGCAGCCGCGGCCGAAGCGAACTCGCCATCGCTTCGTGGTCGAAGCCCCGGAACAGCTTTGGCACGATCAGCAGTTTCGTCTCGGCAAAGCCGAGCATGTAGCCGAGTTCGTGCTCGCGGAAGATCGGCATCAAGGGATTGACGATGGCGCCGACCCGGAAGGCGGCCAACGCAACCACAGCGAATTCCCACCAGTTAGGTAGCTGCACCGAGACGACGTCGCGAGGCCCGATGCCAAGCTGCTTCAATGACGCGGCCGCACACGACACCAGATCGCCAAGCTCGGCATAGGTGAAGCGCGTTGGCTCCGCGCGATCGGCGCGATCTGCCAGCAGCGCGAGCTTGCCCGGCGTCGCTGCAATTGTCTGCTGGAGAAATTCATCAAAATTCTTGTCTATCCAGAAACCGTCGGCCCGCATCGATTTCGCGTGGGCGACGGGATCGAATTTATTTCCGCTCATGCGTACCCTCCCAGATCATACGACGGCACTTGACGACCTATTCGTTCGCTAGTGTACTAATGTTGCAAGGAACCGCAACTCCAAAATCGGCTCTCTTTCGTCTATCTTTGCCTTGGTGGGCGCGGACGGCAGCGGAGGAACGGCATTGTCCTGGAACAAGGCCGGCGAAGGATGATAAGCGTGTGTCCAAACACGAGCGTGGCTGCGGGCGTACCGGAAGGGAGATGGCGTCATGAAAGCGGCGGTCCTGGAGCGGCGCGGAGCAGATGGTGTTACATGGCGAGACTTTCCCGATCCGACCCCTGCCCCGGGGGAATCCGTGCTCCGAGTTGCTGCATCCTCGCTCAATCGCGTTGACCTCTACATGCGCGACAACGGCGCCGGGATTACGCATCAATTGCCGCAGGTGATGGGCGTCGAGGCCGCGGGCGAAATCGTCGAGGCAGAACCGGGCTCCGGGTTGAAGCCGGGCATGAAGGCCATTTTGTTTTCCGAGGCGTTCTGCAATCAATGCCGATATTGCCTCGCGGGCGACCAGCCATTGTGCGAGAACGTCAAGATCATGGGCGAGCATCGCCACGGCGGGTTTGCCGAATATATCGCGATGCCTAGCCGCTGTTTCCTGCCACTGCCCGACGATGCTGACCTGTCCGCCGCGGGGGCGTTGATGACGGGCCATCTCACCGCCTGGCGCATGCTGTTTGGCAAGAAGACCTTGCAGCCTGGCGAGAGCGTCCTGATCGTCGGTATCGGCGGCGGTGTTGCGGTGGCCTGCCTGCAGCTCGCAAAATTGGTGGGCGCCCAGGTCTTTGTCACCTCGTCCAGTGACGAAAAGATCGCGCGCGCGCTGGCAATGGGTGCCAGCGGCGGCGTCAACTACAGAAGGGACCGCGTGTCGAACGCGATCCTCGAAATAAGCAATGGGGGCGTCGATATGGTGATCGACAGCGTCGGCGAGGCGAGCTGGGGCGACTCGCTTCGATCGCTGCGGCGCGGCGGTCGCCTGGTTACCTGCGGTGCGACAAGTGGCTCCAGCCCTTCGGCCGATTTGCAACGCGTGTTCATCCGCCAACTGGAAATCTATGGATCGACCGGCGGCAGCCTTGGCGAATTCCGCCAATTGCTGAATGTGTTCAATCGCGGGCTGTTCAACCCCGTGATCGATTCGACGTTTGCCATGGCCGACATTCGCGCCGGCTTCGATCGGCTCGCCGCCGGCGCACAGTTTGGCAAGGTCTCGCTGGTGGTTTGAGCGGCTTCCCGCGCGGTAGCGGCGCAATCTACAAGGGATGCTTCGGCGCCGAGGTCGAAAGCTGATCGACATCGGCGCCGTCCCGTTACTTCTTGCACGCGGGATCGACCGGCGGAACGATATCGGGGCCGGGCTCGATCTTCTTGATTTGGTAGGCCGGCTTGCCATCAGGGCCCGGCAGGATCTGGCTGATCGCCATCCGCCGCACGGCCTGATGATCGCCCGCACGGATCTCAACATCTCCCAACACCGTGTCGGCCTTGAGGCCTGAGAGCGCCGTCCGCACCGCGCTTACGTCGGTCGAATTGGCCTTGCTGACCGCGGCGGCGATCAACTGGATCGCGGCGTACTGGTCGGCCCCGGTGTAAGGTGGCAGTTCGCCATTGTACTTCTCCTTGTAGCTCTTCACGAAGGCTTCGGCCTGCGCGCCCGGGAAGCCGGCGACGAAGCCGATGTTCTGATAGACACCCAGCACCGTGTCTCCCTGTGCCGGCAGCGTCTGCGGAATCACGAAGGAGTTGCCCAGCACCATCTTGTATTTCTTGAACAGGCCAAACTGCTGCTGCTGCTTGGCAAGGTTGATGGCGTCGCTGCCGAAGATCGTCACGAACAGTCCATCAGCCGGGTCCGCCCCGAGTTCGGAAATCTTGGCGCCGAAGTCCGGCGTGCCGAACGGGGTGAACAGCGTCTTTCCGATCGTTCCGCCCTGCGAGGCCACCAGCGCCTTGAACTTCTCGGCGGAGTCGCGCCCGGCGGCATAATCGACCGCGATAATGTCCCATTTCTTGATGTCCTGGCCCTTAAGGAATTCCCGGTAGGCTCCCATGATCATCGAATCGTTGGCATTGACCCGAAAATAGTTCGGCGAGCATCCCTTGCCGGTCAGGCCATCGGCGTTCGCCATCACTTCCAGCATCAGGGCCTTCAATCCGGGAAGCTTCACCTGCAAGGCGGGCGAAACCGACGACGTATCCATGCCGGTGATGAACATCGCGCCGTCCTTCTGGACCGCGCGCGTCGCGCCATCCACGGCGGTATCGGGCGTGCCGGGATAAGTGATGAAGACGGCTTCCAGCTTCTTGCCGGCAGCGCCGCCAGCGGCATTGATCTGCTCGATCGCGAGATTGACCGCCTTGGTCTGGGTCTCCTTCAAGCCGGCGAGTGGCCCGCTGTCGATCAGCAGAACGCCGATCTTGACGCTCTCCTGGGCGCGCACGGTGGTCGGGACCGCCGTGACGACCGGGATCGCCAGCACCGCCGAAAGCAACGCGCCGAGGCGCAGAGTGGTAAGTGCTTTCCTCATGTTTCCTCTCCCTCCTTGGTCTTCCTTGATCGTGCTCACAACGCCATCAGCACCTGGTTCTCTGGCGCACCGATCGCTCGCGTTGGCCCTGAGCCGACGACTTCTCCCTTTGCCAAAATGATGAAGCGATCGGTCGCGCGTTTGACCAGATTAAGATGCTGCTCGACCACCAGCACCCCGGTTCCGGCCCTGCGGATCGTGTCGAGGGCACCGACCAGCCCGTCGATCAGAACGGGGGAAAGCCCTTCCGACGGCTCGTCAAGAAAAACCAGGCTAGGATTGGCCATCAGCGCGCGGCCGATCGCCAGCATCTGCTGTTGACCGCCGCTCAGCATGGTGCCGGGCCGGTTGGCGCGTTCCTCGAGCACCGGAAAAAGACCGTAGACCGCTCTCAAATCCCAGTATCCTGACCTTCCTGTCGCCTTGCTGAGCAACAGGTTTTCCTTGACGGTCAAATTGGGAAGGATGCGGCGCCCCTGCGGCGCGATCGAAATGCCGAGCTTGGCGGCCATGTAGCCGGGCTGCTGATCGATCCTGCTGTCATTTACCCAGATCGCGCCCGACGTGATGTTCACCTCGCCGAACGCCGAGAGCAGCAAGGTCGACTTCCCGGCCCCGTTGCGACCTACCACGGCAACCGACTCGCCCTCGTCGACCGTAAGGTCGATGCCGTGCAGTACCGTCGAAGCACCGTAACCTGCCACCAACCTTTCGATGCGGAGCGTGCTCATGCTGCGGTGCCCAAATAGGCGGCGACGACGCGGGGGTCCGCGCGAATTTCCTGGGGCGTACCGGTGGCGAGGTGTCGGCCGAGGTCGAGCACGGTCACTGTGCCGCAGCAGGCGAACACTGCATCGACATCGTGTTCCACCACGACCGCGGCAATCTTCCGCTCGCGTACGAGGTCACGCAGATGTCCGAACAGGCGTAGCGTTTCAGCCGCGGAAAGGCCGGCACCCGGCTCGTCCATCAACAAAAGGTGCGGTCGGCCGATCAGCGCCAGCGCGACGTCGACCCGACGCTGCACACCATAAGCGATGCGGCCGGCCTTCTGGTCGAGATAGCCAGTCAGATCCATCACCTCGATCACGTCGTCGAGCCTGTCGTCTCCGAGATGCTGCGCGACGAGGTGGAGTTGCTCGATCACGGTGAGATCCTGGAAGATGCTGGTGCGCTGGAACGAACGCGCCATGCCGTTGCGCCGCCGCCAGGCGATCGAACGCCGCGTGATGTCCTCGTCACGGTAACGGACAGTTCCCGCCGTCGGCCGGCGGCGGCCGCATACCGCGTCGAGCAGCGTGGATTTGCCGGCCCCGTTCGGCCCAATGATGCCGTGAAGCACGCCGTCGCCCAGGACATCCAGGTTAACCTCGGTCAACGCCCTGACCGATCCATAGCTCACCGAGAGCTTTTCAATCCTGAGCATGTCAGGACCTCTCGCTTGGTTCGCCGAGCGCGCGCGCCCGGAGGGCGCCCCACACTCCCCCAACGACACCGCTGGGAAAGACCACGATGAACAACACGATGGCGATACCGGTCAAAAGCTGCGTGAGTCCGCGCGCGCCGAACTCGTCCTGCGCAAACGAGAAGATCAATCCGCCGACGATAGGCCCCACGGAGCCCCCGATGCCGCCAATCAACGCGGCGACCAGTGTGTTGGTGCTGACCGTAAGTCCGAGGCTCTCCGGCGAAACGAAGCCGGCGTTGAGCACATGCAGCAGGCCGGCGACGGCCGCGACGATATTGACGAGCACATAGGCTATCAGGCGCGGCAGATAGGTACCGAAACCGGAGAACCGCATCCGCTCCTCGTTCTCGCGCACCGCCCGTAAGATCGAGCCGAGGCGAGAACGGCCGACCACCCACAGCGCCAAACCGGCAAGCCACGCCGCAGTCCATGTCAACAGCCAAAATTGCGACGGACTCGCAAAGTCCGTCGCTTCCATGCCGAATATCGAACCTTTGAAGTTGACGACCAGCCCGTCGGCGCCGCCAGTGTATCCACGTAGCCCTTCTAGCAGGACGCCGTGGCTGATCATCTCGCCGGCCGCGAGCGTCAGCATCATGAACGCGAGCGGATTGGTGCGCACGATCAGCGCGCCGAGAATGGTCGCGTAGACCACGACTATCAGAAACGAGACGCCGATCGCCGCGATCGGCGTCAAATTCCACTCGGACAGGGCAATGGCAAACAGCAGGCCCGTCCCGCCATACATGCTCGCCGCTCCCAGGGCCACGAGTCCAGCCTGATGCATCAGGAAAGCGACGCTCAGCGCCAGCATGCCAAGCAGCAGGCCTTCGTTGCCGAGCCGGAGCACGAAATCGCTGGCGAAGCGCGTTGGCACAGTTGCGCCGAGCGCGAACACGATCACCATTCCGGCAATCGCCAGCGGAATACGCAAGGATTGTCCACCAACGATCCCAGCCGTTGGAGCGCGCGCGCTTACCGCCGTTGTTGCCCGGTTACTCAATTGAGCACCCTGCCGCGCCCAATGCCACGGGGCGCCACCAGCAGCACCAGCATGAGCAGAATGTAGGGAACCAGTGCGGCGAAGTTCGGCAGAAAAACCGATCCCGCGACCTGAACGAAGCCGAACAGCAGGGCGGCCACGATCGCCCCTCCAATGCTTCCCGTTCCGCCGATCACCACGATGATGAGACAATTGACGATCATCGTGACGTCCATGCCCGGGTCGATCGACAGATAGGGACCGGCCAGCACGCCGGCGACGCCGGCGAAGGCGGTGCTTAGGCTGGTCACCAGCAGGCTCAGCCGGTCGGCGTTGATGCCCATCATGCGAGCGACCGACGGGTCCTGGCTCACGGCACGAACATAGAGCCCCGACGATGTGAATCGCAGCCACAGCACCAGGAGGACGCATGACCCGAGGCCCATCACGATCAGAAAGATTCGGTAGACGGGATAGGACAAGTTCAGCACCGTGACCGAGCCGGACAACACCTGAGGCGCGTCGATGCTTCGCGCGACACCTCCGTAGAAAAAGATGATGATCTGCCCAAGAATGATGCCGAGGCCGAGAGTGACCAGCGCAACCTCGATGTGAGAGCGTTTCTGCAGCGGGCGCAGCGCCAGATACTCGAACGCAATGCCAAGGAGCGCGAGCAGGATCGGAACCACGACGAGCGCCAGCCAAAATCCGCCGACAAGGGCCACCGTGTAGCCCAGATACGCGCCCAGCATGTAGACCGCGCCATGGCCGAAATTGATGACGTCCCGCAGCCCATAGATCAGCGCGAGGCCACTGGCGAGCATGATCAGCAGTGAAGCAAGCGCCAGCGAATTGGCGACCAACAGCGCAATCACGCCCGCGCCCTCGCGTCATGCGTTAGCGGACGAAACGCATTCGTCCGAGACGCCGTCAGTCTGCGCACGCGCTCCTGCAAACGACCCTCCCGCCACGTTAAGCAAGCGCCGACGATCCGATCGCGGCCGCGACGCCGAACGATTCTTTGCCGCCGTGTTCGGCAGCGCCAGGTCTTATGCCCGGATTTTAGTACACATGCTTACCATATACTTCCATCTCCCGCAAACACAAAGCGACGGAAGGTGTTCGATTTCTCATTTTCGCGAGCGAATCGTCGCACTCCGCGCCGTCCTTGAATTGGTACGCACGCGCAGCGATTGCACGGATGTTCGCGTGCAATGCTCGCGCACCCGGCGATTTCAACTGGTATCAGCTATCGAGAGAATTCAGATCGGCCATCGCCGTGGTCATGCGCTCGATCATGGTGAGCGTGGTGTCCTCCGGCTGCATGTTCGGCAACAACGGCGAGTGGCACAGCGTGATCGTCCACATCGCCAGTGCGTGCACGATCTGCTGCCGGTAGTGCTGGAAGCTGAGGTCGAAGTCGGGCTTGGCTCCGGTCTTCTCCGCGAACCGCTCGATGTAGCGGGCCAGCAGTTCGCGCTCCCAGCTCCGGCGGTTGTCCGGCGTCAATGACGCCGTCACGGCATAGGCGAAATCGCGCGACCAGTGGCCGCGCGAGAGGCATTGCCAGTCGCACAGTCCCATCTGGCCCGCGCCCGTCCGGTACCAGTTGCCGATATGCACATCAGAATGAATGAGGCCCTGCGGTTCGCTGTCATGGAGCGCAAGCGCCCGCATCGTGGCGGGCCAGACATCGTTTCGGCGGGCCATGACCACGGCGGGAATGACGTGGGCGGCCGCGTCGAATGCTTTCCCAGTGTAGTATTCCGTCCCCATCTTCGCAGCCCCGATGGTGAACCAGCGGGGATAGCTGGCGAGCCAGCGGTAGCGTTCGCCCAGCGTGGTATCGCCATAGAAGCGGCCGTGCAGCGACGCCAGGAGGTCGATCATATCGTCGGCCATGGCGCGCGTGACGTAGGTCTTGTGATTGCAGAAGGTCGCCGATTTGGTAGCGACCAGGTCCTCCAGCAGATGGATCGCCGCAAACGTCTTGCGATCGTAGGCGGAATGATAACACAGCGGCGCCTCGATCTCGAGTTGCGGACGGATCTGCGTGAAGAAGCTCCCCTCCACGCGCGCCGTCCCGTTGAAGCCGCCGATCATCCGGGTGACGATGCTCGGCAGCGACTTCGTAAAGATGGAGACCGGCAATCCGGCAAGGCGTCCTTCGTCGTTGTAGGATACCTTCAACTGGTGCCGCTCGTGCGTTCCCGCGCTTGCGGCCCTGACTTCAACATCCGTGACGACGGCCCCGGGAGTCTTGCTGCAGAGGACTGCCGTCAGCCATTCGGGCGTGACGGCATAAGGCGTGCACGGCACATCGTCGAACCGGTGCGCCTTTGGACGCGCCAGACGCTCGTAAGCGACGCGACCGCTGATCTTCAGCGCAGCCAGGGCCGTATCCGTCGATTGCCCCATCTATTCAACTCCCCTTCAACCCAATCTCACCCGATGACACGGGCCTGCCGTAGTTCGCCGATCGTCTCGCGCGCCAGGCCGATTTCACCCAGCACATCGTCGGTGTGCTGCCCCAGTACCGGCGGCGGCCTGCCGGCCTGGCGTTTTTCTCCGTTGATGCGAACAGGATGTCCGACGCCCTTCAGCCTGCCCGCGGTCTGGTGCTCGTAGTCGACAATGAGGCCGCTGGCCGCGGTGTGGGGATGGTCGAGCAATTGCGCGATCGAATTGATCGGTGCGCAGGGCACACCGACGCCGGTCAGCACCTCGTTCCAGTGCGCGACGGCGTTCTGCGACAACGCCTGCTGGACATGACCGAGGGTTTCCTTGCGGTGCGCCACACGATCCGCATTGGTCTTGAATTTTGGATCGTCAACGATCGCGTTCAATCCGGTGACATTGCAGAACTTGCGCCAGAGATTGTCGTTCGCAACGCCAATCATGATCGGACCGTCGGCCGTCTCGAACGCCTGATAGGGACAGAGCGATTCATGGCTCGAGCCGCATTTCGGCGGCTGCACGCCGCGCTCCCAGAATGTCTGCAGATTATAGCCCAGGAGGCCGAGAGCGGTTTCGAACAGCGATACCTGGATCTCGCCGCCCTTCCCGGTCTTTTCCCGCGCATAGAGCAGCGCGAGAATTCCGCTGAAGGCATGTACGCCGGTCATCTGGTCGATCGGCGAAATCGGACTGCGGATGTAGCCGCCGTCCTCGTCACCGGTCATCGACATCACCCCGCAGAACGCCTGCAGGATCACGTCATAACCCGGCGAGTTCTTCAGCGGTCCCGAGCGGCCGAAGCCGGAGATACTGCAATGGACCAGGCGGTCGTTCAGGGCACGAAGCGTCGGCGCGTCGATGCCAAGCCGTTCCGCCACGCCCGTGCCAAAGCTCTCGATGGCGACGTCGGCGGATCTTGCCAGCGCGTGAACGATCTCGCGCCCCTTCTCCGTCTTCATATCTACGGCGATGCTGCGCTTGTTGCGGTTGGCGGAAAGAAAGACCGTGCCGAGGCCCGGCGCCGGGAACGGCGGCCAGCCGCGGGTTTCGTCGCCCTGGCCGACGGCTTCCACCTTGATGATGTCGGCGCCGAGGTCGCCGAGATATTGGGCGCATAGCGGACCGGCCAGAACTTTCGACAGATCGAGGACGCGGATGCCGGTCAAGGGTTTTGACACTGCTGTTCTCTCGATTGGTTGTTAAAGGTAAGCGCCACTCAGGCGCCGGGTTCGCCGGCGGAAAACACGCCAGCCATGTAGGCGGGAAAGCCATGTTTCGTGACCAGCAGATAATCCGCCGCGCGGCGCTGGTCCTCGGAGAACGTGGCACGCCATTGGTCCGCCATACCGTAGGCCCTCGCCAGACGTTCGCGCAGCGCACGCTTGCCGTCGGTGACCGGCTCGGCCTCCAGCCAGAACGAGGCGTCCGCAACGGTCCCATCGAAGGCTGGCGCTTTGTTCGGCCCGCGAAAGCCGGCGCGGGCAAGCGCTTCTGCAAGCTTCGCACCCGCCGCCGCATCGACCTGCAGAGCCTCCGATACCGCCACCACCGCCTGCTCGACCGGCGCCGGAACGCCGCCTGCCTTGCGCAGCCGATCGTGATCCAGCCTGCCGAGAAACAGCGTCCTGATCATGTTGCGAGGCTCGCGCCGCTGAATGAGTTTCGAGAATATCTGCATCTCGGCGCGGATCGCCGCGTCGAACGGCAGCACCAACCCCTCATCGACGCAATCGAGAATGGCAAGCGGCGCCGGATAGTGCCCGAGGGTTTCGGCCAAAACACTTTCGCGCTTCTGTGCAACGATCGCGGCCACATTATCAATGTCTGTCGGCCGCCATCCCGGCCGGTCCCAGGGCTGCGTCGCCGACGGATGGGACAGCACCCATCGTTCCGCCGCAGCCACCTCTTCGCCTGCAGGAACCAATTGATCGATCACGCCGGCAGCGACCGCGGCCTGCCCTGAGAGCCGCGCACCTTCCAACAGAATCGGAAATGCCTTTTCGATTCCGGTCAGGCGCGGCAACCGCTGGGTTCCCCCGCCTCCCGGCAACAGGCCAACCAGCGACTCCGGCAAGCCGAAGGCGACTTTGGGATCGTCGACCATCACACGATGATGGGCCGCGAGCGCGAGTTCGCCGCCGCCGCCTAGCGCCAGGCCCGCGATCGCGGCGGCAACCGGCTTGCCCGCAGTTTCGATACCGCGCAACGCCTGGCTGAGACGAAAGAAATGGTCGAACGCCACGCGGTCGCGCGCCTCGGCCGGCGCGGCCATGATCATGTGATAGGCCGCTCCAAGCTCGGCGAGGTCGGCACCGGCGCAGAATGCGGATGACTTTCCCGAGCGGATCACCACACCCCTGACGTCGCTGTTGCGCAGCCACTGGCTAAAGAGCGAAAGTTCGGCAATCGCGGCGTTGGAGAACACGTTCATCGGACGTCCGGGCATGTCGAACACGAGATGCAGGACGTTGTTTTCGGTGCGTTCCGCCCGGAATTGCTGCAGCTTTTCCAGTTCGCTCATGTCACTCTCCGTCGCTCTCCTTTGTGTCCTATAGCATATCGTATATCTGTGTACTAGTTTAAACACTGCGGTTTTGTCAGCGACCGCAAATGACGCCCGATGTGGTTGCAACGAACTCGCGAACGTGAGTTCTAACGCACCGTTGACGTTGTTGTCGCCGCTGCGGCGCAAAAAAGCCTGCCGCACAGCTTGCCTTTTACCGTCCTCGGCCATATGGTACACTACCTAACTAAATTTGATAATGGCGGCCATCGATGATCGAGCGAACCATTTTCCGCGAGGAGCATCATATTTTCCGGGAATCGGTCCGGCGCTTCGTCGATCGCGAGATCGTGCCGTTTCATGCGCAGTGGGAAAAGGACGGAATCGTGCCACGGGAACTGTGGCTCAAGGCCGGAGCCGAAGGCCTGCTCTGCTGTACTGTGCCGGAGGAATATGGCGGCATGGGCCTCGACTACCTCTTCGATGTAGTGGTGTTCGAGGAGTTGTGGCGCTCCGGCGCGAGCGGACCGGGATTTCTGATTCACACCGATTTGGTGGCGACCTACCTGCTTTCGTTTGGAACCGAGGCGCAAAAGCGCCACTGGTTGCCGAAAATGGTGTCGGGCGAAGCGATCGGCTCGCTCGGCATGACGGAACCGCACGCCGGCAGCGACCTCAAGGCAATCCGGACCCGCGCCGTTCGCGACGGCGATGACTTCGTGATCAACGGCCAGAAGGTCTTCATCTCGAACGGCCAACTCTGCGATTTCGTCGTACTGGCGACCAAGACCGACGGCAGCGCCGGCGCCAAGGGCGTGACCCTGTTCATCGTCGAGAGCAGCCGGCCTGGCTTCCAGCGCGGACGAAATCTCGAAAAGATCGGGATGAAGGCGCAGGATACTTCCGAACTGTTCTTCGAGAACATCCGCATCCCCGCCACCAACATGCTCGGCGCGGAGGGCAAGGGCTTCGCGCTGATGATGACGAAACTGTCGCAGGAGCGGCTTGCCCAGGCGATCCGGTCGGCGACCGTCACCGAAACCGTGCTGGACTGGACCGTCGAATATACCTCGGACCGCAGCGTGTTCGGCCAGAAGCTGGCGAACTTCCAGAATACCCAGTTCAAGCTCGCCGACCTCAAGACCAAGGCCACCGTCGCGCGCGTCTTTACCGACCGGTGCATTTCCCTGTTCATGGAAGGCAAGCTCGATCCGGTCGACGCCGCAATGGCCAAGATGTTCACCTCCGAGCTTCACTGCGAGGCGGTCGACGAATGCCTGCAATTGTTCGGCGGCTGGGGCTATATGTCGGAATATCCGATCGCGCGCGCCTATGTCGACGCAAGGATCGTCAAGATCGCGGGCGGGTCGATCGAGATCATGAAGACCATCATCGCCCGCCAGATGTTCGCGCAATGCGGTTTTGCGCTCGCCAAGAGCGGCTGATTGCGGTTGATGGCATACGGCCGACGAACGCCGGGGCATTGCCAGCACAAGACAGACGACAACGAGCGTCGCAAACCAGGGGAGTGAGATTTGAAAGGCTTATCAGGCAAGGTAGCGATCGTTACCGGCGGCGGCCAGGGCATCGGGCGCGCCATCACCCTTCGGCTCGCGGAAGAAGGCTGCAAGATCGCGATTTTCGATATCAATCCCGACGCTGGGCGTGAGACGGCGAAGCTGGCGCCAAAGGCGGCGATCACGACCTACGCCGTCGACGTAGGCGACCGCGCCTCGGTGGATCGTGCCGTCGCGCAGGTCGAGGCCGAACTCGGCCCGATCTGGGTTCTCGTCAATAATGCCGGCTGGGACCGGCCGATGCCGTTCCTCAAGACCGACAAGGATCTCTGGGACAAGATCATCCGCATCAACCTTTATGGGCCGCTCAACACCCACCACGCCATTGCGCCACTGATGGTCGAGCATGGTGGCGGGCGCATCATCAACATCGCGTCCGACGCGGCGCGCGTCGGCACCAGCGACGAGGCGGTATATTCAGCCTGCAAGGGCGGACTGATCTCCTTCACCAAATCGATCGCACGAGAATTGGCTCGCAAGAACGTGCTGCTCAACGCGGTCTGCCCGGGTCCCACCAACACCCCGATGATGGCGGCGGTATTGGGCGAAGGAGAACAGGCCGTGAAATGGAAGGACGCGATGGTGCGCGGCATTCCCTTGAAGCGCATGGGAGAACCCGACGACTATGCCGGCATCATCGCGCTGCTGGCGTCGGACGACGGCAAATTCATCACCGGACAGGCCATCTCGGTCTCCGGCGGCATGAACATGATCTAGCAGAAGCGAGGACAAACCGATGTTCGACCCGAGCAAATTCACCGACGTGATCTACGAAGTCCGCGATCGTGCCGCCTGGATCATCATCAACCGGCCCAAGGTCTATAATGCCTTTCGCGGCCAGACGCTTGAGGAACTGATTCAGGCGTTCCAGATCGCCGCGAACGACCGCAACATTTCGAGCATCGTGCTGACCGGGGCCGGCGACAAGGCGTTCTGCACTGGCGGCGATCAGTCCGCGCATGAAGGGCAATATGACGGCCGTGGCGTCGTCGGCCTACCGATCGATGAACTGCAGGGGCTAATCCGCGACGTTCCAAAGCCCGTCATCGCGCGCGTCAACGGCTTTGCGATCGGCGGCGGCAATGTGCTGGCCACGCTGTGCGACCTGACGATCGCCGCAGATACCGCGCAATTCGGACAGGTCGGACCGAAGGTGGGCTCTGTCGATGCCGGCTGGGGCACCGCCCTGCTGGCGCGCCACGTCGGCGACAAGAAGGCGCGCGAGATCTGGTTTATCAACGACCGCTATACTGCCGAACAGGCGCGAGAGATGGGTCTCGTCAACAAGGTGGTACCGGCCGCCGAACTCGACGCCGCGGTCAAGGACTGGACCGACAAGCTCGCGCAGCGTTCACCGACCGCAATCGCGCTGGCGAAGCGTTCCTTCAACGCCGACAGCGACAACATCCGTGGTATCAGCAACCTCGCGCTTCATGCCGTGAAGTTGTTCTACGACACGGCGGAATCTAAAGAGGGCGTCGCCGCCTTCAACGAGAAGCGTTCGCCGGACTTCCACAAGTTCACCTAGCTGTTCGAGGAAAAACACCGTGCCGGCACGTAAGGTCATCATTTCCTGCGCAATCACGGGATCGATCCACACCCCGTCGATGTCGCCTCACCTCCCGGTGACGGCGGCCGATATCGCCGAATCCGCGCTCGGCGCGGCCGAGGCCGGTGCTGCCATCGTGCATCTTCATGCCCGCAATCCGGAGGACGGCCGACCCGACCAGTCGCCGGAAGCGTTCGAGCCGTTTCTCCGCGTCATCAAACAGCGATCCGACGTTGTTGTGAACCTGACGACGGGCGGTTCGCCCTACATGACCGTCGAGGAGCGGATCAAGCCGGCGGCAGTATGGAAACCGGAGGTCGCCAGCCTGAATATGGGCTCGATGAATTTCGGCCTGTTCCCGATGCTCAAGCGGTACAAGCAGTTCAAGTACGACTGGGAGCCCGCGATGCTGGAGGGTTCGCACGACCTCGTCTTCCGAAACTCCTTCAAGGACATCCGTTACGCGCTGGAAACGCTCAATTCGACCGGCGCGCGCTACGAGTTCGAATGCTACGACACCAGTCACCTCTACAATCTGCATCACTTCTGGACTGAAGGCCTGGTGAAGGCCCCGCTGTTCATCCAGACCGTGTTTGGCCTGCTGGGCGGGATCGGCGCCCACCAGGAAGACGTCTTGCACATGAAGCGCACGGCAGATCGCCTGTTCGGCGACAATTATCGCTGGTCGGTGCTGGGCGCCGGCCGCGCGCAAATGCCGGTCGCAGCGATCGCAGCCGCGATCGGCGGCAATGTCCGGGTCGGGCTGGAAGACAGCCTCTGGATCGGTGCCGGCCAACTCGCGGCATCCAATGCCGACCAGGTGACGCAGGTTCGAAAGATCATCGAAGGGCTGGGACTGGACGTCGCAACGGCCGACGAGGCGCGCGAAATCCTACAACTCAAGGGCGGCGACAAGGTCGCTTTCTGACGCTCATCATCGATCGACATGATGCAGCAGCGGCATCGCGAACACCAATAAACGGAGGCCTCGATGCTACCCCATCGCCGGGTTTACGACGAAGAGCATAATCAGTTTCGGGAGAGCGTGCGGCGCTTCGTGGCGTCGAGGATCGCACCGAATTTTCAGCGTTGGGAAGAGGCAGGCATCATCGACCGGTCGCTGCTGAATGCCGGCGGCGACGCCGGCCTGCTCTGCCCGCAGGTGCCGGAAGATTTCGGCGGGGCTGGCGGCGACTTTCGGCATAACGCCGTCGTCATCGAAGAACTCAGCTATTCCGGCTTCGCCGGTCCCGCCACCGATTTTTCCGTGCACAACGATGTATGTTGCGGCTATCTGCTCAGCTACGGAACCCCCGAACAGAAGAAGAAATGGCTGCCGCGGATGGTGTCGGGAGAGACCATTTGCGCCATCGCGATGACCGAACCCGGCACCGGCAGCGACCTGCAGGGCATCCGTACCCGCGCTGTGCGCGAGGGCGATGAGTATGTGATATCGGGCCAGAAGACCTTCATCACCAACGGACAGATGTGCGACCTGATCATCGTCGTGGTCAGGACCGCTCCGGAGGGCGGCTCGCGGGGAATGAGTCTTGTCCTGGTCGAAGCCGACCGGCCTGGATTTCGTCGTGGCAGGAATCTCGAAAAGCTCGGGCACCTCTCTTCAGATACATCCGAGCTGTTCTTTGACGGCGTGCGGGTGCCCGTCAGCAATTTGTTGGGAGCGGAAGGCGGCGCAATGGGCGCCCTGATGAGCGAACTGCCGCAGGAACGCCTGACGATAGCGCTTCACTCGCTCGCCGCCGCGCAAAAGGCCTTTGATCTTACCAAGGACTACGTCCAGCAGCGCAATGCCTTTGGATCACCAATCAGCAGCTTCCAGAATACCAGGTTCAGGCTGGCTGATCTGAAATCCAACCTCGCGGTCGGCTGGGCCTATGCCGACCAGTGCCTGCACGATCATGTCAATCATCAACTGACGACCTACGCCGCATCAACGGCGAAGCTCTGGATCACGGAGATGCATGGCCGCCTCGTCGACCAGTGCCTGCAATTTTTCGGCGGCTACGGTTTTATGCGCGAGTACGAGATATGCCGCCTTTACGCCGATGCGCGCGTGCTGCGCATTTACGGTGGCACCTCGGAGATCATGCGCGAACTGATTTCGCGCAATCTCTGAATAATTGAACGCTCAGTAGCTCTTCGGCAATTCGAGCACCTTCTCGGCGATAAAACTGAGGATCAACTGCTCGGTGATCGGCGCCAGCCGGGTGATCGAGACTTCGCGGAACAGTCGCTCGACGTGATACTCCTTGGCGTATCCGAAGCCGCCATGGGTCGCCACAGCCTGCCACGCCGCGTCCTGCCCGGCGCGTGCACCGAGGAATTTTGCGGCATTGGCTTCGGCGCCGCAGGGCCTGTCGTGATCGTAGAGAAAGGCCGCACGCATCGCCATCTGCCAGGCTGACTCCAGATACATCCAGTTTTCCGCGAGCGGATGCTGGATGCCCTGGTTCTGCCCGATCGGCCGATCGAACACCACGCGCTCCCTTGCATACTTGGCCGCCCGGCGCAGCGCGTCCTGGCCGATCCCGATCGCTTCGACCGCAATCAGGATGCGCTCGGGATTGAGGCTGTGCAGGATGTACGAGAAGCCCCTGCCCTCCTCGCCGATGCGGTCGGCCTCAGGAATGAACAGGCCGTCGATGAAGATGGCATTAGAATCGACCGACTTGCGGCCCATCTTGGGGATGCGATGAACATCGACCTTGGAGCGGTCGAGGTCGGTGTAGAAGATCGTGATGCCGTCGGTCGGACGCTTGCAGTCTTCGTATTTGGTGGTCCGGGTCAGCAGCATGATCTTGTTGGCGACCTGCGCGGTCGAGGTCCAGACCTTCTGGCCATGGACGAGGTAACCGCCTGGGACTTTCTGCGCAAAGGTCTTGATGCGGGTCGTGTTCAGTCCGGCGTCCGGTTCGGTGAAGCCGAAGCAGCATTGATCCTCGCCGGCGACCAGCCGCGGGACCCAGCGCGCCTTCTGCTCCGGGGTTCCTTTCACGACGATGGGATGCGGCCCGAACAGGTTGATGTGCACGGCCGAGGTTGCGGACATGCCGCCGCCATGGCTGGCGACTTCATGCATCATGATAGCGGCCTCGGTCACCCCGAGGCCGGAGCCGCCATACTCTTCCGGCATGGTGATGCCAAGCCAGCCGGCGTCGGCCATCGCGCGGTGAAACTCGCGCGGAAACTCGCCGTCCTCGTCGCGCGCCAGCCAATACTCATCGTCGAAGCGGCTAACGACCCCGCGCACGCCCTCGCGAATGGCTGCCTGATGATCTTCCAGTTCGAACTCGTTGGCCAGTGCGCTCATGTGACGTCCTCCCCGGCCGAGGCAAGCGCGCGTTTCGCCGCGATCAGGTGCGGCATGTCGTACATTTTGCTATCGATGCCGAGCGTCCCTGCATCGGGCTGCGCCGCGAACGCCGCCACCACGCGGCGCGCATGCGCCAGGTCGACCTCTGACGGCGTGAAGCATTCGTTGATGGTCGCGACCTGAGCGGGGTGAATGGCGATCCGTCCGACAAATCCATCGCGGCGCGCGATCCGGCAACTTTCCGCCAATCCTCTCTCATCCTTATAGTCGCCATACAGTGTATCCAGCGCCATCACGGCCGCGGCTCCCGCCGCAAACAGGCATTGCGCGCGTGCCACCTGGTACGGAAAGGTCCAGCTTCCGTCTACTTCCTTATTGGAGAGTGCGCCGAGCGCTGCGCCCAGATCCTCTGCGCCCCATGTCATCGCAACGAGGCGCCGGTTCGGCGTAGCATAACCCGCAAAGCCGATCATGGCGGCCGGCGTCTCGGTCGCGACTACCAGCAGCTTGACTTGTCCCGGCGCAATGCCGGTCGCGACCTCCAGCACATCAACATAGTTCGAGATCAGTTCGATATCCTGCATGCCGTTGACCTTCGGAATCAGAATGCCGTCGAGACCGGGACGGACAATGGCCGCGAGATCTTCGAGCGTCAGCCCGCTGCCGAGCGGATTGATCCGCACCAGGAACGCCCAATCGCGTGGCGGACCGGCAAGCAGGTTTCTCACCATCTCGCGTGCCAGCGCCTTGCGCGGCGGTGCCACGGAATCCTCGAGATCGAGAATCAGCGCGTCGGCGCCGATACCGGATGCCTTTGCGAACTTGTGCTCGCTGTCGCCGGGCACAAACAGAAGGGAGCGCAATCTCATGCGGGGCGCCTCATCATCAAGCCGGTGCGGCGGCAATAGGCGACTTCCTCATTATGCTGATTGAAGCCCCGATGCTCGAAAGTCACGATACCTTGGGCCGGGCGCGACTTGCTCTCGCGCACCGCCAGGATCTTCGTTTCCGCCCTGATCGTATCGCCGGCAAACACCGGGCGCGGAAACTTCGTGTCTTCCATGCCGAGATTTCCGACCGTCGTGCCAAGCGTGGTATCCTGCACCGACAGGCCGATGACCAGGCCGAGCGTGAAGATCGAGTTCATCAGCGGTTTGCCGAACTCGGTCGATTTGGCGTATTCGTGATCGATGTGCACGGCAGCCGGATTATAGGTCAGCGACGAGAACAGGATGTTGTCCATGTCGGTGACCGTCCGCCTGATTTCGTGGACGAAGGTCTGCCCGACCGAAAACTGTTCGAAATAGAGCCCCGCCATCTCGTTTCCTCATCTTTCCGTATTAGTATACCGCGTACGGCATTCGATTGGCGTCCGACTTGCGTCAGGGCGCCTTCTTCAAAGCCTCGGGAAGCCTGGAGCGGTGAAACCCCTCGAAGGGCGCGCTGCGGTTATGCGGCTCGAGCTTCCATGTGGTGCGCGCGTTCGGTGTGCCGCCATCGACGCGGATGCACGAACCCGTGACGTAGGCGGCAGCCGGTGACAATAAATATACGATCGCCGCGGAAATTTCGGCCTCGGTGCCGAACCGCTGCAGCGGCACGCCGGCCGTGAAGTCATGCAGCTTCTTCTGCATTTCGGGCGTGTAGGTATCGAACCCGCTGGACACGATTCCACCAGGGGCGACCGCGTTGACGCGAACGCCCGACGCCGACCATTCGCACGCCGCGGTCTCGGTCAGCGTCAGCATGCCGCCGCGGGCGGCACCGGAATGGGCAAACTCGGGCCAGCCATGCCAGATGTCGGCGATGATATTGACGATGGAGCCGCCATTTGCCTCCATCCAGCGGTTGTAGACTTCGCGCATGAAAATGAAGCCGCCGGTCAGATTGCTGCGGACTACAGCTTCGAAGCCCTTGGTCGAAATCGTCTTCATCGGCGCGCGATACTGGCCGCCGGCATTGTTCACGAGCCCGTCGATGCGACCATAGGCGCCAAGCACCGCGTCGATCGCCGCGACAACCATGGCTTCGTCCCGGATATCGCAGACATGCGTGAGGACCTTCCCGCCGTCCTCCTCGATCTCCGCCTTCACGTCCGCCAGCTTCTCAGCCGTGCGCCCCAGGATCGCAACATTGGCGCCGAGCGCCACCAGTTCGTGCGCGGTGCAACGGCCGATCCCGCTGCCCCCGCCTGTAACGATGATCGTATTGCCCTTGAAGAGGTCCGGCCTGAAGACCGACTGATACGGCATCGCATTCTCCAAAGTGACGGGCCCGACCAGCGGCCTCGCGCCATCAGAAATTAGTACACTATATTATTATATGATGTATTCTGTTCCGCAAGCGCTTTGCAAAGCGCGGGGACAGAGTGTCCGGCTGCCAAACGATCTGGAACGGCCGGCCTGTTTCTGGATGACGCGCCGTGACATTCTATTTCCCGATCGCTAATGATGCCTGGGGAACGAACATGGATAAATTCACGACGATCGCCATCGAACAGCGTGACGCCATTGAGATCGTCACGCTGAACCGGCCTGACGCACGCAATGCGGTAAACCCGAAAATGGCCGACGAATTGATCGAGTATTTTGCCGGGCTTCATGACCGCCTTACTGCGCGGATTATCATACTCAGAGGCAATGGGAAGGAGTTTTGCGCGGGAGCCGAATTGGGTTCGGACGCATTCATCGCGCCGGGGAACGGCCGACCGCAGCGGCAGCTCGCCATGCAGCAACGTTACTCGCGGATCATCCGCCTGATGCGAAGCTGCCCCCAGCCAATCATTACGCTGTTGCACGGCGCAGCCTGTGGTGCTGGATTCTCTTTGCTTCTTGCCTCCGACGTTCGCTTCGCTACGCCGACGGCAAGGATGAACGCCGCTTACATTCGTGTTGGCGTCGGTGGCTGTGATATGGGATCCGGCTATTTGTTACCGCGGTTAATCGGTCTCTCAGTCGCGTCGGAGCTGTTGCTCACTGGGCGCTTTCTCGGAGCGGACCGAGCCAAAGCCCTAGGACTTGTCAGCGACGTCGTTGCAAATGACAAATTGCTCGAAACCGGGCTCGCCTTTGCCGCCGAAATGGCCCGCAACTCGCCAATGGGTCTTCGCCTGACCAAGCAAACGCTCAACGCCTTGATCGACGCGCCCGGCATCGACGCCGCGCTCATGATCGAGGACCGCCAGCAAGTGATGCTGCTCGAAACCAGCGACCATCAGGAGGCGGTCGCAGCATTTCGGGAGAAGCGCGATCCTGCATACAGGGACCAATAGCACTAATTCCCTGCAAATTTCGGTTTGCGCTTCTCCCTGAAGGCCTTCACGCCTTCTTGGGCATCCGCAGTTCGTGAGATCGCCGCCAGCGTTTGCGCCTCGTCTTCGAGCTGGCTCTCGATGGAATTGTTGAGCGTCTCCAGGAACAGGCGCTTGATCCCGCCATAGGCTTCGGTCGGCCCCGAAGCCAGTTCGCGCGCGATCTTCTCTGCCTCTGCAACGACCGCGTCGTCGTTCACCACATAGTCGACCAATCCCGCAGCCAGCGCGGCTTCGGCATCCATCGTTTCCGCCATCATAAAGAACCGTCGGGCACGAGCCACGCCAATGCGCCGTGTCACCGTCGTCGTCGAGCCGCTGTCCGGCGTGAAGCCGATTTTCGCGAATGCCGAAGAAATGCGTGCCGACTTTCCGATCACCACCAGATCGCCCGCGGCCATCAGCGAGACGCTGCCACCTGCGACGTTGCCCTGCACGGCGATAACGACCGGCGCCCGCATGCGGACCATTCGCACGATGGCGGCATGCAGATCGGCCGTCCACGATTTGATCGTCACTGGGAGCGCGGCGCCGCGGGACGCAAGTGCCGCCAGATCGCCACCGACACTGAACAATCTTCCGCGCGCTGAAATCAGCACTGCGCGGACATCGTCACGCTCGCTCAGTTCGGCCATGCAAAGCCCGAACTCGCGGCAGAAATCGCCATCGATCGGGTTGCCGCGATCGGGCTGGTTGAGAACGATATGCGCGAGGCCATTCTCGATCGTGCATTCGAAACTCGTGGTAGCGATGGCCAGACCCATTTGCGACCCTCCCAGGCGTCCTTATTGAAGATGCCTTCGAAGACGACGAAGGCGAAATCAGGCCGAGCGGCCTTGCTTTTCCTTGCGCGTGGACGCCTGAATGGCCTCCCGCGCTCGCTGCCAATCCTCCGACGACAGTTTTGAGAGCCCCGCGAACGTGCTCGGCGCGGCCAGGTGATGCCCGCCATCGATGCTGATCGTATCGCCGGTGATGTAGCTGCAGCCATCCGACATCAGGAAGATCATCAGATTGCGCAGTTCATCCATCTTGCCGAAGCGGCGTAGCGGAACCTCGTCCGCCTGGGTCGCACCAACCCCGGTTTCCGCCAGCGGGTTGAGCTTGTCCCAGGCGTTTTCGGTCGGAAACGGACCCGGTGCCACCGCGTTCACGCGAATGCCCTTCGGTCCCCACTCGACCGCCAGCGACATCGTCATCGCATGAACCGCGGCCTTGGCCATCGCCGCCGGCACCACATAGGCCGATCCGGTCCAGACCCAGGTGACGAGATTGCTGATGATCACGCCGGGAAGACGTGCGGCAATCCAGCGCTTGCCGCACGCCTGCGCGGCATAGAATGAACCGTCCATGACAGTCGACCGGATTGCCTCGTAACCTCGCGGCGACAGGGTTTCCGTCGGCGCCAGGAAATTGGCGCCCGCATTGTTAACCAGTCCCGTGAGAGGTCCGGTGGCCCAGATATCCGTCATCATCTTCTCGATGCTGTCGGGGTCGCGAACATTGGCGATCAGCGCGTCGGCCTGACCGCCCGAACGCGTGCGAATTTCGCCCGCCGCCTGCTCAAGAATTTCCGGCCGGCGCCCGCAAACGAAGACATGGGCGCCATGTGCGGCGAAGCCCACCGACATCTCCTTGCCGAGCCCAGTGCCACCGCCGGTCACGAGGATACGCTTTCCCTTGAGGACATCGGGGCTGAACATGAAAGTAGATCCTCTGATTCGAACCGTCAGAGCGGTCCGGTGGGGCCATTGAATCAAATTAATACACTACTGTACTTAATTTGTAAATCATTCTCATCCCGGCGAGGAGCCGCATTGCAGACGCTGGATAGGCCAGAATCTAGGCAATTCAAGCCGGTTTGTGGGGATTTCATGCCGGTGGCCAGATGCGGCCAGATAGGCCGCGACGAGCGTTCCTTTGAAAATACGCTGGTGTATGATATCAGTTGAATCGCCCCGGCTTCTGACGAGGAAAATACGACATGGTCGACCAGCCCGACTGGGATCTCCGACTAGGCTACCTCATTCATGACGTCTCACGGCTGCGCCGGATGATGTTCGATCGCGCCCTTGCCCCGCTTGGCATCACGCGGTCGCAATGGTGGGTGCTCGCATTCATTTCGCGCAAGGACGGGCTGCCGCAAACCCAGCTCGCCAACGAACTTGACGTCGGAAAGGTCGGCGTCGGCGCATTGATCGATCGCCTGGAATCGTCCGGTTTTGTGCTTCGGCAGGCAGACCCGGTCGACCGCCGCGTCAAACGTGTCTTCGTGACCAAGCAGGCGCGGGGGTTCCTGGAAAAGCTTCGCAAGGAGACCGACAAGTTCAATGCCCAGCTCACTAACGGAATCGACCGCAAGGCATTGGAGGCAGCGTCCGACGCCTTGCTGGCGATGAAGCACAATCTGCTGGCGATGTCCGATGGCAACGCCTTGCCGAGCGAGGTCGAAGAAGACACCGCCAAGAAGAGCAAGCCGCGGAAGAGCAGGAAAGCGGCGTAGCTGCTTTCTCCCTTCTTTGCCGGGCACCGCATCGATCGCTAGCGATGCCTACGACATTATTCCTCCCGTGACTCGTCTTTACGCTGGTCATCTGTACCGCCGCGTTACTTCTTTCGATTTTCGCGGTCTCGACGATCTCAGCCCAACGCTTTGTGTCAGCTTCCTGGAACGCGGCCAGTTCCTGCGGCGTCGAAGGAAATGGCGTGGCGCCGATCGTGGCCAGATATTTTCCGGCGCCGTTGACGTAATCCGTGACCAGGGCGTTGAGTCTCGCAATGATTTCAGGCGGCGTCCTGGCCCGCACGAACACACCGACCCAGGCGGTCAGTTCATAACCGGGCAACCCGCTCTCCGCGACGGTCGGAACATCCGGCATCGTCTCGAGCCGCTTCGAACTGGTCACAGCGAGCGCCCGCAGCTTGCCATCCTGCACCAGGCCTTGCGCGCTCGCCGGATCGGCGAAGGCGCAATCGATCTGCCCGGCCAATATGTCCGTCAAGACCTGCGGCATGCCGCGATACGGCACATGCTGCATCTCGACGCCTTGGCGATACCTGAACAGTTCTGCAGCGCCCCTGCTCGACGTATTGCCGCTTCCAAAGGACAAGGGCTTTTCGCGCGTCTTCGCCAGCGCGACGAATTCGGCGATGCTTTTGGCCGGAAAATCCGACTTCACCGTCAGCATCATCGGAATGGTCATGACACCCGCTACGGGAGCGAAGTCCGCCTTGGGGTCATAGGGCAGCAAATTGAACAGGCTGACATTTGCCGCCTGGGTCGAATTGGTGGTGACAAACGCCGTGTAGCCGTCCGGCTCCGCCTTTAGCACGGCTAGTGCCGCCAGATTGCCGTCCGCGCCCGGCTTGTTTTCGACCACGACAGTAGCGTTGGTCGCGGCACGAATGCTTTCAGCCAGATGCCGCGTCACGCTGTCGGTTGCGCTGCCGGGTGGAAACGGCACGATCAGCGTGATGCGCTGGGAGGGATAGGGCTCGGCGGATGCAACCGAAAAGGCTGCCGTCAGGACGAAGAGAACGGCGAGAATGCCCCGCGCAACATAGGCTCGCAATTTGCCGTCCTCCCCGTTATTGTTTAGACCGCGCCACCGTCAGATCGACCCAGACATCCCGGCCTTGCTGAATATCGTACACATATGTACTATTCCTGAGTGGCAATGCAAGCCGGATTGGGCATCCAACCGCTCGTTCGAAGCCGGACCACTGAACTCGTCGTCACGTCTCACGGGAACCGTTGGAATATGAAGAACAATCGCAATCGCCAGGTCATCCTGAAATCCCGCCCGGCCGATATTCCCCAAGCCGACAATTTCGAGATCGTCGAATCCGACGTTCCCGATCTGCGCGACGGACAGATCCTGGTGCACAACATCTATCTCTCGGTCGAACCTGCGATGCGCGGCTGGGTGAGCAGCGTCGCCAACTATTCGGAGCCGGTGCGGATCGGCGAGGTGATGCGCTCGTTCGCGGCCGGCGAGGTGCTGCAGTCGAGCCATCCCGACTTCAACCCAGGCGACAAGGTCATGGGCCTGTTCGGCTGGCAGGAATTCGCCGTGGTTGGACCGGCTGCGGTCACGCGAAAGGTTGGAGAGGCCGACCTTCCGCTTTCACTGTCGCTCGGGGTGACCGGCATTAACGGCGTGACCGCCTATTTCGGACTACTCGATGTCGGCCAGCCGCGCCCCGGCGATACGGTAGTCGTATCGACGGCGGCCGGTGCGGTGGGCTCGGCGGTTGGGCAGATTGCCAAGATTTCCGGCTGCCGGACCGTCGGTATTGCCGGTGGACCGGCCAAGGTCGCCCAATGCCGGGACTTGTTCAGCTACGACGCTGCGATCGATTACAAGCGCGACGACCTCGCTTCCGCACTCGGCGCGGCCTGCCCGAACGGCGTCAACGTCTATTTCGACAACACCGGGGGAACGATCAGCGACACGGTCCTGCGTCACCTCGCGGTCGGCGCCCGCGTGGTCATCTGTGGAACGGCGTCGGTTGCGAGCTGGGATCCATGGCCCAGCGGGCCGCGCGCCGAGCGTCACTTGCTGGTGAAGCGCGCGCGGATGCAGGGTTTCGTCATCTTCGACTACGCGCCCCGGTTCGAAGAGGCCCGCATCCGGCTGGCCCAGTGGATTCGCGATGGGCGGTTACGCTATTGCGAGGACATTCTGGACGGCATCGAACACGCGCCGGGAGCGATCGCCGGCTTGTACCGCGGCGAGAATGCCGGCAAGCGGCTGATCAGGATCCGCTGACATCCTGCATCAAATCATCAATACCGGCAAAGCATCCAAACGACGCGGCCCGGTCGTCAGACCGGGCCGGTTTCGATTTACCTGAACGCCTTCAAATAAAGACTTCCGCAGGTTCCCTACTTCGCCGATGCCGACGTGCTGGGTTCCTCGATCAGCTTCCATGACGATCCCTCGAACTTCGCCATCCGCAGCGATTCATAGGGCGCGTAGTCCTGCGGCGTGGTGTTGAGCTGAACCCCCGGCAGCATCATCTTGAAGCGCGTGCCCTTCATGTTGGTGGCCTGCTTCAGGAGGTTTTCCCGCGTCAGATCGTCTCCGCACTTCGTGATCGCCTGGACGATACCCTGCACGTTGATGTAGCCGGACAAGGCGACGAAATCGCCGGGATTGTCGCTCGGCACCCACTTCTTCATGAACTCCACATATTCCGTCACTTCGGGATCACTGGCCCAGGCCGGATCACCGGCCTGTTTGGTGAACTGCGTCGTGATGATGCCCTGCGCGTTTTCGAAGCCGGCCGGCTCCAGCACGGTCTTGACCGAGTTGGTCGGGCTCGCGAGGAACTGCAGCGGCGTCCAGCCCGTCTCCTTCACCTTGCGCAACCCCTGCGCCGTGAACTTCGGCGTCGAGAAGTACAGCAGGGTATCAGCGCCGGAATCCTTCAGCCGCACGATCTGAGAGTCGATGGTTGGTTCGGTGATCTCGTAAGCCACCTCGGCCACGATCTTGGTCTTGTCGCCGAGCGTAGCCTTCAGGCCGACCAGGAAATCCTTGCCGTAGTCGTCATTTTGATAGAGCACGGCGACCTTGGCGGCCGGCTTGTGCTTGCGGATGTATTGCCCGAACGTTTTCCCTTCCATCTCGAAGCCCGGATACATCGGTACGCTCCAGGGGAAGCTCTGCGGGTCGGCGAACCGCCGGCCACCGGCCGAAATAAAGATGTGCGGCACCTTGGCGCCGTTCAGGTATTTCTGGATCGCGACGTTGGGCGTCGTGCCGACGGTGCCGACGTCGGCCAGCACGCCGTCATCCTCGACCAGCTTTCGCGTCTGTTCGATCGCCTTTGGCGGACTGAAGGCGTTGTCGAGCGAGATCAGGTTGATCTTTCGGCCATTGATGCCGCCGGCCTCGTTGACCATCTTGACGTAGCCGGTCATCACGCGGCCATAGCTGGAGAACGCCGATGCCGGACCGCTATAGGGTACCGTTTGCCCAAGCTTGATCTCGGTATCGGTTACACCAGGCCCGTATTTCTTCTCGGCAGCCGAAAGACCGCCGGCCGCGCCGAAAGCCACCGCGGCGACCACGGTCGCCAGGCCAAATTTCCGGATCATGTTTTCTCCCTGTGCTCTGCCCGCTTGGCGGATCTCAAATTTAATTGGTACACTAGCAAACTATTTTTTGCCTTACAAGCAAGTCAGCCTGTTTCTTTTGTCGCAGTCCCCCGCCAGCTCATTGACGCTGCACCAGGGCCTGCCTGTCCCGCTAGTCGCACGCCCTGGACTCGCCTTGGGTTTCCTGCAGTTCGATCCTGTCGATCTGCGCGAACGATTCTCCAGCGATATCAACGTCGACTACAAAATTCATGGGATCGGCATGGCCGCAGATGACGTCGGCGAAATGCCATTCCGCCACCGCGAGCACCCGATCCCTGGCCATCACCGCGATCTTGAGCGGATACCTGGCGCCAACTCCGCGTGCGCTCTGATAGCCGTCGGCGATGCAATAAAGCTCAAGCCGCACCTTGCCATCAACCACATGCTGAACCGAAACCTCGATGTCGCAAAAGCCGAACGCGGGATCGTCGCGCGAACCCTCCGCATAGAAATAGAAGGCGCCGATGGTGCCATGCGCGCACGGTCCCAATGCGCGGTCGCGCGGCACCTGCGGGTCCGGCCTCGCCGGCGTGCGCGGCGGAAGGAGTCCGAGCGAACAGAACTGACGGTAGGAATAGCAAGTAGCCAGAACGACCTCCCTGTTTCAGTGCGGCCTCACGCCGGTGCCTTGGCATTGAGACCCAACAATCGCTTCGCATTGCTTGCAAACGTCTCGCGCGCGATGCCCAGCGCTCGCTCGGCAAACTCCACCGGACGATCCTGCTTGATCGTGAACGGATAATCCGACCCTGCGACAATGCGATCGTTGCCAACCTTGGTCACCAGGTAGTCCAGGGCGACATCGTCATAGAGGATGGTGTCGTAATAGAATGACTTCACCATCTCGCCGGGATCACGCGGGAACAGGCCATCCAGGGGCGGCCCGATGGTCCGGGCATGCCGCAGCCGCGGCAGGATCCAGGGCAGCGCGCCACCGCCATGGCTCAGCAATATCCGCAACTTCGGAAAGCGCTCGGTCACGCCATTGGTCATCAGCGACACCGCGGCAAAAGCCGTCTCGAGCGGAAAGGCCGCGACCGCCGCCAACTCCGGTCGGCCACCCATCCGATCGAGACCGAGCGGATGCAGCGGATGGATCATCACCGTCAGCGCCGCCTCCTCGGCCGCGGCATAGACATCGTGCAGCCGTGCATGGCCGAGCGGAGTGCCGTTGATGTGGCTACCGATTTCGAAGCCGCGAAGACCGAGCGATTTAAGTTGATCCAGTCGCTTGATCGCGAGCGGAGCATCCTGCATCGGCACCATGCCGATGCCGACGAATTTCCCGGGATTGGCATTGCACAACTCCGCAATGCCCTCATTGATGCATCGACACAGCATGTCGGCATCCGCAGCCGGAAACCAGTGTGACAGCAGTTCCGGCATTGGCGAGACCACCTGCACGTCGACATCATCATCCGCCATGTCATCGATGCGGCGGCCGGCGTCCCAGCTTCTGGAATCGATGACGCGGAACACCTTACCGCCGACCATGACCGCTGCGCCGCCATCGCCCTTGCGTTCGATCGAAGGCCAAAGCGGGTTGCGTCCGGGCTCCGACGGAATGCTGCGCGGAACGAAATGGGTATGGGTATCAATGGCCTCGGCCACGCGTTTCCTCGGAACTGTTTTGTACCGCGCTAGTCCCCGCCAACATTCTCCGGGCGGATTTCGCGATCTTACTTTACAAGCAGGTTGGACTGTTTTTAATATGGATGCAATCGAAGAATGGACGCGGCATGGGTTGGCGGATCTAGCCCAACCGATCTGAAAAAAAGCGCGGCGATCAAGGCCGCGTCCGGGAGCGAAAGCAGAAATTGGCGGCGCCAATCGAAAACATTGTGATTGCGGGAGCGGGCCAGGCTGGCGGCCGGGCGGCGGAGGCGTTGCGCGCCCGCGGCTTTCAAGGCGCCATCACCGTCCTCGGCGAAGAAGCTCACCCGCCCTATGAGCGGCCACAACTATCCAAGGCAATGCTGCACAGCCCGGACGCGTCGGTGACCTACATCAAGCAGGCCCGCGATTGGAGCGACGTCCTGAACGTGCGGCTCGAAACCGGTGCGGCGGTCATCGATGGCGACGCCGACCGCCGCACGGTGACGACGGCGGATGGCCGTTGCTTCATCTTCGATCGCCTGCTGATCGCGACCGGAACGCGGCCGCGCAAGCTCGCCGCGCTGGAAGGCTCGGGCATCGAAATCCAGTACCTTCGCAACGTCGAAGACGCTTTGCGCTTTCGCAGGTCCGTTCAGCACCGGTCCCGCATCGTCATCGTCGGCGGCGGCGTCATCGGATTGGAAGCGGCCTGCGCGGCTGCCAGGAACGGATGTCGCGTCACGGTCATCGAGAACGAAACGAGATTACTGGCCCGGGCATTCCCTCCCCTCGTCAGCGACCTCGTTGCCGCAAAGCATCGCAGCCATGGCGTTGCGTTCGTCTTCGGCGCGACTGTGACCGGGGCGACGCTTGCTGGCGTCCAACTCAGCAACGGCGAAACGATCGAGGCGGATCTGGTGCTGGTCGGCATTGGCGTCGAGCCGGTGCCGACCGTGGCCGAACGACTGGGACTGCCGTCACAGGGCGGGATTGCCGTCGACGCCTGCGGCCGCACCGAAGCGTCCGACGTGTTCTGCGCCGGCGACGCCGCCCTGCAATGGAGCCGCTGCCACGGCCGCGCGATCCGCGTCGAGACTTGGGCAAATGCCCAGAATCAGGCGATCTCGGTCGCCACGAACATGATCGGCGAGACCAAGGCGTACAACGATCCACCCTGGTTCTGGACCGACCAATACGATCTGAACATCCAGGTCGCCGGCGACATGCTGGACAGCGATCACATCGTTCGCGGCGACGAACGATCGGGAAAATTCTCGGTCATTGCCATGCGCGGCTCGGACGTAGTCGGCGCACTATCGGTCAATGTCGCCAAGGAGATGGCGATGCTGCGACGCGTGATCGCGGCGAACGCCAGGCCGTCGCGCGCTGACCTCGAATCTCCCGCCTACGATTTGCGGGCCGCGTTGAAATGACTAACAAAGAACCTTCCAGGGAGAGACAGCAATGAACGCGTTCCAACGGATGAATACCGCGCTCATGGTCGACGAGCAGAAGCAGATATTCAAGGTCTCGCGCCAGACCTTTGTCGATCCCGACATTCTGGAAGCCGAGCGCGCGCGGATCTTCGACAAGTGCTGGCTCTATCTCGGCCACAGCTCGGAACTGCCCAAGCCCGGCGACTTCGTCACCCGCCAGGTCGGCGGCCGCAGCATCCTGTTCGCGCGCGACGCCAAGGGCACGCTGCGCGCCATGCTCAACACCTGCCCTCACCGCGGCGCACAGGTCTGCCGCGAAAAGCATGGCAACGCCAAGTCCTTCCAGTGCTTCTATCATGGCTGGGTGTTCGGCCTCGACGGGGCGCTGCGCAGCCAGCCAGGCGAAGCCTCCTATGCGCCCGATTTCAAGGAGCGCAGCACGTCCAACATGCAGCAAGTCGCGCGCTTCGACGGCTATCGTGATTTCAACTTCATCTGCTTCGACCGGAACGCCGAAAGCCTCGACAGCTATCTCGGACCGGTTAAGGAATATCTCGACGTTATTGCCGATCAGGCTGAAACCGGAATGACCGTGGTCGGCGGCACGCAGGAATATTCGATGCGCGCCAACTGGAAACTTTTGACCGAAAACTCGATCGACGGCTATCACGCGCTGACCACGCATGCGACCTACTTCGATTACCTGAAGGCCACCAATGGCGGCCTCGCCCCTGTGCCGCTGGAAGGCGCCGCGCGCGACCTCGGCAACGGGCACGCCGTGCTCGAATACAAGGCCCCTTGGGGCCGGCCGGTTGCTCAGTGGATCCCGATGTGGGGCGAAGACGGCAAGCGCGAGATCGGCCGGCTGTACCAGGGACTGGTGCAGCGGCATGGCGAGGAGCGCGCAAACCGCATCGCGCTCTATAACCGCAACCTGTTCGTTTTCCCCAATCTCGTTGTCAACGACATCATGGCGGTGACGATACGGACCTACTATCCGCTGGCCCCTGATTTCATGAACATCAGCGCGTGGGCGCTGGCCCCGAACGAGGAGACCGATTGGGCCCGCAAATACCGCCTCTACAATTTCCTGGAATTCCTGGGCCCGGGCGGCTTCGCGACGCCAGACGACGTCGAAGCCCTCGAGCAGTGCCAGCGCGGCTTCCGCAATTCCGCCGAGGCGCAATGGAACGACATCTCCAAGGGCATGGGCAAGGAAACGCCGGCCTATGACGACGAACTGCAAATGCGCGCGTTCTGGTCGAACTGGAACAAGCACGTGTTCCAGGCAGCGGTTTGAAGCAGGAGCCGGCCATGCAAGACATATCCCGAACCGAGATTGAGGACTTCCTGTTTACCGAGGCTGATCTGCTCGACGAATGGCGCCTGCCAGAATGGCTGGAACTGTTCACCGAGGACGCAATCTACTATGTGCCCTCGACCGACGTCGCGCCGGATGCCTCGCCGGACAAGAACCTGTTCTATGTGGCCGACGACCGGTTTCGGCTCAGCGAGCGCGTCAAGCGGCTGATGAAGCGTACCGCGCATGCCGAATTTCCGCACTCCCGCACCCGGCATCTCGTCAGCAACGTCCGGATCAGGAATCGCAAGGACGACGAGATCGAGGTCGGCTCGTCCTTCATCACCTACCGCACCAAGGATGGCATCACCGACACCTATTTTGGCAGCAACCGTTACCGGCTGGTGGTCGACAACGGGTCCATTCGTATCCGGGAAAAGCGATGCCTGCTCGATAGCGAAGGACTCCGCACGCAGGGCCGCGTGAGCATCATCCTCTGAAGAAATGGCAGCAATGGACCAGAAATTGAAAGATAACATTGCCGTCGTCACGGGCGCGGCCAAGGGCATTGGCCTTGCGATCGCCGAGCGGCTTGCCCGGGACGGCGCCAGGCTCGTCCTTGCCGATCTCGACGAAGCCGGATTGAAAAAGGCCTCCGCCCGGCTCAGCAAGGAGTTCGGCGCTGAAGCAGCCTTCCATGCCGGTGACCTCTCCGATCAAGGCACGGCCGAGAAGACCATCAATCTCGCGCGCGAACGCTTCGGTCGCCTCGATATCCTCGTCAACAATGCCGGCGGCGGCATCATCAAGGCTTTCGTCGAACAAACGCCGGAAACATTGAAGACCACGATCGACCGCAACCTCTGGACCGTGCTGTGGTGCTCCTGGTACGCGGTGCCCGTAATGCAAAAGCAAGGCTACGGCCGCATCGTCAATCTCGGCGCGGACTCCGTCCGCAACGGGCTTTGGGACCACGCCGCCTACAATGCCGCCAAGGGCGGTATGCATGGCCTCACGACGGGTCTGGCGCGGGAGTTCGCCAGGGACGGCATCACCGTGAACACCGTGGCCCCCTGCGCGGTGAACACACCGCAGATGGTGGCGATCACCAAGAGCGATCCCGCACTCGCCGCCAAGTTCGTCAGCGTCATCCCCATGGGCCGTCCGGCCGAAATGGAGGAAGTCGCTTCAATGGTTTCCTATCTCGCTTCCGCCGAAGCTTCGTTCGTGACCGGTCAGGTCATCAGCGTCAACGGCGGCAGCACCATGCTCTAGGTTTGACGAATGGGTGAAACAGTCGTCCTCTGCGCGGCCGATGACGTGGTCGAAGGTGAGATCAAGCAGGCCCCCCTGCCCGATGGAACCAATGTTGCCTTATATCGGGTGGACGGGACGATCTACGCCACCGCAGATATGTGCACCCACGGCGAGGCGTCACTGGCGGAGGAAGGCATCATTACCGGCAAGACCGTGGAGTGCACCTTTCACTTCGGTACGTTCGACGTGACCACCGGCGAGCCGACCGGCATGCCCTGCGAAATTGCATTGAAGACGTATCCCGTCACGATCGTTGACGGGAAAGTTCAGATCGAGGTCTAGAAATGGCGAGCCGTCCTGACCATGCTCCGCTGAAGTCCGCCCGCCGTACACTCGTGACGGCGCGGCGGCGAACCCAGGCCGAACGCACCGAGGCAACCCGAACTCGAATCCTCAAGGCGGCCTCGGAGCTCATTCGCCGGCGCGGCTACGCCCGCTTCCGGACCGCCGACGTCGCCGCCGAAGCCGGCCTGTCCCGCGGCGCGCAGCTACATCATTTTCCGACCAAGGATTCGCTTGTCGTCGCCACCCTCGAATATGTGTTCGAGCAGGCACAGGTGCAGAGCCGGCGCCGCGCCGCGGCGGTAAACCGGCCGCGCGACCTGATCGAAGCCGTGATCGAGGACGCGCGCGAGTTCTTCTTCAGCGAGCATTTCATGGTGGCGATCGACATCGTGCTATCGACGTCGACCGATCAGGCCGTCCGCAAGCAGATACTGGATATCTCCCGCAAGGCACGCCGGCCGGTGGAGACCGCCTGGACCGAAGCTCTGGCCGCAAGCGGCGTGCCGCCGTCCCTGTCGGCCGACATCGTGGCCCTGACGCTCAGTCTTGTCCGCGGCATGGCGCTGCGCACGCTCTGGGACAACGATCCCAAATGGTTTGATGAGCTGTTCGCGGTCTGGCGGCGGATGATCAAGATTTTTCTGGAATCCCAGCATCCGAAGGCGCGGGCGCGATGAACAACGGCCACGCCGCCCCCCTGATCACATCGGTCTGCTACGTGCGCCTCGCCGTCAGCGAGCCGAGCGCGACCGCCCGTTTCGTATCCGATATTTTCGGCCTGCAGCGCGTCGCCGATCAGGATGGCGAGATCGCCTTTCGTTCCGACGACCGCTTCCGCACGGTGAGCCTTGGCCTGGAGTCCGCCGATGCCGCCAGCGTCGGAATCGAGGTCTGGGATGATACAGCGCTGGCCGAAATCGGCCGGCGGTTGCGTGAGCTCGGTTTTGCGGTGAAGGAGGCATCGGCCGGCGAGTGCAAGCGCCGTTACGTGCAGTCGGCATTGCTGACGGAAGACGGATCGGGCAACCGTCTCGATCTTGTGGTCCGTCCCAGCAGGAGCGGACGTCGCTATTTTGCGCCGCGCGATGCCGGCATCGTCGCGTTCCATGGCGTGGGCCTTCGCACCACCGACCATGCCCGCGATCTCGCATTCTGGCGCGCGCTCGGCGCCGAGGTCAGCGACTGGGTCGGCGACATCGCCTATTTGCGGATCGACGGATTGCATCACCGCATTGCCCTTTATCCATCGCAACGCAATGGCCTGCTCTATGCGGCATTCGAGGTCGAGGCGCTCGATCAGATCATGCAGAACAGCTACTTCATGCAGGAAAGCCAGATCAGGATCGTTCAAGGTCCCGGTCGCGAGGCCGCCTCGCGCCAGATGTTCCTCCACGTCGAGGGGCCGGACGGCCTGATCTTTTCCTACGTGAACGGCATGGCCGAGATCGCCGGCAAGCGATCGGCACGGCAATTCCCGCTTGCCGCCTCCTCGCTCTGCGAGTGGGGCAGCGAAAGCAAGGACGTGCCGGAATTGGGCGCACCGGGCCGATGAACAGGAGAACAACATGATCCAGCTCAAGGATGTCAGCTACGTTCGTCTCGGTTCGCCCGATCTCGAATCGGCGGAGAATTTTGCCACCAGCTGCCTCGGGCTGCAGATCGCCGAACGCGGCAGGAAGGACCTCTACCTTCGCTCCGACGAACGCGCGCACACGCTGTGCTACTCGGAAGGCGATCCAAACGATCAGACCGTCGGCTTCGAGGTCGAGGACGAGGCCAGCCTGCAGGAGGCGGCCTCGACGCTGGAACAACTCGGGCATGCCGTTCACGCAGGAACCGCGCAGGAAGCCGAGCGGCGCAAGGTGAGAGCGTTCATCGGCTTTCGCGACCCGACCGGCAACCACATCGAGCTGGTGGTGCGGCCGGAGCGCAGCGGCCGGCGTTATTTTGCCAGCCGCGATGCCGGGATCACCGGCTTCAGCCATATCGGCCTCAACTCGACCGATCCGGCGCGCGACGAGCGGTTCTGGACGCAAGTGTGCAACGCCCGCGTCAGCGACCGCATCGGCGATATTCCGCTGATGCGCGTCAATGCGATCCATCACACGATCGCGCTGGTGCGCGCCCCCAAGGCAGGCATCCAGCACATCAACCACCAGGTCGAGACCAGCGACGACGTGCTGCGCTCCTATTACTTCCTCAACGAGCGGCGCGTGCCGATCGTGTTCGGCCCCGGGCGGCATCCGACCTCGGGCGCGCGCTTCCTCTATTTCAAGGGCCCCGACGGCATGATCTTCGAATACTCGGTCGGCGTCGACGAGATCGAGGACGAAGCCACGCACCGGCCGCGACAATTCGGCTTCGAGCCAACCAGTTTTTGCATGTGGGGTTCAAAGCCCGCCGGCATGACCTTGCCGAACACCTGAAAGCAAAACCACATGGATCTGGGGTTGAAGGGGCGCACGGCGATCGTCTGCGCAGCTAGTCAGGGTCTCGGTAAAGCCAGCGCGATGGCGCTCGCCCATGAGGGCGTTGACCTTGTCATCGCCGCCCGCCGAGGCGACGTGCTGGCGGCGGCCGCCGCCGAGATCGCATCGGCGACTGGTCATCGTCCCAGGACCGTCATTGCAGACGTGACCACCAGGGAGGGCCGCGGCGCTATCCTCGCGGCCTGCCCGGCTCCTGACATCCTGGTCAACAACGCCGGCGGGCCGCCGCCGGGAGATTTTCGCAAGTTCGAGCGCGAGGACTGGATCAAGGCGCTCGACGGCAACATGCTGGCACCGATTGCTCTGATCAAGGCGACGCTGGACGGAATGATCGCGCGCAGGTTCGGCCGCATCGTCAATGTGACCTCGCATGCGGTGAAAGCGCCGGTCGCGATGCTGGCGTTGTCCAATGGGGCGCGTACGGGCTTGACCGGCTTTGTGGCGGGATTGGCCCGGTCGGTCGCCGAGCACAATGTGACTGTTAACAACCTGCTGCCCGGTACATTCGACACCGACCGACTGAAATCCAATCTCGCAGCGCTGGCGAGAAATTCATCGCGGGAGGTCGGCGCCGTCACCGAGGACGTCAGAACGTCCAATCCGGCCAAACGGTTCGGGCGTCCGGATGAATTCGGCGCGACCTGCGCATTCCTATGCTCAGCGCAGGCCGGCTATATCACCGGCCAGAATATATTGATCGATGGAGGAGCCTATCCCGGGACGTTCTAAGAAAATCTCCCGGCGTGCGTTCTTTCGCATCAACGGCAAATGAAACGAACGCGCCGATACGCTAATCGGTGAAGGTCAAGATCATTGGGCTTCGGGCTCCGACAGCTGAAGGATACAGATTTTTTGCTGCTAGCTTCCCCTTGGCTCCTCTGCCCCCGGCCCGATCTGTGCAACCTAAAAGCGACGCTTGGGCAACTGCCAGCGCTCACGATGAGGTGCTAACCCGCCGATTTCTACGCTGTGCTACGCCACCACCCTCTCCAGGGCAGATGGTGGTTTTCTCTGGAGGTTGGGTTGAATAAGGATGCGATGGCCGCGAGAGCACGGCATTGAACGAAGACGCGAGAAATCAAGCAGGAAGGTTACACGGAATAGAAAGCTAACGCTCACTGAAAGTAACAATGTGAGAAATTGCGAATTTCTTTTCGTATCAGCCACTTATGCCTGTTTGGTGCGCTCGGAGGGACTCGAACCCCCACGATTTTACTCACTGCCACCTCAAGGCAGCGCGTCTACCAATTCCGCCACGAGCGCTTGGGATGCCGGCTGGAGCGATGCGGCCCGCCGGATCAACGGCGCCGATGTAACAAATCAGGGATGGAGGGACAAGGCAGTTTTGCGATCGAATAACTACCTGACATCGGGGGATTTCGGCAGCATCTGCTTGACTTCGACCGCGATCCGGTTGCGGTCCACCAGGACGACGCCGGAGGCCACCGGCAGGTTGTTGGCGAGGATCTTGACCTCATCCGCCTCGGTGGCGTCCAGTTCGATGATGGCGCCGCGGGAAAGCCGCATCACCTGGTGGATGGGCATTGTCGTGGTGCCGAGCACCACCATGAGATTGACGCTGACTTTATCGAGGGTCGCCACTTCTGTACCGCCGCAGGGGGACTAGATTGGTATGGTTCCAACTGACCACGTTATGGTTAGCCAATGGTTAATGACCGCCAAAGCCTTGATTTGACGACATTTGCGCGCGCCCCGGATGGCCGGGAGGTCGAATGGCGGATTTCGGCCGATTCCGTGCCCTACCCCGAGGCCATCGCCGAGATGGAAGCCCGCGCCGCCGCGATCGCCGAAGGGCGCGCGGCGGAACTGGTCTGGCTGGTCGAGCACCCCCCGCTCTACACGTCAGGCACCAGCGGCAAAGAGACCGACCTGCTCGACCCGCGCTTTCCGCTGTTCACGAGCGGCCGCGGCGGCCAGCTCACCTATCACGGCCCCGGCCAGCGCGTGGCGTATGTCATGCTCGACCTGAAGCGGCGGCGGCCCGATGTGCGCGCCTATGTGGCAGGCCTCGAGGAATGGATCATCCGCACGCTCGTCGCCTTCAACATCCGCGGCGAGCGGCGCGAGGACCGCGTCGGGGTCTGGGTCAGGCGCCCCGACAAGGGCATAGGTCACGAGGACAAGATCGCGGCGATCGGCGTGCGGCTGCGGCGCTGGGTGTCGTTCCACGGCATCGCCATTAATGTCGAGCCGGACCTGTCGCATTTTTCCGCGATCGTGCCCTGCGGCGTCGCCGACCCGCGTTACGGCGTCACGTCGCTGGTCGACCTCGGCCTTCCCGTGACGATGGAGGACGTCGACGTCGCGCTCCGGCGCGCATTTGAGGAAGTGTTCGGCGCGACCAGCGCGTGCCTGCCGCAGGCGACGGCCTGAGATAGCCGCCGCGCTGCCACCGGGGCTTCCGCTTCGGCGAGCCCGGCCACATATCCAGCGGCAGGTGTGGCGTACAGAGGAGGTCGCGATGACGTCGCACAGGCTTCCCTTCGAGAACCGCTGGAGCAACAACGCAAACGCCCTGCACTGGAATAGCGAACTGGAGCATCTGGGCGTGGCGAACGTCCGGGCCATGCTGATCGATCACGAAATCCGACATCCCACCCGGCGCAACGTCGTGCAGGATGTTCCGGCCGGTTTTGTCAGGGATTGGCTGGCGTTCCAGGATCGCCGGATGGCGCGCCAACAGCTGCTTTGGCGCGCCACCGTGATTGCCCTCTCGTTCATTGCCGCTTCCGCGGCGCTGTGGGGCGTGCTCAGGGCGTGAGACGTGCTTCCCAATGAGGTTCACGCCGCCGCTTTCCGCGGCGCGACCTCGAGCTGTCCAGCGATGTAGCGGCGCTCCTGGGTGAGGCCGCCGAAGCCGTAGGCGTCGCCCCTCACCTCGTCGACATGCGCGTAGCTTTCCTCGTGCAGCGGGCCGAGCAGTTCGGCCATGCGCTGGAAGAGCGCGGCGAGATAGGCCGCCTTCTCGTCCTTGGTGTTGGTGCCCTCGCTGACGTGAACGTCGAGCCAGAAGCTGGCGAGGCTCTGCTCGGCGAGCGATTTTCCGCCGGCGAACCAGTCGGCGGCGTCGACCGCCTTCACGATCACGGCGGTGACCCTGGGATCCTTGCGCAGGATGCGCGCGGTGAGATCGCTGACGGCGGAGGCAATCTCGGCCTTCAGCGACGGCGTCTTGCGGACGGTGGAATAGGTAACAGTGATCAGCGGCATGGTCTTTCTCCTGTTCGGGCCGCGCTGGCGTCGCGCTCCCCATCATCTAGACCCGCATCCATCATTTTGGTATCTTATCTATATATATTACTGTGATAACCGTTGTTGATGGTGCCATGAACCTCCTGGATATCGATACAGTGCAGGCGTTCCTGCGCGTCGCCGAACTGCAAGGCTTCACCCGCGCCGCCGAGGCGCTCGGCACCACGCAGGCCGCGGTCAGCATGAAGCTGCAGCGGCTGGAGAGCGTGACCGGCAAGCGGCTGGTCGAACGCTCGCCGCGCGCCGTGGCGCTGACCGCCGACGGCACGGCGTTCCTGCCCCACGCCCGCGCGCTGATGGAGGCGCACGACCGTGCGCTGTCGGGCGACCGGCCCGCGCGCCAGCAATTGTCGCTCGGCATCAGCGATCACGCCGCAGGACCCGAACTGGTGCCGCTGCTCGAACAGCTGCACGCGATGTCGTCGCAACTGGCGCTTTCCGTGACGATCGGCTTTTCGCGGCAGATGCTGGATGCCTACGATGCCGGCGAGTTCGATGCCGTGGTGGTACGGCAGGAGGGCGGCCGACGCGGCGGCGAGAGACTGACGGAAGACAATTTCGGCTGGTTCGCCACGCCGCGCCTGGCCTGGCGTCGCGGCGAAACCCTGCCCTTAGCGACGCTGGCCCCGCCCTGCGGGGTGCGCGCGCTGGCGATCCGTGCCCTCGACAAGGCCGGCATCGCGTGGAGCGAAAGTTTTATCGGTGGCGGCGTCACGGCGGTGGCCGCAGCGGCGCTGGCCGGCCTGGCGGTAGCCCCGCTGGCCCGCCGGATCGCGCCTCCGGGGCTTGTCGAGATCGGACCGGCCAAGGGCCTGCCGGCGCTGCCGTCATCGAAGGTGATGCTGCACTCCAGGGTCGGCGACCCCGCCAAGCGCATGGCGCTGCGGACCCTGGCGGCGACGTTCAAAAGGGTGGCCGCTGTGCGGTAACCTGCTATTTCGTCAAAACTGCCAACAATAGTGGAACCAATCGGCAGGACACACGTTTGCGCCAGTTAAATGGGCAGGTCGGATGTCGGATAAAGATCAACAGCAGCAAAGGGATCTATTCGAAAGCGAACGCAGCCTCCGACTTCTGGTTGAAGGTGTGGCAGACTACGCGCTGTACATGCTGGATCCGACCGGTATGATCACGAGTTGGAGTAGCGGCGGCCGGCGGATCAAGGGCTACTCCCCCGCCGAAATCATCGGCCAGCATTTCTCCCGCTTCTATACGGACGTCGACCGAGCCAACGGCAAGCCTCTCCGTGCCCTCCGCATCGCCCGGGAACAGGGCCGCTACGAGGAGGAAGGCTGGCGCGTCCGCAAGGACGGCACGTTCTTCTGGGCCAGCGTCATCATCGATCCGATCCATGAGGACGGCAGGCTCGTCGGCTTCGCCAAGATAACCCGCGACATCACCGAGCGCCGCGAAGCCCAGCTCAAACTGGAACAGATGCAGAAGCAGATCGCGGAATCGCAGAAGCTCGACGCGCTCGGCCAGCTCACCGGCGGCGTCGCCCACGACTTCAACAATCTCCTGATGATCATCAGCGGCAGCCTGCATACGCTGAAGAAAGCGGTCGGCGATGACGCCAGATCCCAGCGCGCGCTGGCGGCCATCGAGGCGGCGGCAAAGCGTGGCGCTTCACTGACCAGCCAGTTGCTGACGTTTGCCCGGCGGCAGAGCGTCAACCCGCAGGCGGTCGACGTCGCCGAACGGATCGACGGGGGGCGCGAAGTGCTCGATGCCGCCGTCGGCAGCGCGGTGACACTTGAGTTCGATACCAAGCCCGGCGTCTGGCCCGTCATGGTCGACATCAACGAATTCGAGACGGCGGTGGTCAATCTCGTGATCAACGCGCGGGACGCGATGCCCGGTGGCGGCGTCATCACCATCTCCGCGCGCAACGAGCCGTCCGGCGCCGAAGGAGGTGATGCGAACGAATATGTCGCGCTCACGGTGGCGGACACCGGCAGCGGCATCGCGCCCGACGTGCTCGGCAAGATCTTCGATCCCTTCTTCACCACCAAGCCGATCGGCAAAGGCACCGGCCTGGGGCTGTCACAGGTCCATGGCTTCGCGCACCAGGCCGGCGGCACGATCAAGGTGGCAAGCGAACTCGGCAGGGGCACCGCGATGACGATGCTGCTGCCGCGAAAGCACGGCGCCCCGAAAGCCGAGGACGTCAGTGCCGTCGCGGGCGGCGGTAGCGGCCTCGTGCTGCTGGTGGAGGACAATCCCGATGTCGCCGCCGTCAGCACCAGCCTGCTCGAGCAGCTCGGATACACCGTGCGCAGGGTTTCGAATGCCGAAGCGGCGCTGCGCGAAATCGAGCACGACGGCATCGACCTCGTCTTCTCCGACATCGTGATGCCCGGCAAGATGGACGGCCTCGGCTTGGCGCGCCACCTGAAAGCCACAAAACCCGGGTTGCCGATCTTGCTGACCAGCGGCTACAGCGATGCGGCGCTGAATGTGCGCGGCGACTTTCCGATCCTGCGCAAGCCTTACGAAATCCACGAACTCAGCCAGGCGATCGCAAAGCTGCCGCGCTGACGGCATACCCTCCTCACAGGATCGCCTCGAACGCGCTGCGCAGCGTTTCGTGCCGGAACACAAAGCCGTTGCTGAGCGCCTTGTTCGGCAGCACGCGCTGGCCGCCCAGCAGCAATTCGTTGGCGAAATCGCCGCCCAGCCTGCGCAGCAGCGGATCGGGGATGCGGAAAAACGCGGGCCGGCGCAGCCTTCGGCCAAGTTCTTCGGTGAATTTCAGGTTGGTGACCGGGATCGGCGCTGTCGCGTTGACGGGGCCGGAGATTTCCGGACGCGCGATCACATGGGCGATCAGGCGGATCAGGTCGTCGCGCTCGATCCATGACATCCACTGCCGGCCCGAGCCGAGCGGCCCGCCAAGGCCGAACTCGAACGGCGTCAGCATCCGCGTGATGAAGCCGCCATCGGTGCCGATGACGAGCCCGATCCGCAAGTAGACCACCCGCACCCCCTGCTCTTCCGCCGGCCGCGCCGCGTTCTCCCAGGCCTCGCAGAGCTCATGGCTGAAGCAGGCATGGGATTTCGCCGACTCCGTCAGCACCTGGTCCTGCCAGAGTCCGTACCAGCCGATCGCCGATCCCGAGACCAGGACCTTCGGCTTGCGTTCGAGCCGCGTGATCAGGGCAACGAGGTCGCCGGTCATCTTGATGCGGGAGTCCAGAATCGTGCGGCGCTTGGCTTCGGTCCATAGCCCGTTGCCGATCGGCTCGCCGGCAAGATTGACGATCGCATCGATGCTGGCGTCCGCGGCAAGCTGATCGAGGCTGGTGATCAGCGTGATCGGCGGCGGCAGCATGTCGGCCTTCGCGGGATTGCGCACCAGCACGATCACCTGGTGACCGGCGCCGCTCAGGCCCGCGACGAGGCGGCTGCCGATGAAGCCGGTGGCGCCGGTGACCAGCACCGTCTGCCGCGCCGGCAGCTTTTCCAAGAGGCCTGCCGCCGGCGTGCAGGTCATGCGCGCAAGCCGCCTGGCCGCCGCGAAATCGCGCAGGCCGAATAGCGCTGCGCCAACAGCCGCCGCCGCCGCGATCAGGCTGAGCCAGCCGGTATAGGCAGACTTGATCCCGGTCGGCTGCGCCGCCCAGTCGAAGAGGACCGGCAGCAGCAGCACGAGAATGGCGCCGTAATTGATCGCAAGCAGCGTGTGGTTGATGCGCTCGCTGGCCGGCAGTTTCCGGCTCATGTCCTCCTCGACGAAGTCCATCAGCGTGATGACGATTTCGGCAGCCAGCACCGCGATGATCAGCATGGCGAGGACGCCATGCACTTCCAGCCAGCCCAGCACCAGGAACAACAGCGCATAGAGCATGTTGCGCAGACTATGCAGCATGAGTTCGTAGCGCTGCGAGGGGCGCCAGGCGAGCCGCTCGGTAAGCTCGTGATGATAGAACGTATCGAACGCGCCCATCACGACCTGAATGGCGATCAATATCCAGAGCAGCGACGTCATGATGTGGCCTCCATGAACACGGCGGACTGACGAATGAGCTTGCCGAAGCGGGGGTGAACGATCTCGAGCGCAAAGCGAAACCTGCCGCCGCCGAGATCGGAATGGGTCACGGTGAGATCGCCTGGCGTGAGCGAGGCCGGCAGCGGCAGCCGCCACCATCCGAGTTGCAGGGAGTAGCCGACGCTGCGAAACACCAGCGCCTCATGCTCGACGAAGATCCGCAGCGCCATGCTGACGCCGCAGCCGACATATTCCTCGAGCCCGGTCGGCCCGGCGAAGCGTTTTGCCGAGTGAATGACCTGCGGAAAGCCGTCGCTGCGCGTGCAGATGCGGGTCCAGATCTGGCCGCCGCGGGCTTCCGTCACCGTCACGACCATGGGAACGCCGGTCTCGCTGCAGAGCGGCAGCGGCCCGCCGATGATCCGCGCGAGCTGCGCCAGCCACCAGCCGGCCGACGTGAAGCTCGCCTGCTCGATCGTGCCGACATAGACCACGGTCTCGCCGTCGGCAAAACGCTTGGAGAAGCGCCGCCAGATCGCCAGCGGCAGACGGCCCCAGGCCTCGTCGGGCAACAGATCGTGGAAGCGGTGGTCGTCGAGCAGGATGGTGTTCGAGGCGGATGTTACGGAAGACCTTGGTACTCTCGTGGACGCCATCACACGCTCCTGCCTTGCCCCTCTGCCCCTACTTGCTTTTCCCCGCCGGCAGGAAGCTGACGATCTTCTCGCCGAGCTTGATCAGCGCCACCAGCCGCGGCCGCGGCACGTTCAGCATCTGCGTGTACCAGCGGTCGACCAGTTCGGTGAAAGCCAGCATCTCCTTCAGCCGCTTCGCGGCGACCGGACTGATGGCCGGATCGTCGGCCGCGTCGGAAACGCAGGCGCGCAGCGCGTCGACGGCAGGATCGATCTCGCGTTCCTTGCGGCCGGCGGCGATCCGCGCCGCCACTTCCCAGATGTCGGTTTCGGCCTCGAAATGATCGCGGCGGTCGCCGAGGATCGGCACCCGGCGGATCAGATTCCAGGCCAGCAATTCCTTGATCGAATTGGAGACGTTGGACCGCGCCATGCCGAGCGTCTCGGCGATGTCCTCCGCGGTCATCGGCGCCTCGGCGAGATACAGCAGGCCGTGGATCTGGCTGACGGAGCGGTTGACGCCCCACTCATCCCCCATGTCGCCCCAGTGCAGGATGAACCGCTCGACGACGGCCGGGAGTTTCTTCTTATCGGTTGTTTCTGTCATGACAGAAATATCTGACGTAACTGCGCGGATGTTAAGGGCCGTCGGCAGCGCTTTCTGGATCACGTCCCCCACCGCTCCGATGGCGCGCGTCCCTTTCAGTTCCGGGATGGAAGCGGCGAAAACACAGCCAGCCGCTGCTTTTCCGATCGAGTCGTTAACCGCTTCGGCACCTGTCCTCTTTTAGATTCCTTATGAGCGATTCCGGCCGACGGGTCGGGCGTGCACGGACATCAAGGCGAGAAATGCCCGATCTCACTCCCCCAGACCCCGGCAGGCTGCTGCGCCGGACATCTCCCGCGGCCGTCGTGATCGCCTTTGCCCTGGCGATGACCGCCTGCGTGCTCGGCGTCGTGGTCTGGAAATCACTGGAAGCCAAGGCAACGACGCTCGCAAGCGGCCAGACCGACATCCAGAACCTGGCCCACTCGCTGGCGGAGCATGCCTCCCACACGATCCGTTCGGCCGATATTGCGATGGCCGGAATGGTCGATCTCCTGAAATACCGGGACCCGTTGCCCGAGCGGTTCAACAAATACCTGGCCGATACCGCCAGTTCACTGCCGCAGATCCGCGAGATCGGCGTGTTGGACGTCGACGGCAGATGGCGATATTCCTCGTTGCCGGAAACGCCCAGGCACAGCAATTCCGATCGAGGCTACTTCATCCACCATCGTGACACGCCTGGAAGCGCACTTCGCATCAGCGAGCCGCTGCAGTCACGCTTGACGGGACGCTCCACGATCATCCTGTCGAAGCGCATCGACAGACAGGACGGCAGCTTCGGCGGCGTCCTTACCGCCGCGATCGACAGCGACTACTTCAACAAGTTCTACAAGACCTTCCAGCTCGGTCCCGCCGGCAGCATCAGCCTGCTGCGAAACGACGGCGCCATCCTGATTCGATGGCCGTCATCAGACACAAATACAACTCTTTCCGGGACTGACCTGATTTCAAGACGCCTGAAGCTCAGCTCCGTCGGATACTACAAGGTCATCTCCCCGTTCGACGGCATTACGAAGTACATTGGCTATGAGCGAACGCCGCATTATCCGACCATCGTCACCCTGGCGATGTCGGAAGACTGGCTGCTCGCCGAGTGGTGGAAGACGTTGCGCACCGACGCCACCGTCGCCGGCGTTCTGCTGTGCATGATCGTCCTGCTGGCCACGCTGGTTTCTCTACAACTCCGCTCGCGCACCAGGACCGTACGCGCGCTCCGCGAGAGCGAGGCACATTATCGGCTGCTGGCCGACAACATTGCCGACATCATCGTCCTGATCGATGCCCGCAGCATGCTGCGTTATGTCTCGCTGTCCGTCGAACCGGTGCTCGGGCTGCGCGCGAAGGATCTGGTCGGAAAATCATGCTTCGATCTGATCCATCCCGAGGACCGGGAAAGCGTCACGCAGGCGACTACGCGGCTTGACGATATCGGTAACGTCAGCACGGTCGTATTCCGCCACTATCGCGGCGACGGAACGCTGGCCTGGGTCGAGAGCAAATTTAAACTGGCGTCGGAGGCCGGCGATGGCGAGGGGAAGCAATTTCTCTGCGTCATCCGCGACGTCACCGAGCGCAAGCGGATGGAAGACGAGCTGACGCAGCTCAACCGCCGCCTCACCCAGCTTGCCGCGACCGACGGACTGACCGGGCTGACCAATCGGCGAACCTTCGACGGCTTCCTGCGGCGCGAATACGAAGCCTGCGAAGAGATCTCGGTACTGCTGTTCGATATCGACAATTTCAAGGGCTACAACGACACCTATGGACACCAGGCCGGCGACCGCTGCCTGCAGGCCGTCGCAAAGGCCATCGGCGATGCGACCAGCAACACGTCGGCCCTGTCCGCGCGCTACGGCGGCGAGGAATTCGCCGTCGTGCTGCCGAATACCTCGGAAGGCGACGCCCTGAAGGTTGCCGAAGCCATCCGCCTCACGGTCCGCGCGCTCGGCATTCCGAACACCGCGGCTAGTCGTGGATACGTCACCGTCAGTGCCGGCGTCGCCACCAGGACCCGCTCGACCCTCGATGAGTCCGCGCTGGTCGGCGAAGCCGACACTGCGCTCTATCAAGCCAAGCGCCTCGGCAGAAATCGCAGCGTCGTCTATTCCGCGGTCGGCCTGCAATATGTCGAGAGCGGGTCGATCCAGCATGACGGCCAAGTGACGCCGCGCGAGCGGACGCATTAGCGGCAAGCTCCCGGCAGCCGCGTCCACATCCTCTGCCGGTCATTTCGTCGATGGGTGACCCAGTTCACATCCATGCCGAACGCGCCGCGCTATCAATCCCACGGGCGCTATAAAGCATGGAGAGTCGCAGTGACCGTTATTGCACGGGCTGTTTCGCGCGCCATTGCTACCGTCAACGAAATCGAGATTCTCAGGCAGTTCGTGCTGTTCTGCGCGGCCGGTCTGTTCGTTGGCCTGCTGATGTTGACTTACGGCATCGACCTGAGCCCGGGGTTATTCTAGACTATCGCGCACCGGGCCGCCATGAAAGGTCATCCGACAACACGTAGATCATGATCGCGGCAAGGCACATCACGACGCCGATCCAGAACATCGGAGAATGGTGTATCTTTCGCCAGTCGCGTCCGGACTGTTGCGGCTTCATTCGGTCACCTCGCGCGTGCGCTCTTCCGCCCTGTCGAGAAAGTCAGATCGTCGGCAGCAGCGAGAACGGCTCCCCTGCCCGCCGCAGCTTCAGCATGTCGGAAGTGGCGGCTTCGTCCTGCACGGCATCGACTCGCGCCGACGAAGGTCCGCGCCGACAGGCGGCGATCATCTCGGAGACGACGTCGCCGGGCCCGACGAATAACGCCTCCACGCTGCCGTCGCGGCGGTTGCGCACCCAGCCGTCCAGGCCGCGCGCGGTCGCCTCGTCCGCCACCCAGGCCCGATAGCCGACGCCCTGCACCCGGCCGCGGATCGTGACGTGGCGGAGCGCCGCGCTCATCCTACTTCTTCAGTCCGAGAAACGCCGCGCTGCGCGCCCTGGTGTCGCCCTCGCGCATCGCCCGCGCGGTGAGTTCGGCCGACGCGATACCTTTCAGATGCTTCGGCGAGGTCCCTTCGCGCAACGCCTTCAGCGTCTCGTAGACCGCCTGGGTGGCGGCGGCGAACGGCGCGTGGCCCTGCAGCGCGATGCGCACGCGCTGGTTGGTGAGGTAATCGATCGCGGTCATCTCCTCAGGCGCGCCGCCGAGCACGATCGGCAGTTTGGTCGCGGCAGAGATCGCTTCCAGTTCGCTGCGGCTCTTGATGCCGGTGAAGAACAGCGCGTCGACACCGGTCGCCTCATAGGCCCTCGCCCGCGTGATCGCATCATCGAGGCCGGTGACGGACACCGCCCCGGTGCGGCCCATGATGACCAGCGAGGGATCGCTGCGCCCGTCGAGCGCGGCCTTCATCTTGCCGACGCCCTCCTCCAGCGGGATCAGTTGCGTCCCGGTCTGGCCGAATGCCGGCGGCAGCAGCGTATCCTCGATGGTCAGCCCGGCCGCGCCCGCGGCCTCGAGTTCCTGTACGGTGCGGCGGACGTTGAGCGCGTTGCCATAGCCATGATCCGCATCGACCAGCACCGGCAGCGCCGCGGCCCGCGACATGCGACGCATCTGCTCGGCCAGTTCCGTCAGCGTGATCAGCGCAATGTCGGGATCGCCGAGCACGACCAGCGAGGCCACCGAGCCGCCAAACATGCCGAGCTCGAAGCCTAAGTCTTCGGCAATCCGGATCGAGGTCGCGTCATAGACCGAGCCCGGCCTGATGCAGGTCGGGCCGTTGAGGATGGAACGCAGCTTTTCTCGGCGCTGACGGAATGCCATGGATGTCCTCAGTTCTATCCGCCGTCATTGCGAGGAGCTCGAGACAAAATTGCAGAGCAATTTTGCGCCGAAGCGACGAAGCAATGGATTGCTTCGCTGCGCTCGCAATGACGGTTGCGTTACGCAAATTCCAGGATCAGCGCATCCACCGCCAGCGTCGCGCCGGCTGCGGCGTGAATCTTCTTCACCGTGCCGTCGCGCTCGGCGCGCAGCACGTTCTGCATCTTCATCGCCTCGACCACGGCCAGCGTCTCGCCGCTCTTGACCTCTTGGCCTTCGCTCACGGCGATCGAGACCACGAGGCCGGGCATCGGGCAAAGCAGCTTCTTGCCGGTGTCGGCGGCCGACGTCACCGGCATCAGCCGCGCGGCGGCCGCCTCGCTCTCGGTGAAGACGTTGACCGCGACCTCATAGCCCTGATGGGCGAGACGGATGCCGTTCGGAATCGCGCGCACCTGCATCGCGACGAAATGCCCGTCGATCGTACCGTGCCAGACCGGCTCACCCGGCGTCCAGGTCGAAATCAGATTGTGCGGATTGCCCGGCAGGCCGTCGGCGCCGATGAACCGTACCGCGATGCCGTCGGCCTCGCGCGCCACATCGAGCCCGATTTCGTCACGGTCGAGCCACACCGCGCGGCGGCGTTCGCGTTGCACCAGCCGGCCGGTCAACTGGCCTGAAATCTGCCGCTTGCGCTCGCCGAGCACATGATCGATCGCAGCTCCCACGGCGGCCAGCCGCCGCGCCACCTCGCCTTCCGGCGCACGCGCGGCAAAGCCATTCGGAAATTCCTCGGCGATGAAGCCGGTGGAAAGCTTGCCCTCGCGCCAGCGCGGATGGTTCATCAGCGCCGACAGGAACGGAATGTTGTGCCTGATACCGTCGACATAGAACGCATCGAGCGCGGTCGACTGCGCTTCGATGGCGGCAGCGCGCGACGGCGCATGCGTGACCAGCTTGGCGATCATCGGATCGTAATGGATCGAGATTTCGCCGCCTTCCTGTACGCCGGTATCGTTGCGGATGGTGACGCCGTCCTGGCTCGCCTCCGCCGGCGGCCGGTATTTCACCAGACGGCCGATCGAGGGCAGGAAGTTGCGGAACGGATCCTCGGCATAGACACGGGATTCCACTGCCCACCCCGTCAGCGTGACGTCCTTCTGCGCGATGGCAAGCTTTTCGCCGGCCGCGACGCGGATCATCTGCTCGACCAGGTCGATACCCGTGATCAGTTCGGTGACGGGATGCTCGACCTGCAGGCGGGTATTCATCTCCAGGAAGTAAAAGCTCTTGTCCTGACCGGCGACGAATTCGACGGTGCCGGCGGAGTCGTAGTTCACGGCCTTGGCGAGCGCCACTGCCTGCTCGCCCATCTTGCGGCGGGTGGTCTCGTCGAGCAGCGGCGACGGCGCCTCCTCGATGACCTTCTGGTTACGGCGCTGGATCGAGCATTCGCGCTCGCCGAGATAGATCACGTTGCCATGCTTGTCGCCGAGCACCTGGATCTCGATGTGGCGGGGATCGACGATGAATTTCTCGATGAAGACGCGGTCGTCGCCGAACGAGGATTTCGCTTCGGCCCTGGCGAGGCTGAAGCCTTCAGCGACCTCCGCCTTCGAATGCGCGATCCGCATACCCTTGCCGCCGCCGCCGGCGGAAGCCTTGATCATCACGGGATAGCCGATCTCGTCGGCGATCTTCACCGCCTGCTTGTCGTCCTCGATGACGCCGAGATGGCCCGGCACGGTGGAGACCTTGGCCTTGGCGGCGGCCTTCTTGGATTCGATCTTGTCGCCCATCGCGGCGATCGCGCCCGGGTTCGGTCCGATAAAGACGATGCCGGCGGCTTCGAGCGCGCGCGGAAACGCTTCGCGTTCGGACAGGAAGCCATAGCCGGGATGCACCGCCTGCGCGCCGGTCTTGCGGCAGGCCTCGACGATCCTGTCGATCAGAAGATAGCTTTCGGCGGCCGCAGGCGGGCCGATCAGCACGGCCTCATCGGCCATCTCGACATGGAGCGCGTCGCGGTCGGCCTCGGAATACACCGCGACCGTCTCGATCCCCATCCGCCGCGCAGTCTTGATGACCCGGCAGGCGATCTCGCCGCGATTTGCAATCAAAATTCTCTTGAACATGTTCTTCTTGCTTGAGCTCTGGGCGGGATCCTCCCCCGCAACGGGATTGCGGGACGCGGGTAACCCGCTTGTCGTACAGCAAAAATCGATGGAGGCAACGGTCTCGTGTCAGTCCCGCCGCGGCGGCCGCTCGCCCTTCATCCGGAATAGGAATTGAACCGTCCGCGCGCGTAGGCGCGGGATACCGCCTTCATCAGCTCGGCGACCTCCGATTCCAGGAATTCGTTGGCCACGATCAGCGCGCGGACGGTCGCCCGCATGTCGCCGCCGCAGGCCGAAATGGCCTGATCTACAGCATTTTCCAGCTCGTCGCTCTCGTCAGACTTCAATTCGGGAGAGGACGACATGGCAGCATTTCCGCGTTGGGCGACGGCAGACATGTTCTTCATTTGTTCTCATGAAGTCAATGAGCGCCGTTCGATGCGGTGGCATAATGCACGTCAGGTTTTCCCCAACCCTCGCCCGCCACCGATTAGCGCCGGTGTCTTGGTCCAATCAGTCCGCCTTATGCTAGAAGGCAGCGGCGGCTTCCCGGAATTGATTTGAAATGAAACAGATGCGGTCACGAATTTTTCTCGTCGCGACGTTGCTGTCGGTCGCCGTTCCGGCCAGCCAGAGCTCGGCCGCACCCGCCACCGTCAAGGACGGCAACGCGCTTCAACTCGGCAACATCACCTACCGGCTCGACGGCATCGATGTTCCACCCATCGACCAGCTCTGCATCGACGAGCATGCCGACGTGTGGACTTGCGGGATCGAAGCGCGCGATCAACTGAGCAAGCTGATCGACGGCAAGCAGGTCCGTTGCGACGATCTGGGTGCGGATCCGACCTACAGGAAACGACGCATCGGCGTGTGCAGGATCGAGGGCGAGACCACCAGCCTGAGTCAATTGCTCGTTCAAAAGGGTTTTGCATTGAACGTCGAGGCTTCCGCGAGCGGACGCTTCAAGCCGGATGAGGCCCGCGCCAAGGACGACCGCCTGGGATTATGGAAAGGCTGCTTCGTCGCGCCGCGCGAGTTCAGCGCCGGCAACAAGGACGGTCCGCTGCTCGGCGCCGCCTGCCGCACCGACCGCGATCGCGAGATTCGCGAGGCCATCTTCCCCGACGATCTCGTGATGCCGGCAGGCTGCAACATCAAGGGCAAGTATGCCGTCCGCGCGCGCGTCACCGGGAACCTCGGCATCTATCACCTGCAGGCGTGCCGCTCCTATCCCGGATTGAAACAGGACCGCTGGTTCTGTTCCGAAGATGAGGCGCAGGCGGCCGGGTTCCGCCGGGCCTACAACTGCAGGCCTCCGGCAAAGAGCAAATGAGGCTGGATATTTCGACGCGTCCTGTGTGAAAATACCGCCAGAGGTTGCCGGCACGCATGACCCCTTCCGATTCCACGAACGTCCTGCCCGAAGCTGCCGCCGACGAGCGGTTGCGGCAACATCTGCAGCAAATCGCCAGCGAACGCGACAGCGTCCATCGCGCCCTGCAGGAGCGCGAAGCGGAACTGGCGCGCATCCAGCGCATCGCCGGCATCGGCGGACTCGAAATCGACTTCCGCGACGGCGTCAAGAATCGCCGCTCCCCCGAATACCTTCTGGTTCACGGACTGCCGCCCGAGGCGGCCAACGAGACCTATGAGGAATGGGTCGGCCGCATCCATCCCGAGGATCGCGAGCGAACGGTCCAGCATCTGTTCAGTGTCCTGAAGGATGCGGGCGAGGACTACTCGGCCGAATATCGGATCGTGCGGCCGAATGACGGCGCGATCCGCTGGATCCGCGTCGTCGCCAAGATCGAGCGCGACAGCGACGGCCGCGCGCTGCGCCTGGTCGGCGCCGACCTCGATGTCACCTCGCAACTGATGGCGCGGGAAACCTTGCGCGAGAGCGAGGAGCGCTTCCGCCTGATCGCCGACTCCGCGCCGGTGCCGATCTGGGTCACCAAGCTCGACCGCACGCGTTCCTTCGCCAACCAGGCCTATGTCGATTTCCTCGGGCTGCCGTTCGAGGAAGCCATCGCGTTCGACTGGCGCAAGCGGCTGCATGCCGACGACATGACGCGCGTGGTGCAGGAATCGATCGCCGGCGAAGCCACGCTGAAACCCTTCGTGCTGGAAGCCCGCTATCTGCGCGCCGACGGCGAATGGCGCTGGCTGCGCTCGGAGTCCCAGCCGCGCTGGGATCCGAACGGCAACCACATCGGTTTCATCGGCGTCGCCCACGACATCACGGCGGCCAAGCAGGCCGAACACGATCTGCGCGGGCTGAACGAGATCCTCGAATTGCGGATCACCGAACGGACCGCGCAACTCGAAGCCAGCGAAGCCCAGATGCGGGCGATCTTCGAGACCAGCCATCAGTATCAGGGCTTGCTCGACCAGCACGGCGACCTCCTGCACGTCAACAGGACGGCGTTGACAGGCATTCGGGCCGATGCGAGCGCGGTGATCGGTCAGCCATTCTGGGAGACGCCATGGTTTACCGGAACCAAGGGCATGCGCGAGACCGTCCACGATGCCTTCATCGCCGTGATGCGCGGCGAGGAGGTCAAGATCGAGATGCTCTTGCATCTGCCGGTCGGCGACCGCTATTTCGATTTCGCGATGCGTCCGCTGCGCGACCGGCATGGCGCCGTGATCGGCGCGGTGCCGGAGGCGATCGACGTCACCGAGCGCCGCCAGGGCGAGGAAGCGCTGCGCCAGTCGCAGAAGATGGAAGCGGTCGGGCAATTGACCGGCGGCGTGGCGCATGATTTCAACAACCTGCTGACCATCATCCGCTCCGCGAGCGATTTCCTGCGCCGCCGCGAACTGCCGGAAGAGCGCCGCCGGCGCTATGTCGACGCGATCGGCGAGACGGTGGAACGCGCCTCCAAGCTGACCGGGCAATTACTCGCATTCGCGCGCCGGCAGCCGCTGAAGCCGCAGGTGTTCGACGTCGGAACCCAGGTTGAATCAGTTGCACAATTGATCCGCCCGCTGGTCGGCGCCCGCATCAGGATCGACGTCGACATCGCCGACCTCAATTGTTTCGCGATCGCCGACGTCGCGCAGTTCGAGACCGCGCTGATAAATTTCGCCGTCAACAGCCGCGATGCCATGGACAGCGAGGGCCGGCTGGCCATCGAGGTCCGCAAGGTGAAAGCCATTCCGCCGCTGCGCGCCCAGCCCGCCCGCAGCGGCGACTTCGTCGCCATCACCGTGACCGACACCGGCACCGGCATCCCGCCCGCCCTGCTCGAGACCATCTTCGAGCCGTTCTTCACCACCAAGGAAGTCGGCAAGGGCACCGGTCTCGGCCTCAGCCAGGCGTTCGGCTTTGCCAAGCAGTCCGACGGCGACATCGCGGTGGCGAGCGCGCCCGGCCAGGGCGCGACGTTCACCATTTACCTGCCGCAGGCCCCGACGCCGGCCGATGCCGTGGTGGCGGCCGCTTCGGGCAGCGAGCCCGCCGCGCGCGGCCGCGGCTACCGCGTGCTCGTGGTCGAGGACAATGACGACGTCGGACAGTTCTCCACCGAGCTGCTTGAGGACCTCGGCTACACCGTCCGCCGCGTCGCCAGCGCGGACGCCGCGCTCGCCATCCTCGCCCAGGACGAGTTCTCCGCCGACCTCGTGTTCTCCGACATCATCATGCCCGGCATGAACGGCGTCGAACTGGCCGGCGTCATCCGCGAACGCTATCCCGGCCTGCCGGTGGTGCTGACCTCCGGCTACAGCAACGTGCTGGCCGAGAGCGCGCATCGCGGCTTCGAGCTGATCCAGAAGCCCTATTCGGTGGAATTGCTGTCGCGCATCCTCAGGAAGGCAATCTCCGAGGCCCGGCCGCAGGCATGATCCGCAACGGTTGGAACCGCTATTCCGAACGGATCATGCGGCGGCGTCGACGCCCGCTTCCGATGACAATAATGCGCGGATTTCCTGCGCCGGGCGCGCCGCGCTGAACAGATAGCCCTGCATCTGCGTGCAGCCGAGATCCTGCACCGTCTCGCGCTGCTGCAGCGTCTCGACACCCTCCGCCGTGGTGATCATGGTACGGTCGGCGGCGATGCTGACCACCGCGCGGATGATCGAGGCCGACGACGAGTTGCGCGCCACTTCCTTGACGAAGGAGCGGTCGATCTTGATCTTGTCGAACGGAAAGCGCTGCAGGTATTGCAGCGATGAATAACCGGTGCCGAAATCGTCGAGCGCGATGTGGATGCCGAGCGCACGGAGCTGGTCCAGCGTCGCCAGCGCCGCATCGTCGTCCGCGATCAGGACAGCTTCGGTGATCTCGAGTTCCAGCCGGCGCGGGTCGAGCCCGCTGTCGGCGAGCGCGGCGGCGACCTTCAGCGGCAGCGTTTCCGAACGGAACTGGACCGGCGAGACGTTGACCGCGATGCGGATATGAACCGGCCAGGTTGCCGCCTCGGCGCAGGCGGTGCGCAGCACCCACTGCCCGATCTCCTCGATCAGGCCGGTTTCCTCGGCAACCGGCACGAAGTCGGCCGGTGAGACCATGCCGCGCAGCGGATGACGCCAGCGCAACAGCGCCTCGCAGCCGGTGACACGATCGCTGCACAGATCGACCTGCGGCTGATAGTGCAGCTCGAATGCGTCCTCGGCCAGCGCGGCACGCAAATCCGCCTCCAGTTCGCGGCGGTGCCTGGCCTTGAGCTCCATCGCCGGATCGAAGAAGCGGTAGGTCCGGCGCCCCGCCGCCTTCGCCGCATACATCGCCAGGTCGGCGTTCTTCAGGAGGTCGAGCAGGTCCGAGCCGTCCCGCGGCGCGATCGCAATGCCGATGCTGGCGTCGCTGGCAAGCTGATGGCCGGCGCAATCGAACGGGCTGCGCAGCGCCTGATAGATCCGCGCCACCAGCGCATGAACCTCCTCGGCCCCCGCGATGCCGGTCTGAAGGATGGCGAACTCGTCGCCGCCGAGCCGGGCGATGAAATCGTTCGGGCCGACCGACTGGCGCAGCCGATCCGCCACGCCCTTGAGGAACTCGTCGCCGATCAGGTGCCCCAGCGTGTCGTTGATGCGCTTGAACTCGTCGACGTCGATATAGAGGACGGCGAACTCCCGCCCCTCGTTCTCCAGCAGCAAACGCTCGGCATGACGCTGGAACAGCGTGCGGTTCGGCAGATTGGTCAGCGCGTCGTAATGGGCAAGATGCTCGATCCGCGCCTGGTCGCGCCGCCCTTCGGTGACGTCTTCCAGCGTCGTGGCCCAGCCGCCGTCCGCCGACCGCTTGAAGATCAGCCTGATGGTGCGCCCGTCGGCCGTCGTGATCACGGTGTCCTGGACCTGGCTGCCGTTGGGATCGAGAAACCGCGCGCAATGGGCGTCGACGTCGCCGACAAACGAGCCGGTCTCCTGGCGGTGCCGGATCAGTTCGCGCAGATGACAGCCGGGTTTGACGATCTCGGGCGAGAGCCCGAACATGTCGATGTACTGCTGATTGCAGATCACGAGGCGGCCCGACGCATCGAACAGCAACAGGCCCTGCGTCATGTTGTTGATGGCGGTGTCGAGATGCCGGCTCTTTTCCGCAAGCTTGCGCCGCGCGGCGGCATGCTGGCGGCGGAGCTGGCGCACGATCAGGAACACCATGCCGATCACAACGACGATCGCCAGCGCCGCGGCGAAGAATTGCAGCCTGGTCTGCGCCCGCCAGTCGGCAAGCACGCTCTCCGCCCTGGTCGTTGCCACGATCAGGATCGGAAAGTGCTTCATCGACTTCACCGCGCCGATCTTCTCCTCCGACATCCGCGAACTGGTGAAACGCCCCGAAACATTGCCGTCCATCGCCAGCACACGCCGAAACGCGTCCGTGTTGGCGATGTTGTGACCGATAAGTTCATTCTCCCTGGGATAGCGAGCGATGACGGTGCCGTTGCGGTGGATCATCAATATCGAGGTGTCGCCATTCAGCGCCACCGACGCGACGAAGTCCTCGAAATGGGAAGGCTCGACGCCGCGGACGGCAAAGCCGATGATCTCGCCCTGACGTCCCGTGATCTTGCGCGCAAAGATCGTCGTCCAGATTCTGGTCACCCTGCTCACGACAGGTTCGACGATGACGTCGGGCGTCGGCCTGCCCGACGTGAACTCATGGAAATAGCGCCGGTCGGTGACGGTCCTGTCCGGCACTGGCCACATCTCGGATGAGTTGATCAGCCAGCCCTTGGCACTCCAGAGATTGATGGCTCCTACATGGGGCAGCACCGAGAGCTTGGTGCGCAGCATCTCGTGCGCGCTCAGGGTCGACATCTTCTTTTCGAATTCGTCCGCCGTGTTGACGCCGTCGTCCCGCATGCCGGCCACGACGTCTTCCTGGACATGCTGGAGGTCGAGCAATTGCTGGTCGAAATGCCGTGACAGCAGCAACGCGGTACTGTTGAGTTCGCGCTCGGCGCCCTCAAGCGTCCGTTCGCGGTACTGCATCGCGAAATATCCGGTGCCAAGCGTGATCGCGATCACGAGCGCGGTGGCACTCAGGATCAGCCACTGGATGGCTCCCAGCCGTATCCGCCACGGCATGCCGGCGGCAAACAGCGGCCTGCGCGGTGCGGCGGCATCTTGCGATGACGGTCTCAGCATTTCCTCTTCCCCACAGCTTCTTTTTGTAGGGAGCACAACCCAAAAGGGCGTTAGCAAAATCAGTTATCGAAAGGTTAAGATGGACGCCGATCAGGCGCTTTCCGCCATCTCGGCTTCGGCCTCGGCTTCCTTGAGGCTGCATTCGATCAGGGCCCCGTTGATCGTGAACTCCGAGAACAGCGCCCCCGGCGCCGAAGCGCGCAGCGCCGAGAAGAACTGCGCATCCCCCGGGCTCTTCAGAAAGAAGCGGATGTGGCTTGCGGTCATGGTATCCCGCGACAGCCACACGATGCCGGAGAACAGCGCCACCATCATCTGGGCGTACTTGCCGGCCTCCGCGATCCCCAGTTCGTAGACCGGCGACACCACGATGAACCGTGCGCGCAGGATCGGGTTCGGAAACTTGCTCATCATCAGGCGGCTGACCTGACAGGCCGCATGAACCCGCTCCCCGTCGGAGAGGCAATAGAGATTGGGCCCGTCGCCATCCTTGGTCATGGCGTCGTAGGCGGAATAGGTCCCGGTCGAGAATGTCGAAAAGTCTTCGCTGACGCTTTCAGCGTCCTTCTTCCATTGGCCCTTGATCGACCGCCAGGACCTGTCCTGATCTTTCATCGGCAGAAGGCGCATAACTAACCAGAGGTTAATGCGAGGTTGATGGGGTATCTTACTGTCAGCGACTAAACGTTTGCTTACGCTGGAACCCCTTGCGCAAATATTTGTCGGGATTGGGAAATTGGCTACCTCAGCGCGTGTTCTGCCGGCGCACTTCCTTGCGTAGACCATTGGAACAATCGTGCGGTCTGCGGGTTTTCAGGCATCGGCGTTTCCTCCCCCGCAACGTCGAACTTGAGCCCCGCAGACAACCCCACGGACGGGGTTGGCGGGGCTCCTCTTTCAATTGCAGATCACCTGGGATTTCTTTCCCGGCGGATCGCCACCTTTGTCGACCCGGCTCACCCGATGGGCGCGATCCTTGTCCCGCGGCTACTCCTGGCCACGTTCGTCACGGACAATGCCCTGATCGTGACCGCGCCGGCGTGGCGCCGGCTCGGTGGCTTCCTGCTGCTGCTCCTTGCCTTCCTGAACCAGCAGTTCATCGCCGAGCATATACCCGATGATCTGCTTGGTCTGCGCCTCGACTCTGTCATGGAATTTGGTCATGGCGGTCTCCTTCCAATGGAGAACGGCCATGGGCTGCAATGTTTCCTAAAATGCTCCGCTGGTTGATGCCGGGGCATCTACAAGAAGGCCCCCACCCCTTGAGGCCGGTATCAGCCGGTGTAACAATCCTGTCGCAGAGAAATTCTAGCAAACGGCGGATCGCCGGGATTGCTTCTTACGGGGGAGAGTCTGATGCGCCGCACAATCATTGGGTTATCGGCCGGCCTTGTCGCGCTCACCGCCAGCGCCGCTTCCGCACAGAACGCCACCCCGCGCAATTTGATCCTGTTCGTGCCGGACGGGCTTCGCGGGCGCATCGTGACGCCCCAGACCGCGCCGACAATGGCCGATGTGCGCGACAAGGGCGTCAATTTCAGGAATTCGCATTCGCTGTTCCCGACCTTCACCATGGCCAACGGCTCGGCGATGGCGAGCGGCCATTATCTCGGCGACACCGGCACCTTCAGCAACACGATCTATACCGGCTATTCGTCGGCGCCGGCCGGTGACACGGTGGTGCCCTTCATCGAAAACGACGCGGTGCTCGGCGACATCGATGAGCATTTCAACGGCGACTATCTGAACGAAGAGACCATCCTGAAGATGGCCCGCGCCAAAGGCTTGTCGACGGCCGCGATCGGCAAGCTCGGCCCGACCTATCTTTTCGACCATACCGACGGCGGCAAGAACACCATCGTCATCGACGATTCCACCGGCGGCAAGAACGGCGTGCCGCTATCAGACGAAATGAAGGACGCGCTGACCAAGGCCGGCCTCCCCCTGGTGACGACCCCACGCGGCGAAAACAGCAAGGCCGGCAACGCCAAGACGCCCGGTACGACCAGCGCGAATGTCGCGCAGCAGACCTACATGGCCGATGTCGCGACCAAGGTCGTGCTGCCGATGTTCAAGGCGCGCAACAAGCCGTTCATGCTGGTGTTCTGGTCGCGCGACCCCGATGGCAGCCAGCACAATACCGGCGACAGCCTCAACAGCATCACGCCCGGGATCAACGGGCCGACCTCGATGGCCGGCATCAGGAATGCCGACGACAATCTCGCCCAGTTGCGCAAGGCGCTCGACGAGCTCGGCCTTACCGCCTCGACCAACATCATCATTTCCTCCGACCACGGCTTCTCGACGATCTCAAAGGAAAGCAAGACCAGTCCGTCGGCAAAGATCTCCTATGACGACACGCCGAAGGACTTTCTCCCGATGGGCTTCCTTGCGATCGACCTCGCCAAGGCGCTGAACCTGCCGCTGCACGATCCCAACAACAAGAATGCGCCGGTGGCCGACAATGCCCATCCCAAGGCCGGTAACGGCGTGCTCGGCAAGGACCCGACCAAGCCTGATCTGGTGATCGCCACCAACGGCGGCTCGGACCTGATCTACATTCCCTCCAGGGATCGCAAGCTCGCGGACCGCACCATCAAGGCGCTGCTGGAGCAGGACTACGTCAGCGGCATCTTTGTCGACGACGCGTTGGGCGGTTTCCCCGGCACGCTGCCGATGTCGCAGCTTGCCCTCAAGGGCAAGGCGGTGGTGCCGCAGCCGTCAATCGTGGTCAACTTCCGCTCCTGGTCGTCGGGCTGCGACGAGCCGACCAACTGCTCGGTGCAAATTGCCGACACCGTGCTGCGCCAGGGCCAGGGCATGCATGGCAGTTTCAGCCGCGGCGATACGCTCAATTTCACCGCGGCGATCGGGCCGGACTTCAAATCCGGCTTTGTCGATCCCCTGCCCGTCAGCAATGCCGACGTCGGCGCCACTGCCGCGAGGCTGCTCGGCCTGACGCAAAAGCCCAAAGGCAAGCTGATCGGCCGCGTCATGACGGAAGCGATGCCGAACGGCGCAACGCCGAAAGCCTTCACCGCCACGGTGACGTCAAAGCCTTCAGCGAACGGCCTGCGCACGGTGCTGAACTTCCAGCGCGTCGGCTCGCAGCGCTATTTCGACGCGGCGGGCTTCCCCGGCCGCACGCTCGGGCTCGATGCGGGCGACGGCAAGCAGAAGACGGCGGGCAAATAAGCGACCACGCGGGTCGATCGCCGCCCGCGTGGCACAAATTGTACATGGCGGGTGATCTGCCATTCACCGCCTGTGCGCCCGTTCCGTTCGCACATCCAGGCAGGTTCCAGCCGCGGCCCGCCATCGATCGGCCGGACGCGTGACACTTGTGTCACAACAATCGGAAGTTTTCTCCGACGGGTTGCATACTCGGCGGAAAGCATTCGAGAATCGCATTGCATTCGTCCGACAAGATACCTGTCAAAGGGGACGCGCAATGATCGGGCATTCGATATCCTCGAGGCGAACCGCGGCGGGTTTTGCCGGGATCGCCATGCTGTCGGCCATCGCGATGGCCGCGGCGCCCGCCAAGGCCGACAACGGCGGCATCGGGTTCTGGCTGCCGGGCACCATGGGCAGCCTCTCCGCGGTGTCGATAGCTAATTAAGTTGGCCGGTTTTGGTAACACATCAAATGTCCGCTTCG
>OEIU01000128.1_pt1 | contig 76026 bp, 65 predicted proteins | sample 1539221 | NCBI WGS metagenome assembly OEIU01 (sample SAMN03792071, study PRJEB22550) | activated sludge metagenome | feature: wastewater treatment plant; material: activated sludge; isolation source: Wastewater treatment plant of a petroleum refinery complex | place: Argentina: Zarate | collected...
CGCCCGGCAGGTTGACCAGGATCGCCGTGGTCGAGCCGCCGTACTGCGCGCCGTAATAGATGCCCGCCAGCATGATCAGCGCCGGCGTCGCGTCCAGCGCATAGATCGACGGCAGCAGCATGGCGATCGTCGTGGTCGGCCCCAGGCCGGGCAGCACGCCGATCGCCGTGCCGAGCAGGCAGCCGAGGAAGGCGTAGGCCAGGTTCTGCAGCGTGAAGGCGACGCCGAAGCCGATGGCCAGGTTCTGAATCAGATCCATCGTGTGCTCCTCAGGTCGTCAGGAAGGCGGGCCACAACGGAATCACCAGTCCCAGGCCCTTGATGAACACCAGCCACGAGCCCACGGTGAGCACGATGCAGCTGAGGATGGCGTCCTTCCACTTGAACTCGTCTCCGGCCAGGCTGCACACGATGATCAGGATCGGCAGCGACACGGCCATGCCCAGGGGCGGCAACGCCAGCCCGAAGACCACCACCGACAGGATGATCAGGGCCATCGGCCTAAACGGCATCGCCCCGATCTTGTCGCCGCCCGGGGTTTCGACGGTCAGCGCCTTGAACAGCACGACCGCACCGAGGATGGCCAGCAGGATGCCCAGCCCGAACGGGAAGTAGCCCGGGCCCGGCCGCGCCGAGGAACCGAAGCTGTAGTTGGTGGCGCCGGCAGCGAACCCCAATCCGGTGACGATGAACATCAGTCCGGACCAGAAATCCTTCTGGCTCTTGATCTTCACGCGTGTCTCCTCTGTGGACCAGTGGAGCGCGATTCTAGGCACCATGGCCGCAGGGCCTGCTGTGGTTTCCACGTAAGGCGGCATCGAGGGGCGGCACCGAGGGACTATGGCAGGGCGCGGTGCCCGCCGGCGTCTTCAGCCGCGCATGTCCAGGCTGGGCGTGCTCCTGAGCACTTCCTCGATCGTGGTCAGGCCTTCGGCCACCTTCATCGCGCCGGCCAGGCGCAGTGCGCGCATGCCGTCCTTGACCGCCTGGCGGCGCAGCGCGGCGGCGTCCAGCGCCGGGTGCACGCAGCCGCGCGCAGCCTCGGTCATCAGCAGCAGCTCATACAGGCCGACGCGGCCGCGGTAGCCGGTGTGGCGGCATTCCAGGCAACCCACCGGCTTGTAGGGCCGCACGCCGCCGGACAGGCGCCAGGGTTTGGCCAGTTCGTCCAGCGTCTCGCGCGTGGTGCCTTCGTCGCGCTGCTTGCAGGCCGGGCACAGCATGCGCGTCAGCCGCTGCGCGAGCACGCCGATCACCGTGGCCGAGATCAGGTAGGCCGGCACGCCCAGGTCGGCCAGGCGCGTGATGGCGCTGGCCGAATCGTTGGTGTGCAGCGTGCTGAACACCAGGTGGCCGGTGAGCGCCGCCTGGATGGCCATCTCGGCGGTGGCCAGGTCGCGGATCTCGCCGACCATGATGATGTCCGGATCCTGTCGCATCAGCGCGCGCAGCCCTTCGGCGAAACCCATGTCGATGGCGGCCTGCACCTGCGTCTGGTTGAAGGCCGGCTCGATCATCTCGATCGGGTCTTCGATCGTGCAGACGTTGACCTCGTCGGTGGCCAGCGCCTTCAGCGTCGAATACAGCGTCGTCGTCTTGCCCGAGCCGGTGGGGCCGGTGACCAGGATGATGCCGTGCGGCCGGCTGATCAGCTCCTGCCAGCGCGCGGTATCGTGCGTACCGAAGCCCAGCGCCTCGACGCCCTTGACCGCCGTCTCCGGGTCGAAGATGCGCATCACCAGCTTCTCGCCGAAGGCGGTGGGCAGCGTCGACAGGCGCATCTCGACCTCGCCGCCGATCTTGTCGGCGGTGTCCGGGCGCTTGGTCTTGATGCGCCCGTCGAGCGGGCGCCGCTTCTCGACCACGTCCATGCGGCCGAGCAGCTTGATGCGCGAGACCATCGCGTTCATCACGCCCAGCGGCACCTGGTAGACGGTGTGCAGCACGCCGTCGATGCGGAAGCGGATCGCGCCCATCTCGCGCCGCGGCTCCAGGTGGATGTCGCTGGCGCGCTGGTCGAAGGCGTATTGCCACAGCCAGTCGACCACCTGCACCACGCCCTGGTCGTTGGCATCGAGCTGCTTGGCGCTTTTGCCCAGCTCGACCAGCTGCTCGAAGCTGGCCGCCGTCGAGACCTCGCCGCTCTTCTGCGCCGCGCGCACCGACTTGGCCAGCGCATAGAACTCGGTCGTGAACTTGCGCACGTCCTGCGGGTTGGCCAGCACCAGTTTGACGCCGCGGCGCGTATGCGCCTCGATCTCCGGGACCCATCCCAGGTCGAAGGGCTCGGCGGTGGCGATCACCACGTCATGGTGGTTCACCTGGATGGGCAGCGCGCAACGGCTCTCGGCGTAGGCCACCGACATCACGTCGGCGACGCGGCCGACGTCGGCCTTCAACGGGTCAATGCGCAGGTAGGGCATGTTGCAGCGCTGCGCCAGCCATTCGGTCAGCGCTTCGGTATCCAGCGCCTTGTGCGTGCCGGCGCGTTGCAGGCCCGCGCCGCCCAGCCGCACCAGCGCATGCTGGCTCGACGCGCCGGCGCCGAAGCGGCGCGTCACGCGTTCGCTGTCGTCGGGCGTGATCCAGCCGTCGTCGCGCAGCCAGCCGAGCAGCGCACGCCAGTCGAGCTTGCCGCGCCATGGCTGGTGCGGCACGGCCAGCGTGTCGGCCGCCGCCAGGCGGGCGGCGCGCAGGGTGGAGGCGGTAGGGCTCATCGCGGCGGCGGCTCGACGGAGGATGGGGGCTGCGGCACCAGCGGCCGCAGCATGCACAGCCATTTTCGCGCCGGCAGGCCCCAGCGCCGCCAGCGCGATTCGATCTGCGCGGCGCGTTCGAGCAATGCGGCACGGTCGGGCAGCCGCACGTTGTGGCCGGCCAGCACCACGCGGTTGCCTTCGCGCGTGGGCCGCAGCGGGCAGACCTGCTCGGCGCCGAAAGCCTGCACCAGCTGCGCGAGGCTGTGCTCGAAGCGCGCGTCGCGTCCGAACAGGTTGACGCCCATCACGCCGCCTTCGGCCAGCACGCCGCGGCAGGCGGCGTAGAAGCCGGCGTCGTCGAGCACCGGCGCCGCGGCCTCGTGGTCGTACAGGTCGACGTGCAGCAGCTGCACGCTGCCCTGCTGCGCCGGGTCGCGCACCCAGTCGGCGGCGTCCATGGCCAGCACCTGCAGCCGCGCACCGTCGGCCGGCAGGCGGAAGCTGCGCCGGCACAGCGCGATCACCGACGGGTTCAGCTCCACCGCCGTCGTCTGCATGCGCAGCGCCTTGTGCGTGAAGCGGGTGATGGCCGCCGCGCCCAAGCCCAACTGCACCGCACGCCCCTGGCTCCACTGCTCGACCGGCAGCCACAGCAGCGCGGCGAGCATGCGCTGCACGTACTCCAGCTCGATATGGTCGGGCCGCTGGATGCGCATCGAACCCTGGATCCAGATCGTGCCCAGGTGCAGGCTGCGCACGCCGTCGTATTCGGAGATCGTCGCCTCGGGCAGACGCGCGGCGGGTTTGCGAGTGCTGGTCATGCGCCGTGCAGTCCGCAGGCCTCGAACACCGCGCGCCAGGCCGTGAGCTTGCGCTCGAAGCTCCAGCCGGCATGGGCCGGGCTGCTGGACGGCAGCCGGAACACCTGCAACCCGAGCTGGCCGGTGATACGCATCGCGCGCGCCGACTCGCCGCCGTTGTGCGCCACCGCCGCCAGGCGCGGCGCGCGCTGCAGCAGGCCGGCCAAGTCGTTGCAGCGGGCCTGGCGGATCGCGCTGTCGAGGCTGCCTTCACGCTCGCATTCGGCGATCACGTCCCACAGCCCCAGCCCGCGTGCACGCAGGCGCTGCAGCCGTTGGTCATACGCCAGCGCGAGCAGATCCTCGCCCAGCAGCGCCGACAGCAGCGGCCAGAACTGGTTGCGCGGATGCGCGTAATACTGCCCGGCCGCCAGCGAAGCCGCGCCCGGGAAGCTGCCCAGCAGCAGCAGCCGGGTGTGGCGCGAAATCACCGGCGGCAAGCCGTGCAGTCTGCGGCTCACGGCGGCAACAGCCCGGGCAACGCGGCGACGGCGTTGGCGCTGGTGCGTGCGGCCGTCTGCGCCAGGCTCCAGCCGCGCAGCGCGGCCAGCGTCTGGGCGATGCGCGGCAGCTCGGCCGGCTCGTTGCGCGACACCTGGCCCGCGGCGCGCTGCTGCGCCGTGCGATACAGCCATTGCGGCGGGATGTCCGGCGCGTCGGTCTCGAGCACGATGGCCTTGGCAGGCAGCGTGGCCGCCAGGCGGCGGATCTGCAGCGCACGCTCGTGCGTCATCGCGCCGCCGAAACCGAGTTTGAAACCGAGGGCGACGAACATCGCGGCCTGCACCTCGCTGCCGTTGAACGCATGGGCGATGCCGCCGCGCACCGCGACGCGCCGCAGCCCGTGCAGCAGCGCGTCGGCTGAGCGGCGCACGTGCAGGATCACCGGCAGCCCGGCGTCGCGGGCGATGACCAGCTGCGCCAGGTAGAAGCGCTGCTGGCGCTCGCGGTCGTGCCCGGGCACGAAGTGGTCCAGACCGATCTCGCCCACCGCCACCAGCCGCGCGTCGCCGCGTCGTGCCTGCACCGCGTCGCGCAGCCGTTGCAGGTCGCCGTCGGCCGCGCGCGCCACGCACAGCGGATGGATGCCCAGCGCATACGCGCCGCCGTGCGCATGGGCGAGCGAGCGCACCGCCTCGAAGTTGGCGACTTCCACCGCCGGCAGCACCAGCCGTTCGACGCCCGCGGCACGGGCGCGTTCGACGACCACCTCGCGGTCGGCATCGAACTCGCTCGCGTCGAGATGGCAATGGGTGTCGATCCAACCCGGCATGCGGCGATGATGCACTGCGCGGCGGCCTTCGCGCGCCGGTCTGCCTACGGCCGCAGGGATGCACGGGCTCGCGCAACGTGATAACGTGAATCTTCAGTCGTCCCGGATCCGTTGCCCACGCGTCCTCGCATGCCGAACCGCAAGTCCCCGCTGTACAGCGCGTCGCGCCGCAACGTGGCGGTGGCGCCGCCGGCTGCCCCCTCGCCTGCCGCCGCATCGCCGACCGCGCCCTCGACGCAGGCCCCGGTGCCGCCAGCCGGCGCGCGGCGCGCGCGCGCCTGGCGCCGCCACGCACCGGCGCTGGCCTGGAGCAGCATCGGCGCGCTGCTGGCGCTGGCCTTGATGCTGGGCGTGCTCGGCCTGCAGCCGCGTCCGCAGGTACTGACGCAGAGGCAGATCGACGCCGCGGTGCGGCATTCGCTCGAGAAGGACCCGCTGCCCTCGCCCGCGGCCAAGGCCTACGAAGGCGTGGCGCGCTCGGTGGTGCGCGTGGTCGGCCTGATGGACGACGAAGACGACGCCACCGAGCATCCCGAGAAGCGCGCAATGGAACGCAGCCTGGGCACCGGCGTGGTCATCAAGGACGACGGCACGATCCTGACCAACCTGCACGTGGTGTGGGGCGCGCGCCGCGTGCGCGTGACCTTCGCCGACGGCCACGAGTCCGACGCGCCGGTCATCGGCAGCCAGCCGGAAAACGACTTGGCCGTGCTCAAGGCCAAGAGCCTGCCCGACGACCTGGAGCCGGCGACGATGCGCTCCACCGGCGACCTGGCGCCGGGCGACCAGGTCATCGCCGTCGGCCACCCCTTCGGCATCGGCCCCTCGGTCAGCGCCGGCGTGGTCTCGGGCCTGGGGCGCGAGTTCCGCTCGCCCGAGGGCCAGCGGGCGCTGACCAACCTGATCCAGTTCGACGCCGCCGCCAACCCGGGCAACTCCGGCGGCCCGCTGGTGACCATGGACGGCTACGTGGTCGGCATCGTCACCGCCATCCTCAACCCGAACGAGCAGCGCACCTTCGTCGGCATCGGCTTTGCCGTGCCGATCGAAAACGCCGCCGGCGCCGCCGGCCTGCCCCCGTTCTGAACCCCCAACCGCAGGAAGAGCCATGCAATTCGGCGCCAACGATCCGACCCAGACCGCTGGGCTGATGGAGCGCATGCTGTACGAAGTCAAGCGCGTGGTCGTCGGACAGGACCGCTTCCTCGAGCGCGTGCTCATCGCCATGCTCGCCCAGGGCCACCTGCTGGTCGAAGGCGTGCCCGGACTGGCCAAGACGCTGACGGTCAAGACCCTGGCGCGCACCATGCGCGGCAGCTTCAAGCGCATCCAGTTCACGCCCGACCTGGTGCCGGCGGACCTGATCGGCACGCGCATCTACAACCAGAAGACCGGCGAGTTCGGCACCTCGCTGGGCCCGGTATTCGCCAACCTGCTGCTCGCCGACGAGATCAACCGCGCGCCGGCCAAGGTGCAGAGCGCGCTGCTCGAAGTCATGCAGGAGCGGCAGGTGACGATCGCCGGCGAGACGCACCACGTGCCCGAGCCCTTCGTCGTGATGGCGACGCAGAACCCGATCGAAACCGAAGGCACCTACCCGCTGCCCGAGGCGCAGGTCGACCGCTTCATGATGAAGGTGCTGGTCGACTATCCGACCGAGGAGGAGGAATTCGTCATCGCCCAGCGCGTCACCGGCGCCGGCAGCGACGTGCAGACGGTGTGCGATACGCACGCACTGCAGGCGCTGCAGCGCGAATGCCGTGCGGTCTACGTCGACCCGTCGCTGATCCAGTACGCGGTCAGACTGGTCAGTGCCACGCGCCAGCCCGCGCGTTACGAGTTGCCCGACCTGGCCAAGTACCTGACTTTCGGCGCCAGCCCGCGCGCCACCATCGGCATGGTCGAGGGCGCGCGTGCGCTGGCGCTGCTGCGCGGCCGGCGCTACGCGCTGCCCGAGGACGTGGTCGATCTGGTGCCCGACGTGCTGCGCCACCGGCTGGTGCTGTCCTACGAGGCGCTGGCCGACAACCTCAGCGCCGACCAGATCGTGCAGCGCGTGATGCAGAAGGTGGCCGTGCCCGACAAGCCGATGGCCCATGCCCCCAATGAAAACGGCAACGCGGTCCATGCCTGAAGCCGACGCCGGCCTGCGCGCGCCGGGCATCGAAGAACGGCTGCTGCGCCAGCTCGAATGGACGGTGCTGCGCCGCCTGGACGGGCTGCTGCAGGGCGACTACCGCACGCTGCTGCGCGGCACCGGCATCGATCTGGCGGACCTGCGCGAATACCAGTTCCACGACGACGTGCGCCACATCGACTGGAACGTCACCGCGCGGCTGCAGACGCCGCACGTGCGCCAGTTCACCGAAGACCGCGAGATGACCGCGTGGTTCCTGCTCGACCTGTCGGGCAGCGTCGACTTCGGCTCGATGGACGTGACCAAGCTGGCCGTGTCCGCCGGCTTCGTCGCCGTGATGGCACGCGTACTGACACGCCACGGCAACCGCGTCGGCGCGATGCTCTACGGCACGCGCGTCGACACCGTGCTGCCGCCGCGGCTGTCGCGCCAGCACGTGCTGAACCTGATGCGCCTGATGCGCAGCCGGCCGCGCGACGACGGCGCGCGCGGCGCCACCTCGCTGGCCGATCTGCTCGATGGCGCGGCCGGCGTCATCAAGCGCCGCTCGCTGGTGCTGGTGGTCTCGGACTTCATCAGCCGGCCGGGCTGGGAGAACGCCTTGGCGCGTCTGGCGCAGCGCCACGAGGTGGTGGCGGTGCGCCTGTTCGACCCGCTGGAGATGGCGTTGCCCGAACTCGGCCTGGTGACGGTCGAAGACGCCGAAACCGGCGAGCAGCTGTTCATCGACACCGCCGACCCGGCCTTCCGCAAGCGTTATGCGGCCGAGGCCGAGGCGCGCGAAGCCGCGCTGCGCGAGGCGCTGGCGCGCGGCGGTGCCGACACGCTGGAGTTGTCCACCGACGACGACCTGCTCGAATCGATGCTGCGCTTCGCCGCGCTGCGCCGTCAGCGCAGCCGGCTGAAGGTCGGCAGCCGCTTTCCACCGCATCTGCGCAGCGGCAGCGCCGCGCAGCTTGCCGGAGCCTGAAGTCATGAGTTTCATCTGGCCCAGCCTGCTGTGGTCGCTGCTGCTGCTGCCGCTGCTCGTGCTGTCGTATCTGTGGCTGCTGCGCCGCCGCCGGCGCAGCACCGTGCGCCTGGCCAGCCTGGCCGTAGCCAAGGCCGCGCTCGGCAAGGGCCCGGGCTGGCGCCGCCACGTGCCGCCCGTGCTGCTGCTGCTGGCCCTGGCCACGCTGCTGGTGGCCATGGCACGGCCGACGGCGGTGATCACGCTGCCGCTGTCGCAGCGCACCATCATCCTGGCGATGGACGTCTCCGGCAGCATGCGCGCCGCCGACGTACAGCCCACCCGGCTGGAAGCCGCACAGCAGGCGGCCAAGACCTTCGTCACCAGCCTGCCGCGCGACGTGCGCGTCGGCGTCGTCGCCTTCGCCGGCACGGCGGCAGTGGTGCAGGCGCCGACCACCAGCCGCGAGGACATCATCGCCGCCATCGACCGCTTCCAGCTGCAGCGCGCCACGGCCACCGGCAGCGGCATCATCCTGTCGCTGGCGACGATCTTCCCCGACGCGGGCATCGAGATCTCGCAGGCCACCGGGCAGCGCAACATGCCCAGCCCGCTGGACGAGAAGGAGAAGAAGAAGGACGAGTTCACGCCGGTGCCGCCGGGCTCGTACACCTCGGCGGCGATCATCATGCTCACCGACGGCGCGCGCACCACCGGCCCCGACCCGCTGGAAGCGGCGAAGATGGCCGCCGACCGCGGCGTCAAGGTCTACACCGTGGGCATCGGCACCGTCGCCGGCGAAACCATCGGCTTCGAGGGCTGGAGCATGCGCGTGCGCCTGGACGAGGCGGCGCTGAAGCAGGTGGCGCTGCTGACGCAGGCCGAGTATTTCTACGCCGGCACCGCGCAGGACCTGATGAAGGTCTACCAGGCGCTGAGCTCGAAGCTGGTGGTCGAGAAGAAGGAAACCGAGATCACCGCCTTCTTCGCCGCCGCCGGCGCGCTGCTGGCGCTGCTGGGCGCGGGGCTGTCGGTGTGGTGGTTCGGACGCGTGGCCTGAGGCCGCATACCTCGATCAGCAAGGATCGGGTCAAGGATCAGGTGGCCATGGATGCCACGCACGGCTCGTGGCGTCGTTGAGTAAGCTCCTGCCGTGCAGCGCACCGGCGCGATCATCGGCTCCGCGATCTTCCTGATCATCGCTCCGGGCACGCTCGCCGTATATGGCCCTTGGCACCTCATGCACTGGCCGACGAGTACAAGCGCTACCGGGCGAACGTGAGGCGATGGTTGCCGCGCATCACCCCATGGCGCGGGTAGATGGCGAAAGCGCTGCGTGCGCGTCATCGCCCAGCATCGCAGCTGCTGCCGCTGTCCCGGACCGACGCGGCTGACCGGTTGCCCGGCCTGGGGGCGAGCCGTGCCGCCCCACCTGCCCGCTCACGGCTGCAGCCGCAGCAGCTGCCCGTCGGCGCTGTCGGTGAGGACGTAGATGAGGCCGTCCGGCCCCTGGCGCACGTCGCGGATACGCGCGCTCAGCGCGTTCAGCAGCCGCTCTTCCCTGACGACGCGCGTGCCGTCCAATTCCAGCCGCAGCAGCGACTCGCCGCGCAGCGTGCCGAGCAGCAGGCTGCCGGCCCAGCCCGCGTAGCGCTCGCTGGTCACGAAGGCCATGCCGCTCGGCGCGACCGACACTGGTACCCAGTACTTGAGCGGCTGCTCGAAGCCCGGCTTCGGGCCTTCTTCGCCGATGCGCGTGCCGCTGCCGTAGTTGCGGCCGTAGGTCAGCAGCGGCCAGCCGTAGTTGCGCCCGGGCAGCACGCGGTTCAGTTCGTCGCCGCCCTGCGGCCCGTGCTCGCTGATCCACAGCTCGCCGGTCTGCGGATGCAGCGCCGCGCCCTGGACGTTGCGGTGCCCCAGGCTCCAGATCTCGGGCTTGGCGCCGGGCGTGGCGACGAAGGGGTTGTCGGCCGGCACGCGGCCGTCGGGCTCGATGCGCACGACCTTGCCGATATGGTTGTCCAGCGTCTGCGCGTCCTCCTTGCGCGAGAAGCGGTCGCCCAGCGTCACGAACAGCCGGCCGTCGCGCGCGAACACCAGCCGCGAGCCGCAATGCTGCCGGCTCGACACCTTGGGCAGCTGCGTGAAGATCTTCTGCACCTCGCGCATCTGGTTGCCCTGCAGCTTGCCGCGCGCCACCGCGGTGCTGTTGCCGCGGCCGCCACCTTCCCCGGCTTCGGCATAACTCCAGTAGACCCAGCCGTTGTCGGCGTAGGCGGGGTCGAGCACCACGTCGAGCAGGCCGCACTGTCCGCCGGCATCGACCGCCGGCAGACCGGAGACGGGCTCGCCGACGCGGCCGTCGCGTTCGACGATGCGCAACCGGCCGGCACGCTCGGTGACCAGCCAGCGCCCGTCGGGCAGGAAGGCCACCGCCCATGGATTGGCCAGGCCGCGGGCCACGCTCACGGCCTTGGGTTCGGCAGCATGGGCCGGCGCGACGACGGCGGCCACGCAGGCCAGCCACAGCATCAGGATCCTGGTTCGCATCGCTCTCGTGCAGACAAGAAAGCGCCGATGTTGCCGCAAAGCCCGATGGGGTGTCACTCCATGGCTTCGACGATCATCTGCACCCGCGCCTGGCCCTGCCATTCGTCCAGGCTCAGCCGGTAGGCCAGGCGCACGTGCGCGGCCACCGGCTCGGCGCGGCCGAACCAGATGGCATCGCGCAGGCTGCCGGCGTGGCGCACGCGCAGCTTCAGGTGCTTTTCGCCGACCAGCCGCTGCTGCAGCACCTCGACCTCGTCGCAGAACAGCGGCGGCTCGAAGCCCTGGCCCCAGACCTGAGCGTCCAGCAAGGCCACCGTCCGGGCGTTGAACCACTCGATCTGCAACGGCCCGTCGGTGCGCACGGTGCGCGTCAGCGTGGCCGCATCCAGCGCTTCGCCGGCCACCTGCTGCAGCGCGCGGTCGAAGTCGTTGAAATGCTCCTCGGCGATGCTGCAGCCGGCGGCCATCGCATGCCCGCCGAAGCGGCGCAGCAACTGCGGCTGGCGCTTGGCCATCAGGTCGAGCGCGTCGCGCAGGTGGAAGCCGGGGATCGAGCGCCCCGAGCCCTTCAGCAGCCCGTCGCCGCCGCGCGCGAAGACGAAGGCCGGCCGGTGCAGCCGGTCCTTGAGCCGGCCGGCGACGATGCCGACCACGCCTTCGTGAAACGCGGGGTCGAACAGCGCCAGCGCGCTCGGCGGCGCGCTGTCTTCAGCCGGCATCAGCCGCTCCAGCCAGGCCTGCGCCTGCTCGTGCATGCCGGATTCGACCTCGCGCCGCTGGCGGTTGATGGCGTCCAGCGCCTGCGCCAGCTCCTGCGCGCGCGACGCGTCGTCGCTGAGCAGGCATTCGATGCCCAGCGTCATGTCCGACAGCCGCCCCGCGGCGTTGATGCGCGGCCCCAGCGCAAAGCCGAAGTCGAAGGCCGCCGCGCGCCGCGGGTCGCGGCCCGCCACCTGGAACAGCGCCGCCACGCCCGGCTGCATGCGCCCGGCGCGGATGCGCTTGAGCCCCTGCGCCACCAGCCGGCGGTTGTTGGCGTCCAGCCGCACCACGTCGGCCACCGTGCCCAGCGCCACCAGGTCGAGCAGGCTGTCCAGCCTGGGTTGGGCGGCGGCGTCGAAGGCGCCGCGTGCGCGCAGCTCGGCGCGCGTGGCCAACAGCACGTAAAAGACCACGCCGACGCCGGCCAGCGCCTTGCTGGCGAAGGCGCAATCCGGCTGGTTCGGGTTGACGATGACGTCGGCCTCGGGCAGCCGCACGCCGTCGTCGCCCTTGGCCGGCAGATGGTGGTCGGTGACCAGCACCTGCAGCCCGAGCGCGCGCGCATGCGCCACGCCCTCGAAGCTGGCGATGCCGTTGTCGACGGTGACCAGCAGCGCCGGGCGCTTGCGCAGCGCCAGGTCGACGATGGCCGGCGTCAGCCCGTAGCCGTGCACCGCGCGATCGGGCACCACGTAGTGCAGCGTCTCGGGCCGCGCGCCGAGCATCTGCAGCCCGCGCAACAGCAGCGCGCAGGCGGTGGCGCCGTCGCAGTCGTAATCGGCGACCACGCACAGCCGGCGACCCTGCGCGACGGTATCGGCCAGCAGCCGCGCCGCCGCGCCGGCGCCGTGCAGCGCCTGCGGCGGCAGCAGTTGCGCCAGGCCGTCGTCCAGTTCGTCGGGCTGGCGCACGCCGCGCGCCGCCAGCAGCCGCGCCAGCAGCGGATGCGCGCCGGCCTGCTCGAGCGCGAAGGCGCTGCGCGGCGGCACGTCGCGGGTTTCCAGGCGTGGTGGGCTCACAAGCTCTCCAGCAATTCGTCGACGGCCGTACTGCGCCAGCGCCGCGCCAGCCGCTGCCAGGCGCTCTGGTGCGCGCTGTCGAAGCGCTGCGCGGCGTTTTCGCCGCACAGCGTCAGGCTCACCGCCTCGCCGCGCGCGGCGCGCGCATGCAGCTCGGCCAGCCGCTGCAGATCCAGTGTCTGCCAGGCCTCGACCCACGCAGCCCAGTCGCCGGCGCGCCACGCTGCGCGCAGCGCGTCGTCGATCTCGACGCCCGCTTCGCCGGCCGCGGGCGCCACCGACTGCGTGCGCCCGGTGCCGCTGAGCCAGAACGAATTCACCGGCAGCGCGCCGCGCGCCTCGCGCGCCTCGTTGACCGGATGCGTGTACAGCAGCATCTGCGCCTCGCTCTGCAGCCGCCGCACCGCGGCGCCGGCGCGCCGCTCGGGCAGCCACGGCTCGATGCCGTGGCCGATGACGCGGTCCAGCGAGGCCGTGGCCAGCCCGGCGAGCGAGGCATGCGTCGCATACCAGCGCAGCGGCGCGCCCCAGTGCCAACCCCAGCTCAGGCCTTCGAACAGCGGCTGCAGCGCCAGCCACAGCGCCCGCGATTCGTCTTCGCCCAACTCCAGCTGCGCCGGATCGAGCAGCACGATCTGCTCGCTGCCCACCTGCCAATGCGAGGGCGTCAGCAGGCCCCAGCCGTGATCGGCCGGCGCCGGCGGCAGACCATCGGCATGCGCCGACCACGCGGCCAGCGGCAGGCAGCCGTCGCCGCCGGCCCAGCCGCGGCTTTCGGCAAGCAGGTGTTCGTGCGGCAGGTTCAGCGACGCGGCTTCGGTGCGCAGCGTCGCGCCGCGTGTCAGCCGGGCCAGCAGCCGCTCCAGCTGCGGCAGCCGCAGGCCCTGCACGGCCTGCGTGCCGGTCTGCGCGGCCGGCGCCGCATAGGGAACGACGAGATGCATTGGCGAATTATGGCTACGGCACGGCGGCTCCCGCCGCCTTCACGTCGCTGCGCGACATGAGCCTCGCCGCAACGCAGGTTGTGGCTACGGCACGGCGGCTCCCGCCGCCTTCACGTCGCTGCGCAACATGAGCCTCGCCGCAACGCCGCAACTGCGTTGTCCCTCCCGGCTGCGGCGCAACCCGTCGGTTAGCATGCCGCCCGCATGAGCCTTGCCTACGAACTGCAGATCGGCTGGCGCTACACGCGGGCGGGTCGCAGCGGCAGGCGCAACCGCTTCATCTCCTTCATCTCCGGCGTGTCGATGCTCGGCATCGGCCTCGGCGTGGCCGCGCTGATCATCGTGCTCAGCGTGATGAACGGCTTCCAGAAGGAAGTGCGCGACCGCATGCTGTCGGTGATCGCGCACGTCGAAGTCTTCGAGCCGCGCGGCGCCGCCCTGCCCGACTGGCAGGCCACCGCCGCGAAGGCGAAGCGCAACCCGCAGGTGCTGGGCGCCGCGCCCTTCGTCGCCGCACAGGCGCTGGTGGCGCGCGGCGACGACATGCGCGCGGCCATCGTGCGCGGCATCTCGCCGGCCGACGAGGCCACGGTCACGCCGCTGGCGGCCAAGCTGCGCGACAGCGTGCTGGCCACGCTGCAGCCCGGCAGCTGGAACATCGTGCTCGGCGCCGAGCTGGCGCGCGCGCTGGGCGTGCGCGTCGGCGACAAGGTGACGCTGGTCGCGGCCGGCGGGCAGATGACGCCGGCCGGCGTGATCCCGCGGCTGAAGCAGTTCACGCTCGCCGGCACCTTCGAGGCCGGACACTACGAATACGACAGCGCGCTGGCGCTGATCGATATCGACGACGCGGCGCGCTTCTTCCGCGTCGAAGGGCCCACCGGCGTGCAGCTGCGGCTGCGCGACGTGCAGGCCGCGCGCCAGGTGGCGGCCGAGCTGTCGCGCAGCCTGGGCCCCGAGGTGCTGGTGCGCGACTGGACGCGCACCAACCGCAACTGGTTCGACGCGGTGCAGATCGAAAAAAGGCTGATGTTCATCATCCTGACGCTGATCGTCGCGGTGGCGGCCTTCAACCTCGTGTCCACGCTGGTGATGACGGTGACCGACAAGCGCGCCGACATCGCCATCCTGCGCACGCTGGGCGCCAGCCCGCGCTCGATCATGGGCATCTTCATGGTGCAGGGCGCGGCCGCCGGCATCATCGGCACGCTGGGCGGCGTGGCCTTCGGCTTGCTGGTGGCCTGCAACATCGACGTCATCGTGCCGGCCATCGAGCGCGTGCTCGGCGTGGCCTTCCTGCCGGGCAGCGTCTACCTGATCAGCCGCATGCCCAGCGAGCCGCTGGCCAGCGACATCGTGCCGATCGCGCTGATCTCGCTGCTGCTGGCCTTCGTGGCCACGCTGTACCCGAGCTGGCGCGCCAGCCGCGTCAACCCGGCCGAGGCGCTGCGCTATGAGTGACCCAGACCCCCAAGGCCGCCGCGATGCGGCGTCCGCCCCCCCGAGGGGGAGCGCGCAGGCTCGGGGCGGCCCGGCGCCTGCTCCGGTCCTGCAGTGCGAAGGCCTGCACAAGCGCTTCGACGAAGGCGGGCTCGACGTGCAGGTGCTGCGCGGCGTGGAACTGCAGGTGCGAGCCGGCGAGACGCTGGCCATCGTCGGCGCCTCCGGCTCGGGCAAGAGCACGCTGCTGCATCTGCTGGGCGGGCTGGACGCGCCGAGTGCCGGCCGCGTCGAATTGATGGGCCGCGACTTCGCCGCGCTGGATGCCGCCGAGCAGGGGCGCTGGCGCAACCGCCACCTGGGCTTCGTCTACCAGTTTCACCACCTGCTGCCCGAATTCAGCGCGCTCGACAACGTGGCCATGCCGCTGCGCATCCGCCGCCGCAGTCGCGACGAAGCGCGTGCCGCGGCGCGCGAGATGCTGCGCCAGGTGGGCCTGGCCGAGCGCACCGCGCACCATCCGGCGCAACTGTCCGGCGGCGAACGCCAGCGCGTGGCGGTGGCGCGCGCGCTGGTCAGCCAGCCCAGCTGCGTGCTCGCCGACGAGCCCACCGGCAACCTCGACAACGACACCGCCGACAAGGTGTTCGCGCTGATGCTGGCGCTGGCGCGCGACCGTGGCACGGCCTTCGTGCTGGTGACGCACGACCGCGAGCTCGCGGCGCGCTGCGACCGCAAATTCATACTGGCCGGCGGTCGGCTGGCGGATGGCTGAACTGGCGTCTACGGCGCGAAGCAGCCATCGAGACTGCTATCGCGTCTTGCCGCCCGCGCCGAAGTCGCGCAGCGCGTCGCCGCTGACGCGGCACAGCCGCCATTCGGGCAGCAGCGTCGCGCCCATGCGCTGATAGAAGCGGATCGCGCCGGCGTTCCAGTCGAGCACGCTCCATTCGAAGCGGCCGCAGCCGCGCTGCTTGGCCAGCTCCGCCAGATGCTCGAGCATCGCCTGGCCGATGCCCGCGCCGCGGTGCGCAGGCTGCACGTACAGGTCTTCGAGGTACAGCCCCGGCTTGCCGAGGAAGGTGGAGAAGTTGGTGAAGAACAGCGCGAAGCCGACCACCCGATCGCCGTCCTCGGCGACCATCGCCTCGGCCGCGGGGCGCTCGCCGAACAGATGCGGATGCAGGCTCTGCGGCGTGACCTGCAGCAGGTGCGTGAGCTTCTCGTATTCGGCCAGCTCGCCGATCAGGCCGACGATCGCCGGCACGTCGCGCGGCTCGGCGGCGCGCAGCTTCACGGCCCGCCCTGCCTGGCCGGGAAGGCTCAGCGGAACTTGGATTGCGCGACGGTGTGCACGTCCGTCGGCAACGAGCCGATGTACCGGGCCAGCGCCTTCAGTTCCTTGTTGCTGAACTGCTTGACCTGCGCGCCCATGATCGCGTTGCCGCGGCCGACCTGCGGATTGTTCTCGATCTTGTACGACTTCAGTGCCGCGAACAGGTAGTCCGGATACTGGCCGGCGATCTTCGGATACGAGCCGTCGATGGGCTTGCGGAAGTCCTCGCCGTGACACGAGGCGCAGGCGCCCTTGGTCAGCAGCGCCGCCACGTCGGCCGGCGGCGGCGCAGCAGCGGCCGCCGTCGCCGCCTCGCCGCCATGCGTCGCGTAGTACGCCGCCAGGTCGGCGATGTCCTGTTCGCTCAGGGTCTGCGCCATCGCATGCATGGTCGGGTGCTTGCGCTCGCCCTTCTTGTAGGCCTCGAGGGCGGCGGCGATGTACTTGGCGTTCTGGCCCGAGATCGCCGGCACGCGATAGACCTCGGGAAAGCTCGCCTGATAGCCGGTGATGCCGTGGCAGCCGATGCAACTGGCGTTGAGCGTGGCGCCGCGCGCCGCGTCGCCCTTCAGTTCCTGCGCTTGGGCCGTGAAGGTTGCGCCGAACAGGGCCAGCAGCAGAGGCAAGGCGAGTTTCATCGTTTGAGCGAGGGGTAGGTTGCAGGAGAGAGCGGGCGGCGAGGCGGGCCGTGACCCGCCCGCGCAAGGACCGGGAATTATACGGCCGGCCCTTATACTGAATCGTCGCGCTGCCCGTGCTCCACCGCATGCCGCGCGATCCGTTCGCCCTCGAGCGGCAGCGGCCCGCAGCCATCACCCGCCCAACATGCAAGCACCGACCAAGTTCCAAGGGACCGACAACTACATCGCCACGCCGGACCTGATGCTGGCCGTCAACGCCGCCGTCACGCTGAAGCGGCCGCTGCTGGTCAAGGGCGAGCCCGGCACCGGCAAGACGATGCTCGCCGAAGAGGCGGCCAGCGCGATGAACATGCCGCTGCTGCAGTGGCACATCAAGAGCACCACCAAGGCGCAGCAGGGGCTGTACGAATACGACGCCGTGAGCCGGCTGCGCGACAGCCAGCTCGGCGACGAGAAGGTCAAGGACATCCACAACTACATCGTCAAGGGCATCCTGTGGCAGGCCTTCACCGCCGATCAACCGGTGGCGCTGCTGATCGACGAGATCGACAAGGCCGACATCGAATTCCCGAACGACCTGCTGCGCGAACTCGACCGCATGGAGTTCTACGTCTACGAGACGCGCGAGCTGGTGCGCGCCCGGCATCGGCCGGTGGTCTTCATCACCAGCAACAACGAGAAGGAGCTGCCCGACGCCTTCCTGCGCCGCTGCTTCTTCCACTACATCAAGTTCCCCGACGCCGACACGATGAAGGCCATCGTCGACGTGCACTTCCCGGGGCTGAAGAAGGAACTGCTGGGCGCAGCGATGAAGACCTTCTACGACGTGCGCGGCCTGCCCGGGCTGAAGAAGAAGCCCTCGACCTCCGAGCTGCTCGACTGGCTCAAGCTGCTGGTGGCCGAGGACATCCCGCTCGAAGCGCTGCAGAGCAAGGACGAGAAGGTCGCGGTGCCGCCGCTGGTGGGCGCACTGCTGAAGAACGAGCAGGACGTGACGCTGTTCGAGAAGCTGGTCTTCATGCAGCGCCACAACCGCTGAGCATGGAACAGGGTCATCGATGGCGGTGCGGGCTCCCATCGCGCAGCCATCTGAAGGCGCGCAGCGATGTGCAGGCGCGCAGCGCCGGCCGGAACCACGAGCGCTGATGCCCTTCCTGCAACCCGTCACGCTGAAGGGCCGGCATGCCTCGCTGCGCCCACTGTCGGCCGAACACCTGGCCGGGCTGCAGGACGCGGCGCGCGACGGCGAGCTGTGGCGGCTCTGGTACACGTCGGTGCCCGCGCCCGAAGGCATGGCGGCAGAGATCGAACGGCGCCTGGGCCTGCTGGCCAAGGATGCGATGCTGCCCTTCACGGTGTTCGACGCCGGCGCCCGCATCGCCGGCATGAGCACCTACATGAACGTCGACGGCGCCAACCGCCGCGTCGAGATCGGCTCCACCTGGTACGCGAAGCGCGTGCAGCGCACGCCGCTGAACACCGAATGCAAGCTGATGCTGCTGACGCATGCCTTCGAGGCGTTGAACTGCATCGCCGTGGAGTTCCGCACGCACCGGCTGAACACGCAGAGCCGGCGCGCGATCGAGCGCCTGGGCGCGCAACTCGACGGCATGCTGCGCGCGCACCAGATCAGCCCCAACGGCAGCTTGCGCGACACCGCGGTCTACAGCATCACCGCGGCCGAATGGCCCGCGGTGCGCGCGCACCTGCAGTTCCAGCTCCACAAACCCAGATAGCCCGCGGGCCGACGCCCGATCGATCATGGCCAAGAAGAAGAACCTGACGATCGACATGCTGTGGCAGCTGCAGCGCGCCGGCGCGCCCAGCCTGGCGCCCGACGGCGCGCAGGCGGTGTGCGCGCTGAGCAGCTTTTCGATGCAGGACAACAAGTCGAGCAGCGCGCTGTGGCTGCTGTCCACGCTGGGCGGCCGGCCGCGCGCGCTGACGCATTGCGGCGACAAGGACGGCCAGCCGCAGTGGTCGCCCAAGGGCGACCTGATTGCCTTCGTCGCCCAGCGCGAGCAGCAGGGCCGCAAGGACGACGAGCCGCAGCTGTACCTGATCGCGCCCGACGGCGGCGAGGCGCGGCGCGCCGGCTTCGTCGCCACCGGCGTCGAGGCCTTCGCCTGGTTTCCCGACGGCCGGCGCATCGCCTTCGTCTCCTGGGTCTGGCCCGGGCTGAAGGGCTTGGCGGCGCAGCAGCGCGCGCACAAGGCCTTCAAGGAACGCAAGGAAAGCGGCTACGTCACCAGCCAGGCGCAGTATCGCCACTGGGACAGCCACCTGCCGATGGGCCGCGTGCCGCACCTGCTGGTGATGGACATCGCCTCGGGCCGCGTGCGCGACCTGTTCGAGGGCCTGCCTTACGAACTGGTGCGCAGCGACCCCGACCGCAACGCCTTCGACATCGCACCCGATGGCCGGCGCATCGCCTTCGCCTTCGACGCCGCAGCCGAGAAGCTGGCCGGCAACTGCTTCGCGCTGGCCGAGATCGACGTGCGCACGCGGCGCGTGCGCGAGCTGGCGCGCGACGCCGCCTGGGACATGGGCGCGCCGCGCTACAGCCCCGACGGCGCTCGCCTGGCCTTCCTCGCCAGCCACCAGGGACGCAAGCACACGATGCCGGCGCAGCTGTGCGTGTGGGAACGCGACAGCGGCGGCTGGGAGGTGGTCAGCGCCGAGTGGGATCACGAGCTCATCGCGCCGCTGCTGTGGGAGGAAGACGGCCAATCGCTGCTGTTCGCCGCCGAGCAGCACGGCCGCCAGCACCTGTGGCGCTTCGACCTGCCCGACCGGCGCGCCGAAGTGGTGGTGCACGGCGGCACGGTCAGCGCCTTCGACAAGCGCGCCGGCACGCTGGTCACGCTCGGCGACTCGGCCGCGCATCCGGCGCGGCTGCATGCCCACCTGCCCGGCGAGCCGGCGCGCCGCCTCGAGGACTTCAACGACCGCGTGCTCGCCGGCGTGGCGCTCGGCCGCAGCGAGGAGCGGTGGTTCCGCGGCGCGCTCGGCGACGAGCTGCAGATGTGGCTGAGCTGGCCGCCCGGCTTCGACGCCAAGAAGCGCTGGCCGCTGCTGCACGTGATCCACGGCGGGCCGCACTCCGCCGCCGGCGACAGCTGGCACTACCGCTGGAACAGCGCGCTCTTCGCCGCCATGGGCTACGTGGTGTGCAGCGTCAACTACCACGGCTCCTCGGGCTTCGGTTATGCCTTCCTCGACAGCATCTCGCAGCGCTACGGCCAGCTCGAGCTGCAGGACATCGAGGCCGCCACCGACCTGCTGCTGCGCGAGCCGTGGGCCGATGCGCAGCGCGTGTTTGCCGCCGGCGGCAGCTACGGCGGCTACCTGGTGGCCTGGATGAACGGGCATGCCGCGCCCGGGCGCTACCAGGCCTACGTCTGCCATGCCGGCTGCTTCGACTGGACGGCGATGTTCGCCGACGACTCCTACCCCTGGCACGCGCGCGAGTTCGGCGCCTGGTACTGGGACAACCCGGCCCAGGTCAACGCGCAGAGCGCGCTGAGCTTCGCCGCGCAGATGCGCACGCCGACGCTGGTGGTGCACGGTGCGCTCGACTACCGCGTGCCCGACCAGCAGGGGCTGGCCTACTACAACACGCTGAAGGCACGCAAGGTCGATGCGCGGCTGCTGTGGTTCCCCGACGAGAACCACTGGGTGCAGAAGCCGCGCAACAGCCGGCTGTGGTATGCCGAGTTCTTCGACTGGCTGAAGGCGCACGACCCCGGCGCCAGGCCGCGCCGCGCGCGCGCGGATTCGCGATCCCGCGCCTAGGACGAACCGCAGCAGGCACGCGCTGCGCAGGCGCCGAGGGCGTATCAACCGGCCACTCGAGGCAGCAGCTCTCCAGCGTCGTCGGCATCCGCCTCGACGCGGTCGCGGCCGCCGCGCTTGGCGCGGTACAGCGCGGCGTCGGCGCGCGCCAGCAGCCGCGACAGATCCTCCGCAGGCCCGGCCCATTCGGCGACGCCGATGCTCACGCTCAGGTGCAGCAGCTGCTCGGCCAGCGGCAAGGGCTGGCTGCGCAGTTGCAGCCTCAGGATCTCGGCCTCGGCACGCGCGCGCGCCAGGCCGGCCGTCGGCAGCAGCACCAGGAACTCCTCGCCGCCGAAGCGGGCGACACGATCCTGCGTGCGCAGCGCCTGCGTCAGCAGCCGCGCAATGTGCGTCAGCGCACGGTCGCCGGCCTCGTGGCCATGCCGGTCGTTGACCGACTTGAAATGGTCGACGTCGATCATCAGCACGCTGAAGGTGTCGGCGGCGCGGCGCCGCCGCCGCGCATGCTGGTCCAGCGCCGCATGCATCGCGCGCCGGTTCAACAGGCCGGTCAACGGGTCGCGCCGCGCCAGATGCTGCAGCCGGCCGAGCAGCCGCGACACCACCAGCGCCGTCAGCGCGGCATGCAGCAGCAGTACCAGCACGATGTAGCTCAGCGCCGAGCCGACGTTCAGCGTGCTGTGCACGTTCATCTCGGCGGCCACCGACTCCGGCGCCAGCAACGCGCGCAGCGCGCGGCCGCCGAAGGCCAGGCCGCCGAGCAGCAGCGGCAGCGACAGCAGCAGCGGGAAGCGCCATTGCAGATCGTCCCGCGCATGGCGGCGCAAGTCCCAGGCCGTGGCCAGGTACAGCGCCGCGAGCACGCCGAAGTTGATCGCTGCCTGCAGCGGCCGCCAAGCCGTGTCGGCGCCGGCGTCGAGCAAACCGCCGGCCAGCACCAGCCCGAGCAGCAGCAGCGGCCCGGTCCAGCCTGCCGGCCGCCCGACGAAGAGCCGGATGCCGCGGCGCAGCGCGATCACGCTGCACACGCCGGCCAGCACCACCGGCAGCGGCGGCGCGCTGAAGTACAGCGCCAGCAGCAGCCAGGTGATGGCGCTCAATCCGGAGTAGGCCGCCCAGTGCGCCAGTGCCGCCCGCTCGGCGCGCGCCAGCCACGCACCCAGCCCCCACATGCACGCCGCCACCGCCTGCAGCACGGCGATCTGCAGAAAGGCCATCTCCGTGGCGGTGAGCGCGGACAGCATCGGGGGCGAGGGGGCGTTGCGCGCTTATAGCATCGGCGCCGGGAGACCGGGGCGCCGGGCGGCGGCGGCCGCGCCGTGGCGCGTGGCAGTTGCGGCGCCCGCAGGCTATCCTTGCAGGCTCGACATCGCGCCAGCCGCGCCCGCGTCCACGGGGGCCGCCACCACCATGCTGATCAACTTCTTCTACACGCTGCGTGCGGCCAAGCTGCCGGTTTCGGTGAAGGAATACCTGACGCTGCTCGACGCCATCAAGCACGGCGTGATCGGCCCGTCGGTCGACGACTTCTACTATCTGGCGCGCACCTCGCTGGTCAAGGACGAGGCGCACTTCGACAAGTTCGACCGCGCCTTCAGCGCCTACTTCAAGGGCGTGGAGATGCTCACCGACTTCACGCAGGACCTGCCGCTGGAATGGCTGCGCAAGAACCTCGAGCTCGAACTCAGCGCCGAGGAGAAGGCGAAGATCGAGAAGATGGGCTGGGACGAGCTGATGGCCACGCTGAAGAAGCGCTTCGAGGAGCAGAAGAAGCGCCACGAAGGCGGCAGCAAGATGATCGGCACCGGCGGCACGTCGCCCTTCGGCGCCTACGGCTACAACCCGCAGGGCATCCGCATCGGCCAGGACAAGGGCCGCAACCGCAGCGCGGTGAAGGTCTGGGACCAGCGCGCCTACAAGGACTACGACGACACGCTGGAACTCGGCACGCGCAACATCAAGGTCGCACTGCGGCGGCTGCGCCGTTTTGCCCGCGAAGGCAACGAGCTCGAACTCGACCTCGACGACACCATCCACAGCACCGCGGCCAACGCCGGCATGCTCGACATCAAGATGGTGCCCGAGCGGCACAACAAGGTGAAGGTGCTGCTGCTGATGGACGTGGGCGGCACGATGGACGAACACATCCACCGCGTCGAGGAACTGTTCAGCGCCACCAAGAGCGAGTTCAAGCACCTGGAGTTCTATTACTTCCACAACTGCGTCTACGACTTCATGTGGAAGAACAACCGCCGCCGCTTCAGCGAGAAGTTCAGCACCTGGGACGTGATCCGCAAGTACAACAAGGACTACAAGCTGATCTTCGTCGGCGACGCAACGATGAGCCCGTACGAGATCCTGCAGCCCGGCGGCAGCGTCGAATACAACAACGAGGAGCCGGGCGCCGAATGGCTGCAGCGGCTGACGCACGCGTTCCCTAAATACGCCTGGATCAACCCCGAGCCGCTGGGCGTGTGGCAGTACCGGCAGAGCATCGCGGTGATCCAGCAGATCATGAACCAGCGCATGTTCCCGCTGACGCTGCAGGGCCTGGAAGGCGCGATGCGATTGCTCAGCAAATGAGCTTTCGCGCAGCGCTGCACCTGGCGCTGTGGTTCCTGTTGACGGCAGCCCTGGCCGGCTGCGGCAGCCTGCCCTGGCAACAGGACGCCGCGGCCGAAGCCGAGGCCGAAGCGCCGAAGCGTTCGCCGCAGTTCCGGCTCGAAGTCGACGCGCCGGCACCACTGGACAAGTTGCTGCTGCAGCACCTGGACCTGGCGCGGCTGCAGTACGCCGCGGAGGCCGACGCGCTGACGCGCACCGAGATCGACCGGCTGATCGGCGCCGCCTCGGCGCAGGCGCTGTCGCTGCTGCAGACCGAGGGCTACTTCAATCCGCAGGTGCGCGTCGAGCGCGTCGACGACGGCGCCGAGCTGCCGCTGCTGCGCATGAGCGTGCAGCCCGGGCCGCGCGCCACCATCGACCGGCTGACGTTCGAGGTGCAGGGCCAGCTCTACGACGAGCTGCAGGGCGGCAGCCCCGAGGCCCAGGCGCTGTCGCAGGCGCTGCACTCCGAATGGGCGCTGCAGCCGGGCGCGCCGTTCACTCAAGGCGCGTGGGACAGCTCGAAGAACCGCGTACTGGCCACGCTGCGCAGCAACGGCTACCTGGCGGCGCAGTGGAGCGGCACCGCCGCGCAGGTCAACGCCGACCACGACAGCGTGCGCATCTTCGTCGTTGTCGACAGCGGCGCGCTGTTCCGCATCGGCGAACTGCGCACGGCCGGGCTGCAGCGCTTCGACGAAACGGCGGTGCTGCCGACGGCGCGCGAGCTCATCGGCCGGCCGGCCACCGAACAGCTGCTGCGCGACGTGCAGGACCGGCTGCTGAGCCTGGGGCTGTTCGAGAGCATCGTCATCGACGTCGACGCCGATGCCGAAGACCCGGCGCACGCGCCGGCGCTGCTGGCGCTGCGCGAGCTGTCGCTGCAGCAGGCGACCGTGGGTATAGGCTACTCCGACGACATCGGTGCGCAGCTGACGCTGGAACACACGCACCGGCGCATCTTCGACACGCGCTGGACGATGCACAACAAGCTGCAGCTCGGCCAGCAGCAGATCCTGTGGACCGGCGACCTGATGTCGCACCTGCAGCCCGACGGCTACCGCAACCTGCTCGCCGGCCAGGCCGAGAAGCTGACCACCAACGACGAAACACGCTACTCGTGGTTCGCGCGCGCCGGCCGCACGCGCGACACCTTGCGCATCTGGCGGCTGATCTACGGCGAATACACGCGCGCGCTGCTCGAAACCTCGGCCGGCGACAACGACAGCGAGGCGCTGTCGGCCAACTACCACTGGACCTGGCGCGACGTCGACGACCTGCGCACGCCGACGCTGGGCTCGGTGTGGTCGCTGCAGGGCGGGCTGGGCTACGCGCGCGGCACGACCACGCCCGCCGACACGCACCTCGAGACCGTGGACACGGGCCCCTTCGCGCGCCTGTACGGGCGCGTGCAGGGCTACCTGCCGCTGGGCAACAACTTCTACGGCAGCGCCCGCGTCGAGCTGGGCCAAGTGGTGGTCAACGAGACGCTGAGCGTGCCCGACACGCTGCTGTTCCGCGCCGGCGGCGACGACTCGGTGCGCGGCTATGCCTACCGTTCGCTGGGCCCGAAGGTCAACGGCGCGGTGGTCAGCGGCGACGTGCTGTTCACCACCAGCCTGCAGGTGGCGCGGCCGATCTTCGCCGACCAGCCGGCGTTCCTGTGGGCGGTGTTCGTCGACGCCGGCAACGCGGCCGACGGCTGGCACAACCTGCGGCCGGTGCTCGGCTACGGCGTCGGGCTTCACTGGCGCAGCCCCGTCGGGCCGCTGCGCGTGGACCTGGCCTATGGGCAGGAGGTGCAGAGGTTGCGCCTGCACTTCAGTGTCGGCGTGGTGTTCTGAAGAGCCTGACAACCCGCGATGGCCCAGCCCACCCCCACCCCTTCCCCTGCGCCCTCGCCCGCGGCTCCTGGCGCGCCGCCGGCTGTCGCGGCGCCGCGGCGCCGCGGTCCGCTGCGCCGGCTCGTCTTCAGCTTCGGCTTCTACCTGCTCGGCATCGCGGCCACGCTGGCGCTGCTGGGCGCGGCCGTGGCCTGGCTGCTGGCCACCGAATCGGGCGCCGCCTGGCTGCTGGCGCGTGTGCCGGGGCTGCAGGCCAGCGGCATCAGCGGCAGCCTGATCGGCCCGTTCTCGGCACAGCGCATCGAACTGCAGCTGCCGGGGGAGGAAGGCGAACAGGGCCTGCGCCTGGCCTTCCAGGACCTCGGCTGGAACAGCGCGCGGCTGCGCCCGGGCTCCGGCAGCGTGTGGCTGCGGCTGGCCATCGAGCCGCTGCAGGCGAGCCGCATCGATCTGTGGCCGGCGACCGGACCCAGCCGCAGCACGGACCCGCCCACTGACCTGCTGCTGCCGCTGGGCCTGGACGTGGACACGCTGCGCGTCGACGAATTCCATGTCGACGGCCTGGACACGCCGCTGCGCCAGTTGCACGCGCGCCTCAGCCTGGGCGCCGACGGCGGGAAGCTGCACCGCATCGACGACCTGCAACTGTCCTGGGACCGGCTGCGCCTGAGCGGCCACGCGCAAGTCGACAGCGGCGGCGCGATGCCGGTGCAGGCCGCATTCGCGCTGCAGCAGCACGCGCAAGCCGACGCCGCACGCGACTGGGGCGCCACGCTCACGCTCACGGGACCGCTGGCCGCCCCGCAGTTGCAGGCACAGCTGCGCGCGGCGGCAGCGCCGGCGCGCAGCGCGCAGACGCTGGACTTGAGCGCCACGCTGCGCCCCTTTGCCGCGTGGCCGCTGGCCGAGCTGCAGGCCAGCGCGCGCGCGCTCGACCTGTCGGCGCTGCACGACGCCGCGCCGCTGACCGCGCTGAACCTCGACGCCCAGGCCAGCACCGCGGGGCTCGACCTGCCGGCCGAGATCCAGCTGTCGCTGGACAACGGCGAAGCCGGGCGCTGGAACGAGGGCCGGCTGCCGCTGCGCACGCTGGCGCTGCAGTTGCGCGCGCGGCCCGACGCGCCGAGCGAGCTGGAGATCCCCTCCTTCAGCGCGGAGCTGGGCAGCAGCCGCGCGAGCGCCGGACGGCTCAGCGGCAGCGGCCAGTGGAACCCGTCGAGCTGGCACGCCGACACGCATCTCGCCGCGCTGCGCCCGGCGCTGCTGGACGTGCGCGCGCCCGACATGCGGCTCGACGGCCAGCTGCGGTTGAGCGGCAGCGGCTTCGGCGCGGCCGACGCCGACAGCGCCCTGGTCGAAGCGCGCGGCGAGCTCGGCGGCCAGCTGCTGGGCCGCGGGCCGGCACAGCCGGTGCAAGTGCGGCTGGACGTGCGCGCGCAGCGCCTGCGCATCGAGCTGCGCGAGCTGCTGGCCTCGTCCGGCACCGCCCGCGCGACGCTGAGCGGCCGGCTGACGCGGCCGACGCCGCAAGCCGGCTGGGCGGCGCGCGGCCAGGCGACGCTGCGCGACTTCGACCCGCTGCCCTGGTGGCCGGGCCGCGAGGATTCGCCGTGGCGCCAGGGGCCGCACCGGCTGAACGCGAAGGCCGACGTCGATCTGGCGCTGCCGGCGCAAGCCGCGCCGGCGATGCAGTGGCTGGCGCGGCTGCGCGGACGCGCCGAGCTGAACCTGGAACCGAGCCGGCTGGCCGGCGTGCCGCTCGCCGGCAGCCTGGCGCTGCGCACCGCCGCCGACGGCCGCAGCAGCGGCGAACTGACGCTCGACGCCGACGGCAACCGCGTGCAGGCCGACGCCCGACTCGACAGCCTGAGCAGCGACGGCCGCGGCGACCACTGGCAGCTGAAGGCCGAGCTGGCGTCGCTGAAGCGGCTGCAGCCGCTGTGGAAGCTGCTGTTCGGCGGCGGCGCCGATACGCAGCTGGCCGGCCGGCTCAGCGCCGAAGCGCAGCTCGACGGCCGCTGGCCGGCGCTGGCCAGCCAGGGCCGCCTCGACGGCAGCGAGCTGCGCTTCGGCGCGGCGCAGATCAAGCGCGCCAGCGGCCGCTGGACGCTGGGCACGCGAGCCGACGCGCCGCTGGACGTGGCGCTGGAACTGGGCACGGTATCGCTGGGCGCGCCGTCTGCCGAGCAGTTGAAGCTGCAGCTGAAGGGCACGCTGGCGGCGCACACGCTGGAGCTGGGCATCGAATCCAAGGCGCTGCCGCCGGCCTGGGTGGAGACGCTGCAGAACGCGCCGCCCGGCACCGCCGCCAAGCGCACGCTGGCGCGGCTGCAGCTGCAGGGCGGCGCACTGCGCGCCGGCAGCGCCGAAGGCCCGAGCGGCTGGCGCGGCAAGCTCGAGCGCGCCGAACTGCGCGGCGACCATCCCGACGCGCCGGCATGGCTGAGCGCGTCCGAGACCGCATTCGAAGTGTCGTGGGCCGGCGGCCCGCTGCGCATCAGCGCCGACGCCGGCCGCGCCGAACTGCTGGGCGCCGCGCTGGGCTGGAGCCGCATCGCCTGGAGCGCCGCCGATGCCGCCGCCGGCAAACCGGAGCAGCTGAGCGCCGACGCCGAACTGGAGCCGCTGGACGTGGCGCCGCTGCTCGCGCGCGCGCAGCCCGCCTTCGGCTGGGGCGGCGACCTGCGCCTGCGCGGCCACCTGAAGGTGACGAGCGCGCCGCGCTTCAGCGCCGACGTGGTCATCGAACGCGCCGCCGGCGACCTGAGCGTGACCGACGACGCCGGCACACGCACGCTCGGCCTGTCGGACCTGCGCTTCGGTCTCAGTGCCCAGGACGGCGCATGGAGCTTCAGCGCCGGCCTGGCCGGCACGACGCTGGGCCATGCGGCCGGCGCGGTCGTCGTGCGCAGCACGCCCACCGCCACCTGGCCGGCGCCGACCGCGCCGATGGACGGCGTGCTCGAGCTGCAGATCGGCGACCTCGGCGTCTGGGGCCCGTGGCTGCCGCCGGGCTGGCGCCTGACCGGCGCGCTGCATGCCAGCGCGGCCATCGGCGGACGCTTCGGCGCGCCCGAATACACCGGCGAGCTCGGCGGCGAAGGCATCGGCGTGCGCAACGTGCTGCAGGGCGTGGACGTGCGCGACGGCGAGCTGCAGATCGTGCTGCTCGGCGACAGCGCGCGCATCCAGAAGTTCGCCGCCAGCGCCGGCAAGGGCCGGCTCAGCCTGGCCGGCGACGCCAGCCTGGGCGCGTCGCCGCGCGCCGAGCTGAACCTGCGGCTGGAGCAGTTCCAGCTGCTCGGCCGCGTCGACCGGCGCATCGTCGCCAGCGGCGACGCCACGCTGAAGCTCGCGCGCGACACGCTGGCGCTGACCGGCCAATTCGGCGTCGACGAAGGGCTGATCGACTTCAGCCGCAGCGAGGCGCCGGGCTTGTCGGACGACGTGCAGGTGATGCGCGGCAGGAGCGCCGACTGGCAGACGGTGGACGGGCCCGCCGAGGCACCGGCGCCCAGCGAGCTCGCGCGCCGCGCCACGCTGGACCTGCGCGTGCAGCTCGGCGAAAAGCTGCGCATCCGCGGCATGGGCTTGGACGCCGGACTGCGCGGCGAACTGCGGCTCACCGCGCCGCAGGGGCGGCTGCGCGTGGACGGCAGCGTGCGCACCGTCGACGGTACCTACCGCGCCTACCGCCAGCGGCTGAACATCGAGCGCGGCGTGCTCAGCTTCAACGGCCCCGTGGGCAACCCGCAGCTCGACATCGAAGCCACGCGCCCGAACCTGGACGTGCGCGTCGGCGTGGCCGTCACCGGCACGGTGCTGGTGCCGCGGGTGCGGCTGTTCTCCGAGCCCGAGATGAGCGACGCCGAGAAGCTGAGCTGGCTGCTGCGCGGCCGCGCCAGCGAAGGCCCGGGCAGCGGCGACACCGCGCTGCTGCAGGCCGCGGCGATGGCGCTGATCTCCGGCGACGAGCCGGGCGCGCTCGACCGGTTCTTCAACGTCTTCGGCCTGGACGACCTGTCGGTGCGCCAGAACGACAGCGCCAACGGCGGCGCCGTCGTCTCGGTAGGCAAGCAGCTGACGCGCAACTGGTACGTCGGCTACGAACGCGGGCTGAACGCCACCACCGGCAACTGGCAGCTGATCTACCGCATCGCCCAGCGCTTCACCATCCGCGCACAGTCGGGCGAGAGCAACTCGATCGAGCTGATCTGGAGCTGGCGGTGGAATTGAGCGCGGCTTCGGCAGGCTCATGGGTATGCACGTGCCAGAATCGCGCCCGCTCTCGCCGTCGTCTAATGGATAAGACAGCCGCCTCCTAAGCGGCAAATTCAGGTTCGATTCCTGACGGCGGGACCAGTCTCAAACGCGCCGCCGGCACTACCGAACTGCGGCTTGGTGCGCGCGGCAATACTGCAGGCCACCGAATCGACGCTCATTGTTCCAGCAGAACTTGCCTTCCGAAAAGGCGATCTTGCTGCCGCAGGTCGCACAGATCAATCTTCGACGGTCGGTCGCCGGTTTCGACGTGTCGTCTCGTCCGGCGCGATGCAGCGCGGCCGGTACGGACTTCGATGCTGTTGCGGCTCCATCCTGCCCGGCGCTGGGCGATGCCATGAAGGCGGGTAGCGTCAACAAGTCGGCCGGCCGGTGTTGACGCACGAGCTTGTGCGCGAAATCTCTGATCGTGTCGGAGCTGCGGATGTTGAGGATCGAGCCGACGATGGCCCCGACGCCGCTGTTTTGGTCCTTGAACTTCTCATGCCATGCGCGGAACTGATCGGCCTTGATCACGTTGCTGGTGTCCAACTTTGACGCGGGCGGCCTGTGAATGAGCGAACTCGGGCGGAGGAGCACGCAGTGGTGAAACTGCGCGACACCACCGTTGCGACCCTCGATGCCGAGCGTCGTAAACAGCTTCTTCAATGGACCCTCATGACGCCTGCTCTGCTCCAGCGGTGACGGAATGCCGTGCAGACGCTCGCCCGGATACTCGACCGAAAATTCGCCGAATTCGTTGATACGCAGATTGCCGTTGAAGTTCTTTGTTTCCAACAGATAAACATACAGGCTGCGCGTGATGACCATGTGGTCGATCTGGATCACGTCGCCGTCTACCTGGAAGCGTAGGTCGTGCAGCAGGACTCGGTCGGCGTCGTCCTTCAGATAGTTGTCCAGGTAGTGGGCCGCATCGCGCTCTCCTGCCATACCCCGCTGGGTGCGGTGATGCTCGTCGCGCAACCACTCCTGCTGACGCCTGTCCAGAAGTGACGAGCGCTGCAACTCCTTCAGGAAGGCGAGTCGCTTCGCCTTGTCGTCCACAGACTTGATCAGCACGGCATGGCTCCGAAAGCGGGAAGCAATGATGCCCCGCCGCGCGACACGAGAGGAGGATGCCGCACAGATTCACTCGAAAACTACCGATCCTGCTCCTTCTGCCGCAGCGCCCGCGACAGCAGCACCACCGGCAGCAGCCCGACGAGCACGATGGCCAGCGACGGCAGCGCGGCTTCGCCCAGACGCTCGTCGCGCGCCAGGTTGTAGGCCACGACGGCCAGCGTGTCGCTGCCGAAGGGGCGCAGCACCAGCGTCGCCGGCAGCTCCTTCATGACGTCGACGAAGACCAGCAGCGCCGCCGCCAGCGCCGTACGGCGCAGCAGCGGCAGGTGCAACTGCATGAAGATGCGCCGCGGCGTCGCGCCGAGCAGCCGCGCGCTGTCGTCGATGCTGCGCGGCACGCGGGCCAGGCCGGACTCCACTGTCTGCAAGGCCACCGCCGAAAAGCGCACCAGGTACGCGTACATCAGGCCGAGCACGGTGCCGGTGAGCCAGACGCTCAGGCTGAAGGCCGGCCAGCGCTGCTGCGCCCAGGCCAGCGGCAGCAGGATGCCCACCGCGATCACCGCGCCGGGCAGCGCGTAGCCGAGCGAGACGATGCGCGCCATCCACGGCAGCACGCCGCCGCCGCGCTCGGGGCCGCGGCGCAGCGCCAGGCTCAGGCCCAGCGCCAGCAGCGTCGCCGCCAGCGCGGCCAGCGCCGCCAGGCGCACGCTGGACAGCGCCCAGGGCACGAAGCGCTGCAGCGGCAGGCCGAAGCCCGAGCCGCCGGCTTCGGCCCACAGCATGCGCAGCAGCCACAGCACCGGCAATACGAAGCCCAGCGCGACCGGCAGCGCGCACAACAGCCAGGCGAGTACCGCCGCGCGGCCGCGCAACGGCACCGGCCGCGCCTCGCGGCTGTGCGCGTGCCTGGAGGCGGTGAAGCGCAGCCGCCGCTGCGCGCGGCGCTCCACCGCCAGCAGCAGCGCCACCAGCAGCAGCAGCAGCGAGGCCAGCTGCGCGCCCGCCAGCGGCTCGTTCATCACCAGCCAGGCCTTGTAGATGCCGGTGCTGAAGGTGTTGAGCCCGAAATAGGCGCCGACGCCGTAGTCGGCCAGCGTCTCCATCAGCGCCAGCGCCACGCCGGCAGCGATGGCCGGACGCGCCAGCGGCAGCGCCACGCGCAGCACGCGGCGGCGCAGCGGCGCGCCCAGCAGCCGCGCGACTTCCATCATCTGCACGCCGCGCTCGGCCAGCGCGGCGCGCGTCAGCAGGTAGACGTACGGGTACAGGCACAGCACGAACAGCACCACCGCGCCCCACAGGCTGCGCACGTCGGGCCACAGCGGGCCCTGCACGTCCAGCCAGCGGCGCAGCGCCGACTGCAGCGGGCTGCTGTACTGCAGCGCGTCGGTCCAGGCGTAGGCCAGCACGTAGGCCGGCATGGCCAGCGGCAGCAGCAGTGCCCATTCGAAATGGCGCCGGCCGGGGAACTCGAACAGGCACACCGCCGCCGCGCAGGCCGTGCCCAGCAGCATCACGCCGAGCGCGACTCCGGCCGCCAGCGCCCCGGTCTGCAGCACGTAGCCCGGCAGCACGGTCTGCGCCTGGTGCGCCAGCGTGGCCAGCGCGGCGCTGTCCAGCAGCAGCCAGGCGCCGAGCACGCCCAGCACCGGCAGCGCCAGCAGCACGCACAGCAGGCTCAGCAGCGCGCGCATCGGCGTCCTGTATTGGGAATGCGAAGCAGGCTCATTGACACGGCCCGATTATCATCAGCGCATGTACCTGGGCCTGGAAGCGCTGAGCGTGCAGTATGGCGGCGGGCGCGCCGCGCACCTCGCCGTGCAAGGGGTGACGCTGGGCCTGGCCGCCGGGCAGATCGGCGTGCTCATCGGCCCGTCGGGCTGCGGCAAGACCACGCTGCTGCGCGCGGTGGCCGGCCTGGAGCCGCCTTGCGCCGGGCGCATCCGCATGGACGGCAGGCTGCTCGACGATGCGCAGGCCGGGCTGCAGGTGGCGCCCGAAGCGCGGCGCATCGGCATGGTGTTCCAGGACTACGCCCTCTTCCCGCACCTGAGCGTGGCCGAGAACGTGGCCTTCGGCGTGCAGCAGCTGCCGCGCGCCGAACGCGCCGCGCGCGTGCAGCAGATGCTCGATCTGGTGGGCTTGGGCCATGCCGCACGGCGCGCGCCGCACCAGCTGTCCGGCGGCCAGCAGCAGCGCATCGCGCTGGCGCGCGCGCTGGCCCCCGCCCCGCGCCTGCTGCTGCTCGACGAGCCCTTCTCCAACCTGGACGTGGATCTGCGCGAACGTCTGGCGCAGGAACTGCGCGGCATCCTGAAGGACGCCGGCACGACGGCGCTGTTCGTCACCCACGACCAGCTGGAGGCCTTCGCGCTGGGCGACCTCATCGGCGTGATGCAGCGCGGCCGGCTCGAACAGTGGGACGACGCCTACGCGCTGTACCACCGGCCGGCGACGCGCTTCGTCGCGCAGTTCATCGGCCACGGCGTGTTCACGCCGGCGCACATCGATCCGGCCCGGGCCGGCGACACCGGCGGCTGCGTGCACACCGTGCTCGGCTCGCTGGAGGATCTGCAGGAATGCCCGCTGCCCGAGGCCTACCCCGGCGGCGACTGCGACGTGCTGCTGCGCGCCGACGACATCGTGCACGACGACGCCAGTCCGGTGAAGGCGCGCATCGAGCGCAAGGCCTTCCGCGGCTCGGAGTTCCTGTACACGCTGCGCCTGGCCAGCGGCCAGCAGCTGCTGGCGCACGTGCCCTCGCACCACGACCACCAGGTCGGCGAATGGATCGGCATCCGCGCCGAAGTCGACCACGTCGTGACCTTCGCGCGCGAGCCCGCCGAGCCGCGTTGAACCGCGCGCGGCCGCGCCGAGCGTGCAACTTTCACCCCCGCTTCATACTCTGAGGCGTGTCGAGTTCTATACTGGAAAGCGAGTCTGCATGAGCAGGTTTGGAGCACGCATGAACGCCAAATTGAGGGTCGCCGGATTCATTGCGCTGGGTGCGCTGGCCGGCGCCCTGGGCACGATCCAGTTGCAGGCCTACGCGCGCGGCGCCGTCGCGCCGCTGCCGCTCGAGGAGCTGCAGCAGTTGGCGGCGGTATTCGGCATGGTCAAGAGCGACTACGTCGAGCCGGTAGACGAGAAGAAGCTGATCGGCGACGCCATCAGCGGCATGGTCTCCGGGCTGGACCCGCACTCGCAGTACTTCGACAAGAAGACGCTGAAGGAATTCCGCGAGCAGACCGGCGGCAAGTTCGTCGGCGTCGGCATCGAGATCGGCATGGAAGACGGCCTGGTCAAGGTGCAGTCGCCGATCGAAGGTTCGCCGGCCTTCCGCGCCGGCATCAAGAGCGGCGACCTGATCACGCGCATCGACGACACCGCGGTCAAGGGCCTGAGCATGGACCAGGCCGTCAAGCGCATGCGCGGCGAGCCCAACACCAAGGTCACGCTGACGATCTTCCGCAAGAGCGAAAACCGCAGCTTCCCGGTGCTCATCACGCGCGAGGAGATCCGCATCCAGAGCGTGCGCTCGAAGATCCTCGAGCCGGGTTACGCCTGGCTGCGCGTCAGCCAGTTCCAGGACCGTACCGTCGACGACTTCGTGCGCAAGCTCGACGACATCTACAAGCAGGAGCCCAACCTGAAGGGCCTGGTGCTCGACCTGCGCAACGACCCGGGCGGGCTGCTCGACGCGGCCATCGCCATCTCGGCGGCGTTCCTGCCGGAAAACGTGGTCGTCGTCAGCACCAACGGCCAGATCCCGGAGTCGAAGGCGGTGTTCAAGGCTTCGCCGCAGGACTACTCGCGCCGTTCGGGCAACGACCCGCTGAAGCGGCTGCCGGCAGCGGTGAAGACCGTGCCGCTGGTGGTGCTGGTCAACGAAGGCTCGGCCTCGGCCAGCGAGATCGTCGCCGGCGCGCTGCAGGACCACAAGCGCGCCACCATCATGGGCGCGCAGACCTTCGGCAAGGGCTCGGTACAGACGGTGCGCCCGCTGTCGGCCGACACCGCGCTGAAGATCACCACCGCGCGCTACTACACTCCGTCGGGCAAGGCGATCCAGGCCAAGGGCGTGGTGCCGGACATCTGGCTCGACGAAACCGCCGAGGGCAACGTCTTCGCCGCGCTGCGCATGCGCGAGGCCGATCTGACCAAGCACCTCACCGGCGTCGACGAGCAGAAGGACGAGGCGCGCAACAAGGCACGCGAGGAGGCGCGCCTCAAGCTCGAGGAGCAGCTGTCCAAGCAGAAGGAGCCGCCGAAGCCGCTGCCGGAATTCGGTACCGCCGACGACTTCCAGTTGCAGCAGGCCCTGAACCAGCTGAGCCAACGGCCGGTGATCGTCAGCAAGACCGCGGTCGAGCGCAAGGCCGAGGCCGACGTCAACTGAATCCGGTCCCGGCCGCCCGCCGAAGGCCCGCCCTGCGCGGGCCTTCTTGCGGGGGGTGCCTTCGGCGGCCGGGACTATGCTGCCGCCATGGACGACGACCAGCTGCTGCGCTATTCGCGCCACATCCTGCTCGACGAGCTGGGCATCGAAGGCCAGCGCCGCCTGCTCGACGCGCATGCGCTGGTCATCGGCGCCGGCGGCCTGGGCTCGCCGGTGGCGCTGTACCTGGGCACGGCCGGCGTCGGCACGATCACCCTGGTCGACGACGACACGGTGGACCTGACCAACCTGCAGCGCCAGATCGCCCACGACCTGTCGCGGCTGGGTGTCCCGAAGGCCGAATCGGCGCGGCAAAGCGTGCGGGCCATCAACCCAGAGGTGCGCGTCGACGCACGCGTGCAGCGCGCCGACGCCGGCCTGCTGGACGAACTGGTGGCGCGCGCCGACGTGGTGCTGGACTGCAGCGACAACTTCGGCACGCGCCAGGCGATCAACGCCGCCTGCGCCGCCCATGCGCGGCCGCTGGTGGCCGGCGCGGCGCTGGGCTTCGACGCGCAGATCGCCGTCTACGACACGCGCGTCGCCGAGGCACCGTGCTACGCCTGCGTGTTCCCGCCCGAGGCCACGGTGGCGGACGCGAACTGCGCGACCATGGGCGTGTTCGCGCCGCTGGTGGGCATCATCGGCAGCATGCAGGCGGCCGAAGCGCTGAAGCTGCTGGCGGGCATCGGCGAGCCGTTGATCGGGCGGCTGCTGATGCTGGACGCGCGCACCATGGAATGGACGCAGATCGCCGTGCAGCGCGTGCCCGATTGCCCGGTCTGCGCCGCGGCGCGCCGGGCTCGGGCGCACGCGCAGCCTTAAGCTGCGCGCCTGAACCCAAAGTGCCGATTCAGTGCCGATGGACATCAAACGCAACGACCTGACCGCCCGCAACTTCGCCACCGCCGAGCAGGACGCGCAGACCGCGTTGCCGCAGTCGCGCTACGACGGCCCGGACAGCGCCTACCGGCTGGCCTTCACTGACATCGATTTCCTGCTGCACGAAGACCTGCGCCCGGTGCGCATGCAGCTCGAGCTGCTGAAGCCCGAGATGGAGCAAAAGCGCCTGGGCATCGACTCGACGGTGGTCATCTTCGGCAGCGCGCGCATTCCCTCGCCCGAGGCCGCCGCCAGCCAGCTGGCCGGCGCGCAGGCGCTGGGCGACGCCGGTGCGGTGCGGCGCGCACGCATGCAGGTGCGCATGAGCCGCTACTACGAGGCGGCGCGCGAATTCGCCGCGCTGGTGACGACGCGCTCGCGCCGCCATGCGGCGCCGATCTACGTGGTCACCGGCGGCGGGCCGGGCATCATGGAAGCCGGCAACCGCGGCGCGCACGAGGCCGGCGGCAAGAGCGTGGGCCTGAACGTGGTGCTGCCGCACGAGCAGGCGCCCAACGACTACATCACGCCCGAGCTGTGCTTCCAGTTCCACTACTTCGGGCTGCGCAAGATGCACTTCCTGATGCGCAGCATTGCGCTGGTGTGCTTCCCGGGCGGCTTCGGCACGCTGGACGAGACCTTCGAGGCGCTGACGCTGATCCAGACCGGCAAGTGCCGGCGCCGGCCGGTGCTGCTGTTCGGGCGCGAGTTCTGGTCGCGGCTGATCGACTTCGAGCTGCTGATCGACACCGGCATGATCAACGCCGCCGACGTCGAGCTGTTCCACTACGTCGAGACCGCCGAGGAAGCCTGGGCGCTGCTCGAGCGCGAATACGACTTCGACGCGCCGACCACGCAGACGGGCGACCTGGCGGTGGACATCTGATGCCTTCGACGCGACGGATCAGCCTGATCGGCGCGCCCACCGACATCGGCGCCGGTACGCGCGGCGCGGTGATGGGCCCCGAGGCGCTGCGCGTCGCCGGCCTGGCCGAGGCGCTGCGCCAGCACGGCGCCGAGGTGCTCGACCGCGGCAACCTCGCCGGCCCGGCCAACCCGTGGCAGCCGCCGCGGGACGGCTACCGCCACCTGGACGAGGTCGTCGCCTGGAACCAGGCGGTGCATGACGCGGTGCTGGCCGAACTGCGGCTGCAGCGCCTGCCGCTGCTGATGGGCGGCGACCATTGCCTGGCCATCGGCTCGATCGCCGCGGTGGCGCGCCATTGCCGCGAAACAAGCAAGAAACTGCGCGTGCTGTGGCTGGATGCACACGCCGACTTCAACACCAGCTCGCTCACGCCCAGCGGCAACATTCACGGCATGCCGGTGGCCTGCCTGTGCGGCCACGGGCCGCAGGCGCTGCTGCAGATCGGCGCTCAGGTGCCGGCATTGAACCCGAAGTGGATCCGCCAGATCGGCATCCGCAGCGTCGATGCCGGCGAGAAGCGCTTCGTGCATCAGGCGGGGCTCGAAGTCTTCGACATGCGCTACATCGACGAGATGGGCATGCGCCACACGATGGAGCTGGCGCTGGCCACGCTGGACGCCCACACGCACCTGCACGTCAGCTTCGACGTCGACTTCCTCGACCCGCCGGTCGCGCCGGGCGTCGGCACCACGGTGCCGGGCGGTCCCACCTACCGCGAAGCGCAGCTGTGCATGGAGATGATCGCCGACACCGGCCGCCTGGGCAGCCTGGACGTGATGGAGCTGAACCCGGCGCTTGACGTGCGCAATCAGACCGCGACCGTGGCGGTGGACCTGATCGAGAGCCTGTTCGGCAAGAGCACGCTGATGCGCGCCTGAGCGGCCGGGCCCGCACCGGCACCACGCCATCTCATGGGACGCCGCCACGCACGGCCGCGGCGCGTGACGCTTTGCACACCCGCGGCCACCACGCACGACACTACACTGCGGCAATGCTTCGCCACTTCAAGCTGATCCGGCGCCTGGCCGGCCCGAGCCTGGCCGCGCTGGCCTGCCTGATGTTGTCCGCACCCGCCGACGCACAATGGAAATGGCGCGACGGCCGCGGCCAGATCCACGTCAGCGACATCCCGCCGCCGCGGGAGGTGCCCGACAAGGACGTGCTGCAGCGCCCCGAAGCGGCGCGCAAGGCGGCGCCGCCGACCGCAGCGCCTTCGGCGCCGGCTGCCGCCGCCACCCCGGTGGCCGTCAGGCCTGCGGCCGACCCCGAACTCGAGGAACGCAAGCGCATGGCCGAGCAGGAGCAGGCGGCACAGAAGAAGGCCGAAGACAAGAAGGCCCAGGCCGCGCGCGCCGACAACTGCCAGCGTGCGCGCGAGCAGTTGGCCACGCTCGACAGCGGCGTGCGCGTGATGCGCGTCAGGCCCGACGGCGAGCGCGAATACCTGAGCGACGAACAGCGCGCCAGCGAGACGCAGCGCGCGCGCAGCGTCATCGCCAGCGAGTGCCGCTGAGCACGGCGCCTCTCGAGGAAATGTGGCTTTGCCACTTTTCTTGACCCCTGGGGCGGGAATGACGAAGTCAGTTCCTGGGGGTGCTCAGCCGCCGGCGGCGGCCTGCCGCGCACGCTTGTAGCGCAGCCGCCTGGCTTCCTTCGGGTCGACCTGCAGCGGCCGGTACAGCTCGACGCGGTCGCGCTCGCGCAGCAGCGCCTGCGGCGGCTGCCTGCGGCCCCACACGCCGAGTTCCAGCGCGCCGGCGCTCAGACCGTGGCGCTCGCACAGGCCGCTGGCCGCGAGCGCGTCGCCGGCGCAGGCGCCGTCGGGCAGCTGCAGCTGCACGCGCTCGCATTGCCCGGGCGCGGGGCAGTACACCACCTCGACGTTCAGCAGCAGCTCAGCGCGGGCCATACACCGCCTGGGCGCGCGTGACGAAGGATTCGACGAAGGTGTTGGCCACGCGGTCGAACACCGGGCTCAGCACCGTCTCCAGCGCCTTGCTGGCGAAGGCGTAGCGCAGGTCGAACTCGATCTTGCAGGCCTGCGCCGGCGCGTCGGGCCGGCCCAGCGGCAGGAAGGCCCAGGTGCCGTCGAGCAGCGAGAACGGGCCGTCGACCAGCTTGACGATCACCGACGCGCCGGGCACGTGCTCGTTGCGCGTGGTGAACGCATGCTTGACGCCGGCATAGGCCAGGCCGATGCGCGCGGTGACGCCGTCGTCGCGCCGCTCGATGATCTCGGCGTGGTCGCACCACGGCAGGAAGCGCGGATAGTCCTCGACCTGCGTCACCAGCCGGTACATCTGGTCCGGCGAGTACCACAGCAGCACCGACTTGTTCACGTGCTTCATACAATGCCGCGATTCTAGAGAGCCCATGTCCGCGATCGCCGAGAACCGCCGCGCCAGATTCGAGTACCACATCGAGGAGCGGTACGAGGCCGGCATCGTGCTGCACGGCTGGGAGATCAAGGCCATCCGCGCCGGCCAGGTGCAGCTGACCGACGGCTACGTGGTCATCCGCGACGGCGAGCTGTACCTGATCGGCTGCCGCATCAACGCCTTGCGCAGCGCATCGACGCACGTGCAGCCCGAAGCCGACCGCACCAAGAAGCTGCTGATGCACAAGGAAGAGATCAAGCGCCTGGTCGGCAAGGTCGAGCAGAAGGGCTTCACGCTGGTGCCGCTGAACCTGCACTACAAGGACGGCCGGGTGAAGGTCGAGATCGCGCTGGCCAAGGGCAAGGCCGAACACGACAAGCGCGACACCGAGAAGAAGCGCGACTGGGAACGGGAAAAGGGACGATTGATGAGACACAAGGTCTCATCCAGCCCGAAGGGCTGAGCGGCGCAGCCGCGCCGGACCTTTCGCGCGCAGCGCACAAAGGGACGGCTGATGAGACACAAGGTCTCATCGAAGGCTTGACGACGCTGCGTCAGATCTGCTCGAAGCCCTCGATCACCTGCGCCGCGTTGTCGCCCAGTTCACGCGCCGCATAGCCGCCTTCGAGCACGAACAGCGTCGGGCAGCCGAGCTGCTTCAAGCGCTCGCCAAGTCGGCCGAAATCGCCCGTCTGCAGCCGGAAGCTCGAAATCGGGTCATCGGCGAAGGTGTCCAGGCCCAGCGACACGACCAGCGCATCGGCACGGTGCCGCTCGACGCGCCGGCAGGCGGCTTGCAGCGCATCGAACCAGCGCTCGACCGACGCCCCTGCCGGCAGCGGCAGATTCAGATTGAAGCCCTGCCCCGCGCCGCGCCCGGTTTCGTCGGCATGTCCGAGGTAGAACGGGTATTCGCTGCGCGGGTCGCCGTGGATGCTGAGCGTCAGCACCTCGGCGCGTTCGTAGAAGATGCTCTGCGTGCCGTTGCCGTGGTGGTAGTCGACGTCGAGCAGCGCCACGCGGCGGCAGCCTTGGCCGAGCAGCGCCTGCGCCGCGACCGCGGCGTTGTTGATGAAGCAGTAGCCGCCCATGAAATCGGTGCCCGCATGGTGGCCCGGCGGACGCGTCGCGCAGAACACCGCGCCGGCGCCCTGCCCCAGCCGCCGGGCGGCGCTGGCCGCGCAATCGGCGCCGCCCTTGGCCGCGGCCCAGGTGCCGGCGCTCAACGGGCTGCCGTTGTCCATCGAGTACAGGCCCAGGCGCGCGACGAAGTTGGCGGGCTCGACGTCGCTGCGCAGCGTGCGCACCGGCCATACCGAAGGGAAGGGCTGACGCACGGCATTGCCCGCATCCAGCGCCAGCCACTGCGCCCACGCCGATTCCAGGAAGGCCAGATAGCGCGCGCTGTGCACCTGCGCCAGCAGCGCGCCGCTGTCCACATCGGGCACCTGCAGATCGTGCCCGCGCTCGCGCAACGCCTGCAGCACGAATCCGGCACGCGCCGGCGTCTCGAAGCAAGGCACGCGCTCGCCGCGGAAGAACTCGAAGGCCGGCGCATGCGCCGCATGCTCGGGTGAGTGGAGGATCAGCATCGCGGCGCCATTCTGCGCGTCTGCGACAGCGCTGATCGGGCAGGGTTTGCCTGCTGGAACCCCCTGCGCGCTTCCACTCCAATGCGCTGATGACGAAGCCTTCCCTCGCCCGGCGCCGGGCGGCAGCGGTCGCCGCCGGCGTGCTGGCCGCCGCGGCGCTGCCGGCGCGTGCGCAAGCGGTGCCGACGCAAACCGAGCAGGTGGTGATCAGCGGCGGCGGCGTGATGCGCCGCGCCTTCGAGACGCCGTACGCGATCAGCGTCGTCGATCAAAGCGAACTGCGCTCCGCCGGCCCGATGGTCAACCTGTCGGAAGCGCTGAGCCGCGTGCCCGGCATCGTCGCCAACCTGCGCAACAACTATGCGCAGGACCTGCAGCTCAGCTCGCGCGGCTTCGGCGCGCGCGCCACCTTCGGCATCCGCGGCTTGAGGCTCTATACCGACGGCATCCCGGCGACGATGCCCGACGGCCAGGGCCAGGTGTCGCATTTCGACCTCGCTGGCGCGCAGCGCATCGAGGTGCTGCGCGGCCCGTTCTCGGCGCTGTACGGCGCCAACTCCGGCGGCGTGATCTCGCTGGTCAGTGCCGCGCCCACCGCCAACAACTACGCCATCGACGGCGATGTCGGCAGCAACGGCCTGTGGCAGGCGCGGCTCGGCGCCGAGGCGCTGCTCGGCGGCGGCTGGAGCATCCGCGTCATGGCCAGCGAATTCAACACCGACGGCGTGCGTCCGCACAGCGCGGCGCAGCGCACGCTGGGCAACCTGCGGCTGGGCTGGGTCGGCGAGCGCGACACGCTGACGCTGCTGCTGAACAGCGTCAACCAGCCGGCGCAGGATCCGCTCGGGCTGACGCGCCAGCAGTTCGACGCCGACCCGTTCCAGACCACGCCGCAAGCCACGCAGTTCGACACGCGCAAGACCAGCAGCCAGACGCAGGGCGGCGGCAACTGGCGCCACCGCTTCGTCGACGCCGGCGCCTTGAGCGAAAGCGTGCTGACGCTGTATGCCGGGCAGCGCGACGTCACGCAGTGGCAGGCCATCCCGCCGGCGGCGCAGGCCGCCCCGCGCCATCCGGGCGGCGTGATCTCCTTCGGCCGCGACTATGCCGGGCTCGATGCGCGGCTGATCTGGCGCTGGCAGCAGGCGGCTCTGATCGCCGGCGTGGCCAGCGAGCGCCAGAGCGAGGACCGCCGCGGCTACCAGAACTTCATCGGCAGCGGCGCCGGGCAGATCCTGGGGGTCACCGGCGCGCTGCGCCGCGACGAATCGAACCGCGTGCGCAGCAACGACGTGTACCTGCAGGGCGAGCTCGAAGTCGCGCCCGGCGTCATGGCCACGCTCAGCCTGCGCAGCGGGCGGCTGAAGGTTCAGACCGACGACCTGTACCTGGCCAACGGCGACGACTCGGGCTCGCTGTCCTACGGCTACACCACGCCGGTAGTGGCGCTGCAATGGCTGCCGACGCCGGCGTGGAACCTCTACGTCAGCGCCGGCCGCGGCTTCGAGTCGCCGACGCTGAACGAGCTGGCCTACCGCCCCGACGGCGGCACCGGCTTCAACACCGCGCTGCAGCCGCAGACCAGCCTGCAGCTGGAGCTGGGCGCGAAGTGGCGCGACGATGCGCTGGGCCTGGGGCTGGACGCCGCGCTGTTCCGCGCCGACACCGACGACGAGATCGGCGTGCTGACCAACGCCGGTGGACGCTCCACCTTCCAGAACGTCGGCAGCACGCGGCGCAGCGGCGCCGAACTGGCGCTGCGCTGGCAGCCGCTGCCGCCATGGCGTGCACTGCTGGCATTGACGACGCTGAACGCTCGCTACGACGACAGCTTCCAGACCTGCGCCGCCGTGCCCTGCCTGACGCCGGCCGACCGCGTCACCGTGCCGGCCGGCAACCGCATCGCCGGCACGATGGCCAAGAGCGCCTTCGCCAGCCTGGCCTGGAGTCCGCTGGCCAGCACCGAGCTGGCGGTGGAGGCGCGCTACCAGGGCCAGATGCCGGTCAACGACCGCAACACCGACTTCTCGCCTTCGGCCACCGTGGTCGGGCTGCGTCTGAGCCACAGCGTGTCGCTGGGGCCGGGCACGCTGTCGCTGCTGGCCCGGCTCGACAACCTCTTCGACCGCACTTACGCCGGCGCGGTGATCGTCAACGAAGGCAATCAGCGCTACTTCGAGACGGCCGCCGCGCGCAACGCGCTGCTGGCGTTGCGCTGGCAGGCGCCACTCTGAAGCCTGTTGCGTACGTACGTGCGCTTCTTCCCCGCATCGGGCGGTGTGAGGCTGCCACCTGGCTGCGGCAGGGCGCGACGTTCAACGCGCTCCGAAAGCGGTGCGCAGCGCCTGCTCCAGATCGGCCTGCAGGTCGCGCACGTCCTCCAGCCCCAGCGAGAAGCGCACCAGCGTGCCGCGCCATGCGGTTCCCGGCCGGATCGCCTCCAGGTCGTAGGGCACGGCCAGGCTCAGCGGCCCGGCCCACGAGTAGCCGATCTTGAACAGCCGCAGCGCGTCGACGAAGGCATGCACGGCCTCGCGGCCGATGGCCGCGTCGAACTGCACCGAGAACAGCCCCGCCGCCTGCGTGCACAGCGCGCGCCAGTGCTCGTGGCCCGGCGAGCCCGGCAGCGCCGGATGCAGCACCTGCGCGACCTGCGGCTGCTGCGCGCACCACTGCGCCAGCGCGCGGCCGGCGGCGTCCTGCGCCGCATAACGCAGCGGCAGCGAGGGCAAGGCGTGCAGCAGCGCCTCGACGTCGTTGGCGCCGACGCCCCAGCCCATGCGCATGTGCGTGGCCTTCAGCCGCAGGTGCAGCGCGTGGTCGCGCGTGGTCACCGCGCCCATCAGCACGTCGCCGCCGCCCGACGGGTACTTGGTCAGCGCATGCGCGCTGATGTCCACACCCAGGCCTTCGCCCAGATCGAAGGCATCGAAGGCCACGCCCGCGCCCCAGGTGTTGTCCAGTACCGTGGTCACGCCCTTGGCGCGCGCCACGCGCACCAGCGCGCGCAGATCCGGGAACTCCATCGTGATCGAGCCCGGCGCCTCCAGCCACACGAGCCGGGTCTGCGCGCCGATCATCGCGTCCAGCGCCGCCGCGTCGGCCGGGTCGTAGAAGCGCGTCGCAATGCCCCAGCGTGCCAGTTCCTGGCGCGCCAGCTCCTTGCCCGGGCCGTAGGCGTTGTCGGGGATCAGCAACTCGTCGCCGCTTTGCAGCAGCGCCGTGTCGACCAGCGCGATCGCCGCCAGCCCGCTGGGCACCAGCAGCGTGTCGCGGCCGCCTTCCAGCGCGGCGATGCGCTCTTCCAGCAGGAAGGTGGTGGGCGTGCCGTGCAGGCCGTAGGTGTAGCCGGTCTTGTCCTTCCAGTTGCGCGCGTGCAGCGCGGCCACGTTCGGGAAGATCACCGTCGAGGCCTTGTACACGCCCGGCTGCGGCGCCTGGAAGCCGGCCGGCGGCTGGTACGGGTGATGGATCAGCGCGGTGCTCGGCGCCGTCCGGCGGCTCTTGTCGTTCATCGTCTGCTCGCCTTGCCTCAAAGCGGTTGGCCGATCAGGTCGTGGCCCTCGGTGCCGACGATGCGCGCGCGCGTGAACTCGCCGGCCTTCAGCGTCTTCGACGCCTTTTCCGGCGGCAGCAGCCGCACCTGGCCGTCGATCTCGGGCGCGTCGGCATAACTGCGGCCCACGCCCCCTTTGCGGCCCAGCGCCGGCGCGTGGTCGACCAGCACCTGCATCGTCGCGCCGACGCGCTGTGCGAGCTTGCGCGTCGACACCTCTTCGGCCACGGCCATGAAACGTGCGCGCCGCTGTTCGCGCAGTTCGGCCGGCAGCTGGCCTTCGAGCCCGTTGGCCGCGGCACCGGCCACCGGCGAATAGGCGAAGCAGCCGGCGCGGTCGATGCGCGCCTCGCGCATGAAGTCGAGCAAGGTCTCGAATTCAGCCTCGGTCTCGCCGGGAAAGCCGGCGATGAAGGTCGAGCGCACGACCAGCTGCGGGCAGAGCTCGCGCCAGCGCGCCAGCCGCTCCAGATTGCGTTCGCCGCTGGCCGGGCGCTTCATGCGCTTCAGCACCTCGGGATGCGCATGCTGGAAGGGCACGTCCAGGTAGGGCAGCACGCGGCCTTCGGCCATCAGCGGCAGCACCTCGTCGACGTGCGGATACGGGTAGACGTAGTGCAGCCGCACCCACGCGCCGAAGCGGTCGGCGAGCCGGCCCAACTGATCGCACAGCTCGAACAGCCGCGCCTTCACCGGTTTGCCGTCCCAGAAGCCGGTGCGGTACCTGACATCGACGCCGTAGGCGCTGGTGTCCTGGCTGACGACCAGCAGTTCCTTGACGCCGGCCTCGAACAGGCGCTGCGCCTCGCCGAGCACCTCGCCTATCGGCCGCGACGCCAGGTCGCCGCGCATGCTCGGGATGATGCAGAAGCTGCAGCGGTGGTTGCAGCCTTCGCTGATCTTCAGGTAGGCATAGTGCCTGGGCGTGAGCTTCACGCCCTGCGGCGGCACCAGGTCGACGAAGGGGTCGTGCGGCTTCGGCGTGTGCTTGTGCACCGCGTCCATCACCTCCTGCGTCGCATGCGGGCCGGTCACGGCCAGCACCTTCGGGTGCATCTGGCGCACCAGGTTGCCGCCGCCCTCGCCTGCGCGCGCGCCCAGGCAGCCGGTGACGATGACCTTGCCGTTGGCGTCCAGCGCCTCGCCGATCGCGTCCAGGCTTTCCTTGACCGCGTCGTCGATGAAGCCGCAGGTATTGACGATCACCAGGTCGGCGCCGGCGTAGGTCTTGCTGGTGGCGTAGCCCTCGGCCTGCAGCTGCGTCAGGATCAGCTCGGAATCGGTCAGCGCCTTCGGGCAGCCGAGCGAGACGAAGCCGATGGTCGGTGGGGTGTCGGCAACTTGGCTCATGCGGGGTATTGTTCCGCATCGGCCGCATCGGCCGCCGCAGCTCAGCCGGATCGCTTGGCGCCGGGCATCCCGGGCAGGCCCTGGAACAGCGTGCCGGCCTGCTTGGCCATCTGTTCCTGCATCTGCGCGAACAGGTTCTTCGACTGTTCGACATAGGCATTCATCAGGCCCTGCAGCGCATTGCCCTGGCCGGTGACGAACTGCGTCCACATCTCCGGCGTGAAGGCCTTGGCGTCGTTCAGCCCCAGGCCCGGCGCGGCGAAGCGCTTCTGCAGCTCGACGAAGGTCTGCAGGTTCTTCTCCAGGTACGCACCCATCATGCCCTGCATCGAATGGCCGTAGAAGCGGATCATCTGCGCCAGCATCGGCGCGCTGAACATCGGCACGCCGCCGGATTCTTCCTCGAGGATGATCTGCAGCAGGATGCTGCGCGTCAGGTCCTCGCCGGTCTTGGCGTCGCGCACCTCGAAGTCCTCGAGCTTCAGCACCATGGCCTTGACGTCGGCGAGCGTGATGTACGAGCTGCTGCGCGTGTCGTACAGCCGGCGGTTCGGGTACTTCTTCAGCACGCGCGGTCCGGCGGCAGGCGCCTGGGAAGGTTCCGCGGCGGCGTCGCGGGGTGGGGCTGACATCTGAAGGCTCCAGTGTGCGGGCAAGGGGCTGCAACGCGTGGCAGTGGACGGTCGCAACGATTCTAGGTGCGGCCTCCGGCGCCCGCCCGCGGGGCTTACCCTGTCCGCGTCGCGGCCACGGCACGCTCCTAGAATCCCGACTCCCACGACGGCCCGCGGAGGCATTCGATGAAGCTGACCCATCTTGCAGTCGTGTGCGGCCTCGTCTGCCTGGGGGTCTGCAACCAGGCCCTTGCGCAGCCGGCACCGGCCGCTGCGGCCGCGAAGGCCGCGGCCGAGCTGCCCGCCGACGCGTGGCCGCGCGACGTCAGCATCGCCAACGCGGCGGTGCTGATGTACCAGCCGCAGGTCAACAGCTGGGTCGGCAACCGGATCGACTTCCGCGCGGCGCTGGCCATCAAGCCCGGCGGCGCGGCGCAGGAAACCTTCGGCGTGGTCTTCGCGACGGCGCGCACCCAGGTCGACAAGGCGGCGCGCACGGTGGTGTTCGAGAACCTGCAGCTGGCGAAGATCGACTTCCCGACGCTGCCCGGCCGCGGCGCCGGCTACATGAGCGCCCTGCAGGCCGGGCTGGCGCAGCAGCTGCGCACCATGTCGCTCGACCGGCTCGAGGCCTCGCTCGCCGCCAGCGGCGCGAAGCATGCGCCGGTGCAGGTGCGCAACGATCCGCCGCAGGTCGTCGTCAGCAACTCGCCGGCGATCCTGGTGCCGATCAACGGCGCGCCGGTGTGGAAGCCGGTGCCCGGCGACAGCCGCTTCCAGCGGGTCATCAACACCAGCGCGCTGATCCTGAAGGGGGGGCTGAGCGAGCGGCTGTACATGCACGTCTACGACGGCTGGCTCAGCGCGGACGCGATCGAAGGGCCGTGGACGCTGTCCGACGTGCAGCCGCTGGGCATGGCCGACGCGGCCCGGAAGCTGGCGCAGGGCGGCCAGGTCGACCTGCTCGACGGCGGGCCCAAGGCCGACCCGAAGCCGACGCTGGCCGGCCGCGTGCCGACCATCGTCGTCAGCCAGCAGCCGACCGAGCTGATCGTCTTCAAGGGCCAGCCCGACTTCGTGCCGATCAGCGGCACGCAGCTGCTGTGGGCCGCCAACACCACCGCCGACGTGTTCATCGACACCGGCAGCAACAACTACTACGTGCTGATGGCCGGGCGCTGGTTCAGCGCCCCGGCCTTGAACGGGCCGTGGAGCTTCGTCGCCGCGAATGCGCTGCCCGCCGACTTCGCGCGCATTCCGCCGGCCTCGCAGGCCGCAGCGGTGCTGCCCACGGTGGCCGGCACACCGCAGGCGCAGGAGGCGCTGATTTCGAATTCGATCCCGCAGACGGCGACGGTGCCGCTGCAGGGCGGCCCGAAGTTCACGCCCAGCTTCGACGGGCCGCCGCAGTACTCGCCGATCCCCGGCACGCCGCTGAGCTACGTCGTCAACTCGTCGGTGCCGCTGATCCGCGCCGACGCGGGCTACTACGCGGTCACCGCCGGCGTGTGGTTCACCGCCGCCGAGCTCACCGGTCCGTGGCGCGTGGCCACCTCGGTGCCCGCCGCCATCTACGCCATTCCGGCCAGCTCGCCGCTGCACTACGTCACCTACGTGCGCATCTACGACGCCACGCCGAGCGCGGTCTACGTCGGCTACACGCCCGGTTATCTCGGCACCGTGGTCTCGCCCTACGGCACGGTGGTCTACGGCACGGGCTACGTCTACGACCCGTGGATCGGCAGCGTCTGGTACGCACCGCCCTACACCTACGGCGTGGCCGCGGCGCCGGTCTACAACCCCTACGTCGGCTTCACCTACGGCTTCGCCGTGGGCCTGGCCACCGCGGCCTGGATGGAGCCCTACTGGGGCGGCGCCTACTACCACCCGTACTACTGGGGCGGCTACGGCTGCTGCGCCACCGCCAGCGCCAACGTCTACGGCCACTGGGGCAACACGGCCTACTCGGGCACGCGCAGCTGGTACGGCGGCGGCGGCGTCGCCGGCAGCACCGCCTCCGGCACCTACCGCAATGCGCGCACCGGCACCACCGGCAGTTATTCAGGCGGCAGGCAATACAACGCCTGGACCGGCAACGCCACGCGCGGCTACGACCGCACGGCCGACGGCGCCGCCGGCGGCTCGGGCAGCGTCGCACGCGCCGGCAACTTCAACACCTACACCGGCCAGCGCTCGACCGCCAACAGCGCCTCGGTCACCGGCCCCGGCGGCAGCAGCTTCGACCGCAGCGGCGCCACGACCGCGGGGCCGCAGGGTGATGCGCACGCCGGCGGCGGCTCGACCACCAACGCCCATACCGGCAAGACCAACACCTGGGACACGGCGACGGTGAACGGCAACCACTATGCCGACGTCAACGGCAACGTCTACCGCAACACCGGCGGCGGCTGGCAGCAGCATTCGTCCGGAGGCTGGGGCGCGGCCTCGGGCGACACCTCATGGGCGCAGCGCGAATCGCAGGCGCGCCGCAGCGGCGGCGACCGCGCCGACGGTTTCAACGGTTTCGGCGGCGGCGGACGCTTCGGTGGGGGCGACCGCTTCGGTGGCGGTGGCGGCCGCTTCGGAGGCGGCGGCTTCGGCGGCGGCGGCTTCGGCGGACGCTTCGGCGGCGGCTTCAGGCGCTGAAGCCCATCACCGGCGCGCCGCCGGTGGGGCCGAGCAGCTGAGCACGCGCAATCACGACGCCGTCCGCCGGGTGGCGGACATGCCTCAGCCGTCGATCAAGGCCGGATCCCAGGCATGCACCGTCTGCGTCTGCACGCCCAGGCCTTCGATGCCGAGCTTCATGACGTCGCCCGGCTTCAGGAACACCGGCTCCGGCTTCACGCCCATGCCCACGCCGGGCGGCGTACCGGTGGTGATGCAGTCGCCCGGCTCCAGCGTCATGAAGCGGCTCAGGCAGCTGACCAGCGCGGCCACGCTGAAGATCATCGTCTTCGTGCTGCCGTCCTGGAAGCGGCGGCCGTTGACCTCCAGCCACATCGCCAGGTTCTGCGGGTCGGGCACCTCGTCGGCCGTCACCAGCCACGGGCCGATGGGGCCGAAGGTGTCGCAGCCCTTGCCCTTGTCCCAGGTGCCGCCGCGCTCGAGCTGGTATTCGCGCTCGGACACGTCGTTGACCACGCAGTAGCCGGCCACGTGCTGCAGCGCGTCGGCCTCGGACACATAGCGCGCGCGGCTGCCGATGACCACGCCCAGTTCGACCTCCCAGTCGCTCTTCACGCTGCCCTGCGGCAGCACCACCGGATGCTCGGCGCCGACCGCGCAGCTGATGGCCTTCATGAAGACGATCGGCTCCTTCGGCACCGGCAGGTTCGACTCGGCCGCGTGGTCGGCGTAGTTCAGACCGATGGCCACGAACTTGCCCATGCCGGCCCAGGGCACGGCCAGGCGGCCCGGCTGCGCCACCAGCGGCAGCGTGTTCGGATCGATCTCGCGCAGCCGCTGCAGGCTCTTCGGCGCGAGCGCGGCCGGGCCGATGTCGGCCAGCACCGCCGACAGGTCGCGCAGGCGGCCCTGCGCATCGAGCAGCGCGGGCTTCTCGGCGCCCCTGGGGCCATGACGCAGCAGTTTCATGCTTTCCTTTCCGTGCTCCGAGCGGACCCGCGCAGCGGCGAGGTCCGCGGCGGCCGCACTCAGCCGCGCACTGTACGCGAGCGCGCGCCGCGGCTCTTTCAGAGGGTGGCGAGGCCGTCCCCGGGGCTGTCGGCCGGTGCCGCCTAGAATCGTGCGACACCCCGTTCTCCCTTTTTCCCCTGGGCCTGCCGACCCATCTTTTTACATGAACACGATCACGCGCTGGGTCCGCTTCGACCACCACGGACAGGCCGGCTTCGGCACGCTCGAGGCCGACACGGTGGCGGTGCACGAGGGCGACATGTTCGACCGCCCGCGCCCCACCGGCGAGCGGCTGGCGCTGGACGGCCTGAAGCTGTTGGCGCCGGTGCGCCCGGGCAAGGTGCTGGGGCTGTGGAACAACTACATGGCACTGGCCGCCAAGCTCGGGCTGGCCGACGCCGCCGAGCCGCTGTACTTTTTGAAGTCGCCGGGCAGCGTGCTCGCCCCCGGCGGCAGCATCGTCGCGCCGCCCGGCCAGGGCAAGGTGGTGTTCGAAGGCGAGATGGCGGTGGTCATCGGCCGGCGCGCCCGCGCGGTGAGCGTGGAGCAGGCGGCGGCGCACGTTTTCGGCTGCACCTGCGTCAACGACGTCACCGCCGCCGAGGTGCTGAACCGGGATTCGAGCTTCGCGCAGTGGGCGCGCGCCAAGAGCTTCGACACCTTCTGCCCGCTCGGGCCGTGCATCGCCACCGGGCTGGATCCGGCCGCGCTGCACGTGCGTACGCGCCTGGACGGCCAACTGCGCCAGGACTATCCGGCCGCCGACATGCGCTTCTCGGTGCCGCGGCTGGTGAGCCTGATCTCGCACGACATGACGCTCGAGCCTGGCGACGTGATCCTGTGCGGCACCTCGGTGGGCGTCGGCTCGATGAAGCCGGGCCAGACGGTGGAGGTGGAGATCGAAGGCATCGGCCTGCTGCGCAACCGCTTCGAAACTGCACAGGGAGCCTAAAGAGCATGAAGATCGCGATCATCGGCGCCGGCGCCATCGGCGGCTATGTAGGCGCAAAGCTGGCGCTGGCCGGCGAGCAGCTCACCTTCATCGTGCGCGGCGCGAACCTCGAGACCATCCGCCGCGACGGCATGAAGCTGATCCTCGAGGACGGCAGCGAGCAGGTGGCGCGCGGCGTCGCCGCCACCAACGACTACGCCGCGGCCGGCGTGCAGGACGTGGTGGTGCTGGCGATGAAGGCGCACCAGGTCGAGGCCGTCGTCGACGAGCTGCCCAAGCTGCTCGGCCCCGAGACGCTGATCGTCACCATGCAGAACGGCGTGCCCTTCTGGTACTTCCACGGACACGGCGGCGCGCTCGCCGGCACGCCGGTGAAGAGCGTCGACCCGCAGGGGCGCATCGCCGCGGCGGTGCCGGCCGGCCAGATCATCGGCTGCGTCGTCTATCCGGCGTCGGAGCTGGTGGCGCCGGGCGTGGTGCGGCACATCGAAGGCGACCGCTTCCCGCTGGGCGAGCTCGACGGCAGCCGCAGCGAGCGCGTCCAGCGCCTGGCCGAGGTGTTCGTCCACGCCGGCTTCAAGAGCCCGGTGCTGGACGACATCCGCGCCGAGATCTGGCTCAAGCTGTGGGGCAACCTGACCTTCAACCCGATCAGCGCACTGGCCCATGCGACGCTGGTCGACATCTGCCGGTACCCGCCGGCGCGCGAGCTGGCCGCAGCGATGATGGCCGAGGCGCAGGCCGTGGCCAACAAACTCGGCATCACCTTCCGCGTCGGCATCGACAAGCGCATCGCCGGCGCCGAGAAGGTCGGCAAGCACAAGACCAGCATGCTGCAGGACGTCGAGGCCGGGCGCGCGCCGGAGATCGACGCGCTGGTCGGCTCGGTGGCCGAACTCGCCCGGCTGACGCAGACGCCCACGCCGCACATCGACGCCGTGCTTGCACTGGTCAAGCTGTTGGCCCGGACGATGGACGAGCACAAGGGCCGCGTGCGCATGAGCGCGGCCGCCTGAGCGGCAGGCCTGCGCCGCCGCGCAGCCCCCCCCCCTCCCCCTAAAAGGCCCAAAGGCTCAAAGGCTCAAAGGCGAGGCGGAGCGGGGCGGCGCGAGGCAGGGCGATCCCCATCCCCCCGCTGGGTCGCGGCACCTAGAATCGGTTGCCGCCGCCACCGAACAGCCGTCTTGACCCCGGGCCGTCCCCCCTCCCCACGACTCGCCGGCAGCGATGCGCACGCTGCCGCGGCACCTGTCGCCGGACTTTCGCGGCGGCAGGCGGCCGCCGCCGCGGCGGCCGTGTTGCTTGCGCCCGCCGTGCATGCGCTCGAGCGTCCCGCGGGACCGGTGGTGCTCAGCGTCACCGGCCGGCTGCGCGTGCCGAACGCCGGCGACAGCGCGCAGTTCAGCATGGACATGCTCGAGCGGCTGCCGCAGCGCAGCTTCATCACGCGCACGCCCTGGTATGTCGATGCGCACAAGTTCACCGGCCCGCTGCTGCGCGACGTGCTGGCGGCGTGCGGCGCGCAGGGCAGCAACGTGCGGGCCGTCGCGCTGAACGACTACCGCGTCGACATGCCGTTCGAGGACGCGCAGCGCTTCGACGTGATCGTCGCGCGCCTGCTCGACGACAAGCCGATGGCCGTGCGCGACAAGGGGCCGCTGTTCATGATCTACCCTTTCGACGCGCACGCCGAACTGCGCAGCACGGTCTACTACAGCCGATCGGCATGGCAACTGACGACGCTGGAAGTGCAATAGCGGCCGCCACCGGCGCCCCCGCGCCGCCGCGCCGGCGCCGGTTGACGCTGTTCGGCCTGATCGGGCTGGTGCTGGCGCTGGCCCTGGCCGCGGTGGCGCTGGTACAGGCGCGGCAGTTGGCGCTGCTGAAGCAGACCGTCGTCTACCAGGACGACTACGTGGTGCTCAGCATCTACCAGGTCGAGGCCGAGTACTTGCGGCTGCGCGAGCAATGGATCCGCTCGCAGTTCCACGACGACGCGCCCAACCGCGAGGCGCTGCAGCTGCGCTACGAGATCTGGGTCAGCCGCATCGGCCTGCTGCGCAACGAGCGCACGGCGCGGCTGATGGTCGGCAATGCCGACTACGAAGCGCCGCTGCGCCTGATCGACAACTTCATCGTGCGCGCCGACCAGCTGCTCGGCACGAGCGCACCGAAACCGGTGGATGCCGCCGCGCTGGCGGCCTTGCAGCCCGAGCTGGACGCGCTCAGCGGTCCGATCCATTCGATGTCGCTGAGCGCGTCGCACCACGTGTCCGAGCAGATCGCCGAGCGCAACCTCGCGGTGCGCACGCACAACCAGGTGGCGCTGCTGCTGACCGTGTTCCTGTCGCTGATGGTGCTGGCCTTCGGCCTGATGGCGCTGCGCCAGATGCGGCTGCTGCAGCAGCGCCAGCGCGCGCTGGTCGACCTGGCCGCGCACCTGCGCGAGGCGCGCCGCCTGGCCGAGGCGGCGAGCGAGGCGAAGAGCGTGTTCCTGGCCAACATGAGCCACGAGATCCGCACGCCCTTCCACGGGCTGCTGGGCATGCTCTCGCTGCTGCGCGACACCGGACTCAATGCGCGGCAGGTCGACTACCTGCGCACCGCCACCGAATCGGCCGACCACCTGCTGACGATCCTCAACGACGTGCTCGACATGTCGCTGCTCGAGTCGGGCCGGCTGGCGCTGACCGAGGAGCCGGTGGAGCTGCGCGGGCTGCTGCGCGAGGTCGAGGCCCTGATGCGGCCGCAGGCGCAGCTGAAGTCGCTGGCGCTGCACATCGATGCCGCGCCCGGCGTGCCCGAGAAGGTGCGCGCCGACCGCACGCGCGTCAAGCAGATCCTGTTCAACCTGTTGAACAACGCGGTCAAGTTCTCCGACCGCGGCGTGGTCGTGCTCGACCTGCACCGCAGCGCCGCCGGCGACGGCCGCGAGGTGCTGGACTTCGTCGTCACCGATACCGGCATCGGCATGGACGAAGCGACGCTGCAGCGGCTCTTCAAGCGCTTCTCGCAGGGCGACGAATCGCGCTCGCGGCGTCACGGCGGCACCGGCCTGGGGCTGGAAATCTCGCGCAGCCTGGCGCGGCTGATGGGCGGCGACGTCACCGTCAAGAGCGTGCCCGGCGAAGGCAGCAGCTTCAGCTTCCGCATGCCGCTGCACGTCGTCGAGCCGGCGCCGCAAGCGCCGGCCGGCGCCCCGCAGCCCATCGAAGCCGCTGGCGGCATGGGCTCGCTGCGCGTGCTGGTCGCCGAGGACCATCCGGTGAACCGCCAGTACATGGCCGCATTGCTCGAAGGCATGGGCCATCAGCCCTTCTTCGCCGGCAACGGCCTCGAGGCCGTGCAGGCGATCCGCGAGCAGCGCTTCGACCTCGTGCTGATGGATCTGCACATGCCGCTGCTCGACGGCGTCGGCGCGACGCTGTCGATCCGCGCGCTGCCCGACGGCCCGGCGGCCACGGTGCCGATCATCGCGCTGACGGCGGACGCCTTCACGCAGACGCGCGAGCGCTGCCTGATGGCCGGCATGAACGACTTCCTGGCCAAGCCGGTGAGCCCGGAGCGGCTGTCGGCGATGCTGCGCCGGCTGTTCGGCTGCGCCACCCGCGCCGACGCCGCGCCGGCCGGATCGAGCGACGCCCCGCCGGCCGAAACGACGCCGGTGGTGATCGACCGCGGCACGCTCGACGCCGCGCTGCGCGCGATGCCGCGCGAGCGGCTGGCGCAGCTGCTCGCCACCTTCTTCGACGAAGGGCCGGACATGGTGCAGCGGCTGCGCGTGGCCTTGCGCGACGGCCAGGCGCTCGACCTGCGCGTCAACGCGCATGCGGCCCGCGGCGCGGCGCTGAACTTCGGGCTGAGCGCGCTGGCGCAGACCGCGCAGGCGCTGCACGAGGGCGCGACGCACGTGCCGGCGCACGAGATCGCACGGCTGATCCAGCGCTTCGAGCAGCAGCTGGCCGCGAGCCGAGAGGCCTGCGAGGCAGCCGGCCTGCTGGAGCCGGTGACGGGATGAGCGGGGAATCGGGAAAGGGAAAGGGAAAGGGAAAGCCGGTCAGACAATGACCGGGGAATCGGGAGAGCCGGTCAGACAATGACCGGCTCGGGCTCCAGCCTGATGCCGAAGCGGCCGTAGACGCTCTCCTGAATCGCCCGCGCCAGCGTCAGCACCTCGGCGCCGATGGCGCCTCCGCGGTTGACCAGCACCAGCGCCTGGCGCTCGTAGACGCCGGCCCTCCCGATGGACTTGCCGCGCCAGCCGCAGGCGTCGATCAGCCAACCGGCCGCGAGCTTGGCGCTGCCGTCGGGCAGCGGATAGTGCACCACCGACGGGTCGCGGCCGATGATGTCGCGGCATTGCTCGGCGCTGACCACCGGGTTCTTGAAGAAGCTGCCGGCATTGCCGATCTGCTGCGGATCGGGCAGCTTGGCGCGGCGGATCGCGCACACCCAGTCGAAGATCGTGCGTGCATCGGGCGAGGCATTGCCGGTATCGTGCACGCGTTTTTGCAGGTCCAGGTAGCCGGTCACCGGCTGCCACGGCCGCGGCAGCCTGAAACGCACGCGCGTGATCAGCGTCTTGCCCGCCAGGCCGTGCTTGAACACGCTGTCGCGGTAGCCGAAGGCGCACTGCCGCGCCGTCAGCGTCACGCCGCGGCCGGTGACCAGGTCGACGCCGTCCAGCGAATCGAGGCGCTCGGCCAGTTCCACGCCGTAGGCGCCGATGTTCTGTACCGGCGCCGCGCCGGCCAGGCCCGGGATCAGCGCGAGGTTCTCCAGCCCCGGCCAGCCCTGCTGCAGCGTCCAGGCGACGAAGTCGTGCCAGTTCTCGCCCGCGCCGGCCTCGACGATGAAGGCCTCGGGCGTCTCGCCGACCAGCCGCCGCCCGGCGATCTCGACCTTCAACACCACCGCGGCCACGTCGCGCGTCAGCACCAGGTTGCTGCCGCCGCCGAGGATCAGCTTGGGCGCCGGACCGAATTCCGGGTGATCGACGACGCGCCGCACCTCGGCTTCAGTGCGCAGGCGCAGCAGCGCCGCCGCCGCCGCCGGCAGGCCGAAGCTGTTGAACGCACGCAGGCTGGCGCGGCGTTCGACCCCCAGGTCCGCGCCAAGCGTGCGCTGCGTGCGTTCTTGCACCATGGCAGAATTTTCGCCCAAGTCCCTTCATGCCAGACTCCCATCATGCCCAGCTTCGACGCCGTCCTCGAACCCGATCTGGTGGAATTGCGCAACGCCGTCGACCAGGCCAACAAGGAGATCGGCACGCGCTTCGACTTCAAGGGCTCGGACGCCCGCGTCGAGCTCGCCGACAAGGGCAAGGAGCGCACGCTGACGCTGCACGCCGACAGCGATTTCCAGCTCGGCCAGGTGCGCGACGTGCTGCTGGCCAAGCTCAGCAAGCGCGGCGTCGACGTGCGTTTCCTCGACCTGAGCGCCAAGCCCGAGAAGATCGGCGGCGACAAGCTCAAGCAGCCGGTCGCCGTCAAGACCGGCATCGACAGCGAATCGGCCAAGCGCATCCAGACGCTGGTCAAGCAGAGCAAGCTGAAGGTGCAGGCTTCGATCCAGGGCGATGCGGTGCGCATCAGCGGCGCCAAGCGCGACGATCTGCAGGCGGCGATCGCGCTGATCAAGCGCGAGGTGAGCGAACTGCCGCTGGGTTTCGACAACTTCCGCGACTGATGCGCCGGCGCCAGCTGCCGACGGCGCTGCTGCTGCTGGCCGGCAGCATGGCCGCACACGCCCAGCAGTTGTCGCTGGCCGGCAGCTTCGGCAACAAGGCGCTGCTGGTCATCGACGGCCAGCCGCACACGCTGGCGGTGGGCCAGAGCGCGGCGGGCGTGAGCTTGCTGCAGCTGTCCGACGGCCAAGCGCTGGTACGCGGCGGCGACGGCACGACCCTGCTGCGCCTGGGCGCCGCGCCTGCGCGGCTCAGCGGCACGCCGGCGGCGGCCGCGGCGGCCCAGGAGATCGTGCTGCCGATGGGCCTGGGCGGGCATTTCATCTCCAGCGGCAGCATCAACGGCCGCGCGGTGCAGTTCATGGTCGACACCGGCGCGACGCTGGTGGCGCTGAGCCGGACCGAGGCCGAACGCATCGGCCTGGACTGGCGCCAGGCGCCGCGCGCGATGACGCAGACCGCCAACGGCGCGGTGCCGGTGCATCGTGTCAGCCTGGGCACGGTGCGCGTCGGCGAGGTCGAGGTGAGCAACGTCGATGCCGTCGTCATGCCCGCGGCCATGCCCTACGTGCTGCTGGGCAACAGCTTCCTGGTCCGCTTCCAGATGCGCCGCGACAACGACGTGCTGCGGCTGGAACGGCGCCGCTGAGCCCGCGGGGCTTGTCCCGGCAGGGACAATGCGGCAGCGCCGGATCGTGCTAGAAAGCCGGCTGCACCGGCTGCAACTGGCCGGCCTGGAGGACAAGACATGGACCTGAACTTCACGGCGGAAGAGCTCGCCTTCCGCGCGCAAATCCGCGAATGGGTGGCCGAGAACCTGCCCAAGGACATCAGCCACAAGGTGCACAACGCGCTGCGCCTGAGCCGCGAGGATCAGCAGGGCTGGGCCAAGATCCTCGGCAAGAAGGGATGGCTGATCTACAACTGGCCGAAGCAGTTCGGCGGCCCGGGCTGGAACGCGGTGCAGAAGCACCTGTTCGAGGAGGAATGCGCGCGCGCCGGTGCGCCGCGCCTCGTGCCCTTCGGACCGGTGATGGTGGCGCCGGTGATCATGACCTTCGGCAATGCCGAGCAGCACCAGCGCTTCCTGCCCGGCATCGCCAGCGGCGAGGTCTGGTGGAGCCAGGGCTACAGCGAGCCGGGCTCGGGAAGCGACCTGGCGAGCCTGAAGACCCGCGCAGAAAGAAAAACGACAAGCCGCGGCGGCGTCTACGTCGTGAACGGCCAGAAGACCTGGACCACGCTCGGCCAGTACGGCGAATGGATCTTCTGCCTGGTGCGCACCAGCAGCGAAGGCAAGCCGCAGACCGGCATCAGCTTCCTGCTGATCGACATGAAGAGCCCCGGCATCACCGTGCGGCCGATCATCACGATGGACGGCGAGCACGAGGTCAACGAGGTCTTCTTCGACAACGTCGAGGTGCCGGCCGAGAACCTGATCGGCGAGGAGAACAAGGGCTGGACCTACGCCAAGCACCTGCTGGCGCACGAGCGCACCAACATCGCCGACGTGAACCGTGCCAAGCGCGAGCTGGAGCGGCTCAAGCGCATCGCCAAGAGCGAAGGCGTCTATGACGATGCGCGCTTTCGCGACCAGATCGCGCTGCTCGAGATCGACATCGTCGCGCTGGAGATGATGGTGCTGCGCGTGCTCTCGGCCGAGAAGAGCGGCAAGCAGAGCCTGGACGTGGCTGGCCTGCTGAAGATCCGCGGCAGCGAGATCCAGCAGCGCTACAGCGAGCTGATGATGCTGGCCGGCGGCCCCTGCACCGTGCCCTACCTGCACGAGGCGATGGAAGGCGGCTGGCAGGGCGACATCGCCATCGACCGCTTCCTGCTGCCGCTGGCCGGCACCTACTTCAACCAGCGCAAGACGACGATCTACGGCGGCAGCAACGAAGTTCAGCGGAACATCGTGGCCCAAACCGTGCTCGGCTGACGGGAGACAGACATGGACTTCGAATTTTCGGACGAACAGGAACAACTGCGCGACGCCGTGCGCCGCTGGGTCGACAAGGGTTTCGGCTTCGAGCGCCGCCATGCGCTGGCCAAGGCCGGCGGCAAGACGCGCGCGGTGCTCGGCGAGCTGAACGAGCTGGGTCTGGCCGGGCTGGTGGTGCCCGAGGCCCAAGGCGGCCTGGGGCAAGGCGCGGTCGAGGCGATGATGGTGATGGAAGAGCTGGGCCGCGGCCTGGTCAACGCCCCCTACGCGCAGGCGGCGCTGGTCGCACCCACGCTGCTGTCCTACGCGCCGGCCGAGCTGCAGCAGCAGTGGCTGCCGAAGATCGCCGGCGGCGAGGCGCTGCTGGTGCTGGCGCAGCAGGAACGCCACTCGCGCTACCGGCTGGCCCAGGTGGCGGTAAAGGCTGCTCCAGCCGGCGGCGGCTGGAAGCTCGGCGGCACCAAGATCGTCGTGCCGGCCGGCGACGAGGCCGATGCCTTCATCGTCTCGGCGCGCGTGTCCGGCGCCGAGAGCGACCCGGCCGGCGTCGCGCTGTTCGTGGTCGACAAGGCTGCCGCCGGCCTGAAGCTGCGCGGCTACCCGACGCAGGACGGCGCGCGCGCTGCGGATCTGGTGTTGAGCGACACGCCGGCCACGCTGCTCACGCTGAAGGGGTGCGACGCGCTCGAACACGCGGCCGACGTGGCCATCGCCGCGCTGTGCGCAGAAGGCGTCGGGCTGATGGACCGCATGGTGGCGATCACGGTGGACTACATGCACCAGCGCAAGCAGTTCGGCGTGCCCATCGCCAGCTTCCAGGCGCTGCGCCACCGCATCGCCGACGTGAAGATGCAGCTGGAACTGGGCCGTTCGATGAGCTACTTCGCCAGCCTGAAGCTGGGCGACGAGGTCGAGCAGCGGCGGCGCGCACTGTCGCAGGCCAAGGTGCAGCTGGGCAACTCGATGCGCTTCGTCGGCCAGCAGTGCACGCAGATCCACGGCGGCATCGGCGTCACCGACGAATACGTGTCGAGCCATTACTTCAAGCGGCTGACGGTCATCGAGCTGAGCTTCGGCGACACGATGTTCCACCTCGGGGAGGTCAGCGCGCGCATGCGCGACACCGCCGGCGTGTTTGCGTGACCCCAGCGCCGGCGGCGCTGTTCCCGGGGGCGATCACCGACGTCCCCGGCCTCGCCGTCGGCCACTTCACCGACACGCGCCGCCCCACCGGCTGCAGCGTGCTGTTGTGCCCGCAGGGCGCGGTGGCCGGCGTCGACGTGCGCGGCGCGGCGCCGGGCACGCGCGAAACCGATCTGCTGCGCCCCGACAACCTGGTCGAGCAGGTGCATGCCGTGCTGCTGACCGGCGGCAGCGCCTTCGGCCTCGACGCCGCAGGCGGCGTGATGCGCTGGCTCGAGGAACGCGGCCATGGGCTGCAAGTCGGCCCGGCGACCGGCGCAGGACCGGCCGCAAGGCCGGTCCGGGTGCCGATCGTGCCGGCCGCCGTGCTCTTCGACCTGTGGCTGGGCGATGCGAGGATCCGGCCCGATGCCGCCGCCGGCTACGCCGCCTGCGAGGCCGCCCGCTGCGAGCCGCCAGCGCAGGGCAACGTGGGCGCAGGCGCGGGCGCGACGGTCGGCAAGTTGTTCGGCGTCGAACACGCGATGATGGGCGGCATCGGCACCGCGTCGCTGACGCTGGGTGCCTTCACCGTCGGCGCGCTGGTGGCGGTCAACCCCAGCGGCGACGTCATCGACCCGGCCAGCGGCCGCGTGCTCGCCGGCACGCGCGGCGCCGGCGGCCGGCCGCGCAGCGCCGCGCAGGCCATCGCCGCGGGGGAACTGCCGCCGCGCGCCATCGCCGGCATGGCCACCACCATCGGCATCGTCGCCACCGACGCGGCACTCAGCAAGGCGCAGGCCAACAAGCTGGCGACGATGGCGCACGACGGGCTCGCGCGCTGCATCGACCCGGTGCACACGATGAGCGACGGCGACACGCTGTTCGCGCTGGCCACCGGCGGCAGCGGCCGGCCCGGCGACATGACGGTGCTGGGCACGCTGGCAGCGACAGTGACGGCGCGCGCGGTGCTCAACGCGGTGCGTGCCGCCGCAGGACTGCGCGTGCCCGACCTGCCGGCCGCGCGCGAGATCCTGCCCGGCTGAGTACCTGCCGCCCCAGCCGCCGCGGCTTCATCCGGCGGATGACGATGGTGTTCTTCGATGCGTTCCGTTTGCTTGCGGTGCATCCCTGAGCGTGTTCGGCGCGCGCTGCAGGAAGGCCGCGCACCCGGCGCGTGCCGCGGCTGCCGGCGCCTGCGGCAGCACGCCTACCTGCGCCGCGCCTGGAGGTCGGCAGCGAAGAACGCGTTCAGATCCTTGCCGGCCGCCGCGCCGGCGAAGCCGTCGAAGCGGCCTTGTTCGGCGATCCGTCTCGCCGCGCGCAGGAACGCGCCCAGCGCAACGCGCGCCAGCGCGCCGCCGACGCTGATGCGCCGCACCCCCAGCGCGGCGAGCTCGGCCACGCTCAGCTCGCCGGCCCAGCCGACCAGCACGTTCACCGGCTTGGGCGCGACCGCGGCGACCACCGCGGCGATCTGCTCGCGCGTGCGCAGCCCGGGCGCATACAGGCAGTCGGCACCGGCGTTGGCATAGGCGCGCAGCCGGGCGATGGTCTGCTCCAGATCGGGCCGTCCGACGAAGAAGCCTTCGGCGCGGCCCACGAGCAGCGTGTCGCCGCCAGCCGCGTCGATCGCCCGGCGCGCCGCGCGCAGCCGCTCGACCGCGGCGTCCAGCGGATACAGCGGCTCGGCTGCGCTGCCGGTCGAGTCCTCGATCGACAGGCCGGCGACGCCGCAATCGACGGCCAGGCGCACGCTCTCGGCGACGCCCGCGGGGTCGGGCGCGAAGCCGCTCTCGAAATCGGCGTTGATCGGCAGCTCGGTGGCCGCGACCATCTCGGCCAGGTGCGCCAGCGCCGTGTCGCGGTCGATGCCGTTGTCGGGGTGGCCGCGCGACCAGGCGAAGCCCGAGCTGGTGGTCGCCAGCGCCGCGAAACCCAGGCTCTGCAGCAGCCGTGCGCTGCCCACGTCCCAGGGGTTCGGGATCACGAAACAGCCGGCTTCGTGAAGTTGTCTGAACACCCGGCGCTTGGCGGCGGCGTCGGCAACGCTCTGGTTCATCGCGATGCGCTCCTCGGGTCATGCGACCGGCGGACGGGCCTGCGGCGCAGCGCCGCAGCGCCGGCCATGCGGCGCCATGATGACACTGCCGCGCGGGTTGTGCCGGCGCTCGGCGCGTGCCGAGGCGAAAGCGGGGCGCGCGGGTGCGCGCGCTCGCCGCCGCAGCCGGCTTCGCGCGCGTCGAAGGTCTGGACATCCGCTGGCGTTCTACGCGCTGCGCGCCGGGTGGCTGCGCGCCTCGGCCAAGGCATCGACGCCGACTCCGGATTGGCTCGCGCACTCGCACTTGGCCCATGAGGCGGCGCGGGTCTACGATGCGGCGTGATGCACGCGAAGGCCGATCATGGTTTCCAAGCCGGCTGTGCAGCGCCTGTTCACGCCGCATTGAATTCATGCTCGAGAGGATGCCATGCAACAACGCCTCGACTACAAGCTCGCCTCGCCCGAGGCCTTCAAGGCCATGCTCGCCGCCGAGCAGCAAGTGCAGCGCAGCGGCCTGGAGCACTCGCTGCTCGAACTGGTGAAGACGCGCGCGTCGCAGATCAACGGTTGCGCCTGGTGCCTGGACATGCACACCAAGGATGCGCGCGCCCGCGGCGAAAGCGAGCAGCGGCTGTACCTGGTGAGCGCCTGGCGCGACGCGCCGTGCTACAGCGGGCGCGAGCGCGCGGCGCTGGCGTGGACCGAAGCGCTGACGCAGATCGCCACGCACGAAGTCTCCGACGCACTGTATGCCGAGGCGCGGCGCCACTTCGACGAAAAGGCGCTGGTCGACCTGACGCTGGCGGTCATCGCCATCAACGGCTGGAACCGGCTGAACGTCGCGTTCCGCAGCGAGGTCGGCGCCTACGTCAGCCCGCACGCGGCGCCAAAGCGCTGAACGGTGCGGCTGCCGGCGCCACGCGCGGCAGCTACCATGCGGCGGTGTCGCCGATCCTCCTGCCAATGCGATGAACACCGCCCTCGAGTCATGCCTGCGCGCCGCCACCGAGGTGCCGGCGCGCGACAGCGTCGCCGGCTGGTGGCCGCGCTGGCGCGACGGCGCGGCGCGCGCGCCCGCACCGGCCGCACAGGCGCTGCTCGGCGGCTTCGATGCCGACCGCGTCGGCTGGGCCTTCGCCAGCGGCTATCAGGCGGCGTTGCGCGCCTTGCTGCCCGGGCTGCCGCCGGACGCGGTGGCCGCGTTCTGCGTCACCGAAGAGTCGGGCAACCGGCCGCGCGACATCCGCACCCGCCTCCGGCCGGCCGCCGGCGGCGGCTGGCTGCTCGACGGCGCCAAGCGCTGGACCACGCTCGGCCCCGACAGCAGCGTGCTTCTGGTCGTCGCCGCGCTGCCCGCCGATGACGCGGCGCAGCGGCCGCAACTGAAGGTGGCGCGCGTGCCGGCCGGCGCACCCGGCCTGCAGCTGCTGGCGATGCCCGAGACGCGTTTCGTGCCTGAGGTGCCGCACGCCCGCGTGCAGCTCGACGGCGTCGCGCTCGACGACGCGGCGCTGCTGCCCGGCGACGGCTACGAACGTTACGTCAAACCCTTCCGCACGATCGAGGACATCCACGTGACGCTGGCGGTGCTGGCCTACCTGCTGCGCGAGGCGCGCCAGCGCCGCTGGCCGGCCGGCTTCGCCGAGCGGCTGTGCGCGCTGCTCGTGACGCTGGCCGCGCTGTCCGCCGCCGCCGCCGATGCGCCGGCCGCGCATGTCGCGCTGGCCGGTGCGCTGGCGCTGGCGCACGCGCTTTACGACGAGGCCGGCACGCTCTGGGCGCTGACGCCCGGCGATCCGGCCGCGCAGCGCTGGCAGCGCGACGCGGCGCTCTTCGCCGTGGCCGGCAGCGCGCGCAGCCAGCGCAGCGCGCGCGCCTGGCAGCGGCTGCAAGCCTGAGGTGCAGCTGCGCCGGATCCTGTTCAGCCAGGGCTTCGGCAGCCGGCGCGAGTGCGAAGCGCTGATCCTGAACGGGCGGGTCCAGGTAGGCGGGCTCGTCGTCGACGACCCGGACGCCGACATCGACACCGGCGGCCTGATGTTCAGCGTGCAGGGCCGGCCATGGCCTTTCCACGCCAAGGCGCTGCTGATGCTGAACAAGCCGGCCGGCTACGAATGCTCGCAGAAGCCCCGCCACCATCCCAGTGTGCTGAGCCTGCTGCCGCTGCCGCTGCGCAGGCGCGGCGTGCAGCCCATCGGCCGGCTCGACCAGGACACCACCGGGCTGCTGCTGCTCAGCGACGACGGCGCGCTGATCCACGAGCTGACGTCGCCGCGCCGGCACGTGCCCAAGGTCTACCGCGCCGATTGCGCCGATGCGGTGACGCCGCATCAATTGCAGCAACTGCGCGCCGGCGTGCTGCTGCGCGACGACCCGATGCCGGTGCGCGCCGCGGCCTGCGAAGCCGGCGGCGAGCGGCAGCTGCTGCTGACGCTGACCGAAGGCAAGTACCACCAGGTCAAGCGCATGCTCGCGGCGGTAGGCAACCGTGTGGTGGCGCTGCAGCGCGTGGGCTTCGGCGCGCTGCAACTGCCCGAGGACCTGCCGCCGGGGCAATGGCGCTGGGTCGAACGAGCCGCGATCACGCCGGGCGCTGAAGCGGCGAGCATGCGGCATCCGCGCCGTAAAGCATCGGCGCCATGAGCGAGACACCGGCCCGCGCGCTGCGCCAGTGGTGCCGGGCCGCTGACCTGCCGTTGCGGGCGCTGCAGCAGGCGGCGTTCAGCGGCGATGAACCGGTGCTGCAGTCGTCCTTCGCCGTCGGCAGCGCGGCGCAGGCGTCGATGCCGCCGGGCACGCATGCGCTGGCCGGCGCCGGGATAATCGCCGCATGCGGGTCTTCAGAGGCTTACACCACCCGGGCATCGCGCCGGCCTGCGCGCTGACCATCGGCAATTTCGACGGCGTGCACCGCGGCCACCAGGCGATGCTGGCGCTGCTGATCAACGAAGCGCGGCACCGCGGCGTGCCCAGCTGCGTGCTCAGCTTCGAGCCGCATCCGCGCGACTACTTTGCCGCGCGCGCCGGCACGCCGCAGCAGGCGCCGCGGCGCATCGCCACGCTGCGCGACAAGCTGGCGGAGCTCGAGCGCTGCGGCATCGACCAGGCGGTGGTGATGCGCTTCGACGCGCGCTTCGCCGGCCAGTCGCCGCAGGCCTTCATCGACGACGTGCTGGTGCGCGGCCTGGGCGCGCGCGTCGTGCTGGTCGGCGACGATTTCCGCTTCGGCGCCCGGCGCGCCGGCGACTACGCCATGCTCGATGCGGCCGGCGCGGCGCAGGGCTTCGACGTCGCGCGCATGCTCAGCTACGAGGTGCATGGGCTGCGCGTGTCCAGCTCCGCCGTGCGCGAGGCGCTGGGCGGCGGCGAGATGGCGCACGCTGCGGCGCTGCTGGGCCGGCCCTACAGCATCAGCGGCCATGTGCTGCACGGCCGCAAGCTCGGCCGCACGCTGGGCACGCCGACGCTGAACCTGCGCTTCGGCCACCCGCGGCCGGCCGCGCAGGGCGTGTTCGTGGTGCGCACGCACGGCCTGGCTGACGAGACGCTGCCCGGCGTCGCCAGCCTGGGCGTGCGGCCGACGATCGAGGACGCCGGCCAGCAACGGCTGGAGGTGTACTGCCTGCGGTGGCCCGAGGCGCTGGGCCGCGACGGCGCCTACGGCCGCTGCATCAAGGTCGAGCTGCTGCACAAGCTGCACGACGAGCGCAAGTACCCGTCGCTGGAGGCGCTGCGCGCGGGCATCGAGCGCGACATCGCCGGCGCGCAGGCCTGGTTCGGCGCGCAGGTCCCCATCCAGACCGCCCGGTAGAATCGCCCGATGGCACCGAGCACGCACCGGCAGATCACCCGCGATCGAATTTGACGCGCCCGGTTCGACGCGCCCCCGCGGCCCGCCCCAGGACCGCCCTGCCCCAAGACGATTGCCTCGCGGCGCCCCCTAAGCGCTGCCGACCACCATGAATGCCGCCGCTGCCAAGACCGCCGCCAAGACCGCCGCCAAGACTGCCGACTACCGAGCCACGCTGAACCTGCCCGACACGCCCTTCCCGATGCGCGGCGACCTGGCCAAGCGCGAGCCGGGCTGGGTCAGGCAGTGGAACGACGAGGGCCTGTACAAGCAGCTGCGCGACGTGCGCCGCGACGCGCCCAAGTTCATCCTGCACGACGGCCCGCCCTATGCCAACGGCCAGATCCACATGGGGCACGCGGTCAACAAGGTGCTGAAGGACATGATCGTCAAGGCGCGGCAGCTGGCCGGCTTTGACGCGCAGTACGTGCCGGGCTGGGACTGCCACGGCCTGCCGATCGAGAACGCGATCGAGAAGGCGCACGGCCGCGGCCTGGACCGCGACCAGATGCAGGCCAGGAGCCGCGCCTACGCCACCGAGCAGATCGCGCTGCAGATGGCCGACTTCAGGCGCCTGGGCGTGCTCGGCGACTGGAACCGTCCCTATCGCACCATGGACCCGGCCAACGAGGCCGGCGAGATCCGCGCGCTCAAGCGCGTGATCGAGCGCGGCTTCGTCTACCGCGGGCTCAAGCCGGTGTACTGGTGCTTCGACTGCGGTTCGTCGCTGGCCGAGTTCGAGATCGAATACGCCGACAAGAAGAGCCGGACGCTGGACGTGGCCTTCCTCTGCGCCGAGCCGGACAAGCTGGCCGCGGCCTTCGGGCTGGGCGCTTTCAGCAAGGACGCCTTCGCGGTGATCTGGACCACCACCGCCTGGACCCTGCCGGCCAACCAGGCACTGAACCTGAACCCGCAGCTCGACTACGCGCTGGTGGACACGCCGCGCGGCCTGCTGCTGCTGGCCGCGTCGCTGGTCGACACCTGCCTGCAGCGCTACGGCCTGCAGGGCCAGGTGCTGGCGACGACGAAGGGCGAGAAGCTGGCCGGCATCCAGTTTCACCATCCGCTGGCGCAAGTGCACGCGGGCTACGACCGGCTCTCGCCCGTGTACCTGGCCGACTACGCCACCGCCGACGACGGCACCGGCATCGTGCATTCATCGCCGGCCTACGGCCTGGACGACTTCAACTCCTGCATCGCGCACGGGCTGAAGACCGACGACATCCTGAACCCGGTGCAGGGCCACGGCAGTTATGCGGCCGACTTCCCGCTGTTCGGCGGCCTGGACATCTGGAAGGCGGTGCCTCAGATCATCGATACGCTGCGCGACGCCGGCCGGCTGCTGGCCACCGAGAGCATCACGCACAGCTACCCGCACTGCTGGCGCCACAAGAGCCCGGTGATCTACCGCGCCGCGGCGCAGTGGTTCGTGCGCATGGACGAAGGCGTCGGCGTCTTCACCAAGGACAAGGCCGAGAAGACGCTGCGCCGGATGGCGCTGGAAGCCATCGAGCACACCGGCTTCTATCCGGAGAACGGCCGCGCGCGGCTGCGCGACATGATCGCCAACCGCCCCGACTGGTGCATCAGCCGCCAGCGCAGCTGGGGCGTGCCGCTGCCCTTCTTCCTGCACAAGGACAACGGCGAGCTGCATCCGCGCACGATGCAGATCCTGGACCAGGCGGCCGACATCGTCGAAGCCGGCGGCATCGAGGCCTGGAGCCGCGTCAGCGCCGAACAGATCCTCGGGCCCGAGGACGCCCAGCTCTACACCAAGAGCAGCGACATCCTCGAAGTCTGGTTCGACAGCGGCTCGACCTTCTGGCACGTGCTGCGCGGCACCCATGCCCACACCGGCTCGAGCCTGGGCCACCACGACAGCGGGCCCGAGGCCGACCTGTACCTGGAAGGCCACGACCAGCACCGCGGCTGGTTCCACAGCTCGCTGCTGCTGGCCTGCGCGATCTACGGCCGCGCGCCGTACCGCGGGCTGCTGACGCACGGCTTCACCGTCGACGCGCAGGGCCGCAAGATGAGCAAGAGCCTGGGCAACGGCATCGAGCCGCAGAAGGTCAGCTCGACGCTGGGCGCTGAAATCATCCGGCTGTGGGTCGCGGCCAGCGACTACTCGGGCGACATCGCCGGCGACGACGAGATCCTCAAGCGCGTGGTCGACGCCTACCGGCGCATCCGCAACACGCTGCGCTTCCTGCTCGCCAATACCAGCGACTTCGATCCGCAGGCCGACGCCGTGCCCTTCGCCCAACTGCTGGAGATCGACCGCTGGGCCTTGACGCGGGCCGAACAGTTCCAGGCCGAGGTGCTGAAGCACTTCGAGGTCTACGAGTTCCACCCGGTGGTGGCCAAGCTGCAGGTCTTCTGCTCGGAAGACCTGGGCGCGTTCTACCTGGACGTGCTCAAGGACCGGCTCTACACCACCGCGGCGAAGAGCCCGGCGCGGCGCAGCGCGCAGACCGCGCTATGGCAGATCACGCAGGCGATGCTGCGCTGGATGGCACCCTTCCTGAGCTTCACCGCCGAGGAAGCCTGGGCGGTGTTCGCGCCCGGCCGGGGCAGCATCTTCAAGCAGACCTACTGGGACTTCGCCGGCGTCGGCGCCACCACCGACGCCGCGCTGCTGAGCAAATGGCAGTCGCTGCGCGAAGTGCGCGACGCGGTCAACAAGGCCATCGAGGAGGTGCGCGCCGCCGGCGGCGTCGGCTCGTCGCTGCAGGCCGAGGTGACGGTGGCCGCGCCGCCGGAGACGCATGCGCTGCTGGCCTCGCTGGGCGAGGACCTGAAGTTCGTGTTCATCACCTCGAAGGCCACCTTGCTCGCCGGCGACACGCTGGCGCTGACGGTCGCGCCGTCGGCCGCCACCAAGTGCGAGCGCTGCTGGCACTGGCGCGACGATGTCGGCGCCGACGCGGCACACCCGGCGTTGTGCGGCCGCTGCGTCAGCAATCTCTACGGCGCGGGCGAGCCGCGGCACATCGCCTGAGAATTGATGCAACCCCCACGCTTACTTCGTTCGCTGCCCCCCGAGGGGGCGTGTCAGCGGCTTCGGGCGGCCGGGCGCCACTGACATGGGCGCTTCGTCGGCCGGCCGGCTCGGCCTGTGGGGATGGCTCGCGCTGGCGCTGGCCGTGGTGCTGCTCGACCAGCTGAGCAAGATGCTGGTCGTCGACCGCTTCGTGCTCAACGAAACACGTGCGCTGACGCCGTGGTTCAACCTGGTGCGGGTGCACAACAGCGGCGCCGCCTTCAGCTTCCTGGCCGGCGCATCGGGCTGGCAGCGCTGGTTCTTCGTCGGGCTGGGCACGCTGGCGTCGGCCTTCATCGTCTGGATGCTGAAGCGGCATCCGACGCAGAAGCTGTTCTGCTTCGCCGTCAGCATGATCATGGGCGGCGCCATCGGCAACGTCGTCGACCGGCTGCTGCACGGCCACGTGGTCGACTTCATCCAGCTGCACTATGCGGGCTGGTACTTCCCGGCCTTCAACCTGGCCGACAGCGCCATCACGCTGGGCGCGGTCTGCCTGGTCCTCGACGAGATCCTGCGCGTGCGGCGCGGGCGCTGAACTCACTTCAGGCGCCATGGACACACCCTCCGAGCCGACCGCCGCCGACCCCGGCGGCGCGCCGACTGATCCCGCCGCCAAGCCGCCGATCGTGCTGCGGCGGCTGCGCTTCGCCGACCCGCTGCGCTGGATCGCCCGCGGCTGGCGCGACTTCATCCGCTGCCCGGGCATCGGCCTGTTCTACGGCGCCTGCTTCATGGTCATGGGCTGGGCACTGATGAAGGTCTACGAGGCCGCGCCCGCCTACGTGATGGCGCTGTCGGCCGGCTTCCTGCTGATGGGGCCCTTCCTGTGCCTGGGGTTGTACCGCGCCAGCCAGCGGCTGGAGAACGGCGAGAAGCCGGACTTCGGCGATTCGCTGCTCGCCTGGGACACGCGCACCGGCCAGCTGGCGATCTTCGGCTTCGTGCTGCTGATCCTGGAGATGCTGTGGGGGCGCGCCACGCTGGTCATCTTCGCCGTCAGCTTCGACGGCATGCCCGACCTGCGCGGCTCGCTGCTCGCGCTGACCAACCCCGAGAACCTCGGCTTCATCGTCGCCTGGCTGGGCGTCGGCGCGATCTTCGCCGGGCTGATCTATGCGGTGAGCGTGGTCTCGATCCCGATGATCCTGCACCGCCAGACCGACGCCATCACTGCCGGCCTGACGAGCATGCGGCTGTTCTTCACGCAGACGCCGGTGATGATCTTCTGGGGCGCGATCATCACCGTGCTCGTGGTGCTGGCGCTGCTGCCTTGGTTCGCCGGGCTGCTGGTGGTCGGGCCCGTGCTCGGGCATGCGTCGTGGCACGCCTACCGCGCCGCCGTGGCCGACTGAAGCCGGCTCATACCCACTCGCGTTCGAACTCAGGAACCGGCAGCTGCTGTCGGCGCAAAGCGGCCGTAGGCCGCTTTGCGCCAAGGCGCGTTCGTGCAGCTCCCCCGCGCCCCCTCCGAGAGGGGGCTCCAGCATGGCCGACGGGCCGGCCTTGCGGCCGGCGCAGGCCCCGGCCCCTCCATCGGCCGCCAGGCCGACTTGTCGAACGAACTGGAGCCCCCTCTCGGAGGGGGCTCGGGGGAGTGGTGCATAGCGCCCAAAGGCGCAAAGCGGCCGAAGGCCGCTTTGCGCCTTTGGGCGCACGTCCCTGCTTCAGTGGTCAGCAGCCAATGCCGCCAGCCAGTCGAAGACCTGCGCCTCGCGCGTCAGCTCGGTCATCGGCGGCAGCGCCGCGCGCAGCCGCTTGCCGTAGCCCATCTGCCGCAGGCGCGGGTCGCAGACGACGAGCAGGCCGCGGTCGGTCTCGCTGCGGATCAGCCGTCCGGCGCCCTGCTTCAACGACACCGCCGCCTCGGCGACGAAGTACTCGCTGAAGGCGTTGCCGCCCTGCGCTTCGATCTTCTTCACGCGCGCCTGCACCAGCGGATCGTTGGGCGGCGGAAACGGCAGCTTGTCGATGATCACGCACTGCAGCGCGTCGCCGGGCACGTCGATGCCCTCCCAGAAACTCTGTGAGCCGACGAGCACGCAGTCGCGCCCGTCGCCGTAGCGCTGCAGCAGCGCGCGCTTGGGCTGGCTGCCCTGCACCAGCACCTCGATGGCCGAGCCGCCGCGCGCGAGCGCCTCGCGCAGCGCCTCGGCAATCAGCGGCAGCACGCGCAGCGTGGTCGTGAGCACGAAGCATCGGCCCCCGAGCGCACGCGCGATGCGTGCCGCCAGTGCGCCCACCGCCGCCGGATGCGCGCCGTCGTTGGGCTTGGGAAACGGCAGCGGCACCCACAGCCGCGCGTGCGCCGCATAGTCGAAAGGGCTGCCGACGCGCAGCGTCAGCGCGTCCTCGAGCCCGGTGGTCGAGGTGAACCAGCCCAGCCGCTCGTCGTCGCCCAAGGTGGCCGAGGTGAAGATCCAGGCCTTGGGCGCGGCGCGGCGCTGCTCGCCCAGCATCTCGCGGATGTCCAGCGGCGACTGCAGCAGCCGCGCCTGCTGCACCGAGACATCGATCCAGCGCACCTGGTCGGCCTCGGCCGGCTGCGCGAACAGCGCCGCCAGCTGCGCCAGCGACAACGCGCGCTGCTGCAGCTTGTCGAAGTCCGGGCCGATCGCCGTCAGCGCGTCCAGCGCCTGCGCCACGGTCTGCGCGGCCTCGGCCAGCGCCTGCAGGCCGCTGACCCACGCCTCGCCGCCGGCGCGTTCGTCCCAGCGCAGCTTGATCACGCCGCGCAGCTCGCGCAGCGGCCCGGCGCACTGCAGCCGCAGCTGGCGCGCCGCCTGCTCCAGCGTGCCGGCCAAGGCCTGCCAGTCGCGCAGGCCGCGCGCCTGCTGCAGCCCGGCGGCGAGCAGGTCGCGCGCGAAGTCGACCAGCTGCGCCGTGCCCAGGCTGGTGCCGAGGAACTGCACGCCGGCCTCGACCAGCTGGTGCGCCTCGTCGAAGACCGCCACGTCGACGGTCGGCAGCAGCTCGGCCACACCGCTGTCGCGCAGCGCCATGTCGGCGAAGAACAGATGGTGGTTGACGACCACCAGGTCCGCGGCCATGGCCTCGCGCCGCGCGTGCATCACGTGACAGTCCCTGAGCTGCGGGCATTCGCTGCCCAGGCAGTTGTCGCGCGTGGAAGTCACCAGCGGGATCACCGGCGAGCGTTCGTCCAGGCCTTCGATCTCGGCCAGATCGCCGCTGCGCGTGCTCTGCGCCCAGGCCTCGACGCGCGCCAGCGTGCGCAGCGCCCAACGGTCGGGCAGCTCGGCGCCCTGGCGCGCGAGCTGCAGTCGGTGGCGGCACAGGTAGCTGGCGCGGCCCTTCAGCAGCGCCAGCTTGGCCGGGACGCGCAGCGCTTCGCTCAGGCGCGGCAGGTCGCGCAGGAACAGCTGGTCCTGCAGGCTCTTGGTGGCGGTGCTGACCAGCGCGCGCCGTCCCGACAGCAGCAGCGGCACCAGGTAGGCGAAGGTCTTGCCGACGCCGGTGCCGGCTTCGGCGACCAGCGCGCTGCGCTCGTCGATGGCCCGCGCCACCTGCTGCGCGAGCGCCTGCTGCGCCTCGCGCTGCGCCAGTTGCGGGTCGTGCTGCGCCAGCGGCCCCTGGCTGGAGAAGGCCAGCGCCACCTGCTGCGACAGCGGCGCGGCGGGGACGGGCGGATTCAAGCCGGCGTCGGAGGGTCGAGCTCCAGCTCCAACCGGGCGATCTTGTCGCGCAGCAGCAACCGGCGCTTCTTCAGCCGGCGCAGCGCCAGGTCGTCGTGCGGCAGGGTCTGCGCCATGCGGTCGATCATGTCGTCCATGTCCGCGTGTTCAATGCGCAGTTCGATCAACTGCCGCTGAACCGAGTGCAAGTTGTCATTGATTTGCGGACTTTGCGTCATAGCGGCGAGTTTATATTCGACGCCATGAGCGCACCAGCACAGGCGTTTCGCATTTGCGCGGCCACCGGCATGCATCGCGGCGACCGCGCCTACCAGCAGGATCAGGTCGAGATCATCACGCACGACCGCGTACCCGGCTGCGCGCTCGGCGTCGTGGCCGACGGCATGGGCGGCAAGAGCGGCGGGCGCAAGGCCGCCGATCAGGTGATGCTGACCGCGCGCCAGGTGTTCGAACGCTACGTGCCGGCCAAGGACGACGCCGGCGCCACGCTGCGCCAGGTGCTGTCCGAAGCGCACCTGATGATCAAGCTGACGGCCATCACCTCGGAAGAAGAGCCGCACAGCACGCTGGCCGCCTTTCTGGTCGACCCGACGCTGGCCTGCGCCATCGCCCATGCCGGCGATTCGCGCGTCTACCACTTTCGCGGTCCGGACCTGGTGTCGCGCACACACGACCATTCCTTCGTGCAGCGGCTCGTCGACGAAGGCCGGCTCAGCGAGGAGGAAGCGCTGACGCATCCGCAGGGCAACCTGCTCACCGGCTGCCTGGGCACGCAGCAGGATCCGCCGCTGACGGTGGCGCGCGTCGACAAGCTCGAGTTCGGCGATGCGCTGCTGGCCTGCAGCGACGGACTGTGGCACTACTTCACGCCGCGCGAGCTGGGTGCCATCGTGCACGCGCTGCCGCCGCGCGAGGCCAGCGAGATGCTCGTCAACAAGGCCCGGCAACGCGCGCGCGGGGGCGGCGACAACCTGTCGCTGGCGCTGCTGCGCATCGACCCGCTGGCCTGAAGAAGCGCGTCAGCGTGCCGCGGCGCTGGCCGCTTCGGCGACGCTGGCCGCCGACGGCACCGGCAGCGGCGTGGACTTCTTGCCGCGCGCCGCACGCTCGGCATTGCGCTGCTCCACCTCGCGCCGATGCGCGTCGGCTTCGCTGATGCGGCGCTGCCGCGCGGCGGCACGTGCGGCGGCTTCCGCCGGGTCGTCGGCGGTCTTCGAGCGCGGCACGCTGCGCTCGGCGTGCGGCATCGAAGCGGGCACCGACGCGGCCGGTGAAGCAGCGGCCGCTGCATGCGGTTGCGGCGCCGGCCTGGCCGCGGCCTCGGCCTGCTTGGCCTGCAGGCGCCGCGCGTTCTCGGCCGCCTCGGCCTGGCGCTTGGCCTCGTCGAGCGCCAGTTCGCGTTCGCGCAGTTCGGTCAGCGCCGTGCGCCGCTGCGCCTGCGCGTCGGCGATGCAGCCGGAGACGGCAAAACGCGTGCGGCATTCGGCTTCGGCCTGCTTGTAGCGGGCTTCGGCCGCCGCGCGGTCGACGCGGATCTGCTGGCGCTCAGCCGCCGCCGCGGCCGGCTCGGCGCGCGCCAGTGCGCCCCAGCCGAGCAGCAGCACCAGCGCGACCGCACCACGCCTCATGTCAGCGCGGTGTCCACGCTGCGCCGCGTCAGTCCCAGGTAGGCGGCGGTCTGCATCTCCTGCAGCCTCGAGACGGTGCGCGGGAATTCGTGGCAAAGCGGGCCTTCGGTATAGAGCAATTCGGGTTCGACCGCGGCGGAGAGGATCAGTTTCACGCGGCGGTCGTAGAGCACGTCCACCAGCCAGGTGAAGCGCCGCGCTTCGCTGGCCAGCCGCGGCGACATCGCCGGCACATCGGACAGCAGCACGGTGTGGAAGCGCGACGCCAGCTCCAGGTAGTCGTTCATCGAGCGCGGCCCGCCGCACAGCTGCGCGAAGTCGAACCACACCACGCCGCCGGCGCGGCGCCGCGCGACGATCTCGCGCTGCTCGATGTGCAGCCGCCGGTCCTCGTCGCGCACCTCGGCCAGGCGCTCGAAGGCGGCCAGCATCTGCGCGTCGGCTTCGGGCCCCAGCGGCGTGTGGTAGATGCGCACCTGGTCCATCGAGAGCTGCCGGTAGTCGGTACCGGCATCGACGTCCAGCACCTCCAGATGCTGCTTCAACAGCGCGATTGCCGGCAGGATGCGGTCGCGGTGCAGGCCGTTCGGATAGAGCGCATCGGGGTGGAAGTTAGACGTGGTGACGATGCTGACGCGATGCTCGAACATCGATTCCAGCAGCCGATGCAGGATCATCGCGTCGGTGACGTCGGCGATGTGGAACTCGTCGAAGCAGATCAGCCGGAAGCGCCGCGCGATGCGCCGGCCCAGCTCGTCCAGCGGGTTGGCGGTACCGCGCAGTTCGTGCAGTTGGCGGTGCACCTCGCGCATGAACTCATGGAAGTGCAGCCGCGTCTTGCGCTTCAGCGGCACCGACTGGAAAAAGCAGTCCATCAGGAAGCTCTTTCCCCTGCCGACGCCACCGTACATGTACACGCCGCGCGGGATTGGCGGGCGGTTGATGATCTTCGCCAGCTTGCCGCGCCTGCGCTGCAGGTAGGCGAGCCAGTCGTTCTCGCAACGTTCGAGCGCGTCGATGGCGCGCAGTTGCGCCTCGTCGGCGCGGTAGCCGCGCTCGGCCAGCGTGCGTTCGTACAGCGCGCGGACGCCCATCGGACGGGCGCGGATCAGAAGTTCAGCGTGCGCTTGTCGACGGCCAGCGCCGCTTCCTTCGTGGCTTCGCTCAGGCTCGGGTGCGCGTGGCAGATGCGCGCGATGTCCTCGCTGCAGGCCTTGAACTCCATCGCCACCACGGCCTCGGCGATCAACTCGCTGGCCAGCGGACCGACGATGTGCACGCCGAGGATCTCGTCGGTGGCGGCGTCGGCCAGCATCTTGACCATGCCGGTGGTGTCGCCCATCGCCCGCGCACGGCCGTTGGCCATGAACGGGAAGCTGCCCGCCCGGTAGGCGCGGCCGGCGGCCTTCAGCTGCTGTTCGGTCTGGCCGACCCAGGCGATCTCCGGGCTGGTGTAGATCACCCACGGGATGGTGTTGAAGTTGACATGCCCGTGCTGGCCGGCGATGCGCTCGGCCACGGCCACGCCTTCCTCCTCGGCCTTGTGCGCCAGCATCGGCCCGCGCACCACGTCGCCGACCGCCCAGACGCCGGGCAGGTTGCTGCGGCAGTCGTCGTCGACGGCGACGAAGCCGCGCTCGTCGAGCTTCAGCCCCACGGCTTCGGCATTCAGCCCGGTGGTGTTGGGCACGCGGCCGATCGAGACGATCAGCTTGTCGCAGTCCAGCGTCTGCGCGGCGCCCGCGGCGTCGGTCCAGGCCACGCTGACGCCCTTCTTGCCGCTCTTCACCCCGGAGATCTTCACGCCCAGGTGGATCTCGAGCCCCTGCTTGGTGAAGGCCTTGTGCGCCTCCTTGGCGATCTGCTCGTCGGCCGCGCCCAGGAAAGCGGGCAAGGCCTCCAGCACCGTGACCTGCGCGCCCAGCCGACGCCACACCGAGCCCATCTCCAGCCCGATGACGCCGGCGCCGATCACGCCCAGCGTCTTCGGCACCGCGGGGATGCGCAGCGCGCCGTCGTTGGACAGGATGCGCTCTTCGTCGAAGTCGGCGCCGGGCAGCGCGCGCGGGTTCGAGCCGGTGGCGACGACCACTTGTTTGGCCAGCAGCGTCTCGGGCTTGGCGCCGGCCACGGCGATTTCATAACCGCCATCCACCGCCTTCACGAACGAGCCGCGGCCGTGGAAGAAGCTGACCTTGTTCTTCTTGAACAGGTACAGGATGCCGTCGTTGTTCTGCTTGACCACCTGGTCCTTGCGGCCGACCATCTTCGCCACGTCGATGCTCAGCTCCTTCAGGCCGATGCCGTGCGCGGCGAAGGCATGGCCGGCGTGCTCGAAGTGCTCGCTCGACTGCAGCAGCGCCTTGCTCGGGATGCAGCCGACGTTGGTGCAGGTGCCGCCCGGCGCCGGCTTGCCGTCGGCGGTCTGCCACTCGTCGATGCAGGCGGTGTTCAGGCCGAGTTGCGCCGCGCGGATGGCCGCGATGTAGCCGCCGGGGCCGCCGCCGATGACGACGACGTCGAA
>OEIU01000129.1_pt1 | contig 75873 bp, 72 predicted proteins | sample 1539221 | NCBI WGS metagenome assembly OEIU01 (sample SAMN03792071, study PRJEB22550) | activated sludge metagenome | feature: wastewater treatment plant; material: activated sludge; isolation source: Wastewater treatment plant of a petroleum refinery complex | place: Argentina: Zarate | collected...
AGCGCGTATCCTCGCGACCAGACTTGCGGGGTAGAACATTTCGGCTACACCCTCTCAGCGCAGGTAGTCGCGCCACGATGGCGCCTCCCGCGGCGTTTCACACTGGAACGGCGGCGGCTGCGGCGCGGGCTCGGCGCCGCAGGGCGCGAAGAACGCGTCGGCCTGCGGGTTGCGGAACTCGCGCAGCCGTTGCGCCAGGTAGCGCGCCTTGTCCAGCTCGCCGGCGCGGGCCAGCGCCTCGGCCCAGGCGATCATCAGCCGCGTGTCCATCAGGTAGTGCGGCGCCTCGCGGAACGCGCGGTCGGTGGCGGCTAGGTCGTCGTCGACGGTCGCGGCGGCATAGCCGGCATGGTGCGCGAACAGCCAGCTGCGCTCGCCGTCGGCGATGCGCTGCGCCAGCGGCGTGCCGTCGCGCGTGGGCGCGAAGATGCGCACCACGCTCAGATAGTCGGCCAGCGTCAACACGCTGGCGGCGGCCAGCAGCAGGCCGCCGGCGCACAGCAGCGCGCCAGCCGCCGAGCGCGGCGCGGCTGCCGGGCGGCCACGGCCCAGGCCGTAACCGAGCAGCCACGCCGTCGGCAGCAGGAAGTACGCGTACCACAGCGGGTATTCGAGCTGGCTGTGCAGCGCCATCAGCAACAGCATCATCCAGGCGCTGCGCAGGCTCATGCCCTGCACGGCGCCGGCGTCGCGCGCCAGCGTCCAGATGCGCCACAGCGCCGCGGCCAGCAGCGCCAGCACCAGCAAAGCCACCGGCACGCCCAGCTCCACCGCCAGCTGCAGCGGCAGGTTGTGCGTGTGGTCGAAGAAGGCCACCGGCCGGCCGGGGAAGGGCGTCAGCGTCCAGGCCAGGTTGAATTCGCCGAAGCCGACGCCCGTCCACGGCTGCTGCCGGATCAGCGCCAGCGTGTCGGACCAGATGGCGAAGCGCGAGCTCGACAGGTCGGCCTCGGCCAGCCGCGCCTCGCCGCCGAAGGCATGGTGGCTGCTCGCGGCCCAGGCGCTCAGGCCCAGCCAGGCCAGCAGGTACAGCAGCGGCGCGGCCAGCAGCATCAGCCGCACCGGGCGCGACAGGCGGCGGTCGAGCAGGCCCCACAGCGCCAGCAGGCCGACGCCGAGTGCCCCGGTGCGCGAGGCCGTCAGCACCACCGCGAAGCACATCAAGGCGAACAGCGCCCAGCCCGGGCCGCGCCGCAGCCGGCCCAGTTCGACCAGCGGCACCACGGCGATCGCCGACCACAGCAGCAGGCTGCTCAGGTGGTTGGGCTGGCGCAGGTTGCCCACCGCGCGGCCGGGCAGGCCGGAGGATGCGAGCCAGCTGCCGTCGGGCCAGCCGGGCGCGAATACCTGCACGATGCCGATGCCGGCATTCAGCACCCCGGCCACGACCCAGCCGGCGCAGAAGCAGGCGAACAGCGGCAGCGCCGCCGCGCCGCCGCGCGCCGCGGCGCCGCTGAACAGCAGCAGCATCGCGGCCAGCAGCAAGCCGGCGGCCGACAGCGCCAGCCCCGAAGGCAAGGCGCCCGGCCCCCAGGACCACAGCACGCCGGCCAGCACCAGGCCCAGCGCCGCCAGCGGCCATGCCAGCGCGCGCGCCGCATCGCGCAGCGGCCCCCCGCCGGTCGGCGCCAGCGCCGCCGCGGCCACGAAGCCGCCCCACAGCGCCAGCGCCAGCACCTGGTTCAACAAGGTCGGCGACGGCGAGACGTTGAAGGCCAGCAGCGACGGGCCGCTGGCGGCGGCGATGGCGGCAGCCAGCCACAAGGGCTGCAGTTCAGGAAAGTCTTGTCTTCTGTCGATCACTGCGCCGCCGCGCCATCCAAATGCGCACGATGTTGCACCAGGTGTTGGAAGCTGTGGCTCCATGCCCTGGTCCGCGCGCGGGTCGCGCCATGCCGGCGCATCGGTCAGCAACGCAGGCGCATGCCGGTTCGCGACTCCCCGGATGATGTCCAGCCGGAACGGCGGGCTCGGCGATCTGCTTGCGCCGCGACGCGTTCTCGCGCGCCTCGGCCGAGCGCAGCTTGGCCGCGACCTGGCGGTCGAACAGCTTCAGCATGCCCATGCCCCTGGCCAGGTTGCGGCGCTGCCCCTGCTTGCGCAGCTGGTCCTTGCGCATGTTCAAGGGCGCCGTGCGGCCTGAGCGGTCCGATCAGGCCCACCGGGCCAAGGCCAGCGGAAAGGGCGCGAGCACGATCAGCCAGAACCACGCAGCCACCGGCCCCAGCCCGGATTGCGCAACACCATTGCGGCCCCTTCAGTCGAAAGCCGCCGCGTCTGCCAACAAGGGCGCCTGTGCGTCCTTGGGCGCCAGCCGCGGCGGCTGCCCCGGGGCCAGCGGCCACTCGATGGCCAGCACCGGGTCGTCCCAGCGAAGCGCGCGCTCGCACTCCTTCGCATAGACATCGGTGGTCTTGTAGAGGAAATGCGTGTCGTCTTCCAGCGCCAGGAAGCCGTGCGCAAAACCGCAGGGGATCCACAGCTGCCGGCGGTTGGCCGCGCTCAGCTCGACGCCGGCCCAGCGGCCGAAATGCGGCGAACTGCGCCGCAGGTCGACGGCCACGTCCCACGCCCTGCCCCGCACCACGCGCACCAGCTTGCCCTGGGCATGCGGCGGCAACTGCAAGTGCAGCCCGCGCAGCACGCCGGCCCGGCTGCAGGAATGGTTGTCCTGCACGAACGGCGGCGCCGCTGGCAGTCCCATCGCCTGCAGCGCGGCCCCGAAGCGCGCGGCATTGAAGCTCTCCATGAACCAGCCGCGTTCGTCGGCGAACAGCTGCGGCTCCACGATCACCACGCCGGGCAGCGCGGTCGGCACCAGTTTCATCTCAAGGAAATGTGGCTTTGCCACTTTTCTCGAGCCCTGGGGGCGGGAATGACGAGGTCATTTCTCGGGGGTGCTCAGAAGGCCTTCTCGTGCAGCAGCTTCATCAGGTACTGGCCGTAGCCGTTCTTCAGCATCGGCTGCGCCAGCCGCTCGAGCTGCTCGGCCGTGATCCAGCCGGCGCGGTAGGCCACCTCCTCGGGGCAGGCGACCTTCAGTCCCTGGCGGCTTTCCAGCGTCGCGATGAACTGCCCCGCGTCCAGCAGGCTGTCGTGCGTGCCGGTGTCGAGCCAGGCATAACCACGGCCCATGAGCTGCACGCCCAGCTGGCCCTGGCGCAGGTAGCGGCTGTTGACGTCGGTGATCTCCAGCTCGCCGCGGGCGCTGGGCTCGAGCGACGCCGCGATGTCGCAGACCTGCTCGTCGTAGAAATACAGGCCGGTCACCGCATAGTGGCTCTTCGGGGCCTCGGGCTTCTCCTCGATCGACACCGCCCTTTGCTGCGCGTCGAACTCGACCACGCCGTAGCGCTCGGGGTCGTGCACGCGGTAGGCAAACACCGTCGCCCCTTCGGACTGCGCATTCGCCTGGCGCAGCAGCGCCTGCAAGTCGTGCCCGTAGAACAGGTTGTCGCCCAGCACCAGCGCGCTGGGCCGGCCGCCGCAGAAGCCGCGCCCGAGGATGAAGGCCTGTGCCAGCCCGTCCGGGCTGGGCTGCACGCAGTAGCTGAAGGCCATCCCCCAGCGGCTGCCGTCGCCGAGCAGCGCCTCGAAGCGCGGCAGGTCCTGCGCCGTGCTGATGATCAGCACCTCGCGTATGCCCGCCAGCATCAGCGTGCTCAGCGGGTAGTAGATCATCGGCTTGTCGTACACCGGCAGCAGCTGCTTGCTCACGGCCAGCGTGGCCGGGTGCAGCCGCGTGCCGGAGCCGCCGGCAAGGATGATGCCTTTGCGTTGCATGGATGCCCTCATGGAACACGACCAGGGTCGATCTTCGCGGATGCTACCGCCTGAGCGACTCCGGGCAGCGCCGGCTGCAGGCGCATCCGGCCGGCAGGCCAAGTGCTGGTGCTGGTGCTGGTGCTGGTGCTGGTGCTGGTGCTGCGTGAGGAACTTCGTGCCGCGTGCAGCGCCGGCTGCCCCGCGGCGCCTTGCTGGAGCAAGGCCCGCGGTCTCGGCCGAACGACGGCGAGGCCCTGCCGCCATGCGGCAACCCGTGCGGCGGCCGCGGGGTCAACGCCCGAGCACTTCGCCGAGCATGCGCTCGACGCCCAGCTGCCACGGCGGCAGCACCAGGCCGAAGCTCTGCTGCAGCCGCCGCGTGTCGAGCCGGGAATTCAGCGGCCTCGCGGCCGCGCTGGGATAGTCGCGGGTGGACACCGGCCGCAGCGCGTCGGGCGCGAGCTTCAGCGCGTGCCCGCGCGCACGCGCCCATTCGATGACGAAACGCGCATAGCCGTGCCAGCTGGTCTGGCCCGCGGCGGCGCAGTGGTACAGGCCGCCACGCGCCGGGTCGGCGTCGACGGCGCGAATGGCATGCGCGGTGACGTCGGCCAGCAGCTCGGCCCCGGTGGGTGCGCCGATCTGGTCGTCGATGACCTGCAGCTCGTCGCGCTCGGCCGCCAGGCGCAGCATCGTGCGCGCGAAGTTGCCGCCGCGCGCTGCGTAGACCCAGCTGGTGCGCAGGATCAGGTGGCGGCAGCCGCTGCCGGCCACGCGCTGCTCGGCCTCGAGCTTGGTGCGGCCGTACACGTTCAGCGGGCCGGTGGGCGCGCGCTCGTCGCGCGGCGCGCTGCCGCTGCCGTCGAAGACGTAGTCGGTGCTGTAGTGCACCAGCAGCGCACCGCGCGCCGCCGCCTCGCGCGCCAGCACGGCGGGCGCCTCGGCGTTCAGTGCGCGCGCCAGCCCGGGCTCGCTCTCGGCCTGGTCGACGGCGGTGTGCGCCGCGGCGTTGACGATGACATCGGGCCGCACGGCACGCACCAGCGGCGCCAGCGCTTCGGGCCGGCTGAAGTCGGCCGTCAGCGGCGCCGCGCTGTCGAAGTCGCAGGCCACGAGTTCGCCCAGCGGCGCCAGCGATCGTTGCAGCTCCCAGCCGACTTGGCCGTTCTTGCCCAGCAGCAGGATCTTCATGGTGCGTGGTGCTCAGTCGGGGCGCGGTCGCGACAGCAGAAGCTCATGTCGGGCCAGGCCAGAACAGGTGCGTCCTCGCCTCAGCCGGCCCGCGCAAACATCGCCTGCAAGGTCTGCAGCGTCAGCGACAGGGTCGGCGGACGAAGGGCGCCGAGGCGCTTGACCAGGCGGGCACGGTCCAGCATGCGAATCTGATCCAGCACGATCAACCCTTGTTTGCCCTGGAAAGCGAGCGCCACCCTGAAGGCTGCCGGCCGCGAGCCGGTGGTCATGGGCGCCACGATCACGGTGCGCAGATGGGCGTTCATTTCGAGCGGAGACACGACCACGCAGGGGCGGCTGTTGCGGCTCTCGCTGCCCGCGGCGGGGTCGAACTGGGCGAGCCAGATGTCACCGGCCTTCACTACCAGTTGCCAGTCCAGCATCCGCCGCGTCGGCGAACTCGGGCCAGACCAGCGCGCCGCCGCCTTCGCGTGCCAGGCGTTGGGCATCTGCCGCCCAGCCCTCGCGCGGATTGCGGCGAAGGGCGCGAATCTCGATGACACCGTCGCGCACCTGCAGGTCGGCCGCACCCTCCAGGCCCACCTGGGCCAGGATGGGCTTGGGGATCAGCACGCCCTGCGAATTGCCCATCTTTCGAATCGCCACCTTCATGTCCGGCTCTGTCGAATGTAAGCACAATGGTAGCGCCACGCACGGCTGCCCCGGCAACTCGACTCTCGATGGCTCACGCCGTCCTCGCCACCGCCGGCGGCGAGCTGCTTGTGCGGCACCGGCGCATTCCAATCCGGCTTCGGCTTCGGCGAATTCATCCGCGCCAAGCGCGCCGGAGCCGGGCAGAAAGTCCCGGCGTGAGCGGCTGCCGCCTCGCCCGCAAGGCGGTGGCCGGCCTTTACGGCATCCGGGATTACACCATCGAGCACTGGGGCATCGAACAGGCCGGGCCCTGCATCGACAACATCCGCAACGCGTTGCAGGGCGCCGGCCCACGGCCGGCAGCGCAGCCGGGATGCCGGCCACATCCGCCACAGCTGCCGCAGCCGCCTGCACCACACTTCAGCAAGGAGGCCGGAATGCTCAGCAGCGCTGCCCAGGCGCCAGCGTGCGGCGCCACATGCCGCGGCGCCTGCCCGATCTTCGGGATCGCGCCCAGCTGATGGTGTTGCTCCAGCAACTGCTGGTAGCGCTCGTCTTCGTCGGGCGCGATGGGCCTGGCCGTCACCTTCGACGAATCCACGCGCCGCCTCCGCCGTCCCTCGAGTCCGCGCCACGGGCAGCGTTTGCAGCGGGTTCGGCGGGAAATGTCCGGCTCTTCGGGCTGCGCCGTGGTCACGACGCGAAAATCAGCGCGGCGCGCCTTCATCCTGGGTCGCAGCAGACTGCCGACCTGGTCGGCACGGTAGGGAATGCTCGTCGGGAGCGGCGGTTGCGAAAGACCGGAGATCAGAGGTGCCTGCTGCCGGATGTGGCGCAGAAGATACATATGTGAGCGCAAACTTACCTCTAAGTCATTGTCATAAAAGAAGTAGTCCGTTCCGTCTAGAGAATTTGCTGCGGCGCACCATGGTCGGCGGGGCGGCTGTGCTAATCTGGATTTAGGGTAATCACCTAGGAGGATCTATGTGCAACATCCCGAAGCTCGATCTGGCTGGCCTGCCGTTGCAGCGCCAGCAACCACTGCCACACCGCTGCTTCCAGCAGGCGCTGGGTGGATGGTGGGACAGCCTGCGCGACCTGCTGGCCCTGCCCTTCGACATCGCCCGGCACCAGCATGCTGCGGGCGTGCGGGCCGGCGCCTTGCCGCGCTCTATGCTGGAATCGCAGCGCTTCGAACAACAACTCGGCCTGATGGAGCGCCTGTCGCTGGGGCCATTGGCCAGGAATCTCTGAACCCGGCTACGGCTCGCCGCCGCGCCGCCACACGCCGGCCAGCGCCTTGAGCTTGGACCAGGCGCCGAGGCGCTCGTCGGACAGCGTGTCGAGGAAGTCCGACAGCCGCTTGGACTTGACCATCGTGTACACGGTCAGCGCGGTGGTGGCGGCGAAGACCGCGCCGAACAGCCACAGCCGCTGCGACAGCGGCGCATCGGCCGCGGCCAGCAGGTTCATGCCCAGGAAGCCGGTGGTCACGGTGCCGATCAGCCCGAAGATCGTGACCACCGTCAGCCGCACCACGGTATTGGCCTGGCGGCGCAGGCTGTCGGCCTCGAGATAGCCGTTCATGTCGGCGATGCGCTCCTTGACCTCGGCGTAGAGCGCGTCCAGTCCCAGGTGGCTCGTGCACAGCCGGAACAACGCACGCGCCTGCACCTGCTCGGAGATCTCGTGGAACCAGTAGCGGTGCGTGAAGCGCAGGAAGGCGGCAAAGCTGTCGCGGATCGTGCGCTTGAAGCGGCGGATGCTGTCCGGGTCGGCGACGTCCAGGTGCTTCAGCGCCTCGGCCAGCCGGTCGCTGAACATCAGCAGTGCCGCTTTCTGGAAATGGGCGATCAGGAAGAGCAGGAAATGCTGGTGGCGGAACTGCGCCAGCACACCGCGCTCGGCGCAGTTGAAGAAGGCGGCGCGCGCGTCGCCGACGACCACCAGCGAGTGTCCGCTGCACAAATAGCGGGTGTGCGGCGCCGCACCCGCCTCGGACCAGAAGCGGTCGTAGCAGTGGCGCTGCTCGAACTCCGCCAGCTGCGGTTCAGCGAAGGGCAGCAGCGTGTCGTCGCCGCCCGAAGGGGCGGCCGTGAGCAGGCCCAGGCGCACGAAGTCGTTGCGCGTCAGCGCGCGCGGCTCGTCCAGCGCCAGGTAGCCCATCACCGGCATGCGGTAGTACTCGATCTGGCGGAAGCGCAACGCGCCCGGCCGCCCTGAATGGTCGCTGACCAGCGGCTCGAGCAGGTAGGCCCAGTGCGCGGCGATGCGCGGCGCGCGGTGTTCGGCCACGTGGGCCAGGAACAACTCGCGCTGCTGCGCATCCGACTGCGCCAGCACGCGGCCGTCGGCATCGAGGAACTCGACGCTGTGCATGCAGTGCAGCGCCTGGCCCTGCGCATCCCAGCCCGCCGGGTAGGCACGGCCGAAGCGGTACAGCAGGTCCTGCGCCTGCGGCAGCGGCAGCCCGCTGGCGCCGAGCTCGACGTTCAGCATGACCAGGTCGATGTTGAAGAAGAAGTACAGATCGGCGTGCACGACGTCCAGCAGCAGCGGCGCATCGCCGGGCTGGGACACCGTGCGCACGCGGGCGACATCGCGGCGGCGGAACACGCGCATCGGCGAGCCGGCGGCATGCGCGCCGCGCTGCGCGCGGCCGTCGCCGTACAGGAAGCGCTGCACGTAGGGCAGGAAGGTGGCGAACTCGTTGTAGTGGCGCTCGTGGAAGTCCTCGGCGTCGCCGGTGTATTCGTCCACCACCTCGCGCCAGTTCGGCGTCAGCAGCTCCCAGGGCCGCGCGCGGGTACCCGGCGGCAGCGGCATCAGCCGCAGCGGCCACAGCAGCACCTGCCGCAGATGGCGGACCTGGGGCGTGCTCAGGGGTGCGGCAGCGGGCGCGGCCATGATGGCGCGCAGTGTAGGCGCCGCCGCCGCCGCCGCCGCGTCAGTCGACGACCGTCTGCGACTGTTCGCGTTGGTACAGCGGCAGGGTCCAGAACGAGCCGATCGCCTTGCCGGTGCTGCCGCTGCCCTTCCAGCCGCCGAAGGGCTGGTAGCCCGGCCAGGCGCCGGTGGTCGCACCCTGCGGCCGGTTGACATAGGTGACGCCGGCTTCGATGCGCTCGTGGAAGGTGGCGATCTCGTGCTCGGCGCCGTAGAAGCCGGCCGTCAGGCCGTAGTCGCTGTCGTTGGCGCGCGTGATCGCCTCGTCCAGCGAATCGACCTCGCCGACCAGCACCAGCGGCAGGAACAATTCGTCGCGCCACAACCGGTGGCCGTAGGGCGCGGCGGCCACGCTCGGGGCGACGAAATTTCCGCGCGCCAGCGCGCCTTCGGTCAGCAGCCTGCCGCCGCAGAACAAGCGGCCTTCGCGCTGCAGTTCGTCGACGGCGCGGCGGTAGCGCTGCACGGCGCTGTCGTTGATCAGCGGGCCCATCCAGTTGGCAGCCTGCGTCGGATCGCCGACGGCGATGGCATCGCTGCGCTGCTGCAGCTGCTCGCGCAGCGCCGCGGCCAGCGGCTGTTCGACGTAGACGCGCGAGCAGGCCGAGCACTTCTGCCCCTGCAGCCCGAAGGCCGAGCGCACGATGCCGGTGGCGGCGCGCTCCAGGTCGGCATGGCGGGTGACGATGGCGGCGTTCTTGCCGCCCATCTCGGCGATCAACGGACGCGGCCGCGGCCCGGCGGCGAAGTGCCGCAGCAGCTCCATGCCCACCGCGTGCGAGCCGGTGAAGGTGCCGCCGGCCACGCCGGGATGTGTCATCAGCGCCGCGCCGGCCTGCGCGCCCGAACCGCTGACCAGGTTCAGCACGCCCGGCGGCAGGCCGGCGCCGGCGAACACGTCCATCAGCAGCCGGCCGCTCCAGGCGGTGTCGCTGGCGGTCTTGAAGACCACCGTGTTGCCGGTGACCAGCGCCGCGGCTATCGGACCGCCGGCCAGCGCGAACGGGAAGTTGAAGGGCGCGACCACCGCCCATACGCCGTAGGGCTTGAGCACCGTGCGGTTGCGGCTGCGCCAGCCGGCGAGCGGGTCGTCGGGCAGCGTGCGCGCGAAGCCGCCGTGCTCGGCCATCTGCCCGCAGTACCAGCGGATCAGGTCGGCCGTCTCCTGCACCTCGCCGATGGCCTCCATGCGGTTCTTGCCGACCTCCAGCGCCACCTTGGCGGCGAGTTCGTAGACGCGCTGCTCGATGGACGCGGCGGCGCGCAGCAGCAGCTCGATGCGCTGCGCATGGGGCGTGGCCGCCCAGCCCGGCGCGGCGGCGCGCGCCGCGGCCACGGCGTCGCCGACGTCGGCGGCGCTGCCCAGCGGGAAGCGGCCGAGCAGCAGCTCGCGGTCGATCGGCGAGCGCAGCTCGAAATGGCGCGCCGCGTCGCGCGGCCGGCCGCCGACGTGCATGGCATGGTCCTGGCCGAGCGAGCGGCGCACCTCGGCCAGCGCCGCATCGAAGCGCTGGTGCAGCGCCGGCGGCGGGTCGAACATCGTCGCGTAGGTCAGCCGGTAGGGCGTGTCCATGCGCGCAGCCTCGTGGACGCTGAGCCTACAAGGGCTTCTTCAGCCAGTGCCCCAGCTCGCCGACGATGCCGCGGCGGAAGGCCATCACGCAGATCACGAAGATCACGCCCTGCACCACCGTGACCCAGGCGCCGAGCTGCGCCAGGTAGTTCTGCATCGTGATGATGACCGCGGCGCCGACGATGGGACCGAACACCGTGCCCATGCCGCCGAGCAGCGTCATCAGCACCACCTCGCCGGACATCGACCAGTGCACGTCGGTCAGCGAGGCCAGCTGGAAGACGATCGACTTGGTGGCGCCGGCCAGCCCGGCCAGCGTGCCCGACAGCACGAAGGCCAGCAGCTTGTAGCGGTCGGTGTCGTAGCCCAGCGAGATGGCGCGGTTCTCGTTCTCGCGGATCGCCTTCAGCACCTGGCCGAAGGGCGAGTGGATGGCGCGGTAGATCAGCCCGAAGCCGATCAGGAAGATCGCCAGCACCAGCGGATACATGGCCATCGGCTGGTCCAGCGGGATCAGGCCGAACAGCTGGCCGCGCGGCACCGCCTGGATGCCGTCCTCGCCGCCGGTGAACGGCGCCTGCAGGCTGAAGAAGAACACCATCTGCGCCAGCGCCAGCGTGATCATCGCGAAGTAGATGCCCTGGCGGCGGATGGCCAGCAGCCCGGCGGCCACGCTCAGCAGCGCGGCACAGCCGGTACCGAACAGGATCGCCAGCTCCGGCGTCAAGCCCCACACCTTGGCGGCATGCGCCGAGGCGTAGCCGGCCGAGCCGAGGAACATCGCGTGGCCGAAGGACAGCAGCCCGCCGAAGCCGAGCAGCAGGTTGAAGGCGCAGGCGAAGAGCGCGAAGCACATCACCTTCATCATGAACACCGGGTACACGACGGTCGGTGCCAGCACCAGGATGGCCAGCATCGCCAGGAAGGCGGCGCGGTGCACGCGGCGCTCGGCGTCGCGCTTGGCCGCTGCGCTGGAGGGTGGGGCGCTGCGGCTCATTTCTGCGCTCCGAACAGGCCGGCCGGCCGCACCAGCAGCACGATGACCATGATGATGAAGATGACGGTGCTCGAGGCTTCCGGGTAGAAGACCTTGGTCAGGCCCTCGATCAGCCCCAGGCCGAAGCCGGTGAGGATGGCGCCCATGATCGAGCCCATGCCGCCGATGACGACCACGGCGAAGACGACGATGATCAGGTCCGCGCCCATCTGCGGGCTCACCTGGTACACCGGCGCGGCCATCACGCCGGCCAGCGCCGCCAGGCCGGCGCCGAAGCCGTAGGTCAGCGTGATCATGCGCGGCACGTTGATGCCGAAGGCCTGCACCAGCTGCGGGTTCTCGGTGGCCGCGCGCAGATACGAGCCGAGCTTGGTGCGCTCGATCACGTACCAGGTGCTCAGGCACACCACCAGCGACGCGGCGATGATCCAGGCACGGTAGTTGGGCAGGAACATGAAGCCCAGGTTCTGTCCGCCCTGCAGCTGGGAGGGGATCTGGTAGGGCAGGCCGGAGGAGCCGTAGATGTTGCGGAACACGCCCTGGATGATCAGCGCCAGGCCGAAGGTCAGCAGCAGGCCGTACAGGTGGTCCAGCTGGTACAGCTTGGACAGCATCAGCCGTTCGATGACCACGCCGGTGGCGCCGACGGCGAGCGGCGCGATCAGCAGCGACCACCAATAGCCGACGCCCAGCTTGTCGAGCAGCAGGAAGGCGACGAAGGCGCCCAGCATGTACTGCGCGCCGTGCGCGAAGTTGATGATGTTCAGCAGGCCGAAGATCACCGCCAGCCCGAGCGACAGCAGCGCGTAGAACGAGCCGTTGATCAGCCCGATCAGCAACTGGCCGAACAGGGCCTGGGTGGGGACGCCGAAGATTTCGGTCACTTCGCGACCTCGCCGTTCAGTGGGCACCCCCTGGCCCCCGCCGAGCGGGGGTTCCAGTCAGCCGGTCGGCCGGGCCGCTGCGCGGCCCTCTGAACACCAGGCAGCACGGTGCTTACTTCTTCGCGACCAGCGGGCACTCGCCCTGGTCCATCGGGCGGAAGGCCTGGTCGGCCGGGATCGTGCTGCGCACCTTCAGCAGGTCCCACGGACCCTTGGATTCCGCCGGCTTCTTCACTTCCATCAGGTAGGCCGGGTGCAGCTTGCGGCCGTCGGCGCGGATCGTGCCCTTGCCGAACAGGATGTCGTCGGTGGGCAGTTCCTTCATCTTGGCCACGACCTTGGTGCCGTCGTCGGTCTTGGCGGCCTCGATGGCCTTCAGGTAGTGCAGCGCCGAGGCGTAGACGCCGGCGTGCACCATGGTCGGGTACTTGCCGCCGCTGGCGGCGACGAAGCGCTTGGTCCAGGCGCGCGTCTGGTCGTTCATGTCCCAGTAGAAGGTGGTCGTGAAGACCAGCCCCTGCGCGGTGTTCAGCCCCAGGCTGTGCACGTCGGTGATGAACATCAGCATGCCGGCCAGGCTCTGGCCGCCCTTGGTGATGCCGAACTCGGAGGCCTGCTTGATGGAGTTGATGGTGTCGCCGCCGGCGTTGGCCAGCGCGATGACCTTGGCCTTGGACGACTGCGCCTGCAGCAGGAAGGAACTGAAGTCGGTGCCCGGGAAGGGCGTGCGTACCTTGCCCAGCACCTTGCCGCCGTTCTTGATGACCGCGGCCTCGGTGTCGCGCTCCAGCGCATGGCCGAAGGCGTAGTCGGCCGTCAGGAAGAACCAGGTGTCGCCGCCGGCCTTGGTCATGGCGGTGCCGGTGCCGTTGGCCAGCATCCAGGTGTCGTAGGTCCAGGCCACGGTATTCGGGCTGCAGGCCTTGCCCGTCAGGTCGGAGGTGCCCGGGCCCGACGCGATGAAGGCCTTGCCCTTTTCCTTGGTGATCTGGTTGACCGCCAGCCCGACCGACGAGGTGGGCACGTCGAAGATCGCGTCGACCTTGTCCCGGTCGTACCAGGTGCGCGCGATGGTCGAGCCGACGTCGGGCTTGTTCTGGTGGTCGGCCGAGACCACCTCGACCTTCATGCCCTTGGCGGCGGCGCCGAAGTCCTCGACCGCCATCTTCGCGGCGACCACCGAGCCCGGACCGGTGACGTCTGCGTACAGGCCGGACATGTCGTTCATCACGCCGATCTTGATCACGTCGTCGGAGATCTGCGCCTGCGCCGCAGCGGCGCCGAACCCGCAGGCGGCGGCGGCCAGCGCCGCCAGGGAGTTGCGCTTCAGTTTCATTTCAAGCCCTTCGAGTTGCGATCAAACATCCGCCGCGCCCGCCGGGCCGCTGCGCGGCCCTCTGAACATCGGCCTGCACAGCGTGCCTTACTTCTTGGCGACCAGCGGGCAGTCGCCCTGGTCCATCGGCCGGAAGGCCTGGTCGGCCGGGATCGTGGCACGCAGCTTGTAGTAGTCGTACGGACCCTTCGACTCCGACGGCTTCTTCACCTCGAACAAGTAGGCCGGGTGGAGCTTGCGGCCGTCGGCGCGGATCGACCCCTTGCCGAACAGCGGGTCGTCGGTGGGCAGTTCCTTCATCTTGGCCACGACCTTGGTGCCGTCGTCGGTTTTGGCGGCCTCCACCGCCTTCAGGTAGTGCAGCACGCCCGCGTACACGCCGGCATGGTCCGCGCTCGGGTACTTGCCGCCATTCGCGGCCACGAAGCGCTTGGTCCAGGCGCGGGTCTGGTCGTTCAGGTCCCAGTAGAAGGGCTCGGTGATCATCAATCCCTGCGCCGTGTTCAGCCCCAGGCCGTGCACGTCGGGCAGGAACACCAGCAGCCCGGCCAGATTCTGGCCACCCTTGACGATGCCGAACTCGGCCGCCTGCTTGATCGAGTTGATGGTATCGCCGCCTGCGTTGGCCAGGCCGATGATCTTCGCCTTGGACGCCTGTGCCTGCAGCAGGAAGGAGCTGAAGTCGGTGGCCGGGAAGGGCGTGCGCACCTTGCCCAGTACCTTGCCGCCGTTCTTCAGCACCACCGCCTCGGTGTCGCGCTCCAGCGCGTGGCCGAAGGCGTAGTCGGCGGTCAGGAAGAACCAGGTGTCGCCTCCGTTCTTGACGATGGCGCTGCCGGTGCCGTTGGCCAACATCCAGGTGTCGTACAGGAAGTGCACGGTGTTCGGGCTGCAGGCCTTGCCGGTCAAATCAGAAGTGGCGGCGCCGGTATTGACGTGCGCCTTGCCCTTCTCGCGCGTGATCTGGTTCACGGCCAGCCCCACCGACGAGGTCGGCACGTCGACGATCATGTCGACCTTGTCGACGTCGTACCAGGTGCGCGCGATGGTCGAGCCGACGTCGGGCTTGTTCTGGTGGTCGGCCGAGACCACCTCGACCTTCATGCCCTTGGCGGCGGCGCCGAAGTCCTCGACTGCCATCTTCGCCGCCAGCACCGATCCTGGACCGCCGATGTCGGCATACACGCCCGACATGTCGTTCATCACGCCGATCTTGACCACGCCGTCGGAGATCTGCGCCTGCGCCGCGGCGGCGCCCAAGCCGCAGGCCGCGGCCACCAGGGTCGACAGCAGAGTGCGCTTCAGTTTCATTTCCAGACCTTTCAGTTGATACCCGATATCCGGCGCTTGCCGCCGGCCCCTTCAAACCCCCAGCACCTCGTGCAGCATGGGCTGCTTGGCCTCCAGCTCGGACGCGCCGAAGCTCTCGATCACCTGCCCGTGCTCGATCACGTAGAAGCGGTCGGCCAGCGGCGCGGCGAAGCGGAAGTTCTGTTCCACCATGACGATCGTCAGCCCCTTCTCGCGCAGCGTGCGGATCGCGCGGCTCAAGCCCTGCACGATCACCGGCGCCAGGCCTTCGGAGATCTCGTCCAGCAGCAGCAGCTTCGCGCCGGTGCGCAGCACGCGCGCCACCGCCAGCATCTGCTGCTCGCCGCCCGACAGCCGTCCGCCGGGGCTGGCGCGGCGTTCCTTCAGGTTCGGGAACATCGCGTAGATCTCGTCCACGCTCATGCCGCCCGAGGCCACCGGCGGCGGCAGCAGCAGGTTCTCCTCGCAGCTGAGGCTGGCGAAGATGCCGCGCTCCTCGGGGCAGTAGCCGATGCCGAGGTGGGCGATGCGGTGCGGCGGCAGATCCACCGCCTGCGTGCCGTTGATCATGATCGAGCCGCTGCGCCGCCCCACCAGGCCGGTGATGGCCTTCAGCGTGGTGGTGCGGCCCGAGCCGTTGCGCCCCAGCAGCGTGACCACCTCGCCCTTGTTCACCGTCAGGTCGATGCCGTGCAGGATGTGCGATTCGCCGTACCAGGCGTGCACGCCGTCGAGGCGCAGCAGTTCGGGGCTCATCAATGGGCGCCCTGCAGTTCGGCCGCTTCGCTGCCCATGTAGGCCTCGAGCACCTGCGCATTCTTCGACACCTGCTCGTAGGGCCCTTCGGCGATGACGCTGCCGCGCGCCAGCACGGTGATGGTGTCGGCGATGCTGGCCACGACGTTCATGTTGTGCTCGACCATCAGCACGGTGCGGTTGGCCGAGACCTTCTTGATCAGCTGCGTCACCAGCTCGACGTCCTCGTGGCCCATGCCCTGCGTCGGCTCGTCGAGCAGCATCATCTTCGGCTCCATCGCCAGCGTGGTGGCGATCTCCAGCGCGCGCTTGCGTCCGTAGGGCAGCTCCACCGTCACCACCTCGGCCAGCTCGCGCAGGCCCACCGTGTCCAGCAGCTGCAGCGCGCGCTCGTTCAGCGAGTCCAGCACCTTTTCGGAGCGCCAGAAATGGAGGGACACGCCGAGCTTGTGCTGCAGCGCGATGCGCACGTTTTCCAGCACCGTCAGATGCGGGAAGGTGGCCGAGATCTGGAACGAGCGGATCACGCCGCGGCGCGCGATCTGCGCCGGCTTCTCCTTGGTAATGTCGTTGCCCTCGAACAGGATCTGGCCGCGCGTGGGCACCAGGAACTTGGTCAGCAGGTTGAAACAGGTGGTCTTGCCGGCGCCGTTGGGGCCGATCAGCGCGTGGATGTCGCCGCGCTTGACGCTCAGGTCCACGCCGTCGACGGCGACGAAGCCCTTGAACTCCTTGACCAGGCCGCGGGTTTCCAGGATGACATCGGCGGGCATGGGTGGGGCGGCTCGGTGCGGCGGACGGTGTGCAAAGGCGCAATTATTCGTGCTGCGCCGCGGCGGCGCCGCCGGGTTTGTGCTTAGGTCGCATTACGGAGTTTTCTGGCAACAGCGGCCCGGCCTGCCCCCATCAACCTGCTTCGACCCCGGCCTGGAACACCTGCAGATCGAAGTCCGACGAGCCTTCCTTCATCGTCGCGCACAGGATGCGCCGGCCGTCGCTGCGCACGTTGACCAGCCCGTACACCAGGTCGGTGGCCATCGGCAGCCACGACAGGCGGCGGTAGCGGCCGGCCGGCGAGGCATCGAAATCCACCTCCAGCTGCCCCGGCGTATACGGCTGCTTCGGCACCGCCACGGTGCGCACGTGCGACGCGAAATCCAGGCCCACCGAGCGCGCCAGCTCGGTCGAATACAGCAGCGGCGGCAGCAGTTCGCCGCCGGGCGCCAGTGCCTCGCGCCCGTAGCGCGCGCTGGCGCCCAGGATGCGCGGGCGCGGGTGCGCGTAGTCCTCGTTGTCGCCGGAGGAGATCACCGTGGCGCGCGCGGCCATCGCGCGCACGAAGCGCAGGTCGATGTCGTCGCTGCCGTGGTGGCAGCCCTTGGCGACGTCGGCGGCGAATTCGGCAGCCGGCTGCGCGCTCAGCAGCAGGCGCTGCGACGCGGTGTTCAGGTCGCCGGTCAGCAGCAGGCGCGCCTGGCCGTAATCCACGCGCAGCACCACCGAGTGGCCGTTGCGCGTGACGCTCTCGCTGCCCAGCCAGCGCAGCCCCTGCTGCGCGCCCTTTGCGCCGCCGGCCAGCTTCTCGAGCGCCGGACCGAGCACGCGGATCGCCGCCGCGCCGGGCGCGGGCGCATAACCCGGCAGCCAGCCGTCGGCCGGCGCCAGCCGCTTGACCTTCTTCGGCACCTTGCCGGCCAGTTTGGCCAGCGCCGCGAAGTCGCTCGCGAATGGCCGCTTCGGCCGGCCGAAATGCGTCTTGCCGTCGAGCAGCTCGACGATGAAGCGGCCGTCGGGCTTGACGCCGTAGACCGGCTGCGGCCAGGGCGCGCTGCGCGTGCCGGCGCGCAATGCGCCGAGCTTGTCGCCGTCCTTGAAGCGGCCCAGGCCGCAATGCCAGAAGCGCTCGACCTCGATGCCGAAGGTGCGGCCGTCGGGCAGCGCGCCGGACAGCAGGTCGATCAGGCCGCCGTAGTGGTCGGCATCGGGGTGCGTGAGGATCATGTTCGCCAGCGTCACGCGCTCGCGCCGCAGGTCGTCGATGAACTTCCAGCGCACGAAGTTGGCCGCGCCCTTGCGCGTCATCTGCTTGGCCGCCCGGATGCCGGCGTCGATCACGTGCCAGGCGTCGTCGTGCGGCGTGCGCATCAGCACGCCGTCGCCCTGGCCGACGTCGATGACGTAGAGCTCCAGCAGCCCGGCATCGCCGACCGCGCTGGCCGGCAGCCAGCCGGTGCGCTTGCGCGCGCGCACCTTGGTCCGCTCGCCGTCGCGCGCCAGCTCGTGCAGCGGGTCGCCCCACAGCAGCGTGCACAGCGTCCTGCCGCCGTCGTCCTTCAGCGGCAGCTTGAAGCGGCCGCCGGCGTCGTTCAGGTACTTCATGCGGCTCCTTTCGCCTCGCGCACCGCGATGATGCCGGCACGCGGCGGGAGCAATGTTAAGGTCGGCCTTGCCGCGGGGGCGCGCTGCCGGCCGCGGCACACCCTGCGGCCGAGAGCGGGCCGACTGGCGTGGTTCGCGTGCGGCGGGCGCTTGCAGTGTGCCGTGCTTGGGCTTCGTGAGCGGCTCGTCGAGGCCGTCCTCATGACTGCAACGACGGAGCGGCCTGCACGATGACCCATCCCCCGATTCACGACATCAGCTTCCCCATCACCGAGCCCGGCGCGCTGACGCAGGACCAGTCGTACTTCCTGCTGCGCGAAGACGGGCAGACGCTGCGCCTGCGCTTCCACGACTACGGCGAGATCTACAAGCGCCCGGGCCTGTACGAGCAGCTGTTCTACGAGCGGCTGCGCTGCCACTCGCCGGCCAAGGCACGCGACGTGCTGCTGAAGGTGCTGGCCGACAGCCAGCAGGACGTGCACGGCCTGCGCATGCTCGACCTGGGCGCGGGCAACGGCATGATGGGCGAGCTGCTCGACGCGGCGCGCGTGATCGGCGTCGACATCCTGCCCGAGGCGCGCGACGCCTGCGAGCGCGACCGCCCGCATGCCTACGACGCCTACTACGTGACCGACATGGCGCGGCTCGACGCCGAGACGGCGCGCCGGATGAAGAGCTGGCAGCTCGACGGCCTGAGCTGCATCGCCGCGCTGGGCTTCGGCGACATCCCGGTGGCCGCGTTCGCGCAGGCCTTCAACCTGATCAGCGAGGGCGGCTGGGTCGTCTTCAACATCAAGGAGACCTTCCTGCACGAGGACGACCGCACCGGCTTCTCGCGCCTGGTCAAGGAGCTGATGGTCAGCGACACGCTGGAGCTGCATCACCTGGAGCGCTACCGCCACCGCCTGTCGATCGACGGCGCGCCGCTGTACTACTTCGTGATGGCCGGGCGCAAGCGCTCCGACATCGGCGCGCGCTGGCTGAGCGCCGAGGATTGAGCGGCGCCGGCCGCCGCACGCGTGTCGCGGGCCGGGCCCACAATGACGGCCCGTCCGTTTGCACGCACGCCGCCATGCCCCTCGAGCCCATGTACATCGCCCCGGCGCGCTTCGACGACCCGGCGCAGGCGCTGGCGCAGGTGCAGGACATCTACCGCCACAGCATCGGCCACCTGCGCGACGCGCTGCAGCGCTTCGTCGCCGGCGAGACGCCGGCGCAGCGCGTGCGCGCCTGCTACCCCTTCGTGCGCGTGCGCAGCGATACCGTGGTGCGCGCCGACTCGCGCCTGAGCTACGGCTTCGTCTCCGGCCCCGGCACCTACGAAACCACGCTCACGCGGCCCGACCTGTTCGGCCGCTACTACCTGGAGCAGTTCAGCCTGCTGCTGCGCAACCACGGCGTCGCGCTCGAGATCGGCACCAGCACGCAGCCGATCCCCGTGCACTTCTCGTTCGCCGAGCACCTGCACGTCGAAGGCGCGATGAGCGCCGAGCGCCGGCTGCGGCTGCATGACCTGTTCGACCTGCCCGACCTGGCGGCGATGGACGACGGCATCGCCAACGGCACGCACGAGCCGCGCCCCGGCGAGGCGCAGCCGCTGGCGCTGTTCACCGCGCCGCGCGTCGACTATTCGCTGCAGCGGCTGCGCCACTACAGCGGCACCGCGCCCGAGCATTTCCAGAACTTCGTGCTCTTCACCAACTACCAGTTCTACATCGACGAGTTCATCAAGCTCGGCCACCAGATCATGGCCGACCCGGGGGCCGACTACGACTGCTTCGTCGAACCCGGCAACGTGCTCACGCGCCGCGCCGGCAGCCGCGCGCAGCCCGGCGACGAGGCCGGCGTCGCGCCGCCGCGGCTGCCGCAGATGCCGGCCTACCACCTGAAGCGCGGCGACCACAGCGGCATCACCATGGTCAACATCGGCATCGGCCCGGCCAACGCCAAGACCATCACCGACCACGTCGCCGTGCTGCGCCCGCACGCCTGGCTGATGCTCGGCCACTGCGCCGGACTGCGCAACACGCAGGCGCTGGGCGACTACGTGCTGGCGCACGGCTACGTGCGCGAGGACCACGTGCTCGACGAGGAGCTGCCGCTGTGGGTGCCGATCCCGGCGCTGGCCGAGGTGCAGGTGGCGCTGGAGCGCGCCGTCGCCGACGTGACGCGGCTCGAAGGCTACGAGCTGAAGCGGCTGATGCGCACCGGCACCGTCGCCAGCACCGACAACCGCAACTGGGAGCTGCTGCCCAAGCGCAACATGCCGAGCACGCCCGAGCGGCGCTTCAGCCAGAGCCGCGCGATCGCGCTGGACATGGAAAGCGCGACCATCGCCGCCAACGGCTTCCGCTTCCGCGTGCCCTACGGCACGCTGCTGTGCGTCAGCGACAAGCCGCTGCACGGCGAGATCAAGCTGCCGGGCATGGCCGACACCTTCTACCGCGAGCGCGTCGACCAGCACCTGCGCATCGGCATCCGCGCGGTCGAACTGCTGCGCCACGAGCGGCCGGGGCAACTGCACAGCCGCAAGCTGAGGAGCTTTGCCGAGGTGGCGTTCCAGTAGCAGTAGTGGCTGCGCTGGTGATCAACAGACTGCGCTTCATCGCCCGCCTCCTCGGCGCATCGGCTACGGCCGTCCCGGCACGTCGAAGGCGAAGACCACCGGCAGGTCGAGCACCGGGCTGCTCAGCTCGCCGTTCGGCGCCTTGATCCAGCCGCCGCCCAGGCGCAGCGAGGCGGCCGGCGCCAGCGCCCCTTCGGCGCCGATGGTGAACAAGCCGCCGCGCTGGCCGCTGGCCGCGCCGTAGACCGCCGGGCCGAACAGGCCGACGGTAAAGCCGCCTGCTTTACCTTGAAGTGATCAGGCTCGGCGCTCCAGATGGCGGCGCCGTTCCTCGAACTCCTCCAGGTCGATCTCGCCGCGGGCGTAGCGCTCGCGCAGCAACTGCAGGGCGGGGTCCTCGCCGGACGGGCCGCTGCCGCGCCGCTGCGACAGCCAGCGCCAGAGTACGACGATGCCCGCCGCCAGCAGCCCCCACCACAGCAGGTGCCCGGCCAGGACCCAGCCGCCCCAGCCCGTGCCCGGGCCCCATCCGCCCATGTGCCAGCCGAACATCGCCGCCGGCCTAGCGGCCGCCCCAGCGCCGCTTCAGCTGTTCGCGCTGCTCGGGCGTGAGCACCGCGTCGATGCGCTTCTGCGCGTCGATCATCACGTCGAACATCGCTTTGTGCTGCGCCGACATCGCATCGAAGGCCTTGCGCGCCGCCTGCTCGTCGAAGCTGCCCTCGCGCCAGGCGTCGGCCATGTGCCACTCCTGCTGCTGCATGCTGCGCATCATCGTCCAGCGCTGACGGCGGACATCGCCCTGGATATCGGCGATCTTGTCGCGCTGCTCCTTGCTGAGGTCGAGGTCGGCAAAGCCCCCACCGCCCCAACCGCCCATCATGCCGGGGCCCATGCCGCCTGCGCCGCCCATCATGCCCGGGCCACCGCCGTAACCGCCCGGGCCCGGGCCTCCGCCCATCATTCCCGGACCGTAGGGCTGCGCCGCGACCGTCGTCGCCAGTGCCAATGCTGCCAGTGCCGCCAATGCTGTCGAATGCTTGCGCATGGTGTCAGCTCCTTGAGTGCAGTTTCAGATGAAGTACATAGATCGCTGGTTCGAGGCGCAGTCCGCTTTGCGTCAACCGTACGGCCTCGAACACTGCGGAGCCGCTGCGGCCCTGCCCGGCGGCTCCAGCTCCAGCGGGAGGCCCGCGACATCGGCTCGACCATGGCCGCACGTTCATGGGGTCGCGCCTGCGCTGTGCCGCTTCTTCGCCGTGCCGGTCAGGGCGTCGGGCCGGCACTGCGGCGCAGCCGCAGTGCATTGGTGATGACCGACGCCGAGCTCAGGCTCATCGCCAGCGCGGCAATCATCGGCGACAGCAGCCAGCCGGTGAACGGGTACAGCACGCCGGCCGCCAGCGGCACGCCGAGCGCGTTGTAGACGAAGGCGAAGCCGAGGTTCTGCTTCATGTTGGCGATGGTCGCCTCCGACAGGCGCCGCGCCACGGCGATGCCGCGCAGGTCGCCCTTGACCAGCGTCACCTGGGCGCTGCGCATCGCGACGTCGGTGCCGGTGCCCATCGCCACGCCGACGTTCGCCTGGGCCAGCGCCGGCGCATCGTTGATGCCGTCGCCGGCCATCGCGACGACGCGGCCCTCGGACTGCAGCCGCTGCACCAGCGCCAGCTTGTCGGCGGGCTTGACCTCGCCGTGCACCTCGTCGATGCCCAGGCGCCGCGCCACCGCACGGGCCGTCGTGACGCCGTCGCCGGTGGCCATCACGACGCGCAGACCCGCGGCCTTCAGCGCGGCCAGCGCTTCGGGCGTGCTCGCCTTGACCGGGTCGGAGACGGCGACCAGGCCGGCCAGCCGGCCATCGGCCGCCAGGTGCATCACGCTCGCGCCTTCCGCGCGCAAGGCTTCGGCCTGGGCGGCGAGCGCGTCCACCGCGATGCCCGACTGCTGCATCAGCGTCGTGTTGCCGAGCGCGATGCGGCGGCCTTCGACGCTGCCGCTGACCCCGATGCCCGAACTCGACTCGAAGCCTTCCGCCTTGACCAGGCTCAGCCCGCGCTCGCGTGCTGCACGCACGATGGCGTCGGCCAGCGGATGCTCGCTGCCCTGGTCGAGGCTGGCCGCGATGCGCAGCACTTCGTCCTCCGAGAAGCCGCCGGCCGGCACGGCGCGGTCGAAGGCCGGCTTGCCCTCGGTCAGCGTGCCGGTCTTGTCGACGATGATCGTGTCGACCTCGCGCAGATGCTCGATTGCTGCCGCGTCGCGGAACAGCACGCCCTGCGTCGCACCGCGGCCGGTGGCCACCATGATCGACATCGGCGTGGCCAGACCCAGCGCGCAGGGGCAGGCGATGATCAGCACCGACACCGCGTTGATCAGCCCGTAGACCCAGCTCGGCTCGGGTCCGAACAGGCCCCAGCCGAAGAAGGTCAGCACGGCGACGGCCACCACGCCCATCACGAACCAGCCGGCGACCCGGTCGGCCATGCGCTGCATCGGCGCCCTGGAGCGCTGTGCCTGCGCGACCATCTGCACGATCTGCGACAGCACGGTCTGCGCGCCGACGCGCTCGGAACGCATCACGAGCGCGCCGTGCGTGTTCAGCGTCGCGCCGATCAGCTTGTCGCCCGCGCGCTTGCTGACCGGCAGCGGCTCGCCGGTGAGCATCGATTCGTCGACCGCACTGCTGCCCTCGACGACGACGCCGTCGACCGGCACCTTCTCACCCGGCCGCACGCGGAGTTGGTCGCCGGCGTGCACGTGGGTCAGCGGCACGTCCTCCTCGCTGCCGTCGGCGGCGATGCGGCGCGCGGTCTTAGGCGCCAAGCCGAGCAGGGCCTTGATCGCGGTCGAGGTCTGCGACCGCGCCTTCAGTTCAAGGATCTGGCCGAGCAGCGTCAGCGAGATGATCACGGCAGCGGCCTCGAAGTACACCGCGACCCGACCCATCGACCGGAAAGATTCGGGGAACACGCCAGGCACCACGGTCGCAGCCACGCTGTAGATGAACGCCGCGCCGGTACCGAGGCCGATCAGCGTCCACATGTTCGGGCTGCGCAGGCGCACCGACTGCACTGCGCGCACGAAGAACGGCCAGCCGGCCCACAGCACGATCGGCACGGACAGCACCAGTTCGACCCAGCTCTGCGTGCCCATCTCGAACCAGCCGAGCCGGTGGCCGAACATCGCCAGCACCGTGACGATTACCGTCAGCGGCAGCGTCCACCAGAAGCGGCGCTGAAAGTCACGCAGCTCCGGGTTCTCGTCGTCGTCCAGGCTCGGCATGACCGGCTCCAGCGTCATGCCGCACTTCGGGCAGTTGCCCGGATGGTCCTGCCGGATCTCCGGGTGCATCGGGCAGGTGTAGATCGTGCCGTCCGCGACCGCCGCCGGCGGCGGACTTGCGGACGGCTCGACGGTGCCGCTGACGCAGCGCGACGGATCAGCGAGGAACTTGCTGCGGCAGCCTGCGCTGCAGAACCAGTAGGGGCGCCCCGCGTGCTCGGCTCGATGCGGCGAAGCGCCGGTCACCGTCATGCCGCACACGGGATCCTTGTGCGCCTGCGCCGTGGCGTTGGCCGACGGCGGTTGAACCTCGGTCCCGTGCGCGTGGCCTGCGTGCGGGTCGTGGTGATGGCGTCGTATGTCCATGGGGTCTCCCTGATCGTCTGTTACGGATGGCTCGGTGCAGATCCGCACCGCAACAATGCACCTTGACAACGTGGGCAGGTCGAGGTCTTCATGTCAAACCCGCGCCGTCACGTCGGCGACGCGTCCGGCCCCGGTTCCCGATCAGCAGTGCGGCGGTGACGCGCTTGCCCGATGACGCGCCGTGCGCGCGGGGTTCATCGACAAGGTGCCTCATGAAGCGGCTCCTCACGGCGCCCTGAAGCTCACGCCGTTGGGCCCTGCGCCGACGCGGTAGCTGGCCACCACCCGGCGGGTGGTGGTGTCGATCACCGAGACCGTCGCATCCTCGATGTTGGTCACGAAGGCGTAGGCGCCGTCGCCGCTCATGGCGACACCGTGCGCGCCCTTGCCCGTGGTGATCGTCGCCAGCACCTTGCGGGTGGCAGGGTCGATCACCGACACGCGATCGTCGGGTGCCGCTGCGCTGCCTTGATTGGCGACATAGACCTGCCGGCCGTCGGGCGTGGCGAACATCTGGATCGGCGTGCGCCCGACCGGCACCTTGCCGATCAGCGTCTGCCTGGCGGTATCGATGAAGCCGAGCTGGTTCTCGCCGCTGAGCGCTACGAAGGCCAGCTTGCCGTCCGCCGCAAAGCCGACCTGGACCGGCGCCTTGCCCACCTTGATGCGCGCCTTTTCCTCCAGGCTTGCCACGTCGATCACGGAAACGACATCGGACTTCATTGCCGCGACGTACAGCGTGCTGCCATCCGGGCTCAGGCGCAGGCCGTGCGGATATCGACCGGTGGTGATGCGGCCCGTTTCCTTGCCGGCCTGCAGATCGAACACCCGCACCACGCCGGCACCGGAATCGGCCACGAAGGCGCGCTTGCCGTCCAGGTCGGTCACCACGTGGGCCGGGTGATCGCCGGCGGCCAGCGATTGCGCCGGCCGGTCCAGATCGTCGATGCGAAAGACCAGCAGCCGGCCTCCCGCCGCACCCGTGTCGTGCCCCTCGTGGCCGGCACCCCGGAGCATGCCGGTGGCCAGCAGCCAGCGCCCGTCCGGCGACACCTGCACGTTGTGCGGCGCGATGGCCACCTTGAACGTGCTGACCGTGCCCGAGGCCAGATCGATCCGGCTGATCGAAGCCCCGCGTTCGTTGGCGGTGTAGACGGTGCCGGCTGGGGCGGCCTGGACGAGAGCGGCGCTCAGCGCCAGCGTGGTACCCAGCAGGACTCTCATGAGCAAATGCGGCTCCGCCGCTTTGCTCATACCCCCGCGGGGGGCGGCCGGCAAGGCCGGCCTGGGGGCGCTCTTCAGGGACATGCGTTTTCTCCTTGGGATGGAGGTACCGATCGGCGCACCCGCCGGTACCGGGATGGACCTGGACCCCGCCATCGTGTGAAGCTCGAGCCGAGTGCGCTCAGCGCCCGGCAGAACGGTTGAGTTGGTCATGACGCGAACGGATGTGCTCCGGCCACTGCGACTTGATCCACGACAGCGCCGCGACGATCTCCTCGTCGCTGAGCACGCCGTCGTAGATCGGCATCGACGTCGCGTAGTCCTCGAGCTGGGCCAGCTTGGCGACGCCGTCCTTGGTGATCCGGAACAGCATCTCGTCGGGGTGGTGCCAGGTATGGCCGCTCGCGTCGTGCGGCGGCGCCGGCAGCCGTCCGTCCGGAGCGCGTTCGCGCCAACCGGGCTGCCCCTCGAGCCTGGTACCGTGGCAGGACGCGCACTGCGCCGCGTAGACCTGCCGGCCCAGCGCGGTCACCGCCGCATCGTCCGGGCGCAACCGATAGGCCGGCTCGTCAGCGCGTGCGGAACCCCAGAGCGCATAGGCCGCGGCTGCGGCGGCAACAGAGCCCACGACGAGGGCTGCGGCGAGGAAGGTCGAACGCAAGGTCTTCATGGGTCGGATTCGAAAGGGGTCGAAGCGGATCGGCACCGGCGCGGGCGCGCCGGGCCCTCGGTCACGACGCACGTCGGCCGAGGGTCGAGCGGGAGCCGGCGCGTAAGCGCGCCGTCGTCCCGCCGCAGCGGATCAAATCGTCAACCGCAGGAAGCGGATCGCCACCGCAGGCTCGGGTGGCGGTGCGGCGGCCGGTGGACGGCCGCCGGGCAACGGCGCCGGGGCGGTGCCGTAGGACCAGGCCTCGATCGGCAAGACCGGCGCAGCCGCAAGGTCCGGCAGCGAAGGCGTGGCGACCTTCGGCAACGTGCTCTGCTCATCGTCGCATACCGCCTGGCACAACAGGCGTGCGCCATCGACATCGTGCCCGGCCGGTTCGTCGTGGCTGACAACGGCTTGGGCAGAGCCCTTCGCGCCAAGCGGCACCAATTCATGTTCATGTGCGGCGTCGCGCGCCTCGCCAGGGGCCGCCGCGGCGGTCTGGAGGACGCACGCGTTGGCCCACCCGCTGGCCAGAGCAAACAGCCACACGAGCAGCATCGCTCGCGCGATCCTCGAAGTGCGACGGTACTGGCGCCAGAAGCTGATCATGATTTCGCATTCGACCGCGGGCGGGACGAACAATACCAATCTAACCCACGAACCAGCGCCGCACTTGATTTGACTCAAGTGGTGCGGACGCGACGCTCTTCAGATCTTCAGGGCCGGCCAACAAGGCGGAGATCAGGACCGAGACGGAGATGCGCTTCATGGAAAGCTCTTCCGATGCAAAAGAATGGGGCGGTTCGAGCGTTCGCGGCCTCAGGCCGCGCCGACGCCGATCGTGCCGACCATGCCGGCCTGGTAATGGCCCGCGATCAGGCAGGCGAACTCGAACGTGCCCGCGCGGTTGAAAGTCCAGACGATCTCGCCGGTCTTGCCCGGCGGCACATGGGCCATGTACGGCTCGTCGTGTTCCATGTTCGGGAACTTCAGCATCAGCGCTGCATGCTTGGCGTTCTCGGCCTGGGTGCCGATGACGAACTCGTGCATCACCTTCCCGGTGTTCTGCACGCGAAAGCGCAGCGTCTCGCCAAGGCGGACATCGATGCGGTCGGGCGTGAAGCGCATGGTGTCGAGCATGCGCACCTCGACGGTCCGCTTGACGGCCTTGGCATCGCCGGCGATGCCCCAGTCCTTCTGCTCCTTCTTCACCGGGCTGGCGCTTTTCGGATGGTCCTCGTCACCATGAGCGCGTGCCAGGCCGGAGTTGCCGAGCAAGGCGGAGGAAGCGGCGAGGAGAAGCTGGCGCCTGCGGCGGTCCATGGGGATGTCCTTTCCTGTAGGTGCTGGCTCTTCGGCTGCGGTCAGTGGCCGCCGGACGGCTTGCGCACCTTGACCTCGATGTCCTGCGCCGGCCGTGCGGCGAGCGGCATGGCACCCGGTCCTTCGGCGCCGAAGCGCGCCGGGTCGGGCAGGCTGCCGCCGAACTCGTAGGCCACGGTGCCGGGCGGGTGCTTGAACCAGCCCGGGTCGCCGTAGTCGCCGGGTTTCTGGTCCTTGCGCACCTTGACGACGCTGAACATGCCGCCCATGCCGACCGCGCCGAAAGGCCCCTGGCCGGCCATCATCGGCGCGGTGTTGTCGGGCAGCGGCATCTCCATCTCGGTCATGTCCTTCATGCCGCGCTCGCCCATCACCATGTAGTCGGGAATCAGCCGGGTGATCTGCCGCGCCACCTGGCTGTGGTCGACGCCGATCATCGTCGGCACGTCGTGGCCCATCGCGTTCATCGTGTGGTGGCTCTTGTGGCAGTGGAAGGCCCAGTCGCCCGGCTCGTCGGCGGCAAACTCGAACTGCCGCATCTGGCCCACCCCGATGTCGGTGGTGACCTCGGGCCAGCGCGCAGCGCGCGGCGTCGGCCCGCCATCGGTGCCGGTGATGTACCACTCGTGGCCATGGATGTGCATCGGGTGGTTGGTCATCGTCAGGTTGCCGATGCGGATGCGCACCTTGTCTCCTCTGCGCACGACCAGCGGATCGATGCCCGGGAAGATGCGGCTGTTCCAGGCCCAGAGGTTGAAGTCGAGCATCGTCATGATCTTCGGCGTCCAGCTGCCGGGATCGATGTCGTAGGCGTTGAGCAGGAAGCAGAAGTCGCGGTCGACCTCGTCGATCAGCGGATGCTTCGCTTTGGGGTGCGTGACCCAGAAGCCCATCATGCCCATCGCCATCTGCACCATCTCGTCGGCATGCGGGTGGTACATGAAGCTGCCGGGCCGGCGTGCGACGAACTCGTAGACGAAGGTCTTGCCCGGCGCGATCGCCGGCTGCGTCAGCCCGGTCACGCCGTCCATGCCGTTGGGCAGACGCTGGCCGTGCCAGTGGATGCTGGTCACCTCGGGCAGCCGGTTGGTGACGAACAGGCGCACGCGGTCGCCTTCGACCACCTCGATGGTCGGCCCGGGGCTCTGCCCGTTGTAGCCCCACAGGTGCGCCTTGAAGCCGGGCGCCATCTCGCGCACCACGGGTTCGGCCACGAGGTGGAACTCCTTGACGCCGTGGTTCATGCGCCAGGGCAGCGTCCAGCCGTTGAGCGTGACCACCGGGTGGTAGGGCCGGCCGGTGTCGGGTACCAGTGGGGGCATCGTGTCGGCAGCGGTCTGGATCACCGGCTCGGGCAGTGCGGCCATCGCCACCTTGCTGACGGCGCTGATGCCGACCGCTGCGGCGGCCACGCCGGCGCCGCCGAGGAAGTTTCTTCGGGAGGGCATGTATCGTGTTCCTTGTGTTCGTCCGGTCCCGTTCAATGACCGGCGCCGGGCGCTTCGGCGGCGGCCATCGCCGGGCCTGCGGTCGCTGTGAGGCTGGGCTTGCCCACCAGCGCCATGTCCAGGTCCGCCTGGGCGATCCAGAAGTCGCGCAGCGCGTCGATCGCGCCGTTGACGCTGGCGATCTGCGCGCGCGCATCGGCCAGCAGCTCGAACACGCCGATCAGCATGCCGTTGTAGCGCAGCAGGTTCTCTTCGGCGATGCGCGACTTCAGCGGCACGATCTCGTCGCGCTGGTGGCGCGCGATGTCCCAGGCCGAGCGGTACGCGCCGTAGGCTTCGCGCACCTCGGAGCGGGCGTTGATGGCCGTCTCGGCCGCGCGGTCCACCGCCTGCATGTACACCGTCTCGGCCTTGGCGACGCGCGCCGTGCCCCAGTCGAAGATCGGGATCTGCAGGCCGATCTCCCAGCCGGTCTCGCGGGGCCCGTCGCTGAAGCTGCTGTACTTGCCGCCGACTTCGAGCACGCTGACGAAGCGCACCGCCTTCGTCAGCCCCAGGTTGCGCGCGGTCTGCTCGATGCGCAGCTTGGCGTCGCGCACGTCGAGCCGCTGCTCGATGGCCATGCGCTCGATCTGCGGCAGCTCGCGCGGCTGCGCCGGCAGGTCCGGCAGCCGCTCGGGCAGGCGAAACCCGGTCTGGCCGCCCCAGACGCCGAGCTTGCGCGCCAGCCGTTCGCGCACCGCCCGTTGCGCCTGCTCGGCGCGGGCCAGCCCCATTGACGCATCGGCATAGAACGACTGTTCGCGCGCCTGCTGCAGTTTGTTGAAGTTGCCCACCTGCGCCATGCGCCGCGCCAGCTCGGCACCGGCTTCGGCGGCCTGCATCACCTGGCGCCGGTAGCGCACGCTCTCCTCGGCGGCGACGGCGTCGACCCAGGCCTTGCGCGTATCGGCGGCGAGCATCAGCACGTTCATCGCCGCCAGCGTTTGCGCTTGCGCGAAGCGGCTGCGTTCCACCTGCAGGCGCAGCGGCATCGCCAGCAGCGCGGCCAGGTTGTAGAACACCCAGCGCTCGAGTTCGACTTCGCCGCCGCTGGAGAAGCGGGCGAAGCTGAAGCCCGGGTTCGGCGGCAGGCCGGCCTGCACCAGGTCGGCCTCGGCGATGCCCAGCTCGGCATAGGCCGCCTGCAGCCCGCGGTTGTTCAGCAGGGCCAACTGCACCGCGTCGTCCATGCCCAGCGGCCCGGACAGCAGTTCGGCAACGCGCTGCTCGATGCGCTCGCGGTCTTCGGCTTGCCGCGCCCATTCCAGCTTGACCTGCGGGCCCAGGCGATCGCCGGCGGCCTTCTGCACCGCGTCGAAGCCGCCGTCGGGGCTGAAGGACGCGCAGCCGCTGACGCCGGCCGCCGCCAGGGCGGCCATCGCCAGGCGGCCACGGGGTCGAACGGCCATGCGCCGCGCTTTGCGTACAACGATCATCGCGACTCCTTCAGTGCATCTCGTGGCCGCGATGACCGGGTGCGGCGCCGGCAGCAGGCGCCGGAGCGGCGCGCGGACCGGGTGCCGGGGCTGCGGGCTCGGGTTCAGGCTCGGGTTGGTGCGCTTCGCGGGCGTATGCGCGCCAACCTCCGACACGGTTCACCGTCTCGTTGGCTTCGTTCCAGGGCACGGGTTTGTCCTCGCCCAGCCGGCGATAGGCCGCCAACGCGGACGGGTACACGGCTGCAGGCACGCGGGCCTGCGGATCGAGCGGATCGGGTCGCTCGGGTCGGGACGGCGCGCTCTGGGCTTGCGCGGCGGCCGCGGCGAACAGCAGCGCCAAGGCTGCCAGCCCCCGGTGTCGAAGGCGAAAAAGATGGACCATGAGGGCCTCGCGAGAATGAACACAGGACCCTGCGGCGACGGCACGCAGGACGCGATTCATCGCGGCGCGCTGCGTGGGATCAGGTCAGGCGAACCGACCGCCCAGCGGAGTCTGACGACATCCGCAAGGCTCCACGGCGAGGCGCCGCTTCAGGCGAGGGTGGCTCGCGGTGGGCGCTCGAGGCCTTCGGCGTGGTGCGACTGCACAGCGGCGACCGGGGCCGTTGGCCGGGCGTCGGCCAGGCCGGGCTCATCGAGCTGCGCGAAGCCGGCGGGCAACGCCAGCATGGAGCAGCAGGAAGCACAGGCACTGCACTTGAACTGGCCAAGGTCCGTGAACTTGCCGTCGTCGTCGAGCCCCGCTTCGCCGGTGCTCGGCGCGTGGTCCAGGTCCGCCGCGTCGGCCACATGCGGCGTGGCTGCATGGTCGTGCGCGGCCGAAACCGCCGCTTCGTGATGGTCGGCGCCGACGCCAGGCATCATGCGCTCGTGACTCGGCCCGCAGAACAGCATCGTGGACGCAGCCATGCCCTGGGCCGGCATGGCAAGCACCATGATCCAGACCAACACGGTGCGCAGGACCGACCCCATGGCGTCAGTCTAGCGCCCGGTCGACTTGGCCGCGAGCCGCACGTCGTACAGCCAGCGGCGCAGCTTCTGCGCCCTGACGCCGGCCATGCCCGGATGCGCCGGGTTGACCAGCACGTTGAACTCTTCGGGCACGATCACCGACGGCACGCGCGCCAGCAGCGACGTGCGGCCGGCGATCCAGTCCATGCCCCAGGCCAGCGACACGTTCCCCGAAGGCTCGGCGTCCCAGCCTACCCGCGCGTCGGCGTCGAACTCCATTGCCGCCGCCCAGGCCGCCGCGGGCACCGTGATGCCGACCAGGTACCGGTTCAGCGGCAGCGGGTGCCGCGCAAGATGCGCAAGTGTTTCCAGGCAGGCAAGCGCTCGCGTCGACGAGCAGTACAGCAGCGGCGTGCCGGCGCGGCTCCAGCGCCCGCCGGAGATTTCGGCGCCCTTGCCGCTCAGGTCATCGGCTTCGTAGTCGGGGGTGTCGGTCGCGATACGCCACAGCGTGACCGGCCCGGTCACGCGTAGGCCCCGGACTGCATCTGCGCCACCAGGCCGGAGACCAGCGCGCGCCCGTCGGCGGTGTCGGTGAGCTCGCCCGGCGCATGCCCGCCCAGCGCGGGGTTGGGTTCTGCGAGCCAAGCCGCGGTCCAGCGCGCGGCATCGAAGCCATCGGGCTCGCCGGACTCGGCAACGATCTTCTGCACCTGGCCCACCAGGCGCGCGAGACCCAGCGCCCGCTCGCTCTCGTCCTGACTCAGCAGCGCGTCGTCCTTCAGCTTGCGGTTGGCCGTGGTGCGCGCGAGACCCAGCCAGGCGTAGAGCCGCTCGCGCGGCACCTGCATGTCGTCGGCCATGGTCGCCAGCAGCCGCGCCGGCACGCCCTGCTTGACCAGGGCGATGCGTTCGACGCGGCTCAGCGCGTGGGCGGCCGCGTAGTCGGGATGAGCGCCCGTCAGGCGCCGCAGTATCGGCTGCCGGGCCGCGAGGGAAGGGCTTCGTTCGGCGACGCGCATGACCGGCTCCGTCTGTTTGGGCATGAATAGTAGCCCGTATGGACAGGACGATCAAGCAATAGCGAACAAGAAGCCGCCGCGAGCGCGCGCGACACGCGCAACCCTTCGCCAGCCGAGCTCGGGCCCTTCGAGCAGCACAGGCCCGTGCGCAGGCACGGTCCTGCGTCCGCTCTCAGCCTTGCAGGCCGCGCCCTCGCAGAGCTCGGGCCCTTCGAGCAGCACAGGCCCGTGCGCAGGCACGGTCCTGCGTCCGCTCTCAGCCTTGCAGGCCGCGCCCTCGCAGAGCTCGGGCCCTTCGAGCAGCACAGGCCCGTGCGCAGGCACGGTCCTGCGTCCGCTCTCAGCCTTGCAGGCCGCGCCCTCGCAGAGCTCGGGCCCTTCGAGCAGCGCAGGCCCGTGCGCAGGCACGGTCCTGCGTCCGCTCTCAGCCCAGCGGCACCGGCACGAAGATCTGGTTGCCGTCGCGCTGCACCAGCAGCGCCACGCTCTTCGGCTGGCTCTTCAGCACACTGCGGATCTGCTCGAGCGAACTCACCGGCTTGCCGTTGATGGCCAGCAGCACGTCGCCGGGCTCGATGCCCGCCCGCTCGGCCGCCCCGGTGACCTGCTCGACCACCATGCCGCCGGCGAGCTGGGTCTGCTGCTTTTCCTGCGGCTGCAGCGGGCGCAGCGACAGCCCCAGGCGCGGGCCCTGCGCGGCGTCGCCGGCATCGGCCACGGCCTCGTCGGCCGGCACGCCGCCGAGCTTGGCTTCGATGTCGATGGCCTTGCGATCGCGCCACACGCCGAGCTTGACCTTGTCGCCCGGCGCGGACATGCCGATCACGCTGGACAGCGAGCCCGAGCGCGTCAGCGCCTCGCCGTTGACGTGGGTGATGACGTCGCCGGCCTTCAGCCCCGCGGCCGCCGCGGCGCTGCCCGGCGCCACCTGCGCGACCAGCGCACCGTCCGGACGCTTCAGGCCGAAGGACTCGGCCAGGTCCTGGTTCAGGTCCTGGATGCTCACCCCCAGGCGGCCGTGGCTGGCCTTACCGGTGGCCACGATCTGGTCCTTGACCTTCAGCGCCACGTCGATCGGGATGGCGAAGGCCAGGCCCATGTAGCCGCCGGTCTGCGAATAGATCTGCGCATTGATGCCCACCACCTCGCCGGTGCCGCTGAACAGCGGGCCGCCGGAGTTGCCGGGGTTGACGGCGGCGTCGGTCTGGATGAAGGGCACCACCGCGTCGCCGGGCAGCGAGCGGCCCTTGGCGCTGACGATGCCCTGCGTGGCCGACTGCTCGAAGCCGAAGGGCGCGCCGATGGCCAGCACCGGGTCGCCGACGTCCAGCTGCTTCGGGTCGCCCAGGCGCACCACCGGCAGGCCCTTGGCCTCGATGCGCAGCACGGCGACGTCGGTCACCGGGTCGGAGCCGAGAACCTTGGCCGGGAACTCGCGCCGGTCGCTGAGCTTGACGATCACGTCCTTGGCCTCGCGCACCACGTGCGCATTGGTCAGGATCAGTCCGTCCTCGCTGATGATGAAGCCCGAGCCCTGGCCGCGGAACGGCTGCTGCGGCGTGCCGCCCTGCCCCCGGCCGGGCATGCCCTGGCCGAAGCCCGGAATGCCCTTGAAGAACTGGAAGAAGGGGTCGTCCTCGAAGCCGGGCGGCAGGCCGCGGCCCGGCGCGCCTTCGGCCTTGTGCGTGCCGGCCACGGTGATGCCGACCACCGCCGGCCCGAACTGCTGCACGATGGCGCGGTAGTTCGGCGTGGCCGCATTGCCGCTGATCATCGGCACCGCCGCGGGCGCGGCGGTGGCCGCCAGCGCAGCCACCTGCACGTCGCCGCCTTGTGCGCTGCCGTTTGCCGCCGGTACAGCGTCCGCATGAATGCCGGCCTTGGCCTTGTCCAGCCAGGCCGGGTTCAGACTGAAGGCTCCGGCCGTGCCCACGGCCAGCACGCCGGCGGCAATCAGCGCGGTGTTCAGGGTCTTGGTCTTCATCGGATTCTCTTTCGGGGCGCTCGCGGGACATTCCGCATGCCCGAGAAGATAGAGACGCGCCGTTAGCCGCCGGTTAGCGCTCGATGAAGCGAGGATTAGGGTCGGGATCAGGACGTGAGGCGCGTCCGCAGATCGGCACGCAGCAGGTCCTTCTTCACCTTGCCCGAGGCAGTCTGCGGGAACGCGTCGACCACCACCACGTGCTCGGGAATCTTCTGCCTGGCAACGCCGGCAGCCGCCAGCGTGCGCGTCAGCGCGTCCAGCGACACGTCGGCGCCGGGCGCCACCGTCAGGTAGGCACACACCGTTTCGCCCAGCCGCGCGTGCGGCATCGCCACCACGGCAGCCTGGCGCACGCCGGGATGCTGGTGCAGCAGGTCTTCGACCTCCTTGGCGCTGATCTTTTCGCCGCCGCGGTTGATCAGGTCCTTGATGCGGCCGGTGAAGACGAGCGCGCCCTCCGGCGTGCGGTAGCCGACATCGCCGGTGTGGAAGAAGCCGTCGGCGTCGAACACCTGCGCCGTGTCGGCCGCCTCGGCATAGCCCAGGAACAGGCCCGGGCCGCGCGCGCAGATCTCGCCTTCCACCCCAGGCCCGACCGGCCGGCCGTCGGCATCGACCAGCTTGACCTCGTAGTCGACGACCTCGCCGTCGGTTTCGGCGGCCAGCGCTTCCTGCCCGGGCTGCAGGTAGCCCAGCGTGATCACCGGCGCCTCGCTGCTGCCGTAGACGCGGAAGGCGCGGCAGTGGGCGAAGACGCGCGTGACGCGGCGGATCAGCTCCGGCGGCACCGCCGCGCCGCCGCACGGAAAGGTGCGCAGGCTGGGCAGCGTCCGCTGCTCGCGTTCGGCGATGTCCAGCAGCTCCTGCAGGAAGGGCGTGGCGCACAGCGTGAAGCAGATCTGTTCGCGCTCGATCAGCTCGGCGGCCTGCGCCGCGTCCCAGCGGTCCATCAGCACGGTGCGCACACGGTCGTGGAAGGGCAGTTCCAGCCCGTAGGTGTAGCCGGTGACATGCGTCACCGGCGACGGCATCAGCGTGGTGTCTCCCGGCCGCAGCCCCCAGTGCTGTGCGGCACGCCGCATGCTGCGCGCCAGACTGTTGTGGCTGTGCAGCACCGCCTTGGGACGGCCGGTGGTGCCGGAGGTGTAGAGGATCAGCTTCACCGTATCGGGGTCGGTGCGCGGCAGCACGGGCTCGGCTGCGTCCTCGGCCAGCAGCTCGCGCAGGTCGGGTGCGCCGCCTTCACCGCGCACGGTCCACACATGCTGCAGCGCCGGCAAGCGCTCGCGCATGCGCTGCAGCATCTGCAGATGGTTGAAGTTGCGGAAGCGCTCGGGCACGAAGATGCCCTTGGCGCCGCAGTCGGCCAGGATCAGTTCGACTTCGCGCTCGCGGTAGATCGGCACGATCGGGCACAGCACCAGCCCGAGCCGGCAGGCGGCCAGGTTGATCAGTACCGCTTCCAGCCAGTTGGGCGTCTGGAAGGCCAGCACGTCGCCGGCACGGTAGCCGCGCGCGGCCAGCGCCGCCACCAGGCGGCCCGAACGCGCCCAGGCGGCCGCCGCATCGAGCGACTGCGCGCCATCGACATGGGTGACGTGCTGCGGCGAGCGCAACGCCAGCGCCTGCGCACGGTCGGCCAGCGTCAGGTCTTCCCAGGCGCCGCTGGCCTTCCAGCGGCGCGCCTGTTCGGTATCCACACGCAGCGTGAAGCGGCGGGCGGGCGGGCGGACGGCGGTGCTCATACGGCGAGGTAGCGGATCTTGAGTTCGGGGCGGGCGTCGAAGGCGGCCCAGTCGCCTTCGAAGACGATCTGCCCGCTGTCCATCAAGTACAGGTACTCGGTACAGCGGCGGGCGTAGGCGATGTTCTGTTCGGCCACCAGCAGCGCCAGACCCAAGCTCTCGCGGGCGCGGCGCACCTCCTGCGCCAGGTCCATCGCGAGCTTCGGCGCCAGACCTTCGGCCGGCTCGTCGAGCAGCAGCAGCGCGGGTGCGGCCATCAGCCCGCGCACCACCGCCACCAGCTGCTGCTGCCCGCCCGACAGCTGGTAGCCCAGGCGGTCGAGCAGCGGCGGCAGCAGCGGAAAGAGCTGGCCCATGGCCTGCACCGACGGCGGCTGCCGGCCGGCCGGCAGCGCATGGTGGGCAAGCTCCAGGTTCTGCCGCACGCTCAAGTTGCTGAAGATGCGCCGGTCCTCCGGCACCAGCGTCAGCCCCAGACGCGCGCGCTGCGCCGTGCCCAGCCCGGCGAGCGGCCGACCGTCCAGCACGACCTCGCCTTCGCTGGCCGGGCCGGCGTCGAGCAGCGCCTTCATCAGCGTCGATTTGCCGGCGCCGTTGCGCCCCAGCAGCGCCACGCCGGCCCCCGCGGGCACGCGCAGCTTCAGGTCGAACAGCACCCGGCTGTCGCCGTAACGGGCATGCAGCCCGCGCACTTCAAGCATGTGCGGCCTCGTCGCCGAGGTAGACCTCGCGCACACGGGCGTCGTCGCGGATCTGCGCCGGCGTGCCGGAGGCGATCAGCTCGCCGTGGTGCAGCACCGAGATGCGGTCGGCCAGGCCGAACACCACGTCCATGTCGTGCTCGGTGAGCAGCAGCGCCAGCCGGCGCTCGCGCCGCACACGCTGCAGCAGCTGCACCGTGGCCAGCCGCTCGGCCGCCGACATGCCGGCGGTGGGCTCGTCCAGGAACAGGATGCTGGGCTCCAGCGCCAGCACCATGGCCAGCTCCAGGCGCTTGCGGTCGCCGTAGGCCAACGCCCCGGCGATGGCATCGGCCTGCGGCCCCAGTGCGGTTTCGTGCAGCAGCGCGTCGAGCTGGCGCGCGATCGCCGCGGCCCGCGCCGCCGACAGCCCCGCCAGCGGGTTCGATCCGCGCTGCCGCGCCTCGCAGGCCAGCTGCAGGTTGTCGCGCACGGTCAGCTTGCCGAAGACCCGCGCCACCTGGAAGGTGCGGCCGAAGCCGCCCCGCACCCGCGCATGGGCGGGCAGCCGCGTCACGTCGCCGCCGCGGTAGACGATGCGCCCGGCATCGGCCCGCACTTCACCGGTGAGTACCTTGAACAGCGTGGTCTTGCCCGCGCCGTTGGGGCCGATGACCACATGGCCCTCTTCGGGCGCGATGCGCAGGCCCACGTCGCGCAGCACGGGGATGCGTCCGTAGGCCTTGAACAGCCCCGTGGCCTCGAGCAGCGGCGTCACGGCGTGGTCTCCGACGCCGCGGCCTGGCGCTGCGGCGGCCGGCGCGCGGACGCGGCGACGAGCCAGCGCGACAGCAGGCCGAGCACGCCACCCGGCAGCGCCAGCACCACTGACAGCAGCAACAGGCCGGTCACCAGGTCGGAGATGCCGACCAGCGTGCGCGTCACGTAGAACACCGTCGACAGCAGCACCGCGCCGAGCACCGGCCCCCAGAAGTAGGCGCTGCCGCCGAGCAGCGTGTAGAGGATCGGGTTGGTGGAGTTCGACCAGTGCGCCAGCTCCGGCGTGACGATCTGCGTCCAGGGCGCCACCAGCGCGCCGGCCATGGCGGTGGTGAAGCCGGCGAACACGAACACGCTCCAGCGGTGCAACCGCACCGGGATGCCGAGGAACTCGGCGCGTTCGGGCTCCTGCTTGACGGCCTGCAGTGCGCGGCCGAAGGGCGTGGCGATGACCCAGCGCACCAGCGCGATCAGCAGCGCGCAGGCGACGACGATGAAGTAGTAGAAGCGGTCGCCGACCGTGAAGTCCAGCGTCAGCGCGCCGAGATCGATCACCGGCCGCGCCAGGCCGCTCAGGCCGTCGTTGCGGCCGAGGAAGCGGGTGTGGCCCACCAGCAGATGCAGCAGTTCGGCGAAGGCCAGCGTCAGGATGGCGAAATACACGCCCTCGGTGCGGCGCAGCGCCACGCCGCCGACCAGCGCCGCGATGGCCGCGCCCGCCAGGCCGGCCAGCGGCCAGGCCAGCAGGAAAGGCAGGCCCAGCGCTTGCGTCAGCACCGCCGCGCCATAGGCTCCGGCAGCAAAGAACATCGCCTGGCCGAAGCTGAGCACGCCCGACAGGCCGAACAGCAGGTTGAAGCTCAGGCCGAAGACCGCGTTGATCCACACCATGCCGGCGATGAACACCAGGCCGCGGTTCAACACCAGCGGCGCCAGGAAGCCCAACACCACCAAGGCGGCGAGCACCAGCAGGTCGCGCCGCAGCCCGGCGCCGGCAAAGGCAGTGTTCATGCGCGCTTGCCCATCAGCCCCTGCGGGCGCAGCAGCAGGATCAGCGTCATGGCGGCGAAGAAGGGCAGCCCCGGCAGGCCCGGCAGCACCCACTGGCCCGCGGCGTCGATCAGGCCGAGCAGGATCGAGCCGACGAAGGCGCCGGCGATGCTGCCCATGCCGCCGACGATGATCACGCCGAAAGCATAGATGACGAAGCCGCTGGCCAGCGACGGCGACAGCGCCTGGTTGGCCAGCAGCACGCCGCCAGCCAGGCCGGCGAGGCCGAAGCCCAGCGCCACGGTGGCGGTGTAGACGCGGCGCACGTTGATGCCCAGCAGCCGCGCCATCCACGGGTCCACCGCGATCGCCTTGACCAGCCGCCCGGCGCGCGTGCGGTTCATGAACACCTCCAGCGTGATGAAGCTCAGCACGCCGGCGACGATGATGAACAGCGACATGCGCGGCAGCACCGCCTGCCCCAGCACCCAGGCGCCGTCGAGCGCGGCGGGCGGCATGACGCTGTGGTACTTGAGCCCCCACACCAGCTTGGTGGCGCCCTCGCACACCAGCAGCAGCGCATAGGTGGCGATGAGGACGTAGGCGTCCTCGACGCCGGCCAGCCGCCGCAGCACCAGCCGGTCGACGACCAGCCCGAGCAGCGCCACCAGCAGCCCGGCGGCGAGCGTGCCGATCAGGTAGACCGCGGTCGAATCGCTCGCGCCCAGCCACTGCGCGAACGAATAGGCCGCGTAGGCGCCGATCATGAAGAAGCCGCCGTGCGAGAAGTTCAGGATGTGCAGCGTGCCGAACACCAGCGTCAGGCCGGCGGCCACCAGGAAGGTGGCCATGGCCCAGGTCAGGCTGTTGACGAGCAGGGTCAGCAGGTCGGCCATCGTCGCATCAGGCGGTGCGCAGCTTGAGCTTCTGGCCCGGCGACGGCGGCAGGATCACCGACTTGCCATCGACCTTGAGATACTGGCTGACGGCGTAGCCCTTGTCGGTGGCGGCGGGCTCGATGAACACCAGCTCCACGTCCTTGACCGCCTGGTTGTCCTCGGCACGCATGGTGCGCGGCCCGGTCACGGTGTCCCAGGTCAGGCCCTTCAGGTTGGCGATGACGGACTTGGTGTCGGTGGACTTGCCCTTGTCCGCGGCCCGTGCCAGCGCATACACCGCCGCATGGGCTTCGGCGGCCCAGCCCAGCGGCTCCGGGTCCTTGGTCTTGGCCAGGTAGTCGGCGACGAAGCGGTCGCTCATGGCATTGCCCTTGTTGGCCGCGGCGTAGTAGTGCATGCCGGTCCACTGCGGCGGCAGCTGCTGCTTCATGCCGCGCGCCACCAGGAACTCGTTGGCGGCGTCGCACACCACCTTGTAGCGCTGCATCAGGCCGAAGCCGCGCGCCTGCTGGAACATGGTGATGGCGTCGCCGCCATAGGTGGCGTTGAAGCAGCCGTCGGCCTGCACGCGCAAGGCGGCCGTGATGCCGTTGCGGTAGTCGGACACGCCGTAGGGCATGAGCACCGGGTCGAGGATCTCGGGCTTCTTCTTCGCGATGGCCGGGTAGTACTCGAGCAGGCCGTCGACGAAGATGCTCCACATCGTGCGGCCGTATTCATGGTCGGGGATCAGGCCGGTCCAGCGCGTCGCGTCGGGGTACTTCTCGGCCATCAGCTTGGCCTGGGCGCGCCCGCGCGCGTCGGGGCTGTCGCCGGGGCGGAACATGTTCTCCGAATAGGCCTCGTGGTTCATCTTCTCGGTGCCGGCGCCGCAGGTCAGGTGCACGCCCTTTTCCTGCACCATCACCGGCGCCAGCGCCAGCACCACCGCGCTGGAGATGCCGCCGACATGCAGGTTGATGCCCATGCCCAGCAGTTCGCGCGCCGCCGCCAGCGCGGCAGCGGGGTTGGCCTTGTCGTCGCGGATCTCAAGCACGACCTGGCGGCCGAGGATGCCGCCGTTCTTGTTGATCTGCTCGACGGCGATCTCGGCGCCGTTCTTCACGTAGGTGCCGATGAATTCCTGCGGGCCCGACAGCGGCGTGATCAGCCCGATGCGCAGCGGCGCGGACTGCGCCAGCGCCAGCTGCGGAAAGCCGAGCACCGAGGCCCCGGCGGCGCCGAATTGCAGCAGCTGCCTGCGGTTGGGGTTGCGCATGATCGTTGTCTCCAGTTCAGGGGATGGAAGGCAAGCCGCTTTCAGCGGCCGGTGAACACCGGCTTGCGCCGATCGTGAAAGGCCCGCACCGCCTCGGCATGGTCGGCGCTGCGGTTGGACAGGCATTCGTAGGCCAGGCCGGCGTCGAAGTGGGCGTGGAACAGCGCCTTCAGCGGCAGGTTGGTGACGATCTTGGTGTAGCGGATGGCCAGCGTCGCGCCGACGGCGATGCGCTGCGCCAGCGCGTCCGTGGCGGCGTCGAGTTCGGCGCGTGCATGAACTTCGGTGACCAGGCCGATGCGCTCTGCCTCCTGCGCGCTCAACAGCTCGCCGGTGAACAGGTACTTGCGCGCCTTGGCATAACCCACCACCTGCGGCCAGATGAAGGCGCCGCCGTCGCCGGCCACCAGGCCCACGCTGACATGCGGGTCGCCGATCTTTGCGTCGACTGAGGCCAGCACGATGTCGCTGAGCAGCGCCAGGCTCGCACCCAGGCCGGTGGCATGGCCGTTGAGCTTGCAGATCAGCGGCTTTTCCAGGTCGAGCTGGCTGAAGACGATGTCCTTGGCTTCGCGCGACATGCGCTCGAAGGCGGCCGGGTCGTCGACGTGCGACTGCATCCACTCGATGTCGCCACCGGCGCAGAAGGCGCTGCCTTCGCCGGTGAGCACGATGACGTCGGAGTCCGCGTCCTGCTGCAGGTCGGCGAAGACGCGCGACAGCTCGCTGTGCAGGCGGGCGTTGACCGCGTTGCGCTGCTCGGGCCGGTTCAAGGCCAGCGTGAGCACGCGGCCCTGGCGCGTGAAGCGCAGGCATTGATAGTCGTCGAAAAGCATGCTTGTCACCTCGTGAAGGCCGGGCCGGCGAAGCGCTGCAGGAAAGCGCCGGTGGCGCCGAAAAGTTGTTCGTCCACCAGCACGCGGCGCAGGCAGTGGCTGAGCGCGTATTCCTCGGTGATGCCGATGCCGCCGTGCAGTTGCACCGCCTCCTGCGCCAGCAGGCGGCCCTGCGGCGGAATGAAGGCCTTGGCCGCGCAGACCTCGCCGACGCGCGTGACGTCGCCGCTGGCCAGCGCTTCGCACGCCTGGTCGAGCACGGCCTGCGCCTCCTTCAGGCGCAGGAACATGTCGACGCAGCGGTGCACCACCACCTGGTTGTCGGCCAGCGCGCGGCCGAACTGCTGCCGCGTCTTGATGTAGTCCAGCGTCAGATCGAAGGCGGTGTCCATCGCGCCCAGCGCGTCAGCCGCCGCCACCAGCCCACACAGCCAGCGGGGCGTGTCGCCGTCCGCGGCCGGCTGCAGCGCTTCGGCGACACAGTCCTGCAGTTCCAGCGTCGCGGCAGCGCGGCCGTCGAGCAGCGGGTAGCGGCTGCGCCGCAGCCCGGGCGCATCGGCGGCCAGCGCATGCCATTGGCCCTGCACCTGCAGCAGCAGCAGGTCGGCGATGTCGGCGTCGGGCACCACCTCGCAGCGCCCCGTCAGCCGGCTACCCTGCAGCGCGAGCGGGGCATCGAAGGCGCAGGCGATGCGCAGCCCGCCTGCGATCAGCGGCGCCAACCAGCGCGCGCGCTGCGCGGCAGCGCCGTGCACGCGCAGCAGCTCGGCCGCCACCCAGGCCGACAGCAGCGGCTCATTGATGCCCGCCGCGCCGGCATGCCGCGCCAGCAGCGCGATCGAGCCGATGCGCCGGCCCAGGCCGCCATCGGCTTCGTCGCTGGCCACGCTAAGCCAGCCCATCCCGGCCATCTGCGCCCAGACGCCGGCATCGAAACGCCGCGCCTCGGCGCTCAGGCGCTGGCGCCGCTCGAAGGCAAAGTGGTCGCGGCGGTAGCGCAGCGCCGCCTCACCCAGCGCGGCGTCGATCTCGTCGGCGAAGGCATCGCGCTTCACAGTCCCAGCTCCGCCTTGGCGATGATGTTGCGCTGGATCTCGTTGGCGCCGCCGTAGATGGTGGCGGCGCGGCCGTGCAGGTACTCGCGCACCAGCCCCGGGCCCAACAGCGGGCCGACCGCCGCCTGCGCGTGCTCGGCATGCAGGTCGGCCGCGTCGTAGACCGCAGCCATCGGCCCCAGCCAGTCCAGCGTGGCTTCGGCGATGGCCTGCTGCAGCTCCGAGCCGCGGATCTTCATCAGCGAAGCGTCGGCGCCGGCGGGCTGCGTCGGGTCCATGTGCCGCGCCGCCTGCAGGCAGTAGGCGCGCAGCGCATGCAGCTTCAGCTGCATCTCGGCGATGCGCGCACGAAAGGCCGGCGCATCCGCGCGCGCGGGCTCGTCGTCCACCAGCGCCTGCAGATGCGCCAACTGGCGCATCGAGCGCCCCGTCTCGGCGGCGATGACGCGCTCGTTGTTGAGCAGGAACTTGGCGCAGGCCCAGCCCTGACCTTCTTCGCCGACCAAGTTGCGCACCGGCACGCGCACCTCGTCGAAGAACACTTCGTTGACGTGGCGGCAGCCGTCCATCGTACGGATCGGCCGCACTTCGATGCCGGGCGTCTTCATGTCGATCAGCAAAAAGGAGATGCCCTGCTGACGGCGCGATTCCTCGCTCGTGCGCACCAGGCAGAAGATCCAGTCGGCCCAGTGCACGTAGCTGGTCCAGATCTTCTGCCCGCTGACCACGTAGTGGTCGCCGTCCCGCCGCGCGCGGGTCTTCAGCGCCGCCAGGTCGCTGCCGGCGCCCGGCTCGCTGTAGCCCTGCGCCCACCATTCGGTGCTGGCCAGGATCGGCGGCAGGAAGCGTTGCTTCTGCCAGTCCGAGCCGAAAGTGAAGATCACCGGCCCGACGTAGCTGACGCCGAAGGGAATCAGCCACGGCGCACCGCAGGCGGCGCTTTCCTCTTCGAAGATGAAGCGCTGCAACGGCGTCCAGCCGCGCCCGCCCCATGCGCGCGGCCAGTGCCCGGCGACCCAGCCGCGCGGGATCAGCGCGTGCAGGAAATCCAGGTAGTCCTGCTTGCGCAGGAACAAGTTGGACTGCACCCGCTCGCGCACCCGCGCCGGCAGATCCTGCTCGCAGAAGGCCCGCACCTCGGCGCGGAAGGCGGCGGGATCCTGCGGGTCTTGCTCCGGGTAGGCAAGGCTTGCGGAAGGCTGCAACATCACTTATAAAATGAACGATGGTTCATTGCTCATTATTGATGAAGCATCCCGAAACCGCCCCTAGGGAAAACGCGCATGCGCCGCCCCGAACCGGTCTGACCTAGGATCGCGCCCCATGACCGAAATGCGAGCAGGACACGACGACGCCTCCCACGACGGCGTGCCGGCAAAACGCACGCGGCGGCCGCGCCAGCTGTCGCAGGCCTCGCTGCGGGCGCGGGCCGAGCGCAGCGCGCGCACGCGCGATGAATTGATGGCTGCCGCGGCGCGCGTGGTCGGCGAACTGGGCTATCGCGACGCGTCGATCCAGCGCATCACGGCGGCCAGAGGTATGGCGCTGGGCACCTTCTACCTGTACTTCCCGTCACGGCAGATGCTGTTCGATGCGCTGCTGCCGCATTTCGGGCTGCAGATGCTGGACTACGTGCGCGAGCGCATCGGCGCGGAAGAACGCTTCTTCGAGGCCGAGGAGATCGGCTTCCGTGCGGTGTTCGAATATCTTTCGGACCACCCGTGGTTCTGGCGCGTGCTCAACGAGGCCGAGGTCGAGGCCCCGGCCGCATGGGCCAAGCACCATGCCGCCGTGCATGAGCGCTACATCCACTTCCTGACGCGGGCCAAGGCGCGCGGCGAGCTGGAGCGTTACGGCAGGAACGAACTGGCGACGCTGGCGGACCTGCTGATCGCCGCACGCGACTACGTCTACCGCACCCACCTGACCACCGCCGGCAACCCCGGACGCAACGTGCCGAACGCGGTGGTGCGCACCTACCGGCGCTTCATCGAGACCGGGCTGGGCAACCCGCGCGCCTGAAGAGCCTGCGAAGCGCGGGCTCAGGCGGCGCCGAAGCGCAGCGTCACACGCAACCCGCCCAGCGGCGAATCGTCGAGTGCGACGGTCGCACCGTGGCGCTGCGCGACGCTGCGCACGATGGCCAGGCCCAGGCCGCTGCCGCTCTCTTCGCTCGAGGCCCGGCGGTAGAAGCGGTCGAACACGCGCTCGCGTTCGGCCGGCGGAATGCCGGGGCCGCTGTCGTCCACCTGCAGCGTCGGCACGCCGTCGGGCTGCGACACGTGCAGCTCGACGCGTGCGCCGTGCGGCCCGTAGCGCACCGCGTTGTCGGCCAGGTTGCGCACCAGCCCGCGCAGCGCGGCACGGTCGCCGGCGACGAACACCGGCGCCTCGGCGAACAGCTCGAGCTGCGTGCCGCGCGCCAGCGCCTGCGGCACAGTGTCGGCCAACGCCTCGCGCACCAGCTCGCTCAGGTCCAGCCGCTGCATCGCGGCGGCGGCGCCGGGTTCGCTGCGCGCCAGCGCCAGCAGCTGCTCCACCAGCCGCGCCGCACGTTCGATGCCGGCGGCCAGCGCCGCGACGGCGGCGCTGCGTTCGGCTTCGCTGCCGGCACGCTGCAGCAGTTGCAGCTGCAGCTTCAACGCGGTCAGCGGCGAACGCAGCTCGTGCGCCGCATCGGCGACGAAGGCACGCTGCGTTTCCAGCGAGCGGCCCAGGCGCTGCAGCAGCGCGTTCAGCGCCGCCACCAGCGGCGCCACCTCGTCGGGCAGGCCCGCAGCCGGCAGCGGCGCCAGCGACTGCTCGTCGCGCCGCCGCACGTCGGCCGCCACGCGCTGCAGCGGCCGCAAGGCCAGCGCGCTGATCCACCAGGCGGCGGCGGCCAGGAAGGGCGCGAGCAGCAGCAGCGGCAGCACCGCGCGCCAGGCGGCGTCGGCCGCCAGCCTGCGGCGGATGGCCAGCGGCTGCGACACCTGGATCACGCGTGCCGGCATGGCCACGCTGAAGCTGCGCCACACCTGGCCGCCGACGCTCACATCGGCGAAGCCGAGCTGCGCGCGCTGCGGCAGCGCCTCATGGCGCCGCGTGGCATAGATGGCGCGGCCGTCGGAGGTCCAGACCTGGACGACGAAATCGAGCTGCTGGTCGACCAGCGCGCTGGCCTGCGCCGGCGCCACTTCGCCCTGGTCGCGCAGCGACAGCGCCATCTGGCGCAGCTGGTAGTCGAACAACGCCTCGGTCTCGGCGCGCACGTTGCGGTAGGTGATGCTGCCCACCAGCAGCACCGCCGCGGCCAGCAGCGCCAGCACCGCCCACAGCAGCCGCGCGCGCAGCGAGTTCACGAGGAGGTGTCGAGGAAGTAGCCGACGCCGCGCATGCTGCGGATGAACTCGGCACCGAGCTTGCGGCGCAGCTGGTGCACGTAGACCGAGACCGCGTTGCTCTCGATTTCTTCCCCCCAGCCGTAGAGCCGGTCTTCGATCTGCGCGCGCGACAGCACCGCGCCGGGGCGCTGCATCAGCAGCTCGAGCACCGCGTATTCGCGCGCCGACAGCAGCACCGGCTGGCCGTCGCGCGTGACCTGGCGCGCGGCCGGGTCCAGCGTCACGCCGCCATGCGCCAGCACCGGCATCGCGCGGCCGGCCTGGCGGCGCAGCACGGCGCGGATGCGCGCGCCCAGCTCGTCCAGGTCGAAGGGCTTGACCAGGTAGTCGTCGGCGCCGGCATCGAGCCCGGCGACGCGGTCGCCGGGGCCGTCGCGCGCCGTCAGCACGATCACCGGCGTGGCGTCGCCGCGCGCGCGCAAGCCGCGCAGCACGTCCAGGCCGTTTCCCTGCGGCAGCCCCAGGTCGAGCAGCGCCAGGTCGAAGCGTTCGCTGGCCAGCGTAGCCTGCGCCGCCGCGGCGTCGCGCACCCAATCCACCGCATGGCCTTCCATGCGCAATGCGGCGCGCAGCGTGTCGCCGATCATCGGGTCGTCTTCCACCAGCAGGAAACGCATCGCTGCGAGCATAGCCTGCACGCTTGGGCAGAATGACGCACACCTTCGCATCCGGAGACAAGCCTTGAAGATCCAACGACGCACCCTGATCGGCGCCGCCGCCGCGCTGGCCGCACCCGCGATGCTGCGCGCGCAGAGCCTGGAAAAACCGAAGATGACGATCGCCGTCGGCGGCAAGAACCTGCTGTACTACCTGCCGCTGACCATCGCCGAGCAGCTGGGCTACTTCAAGCACGAGGGCCTGGACCTGACGATCGTCGATTTCGCCGGCGGCGCGCGCGCTCTGCAGGCGGTGGTGGGCGGCAGCGCCGACGTGGTCTCGGGCGCCTTCGAGCACACGGTGAACATGCAGTCCAAGGGCCAGCCGATGCGCGCCTTCGTGCTGCAGGGCCGTGTACCGATGATCGTGCTCGGCGTGAACCCGAAGACGATGCCCGGCTACAGATCCGTCGCCGACCTGAAGGGCAAGAAGATCGGCGTCACCGCGCCGGGCAGCTCGACCAACGTGATGGTCAACTTCATCCTCGCCAAGGCCGGGCTGAAGCCGAGCGACGTGTCGATCATCGGCGTCGGCGGCGGCCAGGGCGCGGTGGCGGCGATGCGCTCGGGGCAGATCGATGCCATCAGCAACCTCGACCCGGTGATCACGCTGCTGCTGCGCTCGGGCGACCTGAAGATCGTCTCCGACACGCGCATCGTCGCCGAGTCGGACAAGGTCTTCGGCGGGCCGATGCCGGCCGGCTGCCTGTATGCGCCGCAACCCTTCATCGACAAGAACCCCGCCACCACGCAGGCGCTGGCCAACGCGATGGTGCGCGCCAACAAGTGGATCCAGGCCGCCGGCCCGGGCGAGGTGATCAAGACCGTGCCCGAGAGCTATCTGCTCGGCGACCGCGCGGTCTACGTCGACGCCTTCCTCGCCGCCAAGGGCGCGTTGTCGCCCGACGGTCTGATCCCCGAGGCCGGGCCCGAAACCGCGTTCCGCGCGCTGGCCAGCATCGACCCGGAGATCGCCAAGGCCAAGCTCGACCTGAAGGCGGTCTATACGAACGACTTCGTCAGGAAGGCGATCGCCAAGTACCCGAAGGGTTGAACGCTGTCGCGCAACAACCCCCGAGCTCGGGGGGTGCCGACTCAGGGCTTGGCGAGCAATGCGCCTGAGCTGAGATCGGCTGTATCGGTTGCAGGAGCGTCAGCCGCTTTGCTGATGACCTGATCCAGGTCGAGCACCAATGCGCCATCGGCCTCCTTGACCGCAACGCTGAGCCCCAGGCTGTCGAGCCTGCCCTCGTCGTGAACGCGAATCTTCAAGCCCGGCGGAAAACGGCTGAACGGCTCGAACACCAGCAACGAGGCCATGTCGAGCTTCTGCGCGTTGTCGCTCATAAGGCGTTCCTGGTAGTTCTAAACGAATCAATTACTTGCACAACGAGGGTATTGTGGCTTCACCTTCAAGTTGGCCGCTGGGCCGAAGCGCTGGATCAGCGCGATGGGGCCGCCGTGACCTTCGTCGGCGTTGAGCCGAGCACCGGCCAGCAGATGGCGCGTGACCACACGGACGGCAGCGCCGGATCCCGACTGGGACGTGCAGGCCACCGACGCCGACGGCGCGCCGCTGACTCTCAGCCGCGGCGGCGTCGCCTGCCTGCTGTACCGGCTGGACTCGGTGCTGTCCGACGGCACCGCGCGCGAGCTGCTGCGGACCCTGATCGAGCAGCTCGGCGCGCCGGCGCAGGCGCCGCGTGGGACCCTCTCAGCGCGGCGCGCGCCGCGCTTCGTCGCCTGCCGCCGCTCCCCGTGCGGCCGGCTTCCTGCCGCGCGCCTGGCTCAACTCCCGCTCGCTGCGGCCGATGAAGTGCGCCTCGACCACCAGTACCGCCACGAATGCCTCGGCCGCGGGCGTGAGCGGAAAGGCGGCGCGCCGCACGATGCAGGTGGGCCGCGCAGGCCCCAGCGCGGGCAGCACCATTTCGGCGCAGGCGTTGCGGACCAGTTCGGTGTGCAGCCAGCGCGAAGGCAGCAGCGCCAACAGGTCGGTGCCGGCCAGCAGGGCCAGCGTGCCGATGATGGATTCGCACTGCACGGCCACTCGCGGCACCGGCAGCCCCTGGCTGCGGAACAGTTGCTCGAATTCCGCCGCGCGTTCGCCGCCCTGCCGGGTGACGACCCATTCGGCCCCGCCCAGCGCCTGCAGCGTGCGCGCGCCGGCCAGCGGATGGCCGCGCCGCGCCATCACGCCCAGCCGGTCCGGCAGGATGGGCTCCACCGCGAACTCGTCGCCGATCGCCTCGAAGGGCTGGGGCATCACGGCCAGCTCGATCTCGCCGCGGCGCAGGTCCTGCAGCGACTGGTCGTGAGGCCGCTCGATCACCCGCACCTGCACCCCGGGCTGGCGTCGGCGCAGCGAAGCCAGCGCGCCCGGCAACAGGTTCATCAGGCTCATGCCAGCCATCGCCACGGCCAGCCGCCCGGCGCCACCCTCGCGCAGCTGCCGGACCTCGTCCTCGGCGCGCTGGATCTCGCTGACGGCGGCGCGGGTGCGGGCGACGAAGGCCTCGCCGAAGGCCGTCAGCAGCAGCCCGCGCCCGGAGCGCTCGAACAGCGCCACGCCGAGGTGCTTTTCCAGCTGCTGCAGGCTCTTGGTCAGCGTCGGCTGCGCCAGTCCCAGCTCGCGCGCCGCGGCCCGGACGCCGCCGCAGCGGGCCACCGCGAGCACGTCGCGCAACTGGTTGAGCTTGATGGACATCAGATAGCCAATAGCAATCAATCGGTCGATTTTGTCATCTTCCAGGAAACACCCTTGTTCCCTAGAGTGGCTGCATGCGCCCGTCCGCACGGCCGCCGCCCAACCCAGGAGACCCGTATGTCCCATTCCTCCTCACGCCGGCAGATCCTTGCCGCCATGGCCGCAGCGCCGCTGGCATCGCCCTGGCTGGCAGCGCCGGCCCGCGCCCAGGCCGACTTCCCCGCCGGGAAGCCGATCAAGGTGGTTTGCCCCTACGCCGCCGGATCGCCGGTGGACGTCGCCGGCCGCTACATGGCCGACCGCCTGCAGTCGGTGCTGGGCGCCTGCGTGGTCGAGAACATCGCCGGCGCCGGCGGCACCACCGGCACCGCCGCGGTGCTGCGCGCCCCGCGCGACGGCCACACCTTGCTCACGCAGTTCACCAGCGCACTGGTCACCACGCCCTTCCTGTACCGCACGGCCAAATACGACCCGGTGGAGGACTTCCTGCCGATCTGGTCGATCGCATCGGCCGGCACCGTGTTCGTGGTGGCCGGCAACTCGCCCTACAAGACACTGCAGGACTTCATGGATGCCGCCCGCGCCGCGCCCGGCAAACTCAGTTTCGGCAGCGCCGGCGACGGGTCGCCGCCGCACATCAACGCCGAGATGTTCATGCGCCAGACCGGCCTGAAGCTGGCCCACGTGCCGTACCGCGGCTCCGGCCAGGTGATCACCGACATCGTCGGCGGCCACCTGGATAGCCAGTTCTCAGCGGTTTCGGCGGTGGTCAGCCTGATCGCCGATGGCCGGCTGCGCGGTCTGGCCGTGCTGCGCAACGAGCGCGTGCCGGAACTGCCGGGCGTCCCGACCCTGGAGGAGGCCGGCATCAAGGGCTGGGAGCCGCCGCGCTCGACCTTCGGCCTGTTCGCGCCGGCCGGCACCCCGGCCGCGGTCGTCGAGCGCCTGACCGCCATCCTGACCCAGGCCTACGAGGCCGACAAGCCCGGCCAGGAGCGCCTGGGGAAGATGGGGCTGCGCGGTCCCGTCATCGGCAAGGATCTCGCGGCGCTGGTGCGCAAGGAGAAGGCCCTGTACGGCAAGCTGATCGAGGAAGCCGGCATCCAGCCGCTGTCCTGATGACCGACGCTGTGACCGGCATGAACGACGACGCGGCCCGCGCACTGGACGAGGTGCTCGCCGCGGCCGGCCTGCAGGGCCTGGACCGCGCGGCGCTGACGGTGAGCGGCACCGATCCGATCGTACCCAGCCGCTTCAGGCTGGGCGCCGCGGTGGCCGGTGCGCTGGGGGCGCAGGCGCTGGGCATCGCGCAGATCTGGCAGCAGCGCGGCGGCCGGCCGCAGCAGCTGGTGATCGACCTGGCGCACGCGGCCTACCCGGGCCTGTGCACCTTCCTGCACATCCAGCAGAACGGCCATGCCCTGCCCTTCACCCGCTGGGACGGCCAGGGCCCCAACTTCTTCCCGACCCGCGACGGCCGGCGCTTCTACCTGCTGTACACGGCCAACTACGTGCAGCACTGCCTGCGGCTGCATGCCTTCCTCGGCGCCAGCACCCACCATGTATCCGTGGCCAGGGCCATCGCCGGCTGGGACGGCGAGGCGCTGGAGCAGGCCCTGGCCGAGCAGCGCCTGATCGGTGCCGTGGCGCGCACCCGCCAGCAGTGGCTGGCGCACCCCCAGGGCGCCTGGCTGGCGGACCAGGGGCCGCTAACTCTGGAGCGCATCGGCTCCTCGCCGCCCGAACCCTTCGGACCAGCCGAACGGCCGCTGGCCGGCGTGCGCGTGCTCGACATGGCGCACGTGCTGGCCGGCCCGGTCGCCTCGCGCGTGCTTGCCGAGCAGGGTGCCGACGTCATCCACGTCTCGGCGGCCCACCAGCCCGATGGCCACCTCACCGACATCGACACTGGCCTGGGCAAGCGAACCGCCTTCATCGACCTGGAACGGGCCGATGACCGCGAGCGCCTGCGCACGCTGATCCGAGGCGCCGACGTGTTCATCCAGTCGTGGCGGCCCGGCGCGCTGGGGCGCCGCGGCTTCTCGCCGGAGGCGATCGCCGCGCTCCGGCCGGGCATCGTCCAGGCTTCCCTCAGTTGCTACGGCAGCGGCGGACCCTGGGGCGAGCGCGGCGGCTACGAACCGCTCGGGCAGGCCGTGTCGGGCTACGCGATCGCGGAGGGTTCCACGGATGAACCCCGGCTGGCCTGCACCTTCACGCTGAACGACTACCTGGCCGCCTACCTGGCCGCGGCCGGCATCGTCGGCGCGCTGCTGCGGCGCGCGGCCCAGGGCGGCAGCCACCACGTGCAGACCTCGCTCACGCAGAGCTCGATGTGGGTGCAGTCGCTCGGCGCCCTGCCGCGCCACCTGTGGCCGGACGGCGAGCAGGGCGTGGCCGCCCTGCCCGACGCGCCCGCGCGCTTCTTCCAGCAGACCGCATCGGTGTTCGGCACGCTGCGCCATCCGCGGCCGATCGTGCACTACGGCGAGACGCCGGCGTACTGGGCGCTTCCGCCCTCCCCGATGGGGGCCGGGCTGCCGCACTGGCTGCCCTAGAGCCCGTACGCCGTCAACGAAGCAGACGGCAGACAGATTGTCGGCATAGTTCTTGACGCGTGCCGGCTCTCTTCAAGGTGTTGAGCCACTGCCAGCCGACGGCCGGCAACACCGTGAACAACAGCATCAGAAGCTTCTTCATCGCCTGCCCTCCGCACAAGCCTTGTCAAGCCACCCCGAACACCTTCATCACTTCGTCCCCGAGGTGGTTGATCACCTTGACGGCGATGCGCCCGGTCTTGGGCTTGTCGAACGGCCGCGACACATCGCTGTTCAAAGTGGCCCAGGCCTCGGCGTCGATCTCGGCCTTGAGCGTGGTTTTCAGTGACTTGTACGGATCGGCCGCGCCCAGGAAATAGGCTTGCCGCACGAAGAAGCTTTCTTCGTTGTAGGCGGTGTCGATCATCCACAGCGCGATGCTGTCGGTGCCGCCGCTCTCGATTTCGCCGGTCTGCGGCCGGAACACGTCCACGCCCTTGACGCGCACGCATACCTGCCCGTCGGCCTGCGCCTCGATGCGGATGTCGGGCTCGCCGAAGACCACGAACAGGTTGCCGGCACCGGTGTTCTTCAACTCGCCGGCCATGTGCAGCTCGGGGTTCATGCGCGCCTTGAGCACCGGCACGCGGCCCAGCTTCTCGAACTCGGCGGCGTGCGCCTCGTAGTTGAAGGCGCAGGCGATCAACACGTCGAACTGCGCGTCGGCCGCCTCGCGCGCGGCGCTGACCAGATCGGGCCGCGAGACGGTGCCGAACTCGGGGCCGATGAAGATGGCGGCGCGGCGTTCCTTGTCGCCTTCCAGGTAGCGCCCTTCGGCGCACACGTATTCGCCCGGCCAGCCGACGAGGCTGGTGAAGACGATGCGGTCGGCCTTGTGCGCCTGCTGCACGCCGGCTGCCTTCAGGTTGTCCAGCATGACGGCGGCGAAGTCAGCCTTGGCCTCGTATTCGGCCCGGGGCTCGCGCACGCCATCTATTTGTCCATCCATCAGGCCGTCGTCGACGGCAAGAGCCAGCGTGCGGTGCGGGCTCAGCGAATCCACGGTGAACGGGCCGGCCACGCGCACGCGCTTTCGGTCGTCGTAGGGCTTGTCGTACAGGTACTCGCTGTCGGCCTTGGCCGCGATCGAGGCGTCGATCTCGCACTGGCGCTCGATGCGGCCGGCCCACCAGTCGGCGTGGAGCTTCTTCGCCTTGTCGCTCCATTTGGCATCGGCCTCGCGCGGGATCTGCCATTCCTGCCAGTCGGTTTTCAGCGCGGCGTTCAAAGCTTCGCGCAGCGGCTCCAGCTTCGTCTGCCAGGTGTCCCAGATCACGTCGATCTCGGCGTTGTTGGCGATGCTCTTCAGCGTGACGTGCGGCACGCGCTCGTAGACGAAACCCTGGCGGATGTTGCCGCGCGTCGGCTGGCTGCTGGGCACGCCGCGGGTGACTTCGGCTTCCTTCAACTGGCCTTCGCGGCTGTCGGCGAGCAGGTAGTACGGATAGCGGGCACCCATGATGCGCGCGCGGGCCAGCGCCAGCGCCACGCGCGAGGTGTCGATGGTGATCCAGCGGCGGCCCCATTGTTCGGCGACGTAGGCGGTGGTGCCGGAGCCGCAGGTGGGGTCGAGCACGAGGTCGCCGGGGTCGGTGGCAAGGAGCAAGCAGCGCTCAACAATCCGCTGCGACGTTTGGACAACGTACACCTTGTCCATTGCACTTCCCGACTGCGTATCCGTCCACAAATCGTTTATCGGGAAGACGGGGAAGTCGCCATGAAACCGAACATATGAAATCGAACTGCCGGTCGCCTCCACGCGATCCGCAAACCGCAGTCTGGACATACCGCCTTCGTTGGTCTTCCAGCGCGCAGACATCGAAGGACGAAAGGTCTTTCCCGCAATTTCCACTGGGAACCAGCTTGCGGCGCCTTCACCCTTTTGCCGGCCAAGCGCCTGGCTCGTGAGCGTCTGATAGCGCAGAACGCGGTGTTGGTCGTCCGCTTTCAGGGCCGAGACTTCAGCAGGCTTGAGACGCTGCCTGAGGCCGCCGTCGTGCTGAAGAAACGTGTACGTCTCGTCGCCGTCTTGTCCGAGTGCGCGAGGCAAGAACAGTTGGCGGTATTTCACTCGGCTCTTGTCCTTCGCGTAGAACAAGACGAAATCCGTGGTGCCGGCCAAATTCTCACCGGTTGCGCCGCTGGTTTTCTTGACGGAGATGTGAGCAACGCAGTTCTCGTCACCGAAAACTTCGTCAAGAAGCACTCTGACGCGGTGAACGTTCTCGTCGCCGATCTGCACAAACACCGACCCGCTCTCGGTCAGCAGATCGCGCGCCACCGTCAGCCGATCGCGCAGGTACGTCAGGTACGAATTGATCCCGTCCCTCCATGTATCGCGAAATGCCTTCACCTGCTCCGGCTCGCGGCTGATGTGGTCGCGGTTGCCATCCCGCACATCGCGGCTGGTCGTGCTCCACTGAAAGTTGGAGTTGAACTTGATGCCGTAGGGCGGGTCCAGGTAAACGCACTGCACCTTGCCGCGCAGCCCCTCGCGCTCGGCCAGGCTCGCCATCACCTGCAGGCTGTCGCCCAGGATCATGCGGTTGCTCCAGTTCTGGTCGTGGGCGTAGAAGTCGGTCTTGTCGGCGCCGGCCGGGATGCCGTTGAAGTCGGCGAACATGTCGACGGTGGCGCCGGCCGCAGCCTCGACCGCCTCGCGCCGCTCCCGGCTCTGCCGCAACAGCTCGTCGATCAGCACCTTCGGATGCACCTTTTCCTGGATGTACAGCGGCGGCGCGTTCACTACCAGGTCGGTCCAGTCCTGCGCATCCTTGCCGCGCCACACCAGTTGCGGGTCGAGGTCGGTGTTGCGCTGCTGCTTCTCGCGCGTCAGGCTGTCGGCGTTGGCGGTGCCGCGCGGGTAGTGCACCTGCACCGGCTTCCTGGCGTCGTCGGCCATCAGGCTCTGGTACTCGGCGGTGGGGATGTTGCGGCGCTTGTCGTCGGCGTGCTTCAGCGCGTCCACGCCAGCGAAGGGGACGCCTGCTTTTCTTTTTCTGGTAGCCATGCCTGGGTTTCGCTTTTTTTGGTCAATCTTGCCGCGTGGGCGCTGTGACTGCACGGCCGCGGCCGGCGCCGCCATAGCGGGCCGGCCTACACTGTGCTGCCTGCAGGAGCCCCGCCATGAACTTCAACCTTGAATGTGAACGCGAAGACGATGGCCGCTGGCTGGCTGAAGTGCCTGAACTGCCCGGCGTGCTGGCGTACGGCGGCACCGCTGCGGAGGCCACGGCCAAGGCCGAAATCCTGGCGCTGCGCGTCATTGCCGAACGCCTGGAGCAGGGTGAGGCCAAGCCGCTGGACATCCGTTTCAATCTGCCCGCCACGGCGTGAGCATCTGGCCCTCGGCCAAGGCGCGCCGTGTGCTGGCCGCCCTGCAACGGCTGGGCTGGCAGGTGAAACGGCAGACAGGTTCGCACAAGACGCTGACGCGCCCGGGTTGGCCTGACGTGGTGTTCGCCTTCCACGATGGCGACGAGATCGGCCCGAAAATGCTGGCGCGCATCGCCAAGCACACCGGGCTGGCGCCCGAAGACCTGTAGACAGCCTGGTAGTGCAGGCGCGATGCGCCTGCACCACGATTCGGATGGCGGCACGGGTGGATCGCAGGGCTTCAGACGGCTTCATGGCGGCAGTGGGGAACGGGAAGGCTGTTTGAGCGGTTCATGCTATCGCTGGCGATGCCGGGTCACGGCGCGCGCCCCGGCGCCGGCAGGCCCCGGAAGGTGTCGAAGTCCACCGCGGTCTCGTGCCTGCGCGCGTTTGCCGCCGCGATGTCACTTGCATCTTCAAGTTGGCGTTCAACAAACTGCGCGAAGTCGGCTTCGAGATCGTTCGCCGAGCGGAACTCGGCGAAGGCCCAACGTCCGAAGCTGCCCAGCGCGTTCACCCCCGGCACCCACTGCGTCGTCATGGTCTCGGCCTTGGCGACGGCGTCTTCGCCGCGGAAGCCCTTGATCTCGACCACCAGGTTCAACGCATCGGCCTGGCCTTCGCCGCCGCCTTTGTCATTGATGCGCACGATGAAGTCCGGCCGGTACTGCCGCTGCACGCCACCCAGGCGGTACGGCACCTCGAAACCCAGGCTGTGGTTCTTCACGTAAGACAGCACGCGCGGGTGCGCCTCGGCCACGCGGCAGAACTCGGCTTCCCAGCCGCTGTCGAGCACCACCCAGTTGACGTGGCTCTTCGGCGGCGGGCCTTGCGTGGCCCACAGGCTTTGCTTGACGGTGCTGAAGTTGACGTGCCGTGTGCTGCCCGTCGGGTTGAACGGGTCGAGCACCACGCGCACCGCGTTGCCTCCCGCCAGCGTCGCGCTGATCGCCGCATGGATGCGCTCGCAGGCGATGTCGGTGATCTCGCCGTGCATCACCTGGGCCTTCCAGGTGCCGCCGGCGCACTTCAGGTGGTCGCGCACCCACTCCTGGGCGATGCCCTTGAGCTGCCCGAACAGGTGCAGCTTCGGGTCCTGGCCGGGGTCGCGGTACTTGCGGTACAGCAGGTGCCTGGCCAGGTGGAAGGCGATCGTGTTGTCGCGCGTGTCTTCCAGGTGCTGCACCGTCAGGTCGACGCCAACGCCGACGATGCCCAGGTTCTGCGTGGTGGACGGCCCCACCAGTTCGGGCGTGAGGATGAGGTCGGAGTTCGTGCCGAAGCTGGCTTTCAGCCGCTCGGCCGGCAGCTCGACGCGATAGCCGGCGGCGCGCGGGAAGCGGATTTCCAGCGCATCGCGCTCGGGGCTGAGGGCCATCACGCGGGTGGTCTTCACCGGCGGCTTGGGCGGCACCACCACCGGCTTGGCGGCGAAGTCGAAGGGGATGCCCAGCACGTCGGCATATTCCACGTCGAACAGGCCGTCGGCGTTCAGTGCATAGCTCTGGCGGCGCAGCGCACGGCCGACCACCTGCTCGCACAGCAGCTGCGTGCCGAAGGCACGCACGCCGAGCACGTGGGTCACGGTGTTGGCGTCCCAGCCTTCGGTGAGCATGGAGACGCTGACGACGCAGCGGATGCCTTCGCCCAGCTTGCCGGGCTTGCCCACGGTGTTCATCACCTCGCGCAGCAGGTCGGCGTCGGTCAGCTTGTCGGCCGCGGCGCGGTCGCCGGTGCGCTCCATGATCTCGCGGCGGAATCGCTCGATGGTGTCGGCCTCGATGTCGCGGAAGCCGGGGTCGAGGGCTTCGCCCGATTCGAGCTGTTCGCTGTCGATCAGCAGCGTGCGCGGACGGGCGAGCTTGCGGCCGTGCTCGTCGTAGTTGCGGAAGAGCTCGAGGCGGCCGTTCTCCAACGTGGTGCCGCCTGCATCGTTGATGCGCTCGAAGCCGCAGACGTAGTCATAGACCAGTTTCGAGGTGGCCGTGTTGTTGCACACCACGATGAAGACCGGCGGCACCTCGATGCCTTGGGCCTGCCAGCTGTCGAAGATCTTGGCGTAGTGGCCGTACAGCGCCTCGATCGCGGTGTACAGCTCGGTCGGCAGGGCCAGCGGATCCAGCTTGCCGGCGCTGCGCACGCCCTTCTTGGGCATGCGCTTGCCGATGTGCTCCCACAGGTTGCGGAACTTCGGCGCGTCGGCGCCGCTGATGTTGTCGGACACCGGCACGCGCGGCAGCTTGACGATGCCGCACTCGATGGCGTCCATCAGCGAGAAGTCGCACATCGTCCACGGGAACAGCGTGCCTTCGGCGTAGCCAGAGCCGCGCAGGAAGAACGGTGTGGCTGACAGGTCCAAGACCACGGGCACGCCGAGCTTGCGCTTCACGGCCTCGATGCCGCTGATCCACAGGCGGGCGGCCTCGTTGTTCTTCTTCGCCTCGTCCTTCTCGTCGCCCTTCAGATCGTCGATGTCGGCTTCGGCTTCCTTCGGCTTGGCGCGGTAACAGTGGTGCGCCTCGTCGTTGATGACGAGCACGTTCTTGATGCCCATCAGTTCGGGCATCACGCGCTGCAGCATCTGGCCTTCGGTCTCCAGCGTCTGTAGCGCGGCGCCGCGGCCCTGCAGCAGCGCCCGCCCCGCAGCCGTGACCTCCAGTGTCTCGCGCAGCTTGAAGGCGTGGTAGTTGGTGATGACGATGACGGCACGCTTGATGTCGCCGAGCATGTCGCCGGGCACGATCTCGCGCGCGACGTAGTAGCTTTCGGGATCCTGCGGCAAGAGCACGCGCAGGCGGTCCTTGATCGTCAGGCCCGGCGCGACGACGAGAAAGCCGCGGGTGAACTGCTTGCTGCCCGAGTGGCGCACTGCGTTGACGGTCTGCCAGGCAATGAGCATGGCCATCACGGTGGTCTTGCCGGCGCCCGTGGCCAGCTTCAGTGCGATGCGGAACAGGTCCGGGTTGGACATCGCATTCGAGCCCGCCAGATGGTCCCGGAACTTCTTGCCGGTGGCGCCCAGCTTGGGCGCCACTTCGGTCAGCCAGATGGCGGTCTCGACCGCTTCGATCTGACAGAAGAAGGGGCGCACGCCCTGGAACGGGTGCTGACGCCAGTGCTGCAGCAGGCGCGCGGTCGCCGGCGTGACCTGCCACTGCTGCGGGTTGGGCAGTGCGCGCCAGGTGTCGACGCAGCCGCGCAGCTCGTTGATGATGGGCGTGGGGTCGTACTTCTGCTCGGCGGTGCTGAGCCCCGCGTCGTCGGCGATCAGCTCCAGTTCGACCTGTGCGGCCGGGCCCTTCGGCACCTTGCGCTTCTTCGCCTTGGGCACCGGGGTGATCAGGTCCGAACGACGGCGCGACTCGATCAGCACGTTCGTGGGCTGACCGTCCGCGTCCAGCTCCCAATGTCGGACAGGGTAGGCGTAGGGTGAGTTGACGACCGGCTTTTCGTAGAAGCTCATGGGCTGGCGGCAGTCCGATATTTGATGGGCCGGATTGTCGGAAGATCGACACCGTCGCCCGCCGATGGTACAGACGCACATCGAAGCCCGACACCGATCCTTCTGCTGCCGACGGGCTTGTTCGACAATCGGCAGGTGACTCGAACAACCGCGCAGAGGCCGATCCGATGAGCACCGTACGGCAGTGGCCGGACGATACGCGCATGACCCATGTCGGGTGCAGTCCGGGACACCCGGCCGAACCATGACCAGCGCCCAGGTCATCGTGCTGGCGATGCCGGTGTTCCTGCTGGCCATCGGCGTGGAGTTCGCCATCGGCCTGCGGCGCCAGCGCAATACCTACCGGCTCAACGACACGCTGGGCAGCCTGGGCCTGGGCGTGATGAGCCAGGTGGCCGACGCCTTCGGCACGCTGTTCAAGGTGGCGATGTACAGCTGGGTGTTCAGCCGCGCGGCGCTGTTCGAGCTGTCGGCGTCTTCGGCGTGGGTCTGGATCGGTGCCTTGCTGGGTTACGACTTCTGCTACTACTGGCTGCACCGCGCCGGCCACCGCGCCGGCGTGCTGTGGGCCGCGCACGTGGTGCACCACCAGAGCGAGGACTACAACCTCGGTACGGCGCTGCGCCAGACCAGCAGCGGCTTCCTGCTCGGCTGGATCTTCTACCTGCCGCTGGCGGTGGCGGGCGTGCCGCCGCTGGTCTTCGGCACGGTGGCGCTGATCGACCTGCTGTATCAGTTCTGGGTGCACACGCAGCAGGTCGGCAAGCTCGGCTGGTTCGACCGCTGGTTCTGCAGCCCCAGCAACCACCGCGCGCACCATGCGGTGAATGACCGCTATCTGGACAGGAACTACGGCGGCATGCTGATCGTCTGGGACCGGTTGTTCGGCACCTTCGCCGAAGAGGACGAGCGCGATCCGGTGGTCTACGGCACGCGCGCACCGCTGCGCAGCTTCAACCCCGTATGGGCCAACCTGCAGGTCTACCGCGAGCTGTGGCTGGACAGCTGGCGCACGCGCTCGTGGGCCGACAAGCTGCGCGTGTGGCTGAAGCCGCCCGGCTGGCGTCCGGCCGACGTGGCGGCGCGCTGGCCGAAGCCGGCCTTCGACATCGCGGCGCTGCAGCGCTTCGATCCGCCGCTGCCGCCGCGCGCGGCGGCGCTGGCCGTGGCGCTGTTTGCCGCCGCGCTGGCGGGCCTGGGGCTGTTCCTGTGGCACGTGCACCGGCTCGCGCTGACCGAGCAGCTGCTGGGCGGCGCGGCGATCATCGCCGCGCTGTGGACCATCGGCGCGCTGACGCGGCCGCGGCGTGTTTCGGTGGACGCAGGCGTCGAGCCCGAGCGCGCCAGCAAGGAGCTTTCCCTTTGAGCAACCCCGCCCTCGACCTGCGCGGCATCCGCTGCACCTTCGTCAGCAAGGACGCACCCGGCCAGCGCTACACCGCGGTACAGGACGTGAGCCTGAGCGTCGGCGACGGCGAGTTCGTGTCGGTGGTCGGTCCCACCGGCTGCGGCAAGAGCACGCTGCTCAACGTCGCCGCCGGGCTGCTCGCGCCGAGCAGCGGCACGGTGCAGGTCTTCGGCCAGCCGCTGGCCGGCATCAACGCACGCGCCGGCTACATGTTCCAGAGCGAAAGCCTGATGCCCTGGCGCACCGCGCTGCGCAACGTCATGGCCGGGCTGGAATTCCGCGGCGTCGCCGAAGCCGACGCGCGCCGCCAGGCCGAGGACTGGCTCAGGCGCGTCGGCCTGGGTGGCTTCGGCGACCGCTATCCGCACCAGCTGTCGGGCGGCATGCGCAAGCGCACCAGCCTGGCGCAAACGCTGGCGCTGGACCCGGACATCATCCTGATGGACGAGCCGTTTTCGGCGCTGGACATCCAGACGCGGCAGCTGATGGAAAACGAGGTGCTCGATTTGTGGGCGGCCAAGAAGAAGGCCGTGCTGTTCATCACCCACGACCTGGACGAGGCGATCGCGATGAGCGACCGCGTGCTGGTGCTGTCGGCCGGGCCGGCGGCGCGGCCGATCGGCGAATTCAGCGTCGACCTGGCGCGCCCGCGCGACGTGGCCGAGGTGCGCACCAGCCCGCGCTTCATCGAGCTGCACCGGGCCATCTGGGACGTGTTGCGCGAAGAGGTGCTGAAGGGCTACCGGCAGCAGCTGGCGGCGTGACGGACCGCGGCGGCAGCGCGCGCGACACCGCCCATGCCAGATGCCCGGCGGCGGCGTTCGGCAGCGTGCTCTTGCCGCAAACTGGCGGCCACGCTCGGCAGGCGCGGGCTCAGGCCGGCGGCTCCAGCAGCACTTCGTGGCGGATGCGCACCGCCGAATTGCGCGGCACGATCCTGCCGCCGTGCGCCAGCAGCAGCGTGCGCGCGAAGGCGGCGCCGAACAGCAGGATCAGCGACGAGTAGTAGACCCACAGCAGGATCAGCACCACCGAACCGGCTGCGCCGTAGGTGGAGGCCGTCGCGGTATAGGCCAGGTACGCGGCGATCGCATAGCGCCCGCAGGAGAACAGCAAGGCCGTGACGAGCGCACCGGCGGCCACGTCGCGCCACTTCAGCACCACGTCGGGCAGCACCTTGAAGATGGCGCCGAACAGCAGCGTCGAAGCGAACAGCGACACCAGCACTTCGCCGCCGCTCATCAACGCGGCCACGCCGGGCGCGAACTGGTGCGTGAAATGCAGCAGCGCGCGCAGCGCGACGCCGAGCAGCAGCGACACCAGCAGCACGAAGCCGATGGCCAGCACCACCGTCAGCGACAGCAGCCGCGTCTTCAGCAGGCCGAAGAGGCTGCCGCGGCCCGGGCGCGCGGCCACGCCCCAGATGCTGTTCAGCGCATGCTGCATCTGGCCGAAGACGGTGGTGGCGCCAAGGATCAGCGCGGCCGCGCCGAGCAGCGTGGGCAGCAGGCCCGAGGCCTGGATGCGCGAACGCAGCACCGCCTGCTGCACCGCGGCCGCGGCCTCGCGGCCCATCAGATCCTGCAGCTGCGCGACGATCTGCCCCTGGGCTGCGTCCTCGCCGAGCACCACGCCGATCACGGCCACGGCGATGATCACCACCGGCGCCATCGAGAACAGCGTGTAGAAGGCGAGCGCGCCGGCGTGGCTGAAGGCATTGCTGTCGAGCCACAGCCGGACCGCATCGCGCGTGATGCGCCACCAGCGCGCGGGAACCTGGGCATTCATGGATGCGGGCCTCGTGTGCATGATCGGCCGCAAGAATACGACGCACGCCGGGCCGGGCTCGACGGCCTGGGCGGGCGCGCCGATCAGCGCGCGCGCCCGGCGATGCGCCCGCTCGTGTACGGGTGCACCGAACAGACATGGTCGAAGCTCCCGGGCGCGTCCGCTACAGTCCCGCTGCGCCGCTGTCCGCCGCTGACCGACACCCTCGATCTGCCGGCCGCTGCGAGATTTCCGAAACCCCTGGTCCAGGCCCGAATCCATGTCCGCCCCCACCCATTGGTTCTTCTGGGCTGCGCTGTCGGCCTGCTTCGCGGCACTGACCGCGATCTTCGCCAAGGTGGGCATCACCGGCATCGACTCCGACTTCGCGACGCTGGTGCGCACGGTCATCGTCATCGCCGTGCTCGCGCCCTTCGTCTGGCTCGCCGGCAAGTGGAGCAACCCGTTCGCGCTGCCCGGCAAGTCGCTGCTCTTCCTGGCGCTGTCCGCGCTGGCCACCGGCGCGTCGTGGGTCTGCTATTTCCGCGCGCTGCAGCTCGGCGAGGCGTCGAAGGTGGCGCCGGTGGACAAGTTCAGCCTCGTGCTGGTGGCCATCTTCGCGTTCGTGTTTCTCGGCGAACGCCCGTCGCCGCGCGAATGGCTGGGCATCGGCATGGTCGCCGCGGGCGTGCTCGTGCTGGCCTTCAGGCGCTGATGGCCCCGTCCGACCGGCGCAGGCCGCTGCCGATCCGCGCGAACCTGCGGATCAGGCTGTAGGCGCGGCGCAGCGCTTCGGTCAGCTCGCGTTCCAGCGCGTTCGGCCGCAGCAACGCAGAGCCGTTCGCTGACGGCGCGCCGAGCTGCAGCTCGATGGCGGCGCGCTCCAGGCTGCGCACCTGCGGCTTGGCCTGCATCACCGTGCGGGCCAGCGCCTGGTCGGCTTCGCCCACCGCGCGCACCGCGCGGCGCAGCTCCTGCGCGACCGCAGCGGCGAGCAACCGCAGCTGTTCGCGCGCCGCCGCGCTCATCACGGTGCCGCGTTCGTGGTGGCTGCGATGCAGCGGGACCATTTCGCGGTCGATCAGATCGCCGAGCGACTCGAGGTAGTCGGCCGCCTCGATCAGGTCGACGACGGCGAGGCCGACGTCGGGCGGCAGCTCGGGTCCGAGCAACTGCTCGGCGAAACCCACGATCGCCGCGTGGTGGCGGCCGATCTCGAGTTCGGCCGCATGGATCGCATCGAGCGCGGCCGGGGGGCCGTCGAGGATCGCCTGCATCGCGGCCTCGAGCTGGTCGGCGGCGCGTTCGCCCAGGCGCTGCACTTCGCTGCGCAGCGCGTCGACGGCCATCGCCGGCACCTCCAGCAGCACGGCATTCAACGCCGGTGCCGGGGTGTCGGCTGCGCGCGGCGCGGGCTCGTCGCCGAAGATGCGCACGATCAGCGCCGCCATCTGGTGGGTGAAGGGCAGCAGCAGCAGCACCATGCTCAGGTTCAAGATCAGGTGCACGTTGGCGATCTGGCGCGGCACCTCGTAGGCGAGCTGTTCGGCCAGCGGCAGGCCCTGCGCGCTGGGCGAGACGGCGCGCGTGATGGCCTCGAGCGGGCCGATCAGCGGCAGCCAGATCAGCACCATCAGCACCTTGAAGGCCACCAGCCCGACGGCGGTGTGCAGCGCGGAGCGCGGCTGTCCGATCGAGGCCAGCAGGCCGGTGACAGTCGTCCCGATGTTGGCGCCGAACACCAGCGCGATGCCCGCGTCCAGCGGAATCAGCCCCTGCGTAGCGAGCGCGATGACGACGCCGAGCGTCGCCGTCGACGAGTTGACGACCGCGGTGAACGCCGCGCCGATCAGGATGCCGGGCAGCGGGCTGGTCATCGACGCCATCAGGTCGAGGAAGGGCTGGTGCGTACGCAGCGGATGCATGAAGCTGGACATCAGGCCCAGGCCGATGAACAGGATGCCCAGCCCCATGACGACGCTGCCCGTCAGGCTGACGATGCGCCTGGCCTTCCACATCGACAGCCCGAAGCCGGCGGCGGTCAGGATGTAGGACAGGTTGCTGATGTCGAAGGCGATGATCTGCGTCGTCACCGCCGAACCCACCGCGGCGCCCATGATGACGGCCAGCGCCTGCGCGAGCGTGAGCACGCCGGCCGTCACGAAGCCGATGGCGATCAGCGAGGTCACGGTCGAGGACTGCACGACCGAGGTGATGCCCATGCCGGTCAGCAATGCGCTGAAGCGGTTGTGCGCCAGCGTGGCCATGATGGTCTTGAGCCGCGAGCCGGCCATTGCCCGCATCGCGTCCGACATCATCGACATGCCGTGCAGGAACAGCGCCAGCCCGCCGACTAGACCGATCAGCATCGGCACCAGGGCCAGACCTTCGTGCGCCATCAGAACACGTCCGGCACCACGCGGCGCTTGGCGTCGTCGGGCACGTAGCCCTTGGGCTGCTTGTCGCGCTTGCCCAGATCGGGCTTGTCGAAGGGCACCCGCTCGTACGGGATGAGGCTGAGCAGGTGCGAGATGCAGTTGATGCGCGCGCGCTTCTTGTCTTCGGAGTCGACGATCCACCACGGCGCCTTCTCCGCGTCGGTCAGGCGGATCATTTCGTCGTAGGCCACCGAATAGTCCCACCAGCGCCTGTAGGAGGCCACATCCATGGGGCTGAGCTTCCACTGCCGCAGCGGGTCGCGGATGCGCTGCCGGAAGCGCCTCTCCTGCTCCTGCATGCTGACTTCTAGAAAGTACTTGATCAGGACGACGCCCGAATCGATCAGGTAGCTCTCGAAGCTCGGCGTCAGCTTCAGGTAGCGCCTGGCATCGTCGTCGCTGCAAAAGCCCATGACGCGCTCGACGCCGGGGCGGTTGTACCAGCTGCGGTCGAAGATCACGATCTCGCCGGCCGCGGGCATGTGCTGGATGTAGCGCTGCAGGTAGACCTGCGTCTTCTCACGGTCGTTGGGCGCCGGAAGCGCGACGACCCGGAACACGCGCGGGCTGACGCGCTCGACGATGCGCTTGATCATCCCGCCCTTGCCCGCGGCATCACGCCCTTCGAAGACGACGACGATGCGTGCGCCGGTCTTGACGACCCAGGACTGCAGGTACGCGAGTTCGACCTGCAGCCGTTCGATCTCCTCGAGGTATCTCTTCTTTGCGGCGCCGGACTTGCCATCCTCGCGGTTCGCTTCGCTGTCGCGCTTCTTGTTCATGAATCGCTCCACGCACTGAGCTGGCGATGATCGAGACCGATTGTCGGGTTTCGCAAGAGCATCTGCCTACAGGCGAACGTCCCCGCGGTGCGGCGCCGGCGCGCTCAGCGCGCGAAGAAGGGCGCGGTCTCGAACACCGGGCCGGCGAAGCGCTGCCCGTCCAGCGCCAGGCTGCGCTTGAGCACGAAGTCGAACATCAGCACGTTGTGGTGGCGCAGCTGCAGCAGCGGCTCGAGCATGTCGGCGGCCAGCAGCCCGCGCGCCACCAGCTTGCGCAGGTCGATCAGCGGCGGCACGCCGGGCAGCGGGTAGTCCGAGCCGTTCAGCAGCCGGCCCTGCCAGTCGCGGCGCGACAGCAGCGTGGGAATCACATCGACGCGGTTGGCCTGCACCACGGCCGAGATGTCGCCGAAGAGCACGCCGCGGTACTGCGGCTCGTCCATCAGGCGCACGAACAGATCGAAGTTCGAGGGCTGGCCGCTGCCGCCCTGGGATTCGATCTCGTCGCCGTGGCCCAGCGACGCGCAATGCGCGACGATGACGCGCACGCCCGCTTCCAGCGGACGGCGCAGGCGCAGCGGGTTGCCCAGGTGCTCGCCGAAGCCGACCACTGCCTGCTCGTCGCCGGCATGGGTGATCAGCGGCAGCTTCAGCGCCGCCAGCCGGGCGTAGAAGGGGTCGCAGCGCGGGCTCGCCGGGTCGATGTTCTGCGCGCTGGGAAGCCACTTGATGGCCTTGGCGCCGCGCGCCACCGCCGCATCCATCCGCTGCAGCGCCTGCGGGTCGTAGGGGTGCACCGAGGCCACCCACTCGAAGTGCGCCGGGTACCGGGCGGCCAGGCCGGCGAGGTGGTCGTTGCCGGCGTAGTAGGTCGACAGCTGCTGCATCGGCGCGCCGGCCTCGTCGCGCGCCCAGTCGAAGGCGAAGAGCATGGCCTTGAAGCCGGGCGGCATCGCGCGGCACTGCGCCAGCAGATGTTCGGCGAAGCTCAGGTCGATGCGCCCGGGCCGGTCGTCGATGCAGGACGCATTGATGTAGATCTTGCGGCGCAGGTATTCCTGCGCGTTCCACCACCGGTTCATGCGCGGGTTGAACCACAGCCCGCTGCCGGAGTCGCCGTCGCCGAAGAGGTGCAGGTGCGTGTCCCACACCTTGGCCGCGTCCAGCCCCTGCCAGGCGCCGCGCACGCGCGGGTCGTCGCGCAGCGCGGCCGGCATCTCGCTCAGGCACTTGTTGAGCAGCCCGTCGCGCAGCGACAGGTCGAAGCCGGTCAGACCCGCCAGCGCGGCAGCGCCGAGCAGCGCGCGGCGCCGCAGGCCGGGGAGGGGAAGACTCATTTTGCAAGCAGGTTCTTGTAGAGGACGCCGCCCTTCATGATGAGCACGAAGCTCTTGTCCGGCGCGGCCACCAGACTCAGGTCCTGCAGCGGGTTGCCGTCCACCAGCAGCAGGTCGGCGAACGCGCCTTCTTCGACCACGCCCAGCTTCCCCGGATAGGGGTTGCGCGGGCCGGACAAGCGCAGCAGCTCGCCGCCGGCACTGGTGGCCATGGCCAGCGCTTCGGCGGGCGTGAACCAGGTCTGCATCAGCGCCAGGTTCGCGCCCTGGCGCGTGGCGTTGACGGCCGAGAACAGGATGTCGGTGCCCCAGACGAGCTTGAGCTTGTATTTCTTCGCCAAGGCCACCGTGTGCTCGGTGCCGGCGAACACCTGGCGCAGCCGCGCCATGCTCGACGGCGGCATCAGCGGCACGAAGCCGTCGTCGACGAAGGGCTGGAAGCTCAGCCAGATGCCCTTGCCGGCGATCAGCTGCGCGCTGCCCTCGTCCATCAGGTGGCCGTGTTCGATGACCTTGACGCCGGCAGCGATGGCGCGCTCGATGGCCTCGGGCGTGTAGGCGTGCACGCCGACGTAGGTGCCCCAGTTGGCCGCCGCCTGCACCGCGGCGCGCAACTCCTCTTCGGTGAAGGTCGAGGCATCCAGCGGGCTGTGCGGCGAGGCCACGCCGCCGCCGGCCGTGAGCTTGATCTGCGACGCGCCCAGCAGCAGTTGCTCGCGCACGCGCAGCCGCACTTCGTCGGGCGAATCGGCGAGCTGGCTGGCGTTGAGCGCGCCGGTCAGCGGCGGCGGGGCGCCGATGCGGCGCGGCAGTTCGTGGAGCGCGCGGAAGTCGCCGTGCCCGCCGGTGATGGTGATCATCGCGCCCGACGGGTAGATGCGCGGGCCGATCACCAGGCCGTCGTCGATGGCGCGCTTCAGCGCGAACGACGGCCCGCCCAGGTCGCGCACGGTGGTGAAGCCGCGCATCAGCGTGGCCCGCGCCTCGGCGGCGGCGAGCAGCGTCAGGTAGCCGAGGTCGCCCTCCAGCGTCAGCGCCATCGACGGCGCCGCGAGCATGGTGTGCCAGTGGTTGTCGATCAGCCCGGGCATCAGCGTGCGCCCCTGGCCGTCGATGACGGCGGCGTCCGGCGGCGGCGTGATCGGCGCGGCGGAGATGCGCTCGATGAGTTCGCCGCGCACCAGCACGTGGCTGGGACCGGACAGCGCCGTGCTCCTGCCGTCGTAGATGCGCACGTTCTGCAGCAGCGTGGCCGGGGCTTGCGCCCAGACGCTGCCGCCCAGCACCAGCAAGGCGGCACCCAGCCAGGCCGGGCGCAGGCGGGGAATGTTCATGCGGCCTCCGGTCGGCGCTCAGGGCTTGGGCTTGGCGGCGGTGCCGATGCCCTCTTCGATGCGCTGCATGACGAAGTCGAAGAAGGGGTTCGAGGACATGCGCGCCAGCGAATCGATGCTGACGATCAGCGTGCCGCGTTCGCCGCGCGTGGCCATCGCGCCCAGGTTGGCGCCGTAGTCCTCGCTGGTGTCGGGCTGCAGGCCGTACAGCGAGTCGTCCAGCGGGAACGGAAGCGCCAGGTGCGACAGCGAGAACACGCCGGGCGGGAAGCTCAGCCCCAGCTCCTGCACGGTTTCGGTGGTGCTGCCGGCCTCGATGGTGCGCGCCAGTACCTGGTCGCTGTGCGGGCCGATGTTGGTGACCAAGGTACTGCGAAAGCTGCGCGGCGGCTCGGGCAGCAGGCGCGAGACGATGGTGTCGGTACTGCGCCGCAGCAGCGGCCCGAAGCGGGCGCTGCGGTTGATGTCGAACAGCACCAGCTCGCTGCCGTTGGCCGGCAGCTTGGCATACAGCGCGCTGACGATGGCGCGCGTGCTGACGGTGAAGTCGACCACCGACTGGAAGGTCAGCACCGGCGGCAGACCGCGCAGGTTGTCCTCGCGCGCGTGGCGGTCGATCTGCGCCTGCAGCCGCCGCGCCACCAGCGACGACTGGCGCGCGCCGTTGACCGGGAAGCTGTTGTACTTGAAGGGGTTGAATTCGGGCACGATGCCCAGCCACGCGGCCTTGTCGAAGGCCGGGAAGAAGGCCGGCCAGCCGAACACGCCGGCAAAACGCGCCATGGCGGTGATGCCGATCATCGGGGCGAACAGCACGATGCGCTCCGGCTTGGGCAGAGCCGGATCGTCGAGCACGTCCAGCGCGTACTTCATCGCCAGCGCGCCGCCGTTGGAGAAGCCGACCACGTGCAGCGGCGCCGGTACCGGCGCCAGGCGCCGCGCCTCGCGCACCGCCAGGTGCGTGGCCGCCATCCACTGTTCCCACTCGACCTTGCCCAGGCCGGCCGGCACCGTGCCGTGGCCGGGCAGGCGGATGGCCACCGCCACGTAACCGTCCTGCACGTAGCGCCGCGCCACGTGGCGCAGGCTGTAGGGCGAATCGGTCAGGCCGTGCAGCAGCACCACCGCGCCCGCCGGCTGGCCCTCGGGCCGCATCACGTAGGAGCGGTTCCAGTCCTGCTTGAATCGCCCTGGGTAGAGCGGGCTGCCGCTGTAGTAGCGGTTGGATTCGACGCGGTCCTCGGGCTCGAGCTGGTCCGTGACCTCGGTGCGCACCTCGTCGAAGAGCTTGTTCTCGATGGACAGGTAGCCGGCCCAGTCGAGCTTGGCGATCTGTTCGGCCGAGGCCTCGTGCGGCGCGAAGGTGTGCCAGCGCGCCAGGTGCGGCGCGCGCAGCGCGTCGTAGGCGCGCCAGGCGAAGACCGCGACAAACAGCGCCGCGACCACCGCCAGCACGCGCTTGACCATCTTGCCCGCCGTCGCCTTCATCGTTGCACCTGCCAAGCGCGCACGGGCGCGAGCGGCGAATCATACGCGGCACCATCGGCAACAATGCGGCGCCACCATGGGAGACGACCGCATGCCGACGATCCGCGTCCGCGCCGCGCGCGACGATGAATACGAGGTCTGGATGCCGCTGTGGCGCGGCTACCAGGCCTTCTACCAGGTGGACATCGCCGAAGACGTGAGCCGCCTCACCTGGCAGCGCTTCTTCGACCCGGCCGAGCCGATGCGCTGCGGCTTCGCCGAGCTCGACGGCGCGGTGCGCGGCCTGGTGCACAGCATCGACCACCGCAGCTGCTGGATGAAGGAATATTCCTGCTACCTGCAGGACCTGTTCGTCGCGCCCGAGTGCCGCGGCCAGGGGCTGGGCCGCCGGCTGATCGAGCATGTCTATGCGCAGGCCAAGGCGCGCGGCTGCGCGCGCGTGCACTGGCTGACGCACGAGACCAACACCGAAGCCATGAAGCTCTACGACCGCATCGCCGACAAACCCGGCTTCGTGCAGTACCGCCACGCGCTCTGACGCCCCACGCGATGTGGCAACGCCTGAAACCGCAGCCGGGCAACCTGCGCGTCTGGCAGTTGGGGCTGCTGCTGGCGCTGCTGGCCTTCTGGCACCTGATGACGGCGCCGGGGCTGCTGCCGAACTTCATGTTCGACAACGACCGCCAGGCGGCCTTCTTCTTCGGCCAGCCGGCCGTGGTGGCACAGCGCATCTGGCGCTGGTTCATCACTGACGCCGACATCTACCGTCATCTGTGGGTGACGCTCACCGAAACGCTGCTGGCCTTTGCCATCGGCTCGGTGCTGGGCCTGGGGGCCGGGCTGTGGCTGGCGCTGCAGCCGATGGCCTCGGCGCTGCTCGAGCCCTACATCAAGGCGATGAACTCCATGCCGCGCATCATCCTGGCGCCGATCTTCGCGGTGTGGTTCGGGCTGGGCATCGGCAGCAAGGTGGCGCTTGGCGTGACGCTGGTGTTCTTCATCGTCTTCTTCAACGTCTACCAGGGCGTGCGCGAGGTCAGCCCGGTGATCCTGGCCAATGCGCGCATGCTCGGCGCGAGCCCGAGGCAACTGCTGCGCCATGTCTACCTGCCCAGCGCGATGGCCTGGGTCTTCAGCTCGCTGCACAACAGCGTCGGCCTGGCCTTCGTCGGCGCGGTGGTCGGCGAGTACCTGGGTTCGAGCCAGGGCGTGGGCTACCTGATCCTGCAGGCCGAAGGCAGCTTCGACATCAACACGGTGATGGCCGGCATCGTGGTGCTGACCGCTTTCGCGCTGCTGCTCGACGCGGCGGTGACGCGCATCGAAAAGCGTCTGATGAAGTGGCAGCCGAAGAGCGGCGAGACCGAAAAACTCTGAGGAGGCTGCGCCGCGCGGTGCTCGCCCTGTCCGAGGCAAGTGCGAAGGGCCTGTGTTGAAATGGCACTCAAAGCCGCCACTGAAGCCGCCCGGCACCTGCGACCGTGGCGGACTCGGTGTGAACGGCCTGCAACGATCGAAGATGCAGCGCGAGGAGACCGCATGAACAGAAGGCAGCGCAGTCACCCGCCCGCAGCCGACGATCGCAGCGCAGCACTGGAATCCGTCGGTGGCCAGAACCTTCTTGGCGACCTGCGGATCCGCGAGTTGCGCGGCACGGCGAGGAAGCTCGCGGCCCGGGCGATCCGCCAGCCCGCGGTCGTGGCGGAGGAAAGCGTCAAGCTGCTCGCCGAACTTGCCCAGATCGTGCGCGGACAGGCCGATGCGCAGCCGCCCTCGGGCGACAAGCGCTTTGCCGACCTCGCCTGGAGCGGGAACGGCTTCTACCGGAGGCTGCGGCAGGGGCACCAGGCGTTTTCGCAGGCGCTGCAGAACTATGCCGACCGCTCAGGTCTGGAAGGCAAGGAAGCCGGCCGTGCCAGGTTCCTGATGTCGCAGGTGAGCGATGCGCTCGCGCCGACGAACTTCCTGCTCGGCAACCCGGCCGCACTGAAGCGCGCGCTCGATACCGGCGGCAAGAGCCTGCTCGACGGCGGCCGCAACTTCCTGCAGGACGCCAGGGCGCGCCGGCCGGTCCCCTTGCAGGTCGACTCGCGCCCGTTCAAGGTCGGCGACAACCTGGCCGCGACCCCGGGGGACGTGGTGCTGCGCACGCCGATGTTCGAGCTGCTGCAATACGCGCCGCAGACCAGCCAGGTCCATCAGCGCCCGATCCTGGTGATCATGTCGATCATCAACAAGTACTACGCCTTCGACCTGGCGCCCGGGCGCAGCCTGATCGAGCATCTGGTCAAGCAAGGGCTGAGCGTGTTCGCCATGGTGTGGCGCAATCCGCGCCCGGAAGACGACGGCTGGGGCATGGACGCTTACATGGAAGCCATGGACGAGGCGCTGCGCAGCGTGCAGAGCATCAGCAAGGTCAAGGATCCGAACGTGCTCGGCGTCTGCGGCGCGGCCCCGCTGGTGGTGACGCTCGCCGGCCACTACGCCGCGCGCCGGGAACGCAAGATCGGGTCGCTGACGCTGTTCGTCGCGCCGCTGGACATGAAGGCCATGAGCGAAGCGCCGCTGATCGGCGACTTCATGGACCCGAAGCTCACCCGGATGGCCCAGCGCCTGCCGAAGAAGAGCGACCGCATCAGCGCCAAGGAATTCACCTTGCTGTTCGCGATGCTGCGCCCCAATGACCTGATCTGGAACTACTGGGTCAACAACTACCTGATGGGCGAAGCGCCGCCGGCCTTCGACGTGCTGGCGTGGAATGCCGACGCCACCGGCATGACGGCCCGGTTCAATCTCGACTTCGGCGAGTTCTGCGAAAGCAACCCGCTGGTCACGCCGCATGCGATGAGCTTCAGGGGTGCGCCGATCGCCGATGTCGCCTCCTTCGATTTCGACAGCTACATCATCGGCGCGCGCACCGACCACATCTGCCCCTGGCCGACGGTCTACCGCTCGGCGCAGATGCTCGGCGAGCGCTGCCGCTTCGTGCTCGGTGGCAGCGGACATATACAGACCATCGTCGCCACGCCCGGCAACCCCAAGAACTTCTATTACCTCAACCCCGACATGTCCAAGGATGCCGAGGGCTGGCTCGCCGCCGCCGAGAAGGTGCAGGGCACCTGGTGGGACCATTACGTGGCCTGGTGTCGCGAGCGCTCCGGCCCGCTGGTGGCCGCGCCCAGGAAGCCGGGCAACAAGCAGCATCCGTCGCTGGGCAAGGCGCCCGGTACCTACGTGCACGAGCAGGCCACATGATCATCGACGTTCACCCATCGAGCCGGAAGTCCGGCTTGAACACCGCCACGACACCGACCGCTTCGCGCCGCCCGCAGATTCGAAGGCACACGATCCTCGGCCACGAGCTTCGCGTAGCGGTATGGCCGGGCGATGCGGCGCAGGCCCCGCTGCTGATCTTCAACGGCATCGGCTCGCGCCTCGAGCTTCTCGCGCCCTTCGTCGAGCAGCTCGATGCGGCGCGCGAAGTCATCGTCTTCGACATTCCCGGCACCGGCGAGTCGCCGGCCCCCCGCTTGCCCTATCGGCTGTGGATGATGGCGCGGCTGACCGCGCGCCTGCTCGATGCGCTGGGCCGGGACCAGGTCGTCGTCATGGGCGTTTCCTGGGGAGGGCTGCTCGCGCAGCAGTTCGCGCTGCAGGAAGCGCGCCGCTGCCGCCAGCTGATCCTGGCGGCGACCGCGCCGGGAGCGCTCATGGTCCCGGGCAAATTGCGCACGCTGCGCAAGATGGCGACACCGCGCCGGTTCACCGACCACGGCTATCTGCGGCAGCACTTCGGCACCTTGTACGGCGGCTTGGCGCGGACCTCGCCGCAGCTCTTTCATGAGTTCGGCGAGTTGGCCAAACCGCCGAGCCGGCGCGGCTACTTGTACCAGCAGCTCGCGCTGACGGGCTGGACCAGCCTGCCGTTCCTGCCGCTGCTGCGCCAGCCGACGCTGATCCTGGCCGGCAACGACGATCCGCTCGTGCCCTTGATCAACGCGCGCATGATGGCGCGCCTGGTCCCGCACAGCACGCTGACCGTGTTCGATGACGGACACCTGTTCCTGTTCTCGAAGGCCCGGGAGTGCGCCGCAGCGATCGATGCCTTTTCTTCGGGAAGGCCCGGATCCGCCTGACCATGCCGGTGCGATTGCCGTTCGCCGCAGGGGCCGGGATCCGGCGTGACCGGTGGCCGCACCTCGCCATCGATGGGCGTCATCGGCCGCAGTGCCGGGACGGGGGCCGCATATCCATTGCGCGGCCGCCGAAGCGGCTGGCGTGCGATGCTGCGCGCGTCGGCGCGCCGCATGGCCGCCGCCGGTCCACCGACGCGAGGGTCCAGCCATGTCCATCGACACATCACGCCGCCGCTTCACCCAGGCTGCCTGCGCAGGCGGTTTGATGCCGTGGCTGGCCGGCTGCGGCGGCGGCGGCGACGTGCCCGAGGCGGAGCTGGAATACGCGCGCGTCGTGCGCGGTCTGGCCGCCGACCATGCGCTGCCGGGTGTGCTTGCCGGCGTGCGGCGGCCGGGGCGAAGGCCGTGGCGCGGCGCCTTCGGCGTGGCCGACCTCGACATCGGCGCGCCGCTGGCGCTGGACAGCCACTTCCCGATCCGCAGCGTCACCAAGTCCTTCACCGTCACGCTCGTGCTGCAGCTGGTGCGCGACAGCGTGCTCGCGCTGTCCGACCCGATCGCCCAGTTCGTGCCCGGCCTGCCCAACGGCGACCGCATCACGCTGGCCGACCTGGCGGGCATGCAGAGCGGGCTGGTCGACTATTCATCGACGCAGGAATTCTTCGACGAGTTTGCCGCCGACCTGCAGCGCCGCTGGACCGAGCAGGAGCTGGTGGACTTCTCGCGGGTCAAGCCGGTGGTGTTCCAGCCCGGCGAGGCCTACCAGTACAGCAACACCAATACCGTGCTGCTGGGCATGGTGGTCGAAGCCGTCACGCACACGACGCTCGCGGCGCAGATCGACGCGCGCATCCTGCAGCCGCTGGCGCTGCGCGGCAGCGCCTATCCGAGCGAACCCACGCTGCCGCGGCCCTTCCCGACGCCGTATGCGGTGGACGCCGCTACCGGCGCGGCCGACGAGCAGCCGCAGATCAGCCCGACCGCGCTGGCCGGCTCGGGCGCGATGCGCTCCACGCTGGCCGACCTGCTGCGCTGGGGCGAGGAGCTGGGCAGCGGCAGCCTGATCGGGCCCACGCTGAACGCGCTGCGGCGCAGCCGCTCGCGCGCGGTCACCAACGGACCGGAGTACGAGCGCTACGGCCTGGGCATCGGCGAGATCGGCGGCTGGTGGGGCCACACCGGCAGCGGCATCGGCTACCAGCTGGCGACGATGAACGACCCGGCCAGCGGCAGCACCATCGCGGTGATGGTCAACGCCACGCCGCAAGGCGGCCGCCGCGACCTGAACTTTGCCCAAGAGGTGTTCGAGGCGCTGGCCGCAGTGGTGGCCGAGGCCTGAGCGCGATCCGCGGAGTCACGCGATGTTCAAACGACGCCCACTGCTGGCCGCCGGCCTGGCCTGGCCGGTCGTGCCTGCCCTCGCCGCCCCCTGGGTTGGTCTATGGAGGCGACAACTATTCTGACGCGGGGGGAAGCCTGGGACGCGCTCGGCTCGCCGCGCGGCGCGAGCGAAAGCACGAACGCCGCGTCGCTGCACGCGCTGCGCGATGCGCTGGTCGCGGCTTCGGCGCCGGGCAAAGCCTTCGAGGCCTGGGTCACGCACCAGTTCGTGCTGAACGGCCTGGTCGGCAGCAGCACTGCGTCGGGCGAAGGTCTGCTGCTGCGCGCCGACGCCAGCGGCACGCCGCGGGTGCTGGCGCGGCTGTCGATCCCCGCGTGACGACGCGGCCGCTCAGGAAGCGCCCGCCGGCGCATACAGCGCCCTGAAGCCCAGCCAGCGCGGCACAAAACGATCTGCCGCATGGCAGGCTCGGGGGTCAGGCCGCAACCCGAACGAGGTTCTTCGGCTGCTGGGTCACCAAGGCTCGCAGCACGGCAGGGACAACCTTCGACAGATCTTCGACCCGGTTGCTGTTTGCGCGCATGACGACGACGGCCTTCGGCAACGCCGCAAGATTCTGCTGAAACTCCATGCTCTTGTCCGCAGTCAGCAGGGCGTCGAAGTAGGCTGCGGCGGTCGCCAGAAGCTTGCCGTTCTGCAGGCCGGCCCATCCTTGCCGCCGGACCGAACTCCAGGTATGCCCCTGGCGGAGGAGGCCGATCCGCTCGGGCACGGACTCGTCAAGCAGGATGCGCATCGGGTGCCACGGCCGAGCGCGCCTCCTCCAGCACCACAACCGCCAGCTCGCGGCTCACCGTGGGGAAGTCCTCCAGGAAGACATCCAGAGAGTCGCCAGCTTCGAGGTGTTCGAAGAGGATCCGCACGGGGACGCGTGTACCCGCAAACACCGGGGTCCCGCCCATGATCTCAGCGTCCGTGATGATTTTCGGGTTGGCCATCGCTATCTCCTGGCGAGCGTGTCCGCCTACACCTTGGTGAATGTGATTGCGTAACGGTCTTGGTCCCACTCAGTAACCTTGCCGGTGACCTCTTCTTTGAGGAAGAAGTCCTTCTTGACTTTGCTTGCGTCTTTGATGCCGAGGTGTGCCATGTAGTGCATTTTGTGAGGCCTTTACTTCGCCGTCGGCATCACAAACTCCGCGCCCTTGGCAATCGTCTCCGGCCACCTCTGCATCACGCTCTTCTGCTTGGTGTAGAAGCGCACGCCCTCCTCGCCATAGGCATGCATGTCGCCGAACAGGCTCTTCTTCCAGCCGCCGAAGCCGTGCCAGGCCATCG
>OEIU01000130.1_pt1 | contig 75565 bp, 51 predicted proteins | sample 1539221 | NCBI WGS metagenome assembly OEIU01 (sample SAMN03792071, study PRJEB22550) | activated sludge metagenome | feature: wastewater treatment plant; material: activated sludge; isolation source: Wastewater treatment plant of a petroleum refinery complex | place: Argentina: Zarate | collected...
CCCCCCCACCCCTCCCACCCCCCATACCCGAAGTGAGTTCCGCCCGCCCGATGTCCTCCGACGCCGCACAACCCAGACTGTCGCCCGCGGGCGAGGCCGCGGCCCACGCGGCCATCGGCATGGGGAGCCCCGCCAACGGGCTGCGCTTGTCGGGCGACGCGTCGGCCCGCGTGGGCGCGTCGAATCGGCCCGACGTGCACGAGGGCTCGCGCCTGCTCAACCGCGATCTTTCGTGGCTGGAGTTCAACCGGCGGGTGCTGCAACTGGCCCAGGACGAGCACACGCCGCTGCTCGAGCGGGTGCGGTTTCTGGGCATCTTCTCGAACAACCTCGACGAGTTCGTGCAGAAGCGCATCGGGATGCTGCACAGACGCATCAAGGACGGCACGACCGCGCCCGAGTTCGACGGGCTCAAGCCGGCGGACCTGCTCGCGGCCATGCGGGCCACCATCGGGGAGCTCCAGCGACAGCAGGTCGAGTGCTATGAGAACTCGGTGCGCCCCGCGCTGGCGCGCGAGGGCATCCATCTTGTGGACTACCAGCCGCTCACCGCGGAGGAGAAGCGCTGGCTGCGGACGTGGTTCCGCAAGTACGCGTTTCCGATGCTCACGCCGCTGGCGGTGGACACGGGCCATCGCTTCCCGTTCATCTCGAACCTCAGCCGGAACTTCGGCGTGCTCCTCGCGGAGCCGTCGGGGAGCACGCCCTCGGCCCGCCCGCTGTTCGCCCGCCTGAAGATCCCCAACACCGCGGCCCAGTGGGTGCGATTGCCCGACGACGACGGGCCGGGCACCAGCGCGAGCAACGCCCGGACCGCCACGCGCGGCGGCTTTGTCAGCGTGCGGGACATCATCGCGGCCAACCTCGACGACCTGTTCCCGGGGATGCAGATCCTCGACATCGTCCCCTTCCGCGTGTATCGCGACAGCGAGAATCCCGGCGAGCAGGCCGACGACGACGCGGACAACCTGCTGGCGCAGGTCGAGGCCCAGCTCAAGCAGCGCCGGTTCGCCAGCCCGGTGCGGCTGGAGACCGGGCCGGCGCCGTCGCCCCAGATCCTCTCGCCCCTGCTCGACGAGCTGGACCTCTCGCCGGCCGACACCGCCGAGCGGTCCGGGCCGCTGGACTACACCACGCTCTTCGAGATCGCCGAGCTGGATCGCCCCGAGCTCAAGTGGCGGAAGTGGACGCCGGTGGTGCCGGCCCGGCTGGCCTCCAAGAGCCAGAGCATCTTCGAGACCATCCGGCAGGGCGACCTGCTCGTGCACCATCCCTTCGAGAGTTTCGAGGCCAGCGCGACACGGTTCATCCAGGAGGCGGTCCGCGATCCCGACGTGCTGGCGATCAAGCAGACGATCTACCGCACCAGCCGCGATTCCCCGTTCGTGCAGTCGCTCATCCGGGCCGCCGAGGCGGGCAAGCAGGTGGCGGTGCTCGTCGAGCTGCGGGCCCGCTTCGACGAGCAGGCCAACGTGAAGATCGCCCACGCGCTGGAGAAGGCGGGGGCGCACGTGGCCTACGGCGTGCTCGGGTACAAGACCCACTGCAAGGCCGCGATGGTCGTTCGGCGCGAGGACGGGGGCCTGCGGACGTACGTGCACCTGGGCACGGGCAACTACCACCCGCGCACGGCCCAGATGTACACCGACCTGGGCCTGTTCACCTGCGACCCGGGCATCTGCGACGACGCGATCGAGCTGTTCAACTTCCTGACCGGGCGCTCGCGGCTGGACACCTACGAGACCCTGCTGGTCGCGCCGATCAACATGAAGAAGCGGTACATCGCGATGATCCAGCGCGAGACCGCGCTGGCCGCGGCGTACCGGCGCGGCGAGAGCCCCGTGGGCGGGCGCATCGTCGCGAAGATGAACGCCTTCGCCGACAGCGACATGGCCGAGGCGCTCTACGCCGCCAGCCTCGCGGGCGTGCAGATCACGCTGTTCGTGCGCGGCTTCTGCTGCCTGCGTCCGGGTGTGGCAGGGCTCTCGGAGAACATCCGGATCGTGAGCGTGCTGGGGCGGTTCCTCGAGCACAGCCGCGTCTTCCACTTCGGCGCCGGGAGCGCCGACCCGCTCGAGGGCGATTGGTTCATTTCCAGCGCGGACTGGATGTACCGCAATCTGAACAACCGGGTCGAGGCGAGCACGCCCGTGATCGGGCGGGCGGCGCGGGAGAAACTGCTGCGCATCCTCCAGGTCATGAACGCCGACCGGCGCGGGGCGTGGGAGCTGCGGTCTGACGGTTCGTACCAGAAGCTGCTTCCCGCCGCCGGCGAACCGCCGGGCGTCGAGTCGCCGGAAACGCTCGGCACGTTCGAGACGCTCATGCGCGACGCGGGGCGATAGGCCCGACCGCGGAGAGGCAGCGGCGAGGCCGCCAAAGGGAACGCGGCCCGCGATCGAGGGGATCGCGGGCCGCGTGGATGATCGTGGTGGTTGACGGGAGCGGATCAGTTGCGACGGCGGCGGAAGCCGACGAGGCCGCCGAGGGCCATGAGACCGGCCGTGCCCGGGGTGGGGACGGGGCAGCCGCTGAAGGCGAACGAGTCGAGCACGTGGGCCTGGGCGTTCCAGGGGCCGCCGGTGGCGGCGGTGACGCCGACCCAGGCCTGGCCGTTGTCCAGGGACAGGAGCGATCCGATATCGACGGCGACCTGCAGGGTCGGCGTCAGGGCGTTGTCGAGGTAGACGGACATGATGCCGGGGGTGTAGTTCACATGGATGTAGTGGTTGGCTCCGTCGGAGAGGTCCGGGGTGGCGGCGTTGCCGAGGGAGTAGGCCAGTTCGGGCGAGTTCTGCAGGAGGCCGCGGGTCTGGACGGTGACATGGTTGTTGCCGGGCTCGGGCCAGTTGGCGTTGTTGTCCCACATGTCGAAGGCGACGGCGATGGAGTTCTCGATCCCGGCCAGGCCGAAGGTGGGGTTGGTGCCGTAGCCGATCGCGCCGCCGCCGCCGCCGAGGGCGTCCACGGCGGAGTTCTGGATGACCAGGGCCATGCCGTCGGCGCCGATGCCCTGCAGGTCCTCGATGTGGATGGTCATGTAGGCGTCGAAGCCGTGGGAGATGTTCTGCTTCTGGACCGCCCACACGGCGCCCGCGCTGGCCCCGATGCTCGGGGTCACGAGGATGCGGTCGGCGTCCTGCTTGGCCACGCCGACCATGTTCAGGCCCGCGGTGGTCGAGAAGTCGCTGTAGTTGAAGTTGGCCAGGGCCGAGGAGCCCAGGGCGCACACGGCCAGGGCGGCGACGGCGGGAACGGCGAGGCGGGTCTGAGCGAGAGTCTTCATGGTCCGGTTCTCCTGATATGTGATTGCTGCTGATGGGTCGGCGATCGGTCGGTTGACCGGCGCCCGGTCTGCGGCCCTCGCCCGCGGGCGAACGACGCACGCCGGAAGAGCCTCTCTCGCCCCACGACGAGTGCGCCCGGGGAGGTGTTCTCCCCGGGCATGGAGAACTAGACCATGCGGGTCGGAGTCCCACCAGTGCGTCGGGACCCCGCGCTCGCTTACCGGTCGTCATGCGCGCAACGCCATCGCCAGCTTCACACGATTTGTGCCTACTCGGACGGCCGGTGGCGGGCGGGACCGGCGGCCCGGGCGGGGAGCGCGGCAAAACGCACGACGCCGACCCACGGGGATCGGCGTCGTGCAAACGCATCAGGAATCTGCTCTCGCCGGGCGGCTCTCCGCCCGAGTCACCGGCGGGGCCGGGGGGGACGAATCAGCGGGTGCGCCGGCGGCGGAGGGCCGCCAGGCCGCCCAGGCCCAGCAACGCGGCGCCGGCCGGGGAAGGAACCTGCATGCTCGAGAACTGCCAGTCGAGGATCTCGTGGCGCTCGGCGTTCTGGGGCGCGCCGGTGGCGGCGGTAAACCCGACCCAGCTGCTCGTGCCGGTCGTGAGGTTGAGCGTGTTGGCCAGGTTGACCGGCACGGTGAGGGCGGGGGTGGCGAGGTTGTCGAAGTAGATCTGCATCGTGCCGGGGGAATAGGCGATCCGGACCTGGTGGATCGCGCCGTCGTTGAACGCGCCCGAGACAGGGACGCCGCCGAGGGAGTCCGCGCTGGACGGGGTGTTCGCGCTGCCGGGACCCAGGATCGAGGACTGGACGGTGATGACGTTGGCGCCGGGAACCGTCGGCCAGTTGGCGCTGTTGTCCCAGACGTCGAAGACGATCGCCAGGGAGTTGGAGATTCCCGTGTTACCGGTCGGGAAGGCGAGGTTGGTCCCGAAACCGATTCCGCCGCCGCCGCCGCCCACCGCGTTGACCGAGGAGTTCTGCACGATGAACGAGAGGCCGTCGGAGCCGGACCCCGAGCGGTCGCGGATGCGGAACTTGAAGTCGGTCACGAAGCCCAGGTCCACCTGCTGGCGGGTGTTGAAGTACGCCGTGCCGGCCGCGGCGGCCACGGGCGGCGTGAGCGAGAGCGTCATCTGCTCGCCGGAAAGCCCCGCGCTCTGCACGGCCACGCCGTTGCGCACGATGCTGGTGACGTCGTTGAAGTTCGCGTAGTTGATCGTCTGGACCAGCTGGGCGTTTGCGCTGGTCGCCAGACCGGCGAGCAGGGCCAAGCCAAGGGTCGTTCCGCCCAGATTCGTGAGAGTTCGCATGAACTTGTCTCCAGCCGTTCTTTGCTTTTTGGCGGCGTTTCCCCGCGGAATACGCACGCGCAACCACCGCGCTCGGAGCCGATCGCTCCGCTGTTCACGAGAACGCCGCGACGGCCGCGGGAGCCGTGAGTGCTTCCATGCACGCGCCGATCCAACAAGGACCGGCGACACCGAGTTGTGGCGGCAGTTGACCGGTGCCGCGAGAGAGAAACCCCGTCCCGACGCGACGAAGCGTCGAGCGGACAGCGAGTCCGGCGCGGGCGTTTGGGGCCGAAGCGACCTGCGCCAGACAAAGGCTCACTTTCCGCACGTTTTCACGTGCGGCGGCCAGCGTCTCTCGTCTCGGCTCCGGGTTGCCCCGCTTCACCCTGCGGGCGGTGGGGCTCTCGGGACTTCCCATGGACGCGATCGCGCCGCAGAGACATCCCGACTATCACCCAAGATTAGACCACAAAGCGGCGAGGATGCAAGTGGAGTGTGGCCAAACCGTCGCGAATCAGTGACATTCCCGGCAAAGAGGTCCGATCTTGCCCGTCTTCACACGGCGCGGGCAGCGCCGACCGGGGACGGGAAACAGCGGTCCCGCCCACCCTGTCAGGCTCTGTCTCGAAGGCTGGCGGCCAGGGCGTCGCGGAGCACCTCGCGGGAGAGGGGCTTGTGGATCGTCCGGCGCGCGGCGAAGCGAGCCTTGATGGCCTCGGGGCTCTGATAACTCGTCACGAACAGAAACGGCACGCCCTGTTGCTCGAGCGATTCGGCGACCGGTTCGCTCGTGACGGCGCCGAGATTGATGTCGAGCAGACCGATGTCGCACCCCCCCGATCCGACGACTCGGAGCGCATCCTCGTTGGTGGCATAGGGGCCGACCACGCGGCACCCGAGTTCTTCGAGCAGCCGGGAGATGGACGTGGCGACCAGGAACGAATCCTCCACCAGGAGCACCCGCAGACCGGCAAGCTTGGATTCGACCAGAGTCATGTGCGTCGGCCCTTGCGCGAGGCATGCGGACTTGCGCTCCGATCATGGGGGCGTGCCAATCACTTTCCCAGATTCCGGCGGTCGAGTCAAGGAGATACCGGCCGAGTTCCGAACTCGATCCCGCCCTCATCCCGGACATGGGCGTCTGATTCGCTCATGAGCGGCACGTCGATCAGGCACTCCACGCCCTCGGGATGGAAGGCGAGCAGGGCTTCCCCCCGCAACTCGTACGCGATCGCGCCCTCGATGAGTTCGCTTCCAAAGCCTCTTCTCGACGGCGGGAAAACCGGCGGGCCGCCCCGTTCCCGCCACCGGAGTTTGAGCCGAGGGGCCCCGTCGAGAGCGGGATCGATGCTCCATTCCACCTCGACGCGCCCCTGGGCCGAAGACAGAGCTCCGTACTTCACCGCGTTGGTGGCCAGCTCGTTCAGAGCCATCGCGATCGACTGGGCCGTCTTGGGGCCGAGCATCGCCGCGGGCCCCGACACGGCCGCCCGGCCGTACGACCCCAAGCCGAAGGCCTCGAGCGTCTGGGTGACGAGCGTTCGCAGGTCCGCGCCCTGCCATCGCGAGCGGGCCAGGACGGTGTGCATGCGGGCCATCGCGCGAAGGCGGCCCGTGAACGTGTGGAGAAACTCCGCGTAGCCGCCCGAGCCGCGCCCGGTTTGCTCGGCCAGCGAGATGACCGCGGCGAGGTTGTTCTTCACGCGATGGTCGAGCTCGGCCATCATGAAGTCGGTGTGCTGCTGGGCCATCCGGCGCTCGGTCACGTCCTCGATGAGGCTGGCCACGCCGATGACCCTTCCCGTGGAGTCCACCAGCGGGGCGTTGTACCAGTCGCAGTACACCAGCGTGCCGTTCTTGCACACGTTCTGGTTGGTGCTGCGGAACCCGCCCCGATTGGCGACGAGCTCCCGCCAGACCGCGTCGACCCCGCCGCGCGCCGATTCGGGCACGATGAACCGACCGTCGCGACCGAGCGCCTCCGCCTCCGAGTATCCGAACAATCGCTGCGCTCCCGGGTTCCAACTCGCCACGGTGAAGTCCAGGTTCCACGAGATCACGCCCAGCGGGGTGCCCTGCACGAGCAGGCGCAGCCGCTGCTGCGAGTCGCGCTCGCGGCGTTCGGACTCGCGGCGCTCGGTGACGTCGCGCAGCAGCAGCAGGGCCTCGTCCTGGCGGGCGAGGACCACGCGCACCTCCCACCACGACGAGGCGCCGTCGGTCCGGCCGACCTCGTACTCGTACGTCTGCGATCTGCCCGTCCGGAACAACGCCTCCACCGCTCCCATGAAGTGGTCCGCCCGGTTCTTGGGGAGAACCTCCCGGATCGTGCGGCCCATGAACTTCTCGGGCGGCACGAGCAGCCGCGACGGATCCGGCGCGTGGTAGTCGAGGTACGTGCCCGCGCGATCGACCCGGAACATGATGTCGGGGATCGCCTCGAGCAGGGCGCGATACGCCGACTCGCTGCGATCGCGAGCCTCCTCCGCGGCCTTGCGGTCGGTGATGTCCACGACCACGCCGCGCATCCGGATCGCCCGGCCCTTCGGGTCGTAGTCGAACGCGCCGCGGGCGAGCACCCAGCGTGCCGCGCCGTCGGCGTGGCGCACGCGATACTCGGCCTGGTACGCCGCGCGGGACCGCATCGATCCCTCGATCCCCGCGGCGATTCTCGGGAGGTCGTCGGGGTGCACGCGTCGGGCGAAGCTCTCGTAGGTGCCGTCGAACTCCGAGAGCGTCATGCCCCACAGGCGGGCGTGCTCCTCGGACCAGATGATCCGGCCCGTGGCGACGTCCCAGTCGAACGTGCCCATGTTGCCCGCGGTCATCGCGAGCGTGTTCCTCCGCTCGCTTTGCTCCAGCTCGATCGCGACCCGCTCGCGTTCCATCGCGATCCCCGCCAGGTGGGCCGCCGTCGAGAGGATCGTGATCTCGCGCTGCGTCGGCCGGCGAACCTCGCGGAAGTACATGGCCAGCGACCCGAGCACCGAGCCATCGGAGGCGGGGATCGGCTCGGACCAGCAGGCCCGAAGCCCGTGGGACAGGGCCTCGTCCCTGAACGGCGCCCACAAGGGATCGGTCGCGATGTCCTCCACGACCACGCGCCGCTTCTCGGCCATCGCCGTGCCGCAGCTCCCGACTCCCGGCCCGATCGCCAGCCCGTCGATCTTCGCGGAGAACGCCGCGGGCAGGTGCGGCGCGCCCACCGTCCACATCCGTCCTGCCTCGTCCACGCGCAGCACGGACCCGATCACCGGGCTGCCGTCCTCGTCCTCCACCAGGCGCACCACGGCACCGATCGTCCGATCGAGCGGCGCGCCCGAGGCCATCATCTCCAGCACCGCCCGCTGTTTGTCGCCGAACCGCTGGGCCTCGGTCCGCTCGGTGATGTCCTGGACCACGCCGATCATCCGGACGGCGCTCCCCTCGGCATCGCGCTCGATCTCGGCCTGCTCGTGGACCCATCGGACGGCGCCGTCGGGGCGCACGATGCGGTGGTCGATGCTGTACTCGCGTTCGCCCGCGAGGGCGGCCCGAACCGCTTCGACGACCATCTCGCGGTCGTCGGGATGCACGGTCTGGAAGAACGCGTCGGCCGTTCCCGGGAACGCGGCCCGATCCGTCCCGAAGATCCGGAAGACCTCGTCGGACCACTCCAGGCTGTCGTCCTTGCGGGGATCGAAGGTCCAGCTCCCGATCCGACCGACGGCCTGGGCCTGCTCGAGCACACGGCGGCTCTGCCGGAGGTCGGCCTCGGCGCGCTTGCGGTCGGAAATGTCCAGAATGGCGGTGATGAAGTGCTTCGGCCGTCCATCCTTGTCGCGCGCCAGCGAGGCCGTGAGCTGGGCCCACACGATCGAGCCGTCGGGACGGATGTAGCGTTTCTCCATGACATACGTGTCGCCGTTCCCCGCCAGGACGTTGCCGCGAAGCCGCAGGTTCTCCGCGAGATCGTCCGGATGGGTGACATCAACAAACGTCATGTTCAAGAGCGTGGCCCGGTCCCGCCTGAGAAACCGGCACATCGTGTCGTTGATGAGCAACCACTTGCCCTCGATCGACACGTTCGTCATTCCCACCGCCGCGTGCTCGAAGGTCGAGCGAAACATGGCCTCGGCCTCGCGGGCGGCGGTCTCGGCGCCGCGTCGGTGCGTCACATCGGTGACCATCGCGAGCGCGCCCGTGAACCGGCCGGTCTCGTCCTGCATCGCGTTGGTGGACATGGTGGTCCACACGTCGCGTCCGTCCTTGTGGCGGAACCGGAACTCGTGCTGCTCGGCGATGCCCTCCTCCCGGCGGGCCATGTTCCGCTCGCACTCGGCCCGGGCCCGATCGTCCATGAACTCGAACAGGTGTTTTCCGATCATCTCGGCGGGGGGATAGCCGAGCATCTCGCCCATCCGCGCGTTGACGAACGTCGTCCGCCAGGACTCGTCGGCGACCCAGATGCCCTCGGCCGCGGTCTCGACGATGCGCCGGTACTTGGCCTCGCTCTCGGCCAGGGCCCGCTGCGCCCGTTTCGCGTGCGTCACGTCGTGGATAATGGAGAAGAGCAGCCGGCGGCCCTGGAACTCGTACGGGCCGGTGTAGACCTCCACATCGCGGAGCTCGCCGGAGGCGAGGCGGTGGCGCGTGTCGAAGAACGTCCGGCCGGAGGCGGCCTCGGCGATGCGGTCGGAGATCTCCCCGCGCGGCCGGGCGTTGATGTCGAAGATGCTCATCGTCTGCAGCCGGTCCCTCGGATAGCCGTAGAACGCGCTGGCCGCCTCGTTGGCCTCCACGATCCGGCCGTCGGTCGCGTCGAGAACAAACTTCACCGCCTGGTTCGTGTGGAACGTCTGCCGATACCGCTCCTCGCTCTCATGGAGTTGCAAGTTGGCGACCACCCGGTCGTGGACGTCCGACAAGGAGCCGGCCATCCGGACCGCCCGCCCGGCCCGGTCGCGCACAACGCTTCCACGCGCCCGGAACCACCGGTATGAACCGTCCTTGAGCCGCAGCCGATACTCCTCGTCGTACGGCTCGTCCGTCCCCAGATGCGCTCGCAGCGCGGCCAGCGCCCGGTCGCGGTCCTCGGGGTGCAGGCGATCCGCCCAGCGGAGCCCCTCCCGGTTCAGCTCCCCCGACGCGTACCCGAGCAGTTCCTCCAGGCGCGGCGACCAGTAGTTCGTGTCGTCGGCGATGTCCCAATCCCAGATGCCGTCGTTGGTGCCGCGGATCGCCAGTTCGTACCGCTCCCGGCTCTTGTGCAGCTCGTCCGCGAGACGGCGACGGCCCGAGCGGCTGACGATCAGCATCGCGATCACGCCGAACTGCACGGCGCAGCCCAGCGCGATCCAGCCCCAGTTCCGGCGAATCGGGTCGAACCACGGCGGAACCGGATCGAGAACCTCCGCACCCGCGGGCACGCGCGACGCCGGAATCCCCCACCTCTGGAGCGCGGGGCCGTTCAGGACCGTGCGATTCGAGGAATCGACCAGCGGCGGGATCGAGTCGGGCCGGGCCCCTCGGAGCACGCGCACGGCGAGCCCTCCCGCCAGCCGCCCCTGGCCCGCGGCGTCCACCGCCCGCCCGCCGACCATGCCGCTGCGAATGTTGCTCTGGAAGACGGCGAACACCGGAACCGGCCAGCCCTCGGATTCCTTGTAGGGCGCGCGCGCGCCGAGGGTGTCGTCCCGGAACGTGATGAACAGGAACGCCGAGTCCGGGGAGAGCCCGGCCGCCTCCCTGCCCAGCGCGGGGATCGACGGCGCCTCGGACCAGACGATCTCCGGGCCCCCGGTGCGCGCCGAGAGTTGCTCCCCGGCCACGCGCCGGAAGCGATCGGCGGTGGGCGACCCGCGTGAGACGGCGAGAACCCGACGCGTGCTCGGGAGCAGGGTCGTGATCAGGTCCACCGTGCCGGCGACGTCGATGCGCTCGAACACGCCGGTGGCGTTCAGGTTCGCCTCGGCCAGACGCTCGACATCCCAGGTCAGCCCGCTGAACACCACCGGGAGGTCCGCGATGATGTCCCGCCCGGGGCCGGAGAGCGCCTCGAACGCGAGGGTGTCGATGATGATGAGCAGATCGAAACGCTCGCCGCCGATCTTCACCCGGAGGGCCTGGAGCAGCAGGCCCATGACCTCGGCCTGGTTGCTCTCCCCGTCTCCGCGCACCGTGGCGAGATACTCCGAACGGATCCTCGCTTCGGGGAACGAATCGTCGAGCACATCGCGAATCGCGTTCTCCTGCATGCGGGTGCTCTGCGCCGAACGGTCGAAGGACCCGATGATGAGAATGCTCGGCGCGCCCCGATCGCGGCCGGTCGCGGGGCCGGCGTCGCCGGGTGGCGCGGCCGAGGGCGTCGAGACCTGGGCCGCGCTCGCGTGGGCGAGTACCAGCGCCGCCAGCATCGCCAGCAACGCGACCAGCCGCGGGCCCAGGAATCCGAGTTTCGCCACAGATGCTCTCCGCGATGCCGAGCGGCCGCGCCGCGTACCCGCAAGCGTACCATGCCGAGCATTCCCGGTGTCCCCCGCGCGGGCCGTTGCCCGCCCATTTGGAGCCCTTTGATGCCCGCCAGCCCCGCCACGAACATCGCCTCGATCCTCGGTCCCGACGCCCAGGCCCTGCTCGGGTACGAGTCCAAGACCATCTCCAGGAGCAAGCTGCACCTGCCCGGGCCGGACTTCATCGACCAGACCTTCAGCCAGACCGACCGCTCGCCGGTGGTGCTGCGGAACTTCCAGACCATCCTGAACACCGGCCGCCTCGCCGGGACCGGGTTCGTGTCCATCCTGCCCGTGGACCAGGGGATCGAGCACTCGGCCGGGGCGAGCTTCGCGCCCAACCCCGAGTACTTCGACCCCGAGAACATCGTCAGGCTCGCCATCGAGGGCGGGTGCAACGCGGTGGCGAGCACCATCGGCGTGCTCGGGGCCGTGAGCCGCAAGTACGCCCACAAGATCCCGTTCCTGGTGAAGTTCAACCACAACGAGATGCTCACCTACCCGAACATCTTCAAGCAGTCGTACTTCGGCAGCATCCGCCAGTGCTACGAGATGGGCGCTGTGGCCGTCGGCGCCACGGTGTACTTCGGCAGCGAGGACTCGCGCCAGGAGATCGCGTACGTCTCCGACATGTTCGAGGAGGCCCACGCGCTGGGCATGGTGACCGTTCTGTGGTGCTACACCCGCAACAACGCCTTCAAGGTCAAGGGCGCCGACGGCAAGTCCACCGACTACCACGCCAGCGCGGACCTGACGGGGCAGGCCAACCACCTCGGCGTGACGATCAAGGCCGACATCATCAAGCAGAAACTGCCGACCAACAACGGCGGATACGCCGCGCTCAACTCGGGCGGATCGTCCTACGGCAAGTGGGACAAGCGCGTGTACACACAGCTCTGCGGCAGCGACGAGAGCGGCAAGGGAGGCCACCCGATCGACCTGTGCCGCTATCAGATTCTGAACAACTACATGGGCCGCATCCCGCTCATCAACTCCGGCGGCGAGAGCAAGGGGGAGAGCGACCTGAAGGACGCGGTCGTCACGGCCGTGGTGAACAAGCGAGCCGGCGGCATGGGCCTCATCAGCGGCCGCAAGGCGTTCCAGCGGCCGATGAAGGAAGGGGCGGGGCTGCTGCACGCGATCCAAGATGTGTATCTGGATAGGGGTGTGACGGTGGCGTGAGGCCTACGCCGCTTCGGCTTCGGTCTCGTCCGGTTCGGCGTCCCGCCCGCTCGCCACGCTCCCCGCGTACGCCTCGCCCTGGGCCAACTGCTCCACCTTGGGCGCATCCGCCAGCGGCTTGCCCTTGGAGTCCGTCAGGGCCTTGCCCGCGAGCGTGCGGATGATCGGGATCGGGTGGGCCTTGGCGTGGGTTTCCAGCTCGGCCTCGAGCTGCTTCTGCTTGGCCTCGGGCACGTCGGTCCACTTGCCGCGCCCGCGGCACTTGGGGAACTTCGAGCACCCCAGCCACGGCCCGCGGATGCCCTCGCGGAGGTTCATGGGCGACTGGCACTTGGGGCAGGGGATGTCGGTGAGCAGCGCGGGCTGGCTGGGGGCCTTGACGGTTCCCTTCTTCTTGTCGATGTTCAGGATGCCGTCGCACGGGCCGAGCGGGTTCTTCTCGTCGTTGTAGCGGGCGCACCCGAGGAACGGGCCGAACTTGCCGTTGCGCTTGATCATCGGCCCGCCGCACTTGTGGCAGGCCACGTCCACGTGCTCGGCCGGGCGCGGCCGGCCCTCGCGGTCGGTCGGGCAGGCGTAGGTGCACGTCGGGTACGTGGCGCAGGAGAGGAACTTGCCGCTCTTGCCGAAGCGGTACACCAGCCCCGAGCCGCACTGCGGGCACTTGTACTCGTCGGGGGCGGGCGTGGTCTCCGCCTTGGCGTGGGTCATGGTCTCGTGGGCTTCTTCGAGGGCCTTGGTGAAGGGGCCGTAGAAGCGCTTGAGCATGTCCACCCAGTCGAGGTGGTCCTCCTCGATCTTGTCGAGTTGGAGTTCCATGTCGCGGGTGTAGCCCACATCCATGATCTTCGGGAAGGCCTCGACGAGTTTGTCGGTGACGACCTCGCCCAGATCGGTGGCGTACATGCGGCGCTCGACTTGCTCGACGTACTTGCGGTCCTGGATCACCTGGATGATCGAGGCGTACGTGGACGGGCGGCCGATCCCCTCGGATTCCAGCGCCTTGATCAACGACGCTTCGGAGTATCGCGCTGGCGGCGAGGTGAACTTCTGCAGGGCATCCACCGAGAAGGCGTGCATCGGCCGCTTCTCTTCCAGCGGGGGAAGCATGGCGATATCCGCCGGGGGCACACCCGCGACCTTGTAGAAGCCATCGAACACCAGCGTCCGGCCCGTGGCCTTGAAGGTGCAGGGCTTGGACTGATTCGTTCCGCCGGAGATGAGCACCGTCGTCGAGTCCCACTGCGCCGGGGTCATCTGGCAGGCCACGAAGCGGTCCCAGATGATCTGGTACAGGCGGAAGTGGTCCGGGCGAAGGGCATTGCGGACGCGCTCGGGCGGATAGTCCAGCGACGCGGGGCGGATGGCCTCGTGGGCCTCCTGCGCGGCCTTGTTGCTCGAGGCGAAGAAGTTGGGCTTCTCGGGCAGGTACTTGTCGCCGAACTTCTTCTGGATGTACGTTCGCGCCATCTCCAGGGCCGCGCCCGAGAGGTGCGTCGAGTCGGTACGCATGTACGTGATCAGGCCGACGGGGCCCTCGCCGGGGATGTTCACGCCCTCGTACAGAGCCTGCGCGGCCTGCATCGTCCGACGGGCGCCGAAGCCCAGACGCGTGGACCCGGCCTGCTGCAAGGTGGAGGTGATGAACGGCGGCGCGGGGCGCACGCTCGTCCGCTTGGTTTCGATGGAGGAGACGGCGTACTTCGCGGCCGGGTCGATCGTGCCGCGCACGGTGCGACGGATCTTCGCCGGGCCGCGCCCCTTCTCGTCTTGGGTCGTGTCGATGGCGGCGATCTTCAGGCCCGCCAGCGCGGCGACCTCGCGCACGCGCCCGGTCAGGTCCATCTCGGCGTGGCCCGGCGCGTTGATCTCGAACTTCTCCCCCGCGACCTCGACGAGCTCGGCCGGGATCGCCTTGTGATCCGCCAGCCACTGGAGTTGGGCCTTGCCCGAGGGCGGGTTGCCCTTCTCGTCCTTCTCGGCCATGAACGCGGGCCACGCCGCGGCGAGTTTGGCCTTCTCCGCCTCGGTGAGGGAGAAGTTCGCGGTGATGTTCCAGAACTCATCGGGGATGAACCCGCGGATCTCGCGTTCTCGCTCGACGACGAGCCGCACGGCCACCGACTGCACGCGCCCCGCGCTCAGGCCCCGGGCGACCTTCTTCCAGAGCAGCGGCGAGACCTGGTATCCCACGATGCGATCGACGACACGCCGCGCCTGCTGGGCATTGACGCGGTCCATGTCGATCGGGTGCGGGTTCTCGAAGGCCCGCTTGATCTCGTCCTTGGTGATGGCCGCGAACATCACGCGCTTGGCGGCCTTGGGGTCGATGCCGAGTTCCTCGGCCAGGTGCCACGCGATGGCCTCGCCCTCGCGGTCCAAGTCGGTGGCGAACCAGATCTGGCTGGCCGCCTTGGCCGCTCGCTTGAGTTCGTTGATCGTTTTTTCTTTGCCCGGCAGGATGTGGTAGGTCTGGGCGAAGTCGTGCTTGAGATCAACCCCCGGAACCGGCGATTTCACGCCCTTGGGATTGCGCTCGGGGAGATCGCGGACATGGCCCACCGAGGCGAGCACCACGAAGTCCGACCCGAGGTACTTGTTGATGGTCTTGGCCTTGGAGGGAGACTCCACGATCACCAGTTGCTTGCCGCCCACGGCCGGGACGTGCGGCTTCGGGGCCGGGCGGCCCGCCGAGGGGATGCCGCGCCCGTCGGCCTCGGGGGAGGATTTGGCGGGCTTGGAAGAGCGGCGGGGTTTGGTGGTCGTCTTGGCCATGAGGAGGGGGTCGGACGGAAACTCGGGAACGGCGGCGGCCCGTCATCGGCTGGTTATGGGGGCCACCATTGGTACGAAGCCGGGTCGTGATAGAGACTCGCCTGAGTGGATTCAACCCAAATGCCACCCGGGCGGGGGCAAAAACAACAAACAAATGCCAATCAATCGGACAGACACGGTCAAATGATAGTATATTGTTAGGTGAATCGCGACCACCGCCCCGTCAACGCGGCAGGCCGAGGGCGGTCAGGATGGTCTCGGGCCAGTGGGTCCGGCCGGCTTCATCGGCGGGGCGCGCGCCCAGTCGGACCGCCCCCGGCGTGACCGAAAGCCGACGCAGCCACGTCCGCTGGTTCTTGGCAAACCGACGGGTCTCGATCTTGATCCGCTCGACGGCCTCCTCCACAGCGGGCTCCGGCGGTGGCCAGCGGGAGGCATCGAGAGCGGCACGGACGACGGGGATGAGTTGCTTGTAGCCGAGGGCCTCGGCGGATTGGGGGGTGAAGGCGTTCGACTCGACCAATCGGCGGACCTCATCGAGCAGGCCGCGGTCCATCATGGCCTTCACGCGGGCGTTGATGCGCCGGCTGAGGGCCTCGGAGTCCCAGTCGAGGACGACGAGGAGGAACTCGGGCACGGCACCCTGAGCGCCAGCGAGAGGTGGCTGTTCCGGCGTGTCGGTGTCACTCCCCTCGCTGGCGCTCAGGGTACCGTGGGTGCCGATCGAGGGCCGGTCCCATTGGCTTTGATGCGAGCTGATCGGCGTCCCCGTCAGGCGAAACACCTCCAGCGCGCGGACCGTGCGACGGACATCGTTCGGATGGATGCGGGCCGCGGCCGCGGGATCGACGCGTTCGAGTTCCGCCCGGCGCGCCGCGGGGTCCATCGCGGCGAGTTCTGCCCTCAGGGCATGGTCCGGCTCCGGACCCTCGAAGAGCCCTTCCAACAGACCCTTGACGTAGAGGTGCGTCCCCCCCACCACGATTGGGAGAAAGTTCCGGGCGCGGAGATCGGCGATGGTCTGCTTCGCCAGCCGCAGCCAGTCGTCGAGTGTGAAGATCTGGGTGGTCCGGCTCTCCGAGCCGGACGAATCCGGGCGTCCGGCTCGGAGAGCCGGACTACCCGGAGACGGGACACCAGGAACGATGTCGATCAGATGATGCACCACCCCCCGCCGCTCCTCCACCGTCGGCTTGGCCGTCCCGATGTCGAGGCCGCGGTACACCTGGAAGGCGTCGGCGGTGACGATCTCGGCCATGATCCCGTGCCGCGCTCGCAAGGACAGGGCCAGGTCCACGGCGAGATCGGACTTTCCGCCGGCGGTGGGTCCGCAAATGACGGGCGTCGAGGATGGAAGCGATGCGCCCATCGGGCGGGAGTCTACGTGCGGCAAACCGCGATTCCCGCGTATCCTCCTCCATGGACCCCGTCCGAATCGGCTGCGTGAAGTACCTGAACACCCTCCCGCTCATCGAGGGGCTGCGGACGTGGCGTGACTGCGAACTCGTCGCGGCCGTGCCCAGCCGGCTCATCGACATGCTCATCGGGGACGAGGTGGATGTGGCCCTCGCCTCGGTGATCGACGCGGCCCGCCAGTCCGCGACGCTCCTTCCCGTGGGCATGATCGGGTGCGACGGCCCCACGCTCACCGTGCGTCTCTTCTCCCGCGTGCCCATCGAGGCCATCGCCACCGTCGGGGCCGACACCGACAGCCACACCTCGGTCGTGCTCATGCAGGTGCTGCTCTGGAAGATGCACGGGCGACGCGTGCGCGTGCTGGACTTTGATGCGCGCGAGCACATGGTCGTCGGACTGCCCCCTCCGTCCTTGCTTCGCTCGGACACCTCCCCCGCTGGAGCGGGGGAGGGGGCCGAGCCCGACGCCCTGCTGCTCATCGGCGACAAGGTCGTCACCGACGCCCCCGACGCGGCGATCTATCCGCACCAGCTCGATCTCGGCACGGCGTGGAAGGACCTCACCGGCCTGCCGTTTGTCTACGCCGTGTGGATGTGCCGCGCGGGCGAGGAGGATTCGCTCACCATGCAGGCCGCGGCCAAGATGCTCGAGCGGACGCGCCGGCACAACCAGACGCGATTGGGCTGGATCGTTGCCAGCCGCGCCGAGGAGCGCCACTGGCCGGAGGACCTGGCCGCGAAGTACCTCGGCTCGTACCTGAAGTACGACATCGGCGAGCCGGAGCGCGAGGCGGTGGAGAAGTTCCTGCGCTGGGCGGCGGAGCTCGGGCTGTGCGCAGCGAGTGAGGCGCGATGGGCGGGGAATGAAATGGCAAAGAGCAAATAGCAAATGGCAAACATCGAGCCAGCCAAGCCGTGCCCACACATGGATGCCGCTCCGGTGTCCTCTTCCTCATTTGCCATTTGCCATTTGCCATCTGCCATTTGATCTCCCATGCCCCGCCTGCCCACCTTGCGAACCCGAGTGCTGCGCGACCTGGCCCGGCAACTCCGGTTCGAGCCGGCCGAGGCGGCCCGCCGGCAACTCGCCCGGGCGGAGGAACTCGCGATGCAGTTGCTGGAAGAGTCCGGCACGCGCGGCGAGTCTCCCGACTCGTATCCCGAGGAATGGGTCGTGTTCCGCATCACCGGTCTTCGCACCGACGTTGCAGACGCGGGCGGGGTCGTGGTCCGCGAGGCGCTGCTGAGCGACCTGCCCGCGCTGGTGGACCGGCTGAGCATGGTCGCGGGGCTGAGACTTGCCGATCTCGATGGCGGCAAGAAAACGGGCGAGAAGTGGCTGGGCGCGGCGGACCTGTGCGGCCGCTGGAAGGTCAGCCGCAAGACGCTGGATCGGTACCGACGGCTCGGGCTGGTCTCCCGCCGCATCGACCTTGGGCGCGGGCGATCTCGCGTGGTGTATTCGGAGGCGGGCGTGCGGGCGTTCGAGCGGGTGCACCGGCCGCGCGTGGAGCAGGCGGGGGCGTTCACGCGGATCGACGCGAAGACGCTGGCCCGGATCGTGAAGCGGGCCGCGACGTATCGCGGGCGATTCGGCTGGACGCTCCATCGCTGTGCCCAGCGGATCGCCGCGCGAGAGGCGAGGAGTCTCGAAGCCGTACGGCAGGTCCTCCGTCGGCACGACCGCACCGCCGGCGCGCCGCTCTTCACGGAGCCCGGCCCGCTCGACGCCGAGCAGCGGGCGTGGATCGAGCGGGCCTCACGGCGCGGCGGCACAATGAGCGGCGCGGCCAGAAAGCTCCGCAAGAGCCGCTCGGCGGTGTATCGCGCCATCGGCGGCCGGCGCGCGGCCCGGCTGCTCGAACTCGACCTGCGCGGGCCGATCGGCCCGACGTTTACACGCCGCGATGCGGAGGAGGTGCTCCTCGAACACGCCGCGGCCACGACGGGGCTTGGCAGTCCGGGCGCGACGAGCGTGGGGGACCTCATGCGTATGGCCGCGGGAATCCGGCCGGAGACGGCCGCGTACGAGGCGGCCCGGGGCGCGGCGTACTGGTACCTGTTGTGGACCGTGGGCGAGACCGTGCGTTGCATGGGCGCCTCCACTGGCGGGCAAGCCGCCAGCGCCACCCTTGATCGGATCGAGACGCGGCTGCTCTGGGCCTCGCGGCTTAAGTCGGAGATGGTCCGCGCCGAGGCGCCGCTCCTGCTCCGCACCATCGAGGCCCAGGCCGATCGTCGCCTCGAGTCCATCCCGGGTGTGGTGCTGCACGAGATCATCGAGCTCGGCGTCGAAGCGCTGATCGAGGCGGTGGAACGGTTCGACCCCTTCAAGGGCGGGCGCGCCGCGGCCCCGGCGGGCATCGGTGTCACGCGGGCGATCTCGCGGTGGCTGCGAGGGAATCGCGAGCGGCTCGGTTCGCCGTCGCGGGCCGCGGCCAGGATCGATCTGGATCAGTTTGCCCTTGCCGACTGGTCACGCCGCGTGCATCCGTGGCAGGCGTGGCTGGAGCCCCCGTCGGAGGTGCGCGGGCGGCTCGGCACGCTCGCCGAGCGCGAGCGTCGAGTGCTCGAGATGCGGTTCGGATGGGCGGGTGCGCCCCCATGCACCATCGAGCACGCGGCCCGCGAGATCGGCACGACATCGACGCGGATCGCCGCGATGCAGCGGCGGGCGGTCGCGCTACTCGCGTTCGGTGCGCCAAGCCCGCGCCCGCGCCGCGGGAAGGACAAGGCATGACCCCGCCGCTCGGCCCGTGCGTCTGGGTGTTCCACTCCGGCGCGCTGGGCGATCACGTGATGATCTGGCCGTTCGTTCGCGCGCTCGCACGCCAAGGCACGGCCGTGACGGTGGTCGCGTCGAGCAGCCACGCCCGCCTGTGCGAGGCCGAGGTCGGGCGACAAGCCACCGGGGCGAGCGGACCTGTGCGTGGCCTCGGCGCGGAGCAGCCGCGGTTCACCCGCATGTGGGCCGGCGAGTGCGCGAGCCAGGAGTGGATCGTGCGAGGCGTGGACGCCGTCGTGTCGCCCGTGGCGGACGACTCCACCGACATCGGCCTCCGATGGCTCGACGCCGCGGGGGCGATGTTTCCTGGCGCGGCGGTGATCGGCTTTGGAGCGCCGGACTCGGTCAGCCGCGCGATTCTGTGGGGACGCGCCAATGCCCGGGAGTGGGGAAGCGCGGCCCCTTTGCCCGATCGCGACGGCCCTATCACGCTCTTCGCCGGCGCGGGAGGAGCCTCCAAGCGATGGCCCATCGAGCAATGGGTGGCGCTCGCCGCGGCGATCCGCGAGCGAACCGCCGACGCGGACGTCCACCTTCTGGCAGGCCCGGTTGAGGCCGAGATGTGGTCGAGCGCGGAGCGCGGGGAGTTCGCCGGTGCGGGCGGGCGCGTGTTGGAAGGCGACCTCTCGTCGCTCGCCGATGCGATCCGAGCCTCCCGGGTGTTTGTGGGGTGCGACACCGGCCCGACGCATCTGGGCGCGCAACTCGGCGTGCCGACGCTCGCGCTGTTCGGTCCGACCGATGCGCAGGTCTGGTCGCCGGTCGGGCCGCGGGTGCGTGTGCTCGCGCCCGCATCGCCGCGCTCCATGGAGTGGCTGGGCGTTGAAACCGTGCTCGCCGAAGCCCTGGCGATGACCACGCGGGGCGTGAAACTCACCTGAGCGGGCTGAGCCACCGGTCCCAGCGCGGCGCGTAGGACTGCTCGGGATTCAGGCTCATCGCCACGCCCGAGCAGCGTCCGTAGATGCTCGAGAGGGGGACCATGCCGATGTATCGCGAGTCGTTGCTCTGGTCGCGGTTGTCCCCCATGACGAAGTAGTGGCCCTCGGGCACGACCACCTCGGGAAAGGTCGAGAAGCTCGAAAGACCGGGCGTGATGGTGATCGCGTGCTCAACGCCCAGCAGGTTCTCGGTCTTGAGCACGACCGGGACGTGTGCCCCGTTGGGAAGCGGCGAACTTGCGTGGTCGTCGGTCACGCTCGTGTCGGCCTCGACGCCGTTGATGTACAGCCGGTTGTGGCTGAGAGAGATGTGGTCGCCGGGGACGCCGACCACGCGCTTGACCAGGCGGATGCCGTCGGCGGGCGAAGCGAACGTCACAATGTCGCCTCGGCGCGGCGTGCTCCACTGCGCGATCCACGAGGTCGTGAACGGGACGCGCAGTCCGAAGGCGAGCTTGTTGACGTAGATGCGGTCGCCCTCGAGGATGGTGGGGCGCATGGAGCCGCTGGGAACGTCGTTCCAATCGGCGATGACCGAGCGGATGGGGGCCATGATCGCCATGACCAGCCCGATGGGGACGATCCACTCGCGGACGATGCGATCGAGCAGGCCGCGTTTGGGGCCCGCGGCCTTCGTCCCCTTGTCTTTGTTGAGCGTGGGCATCGGTTCTCCAGTTGTGCGGCCGCGCCGGCCGTGGCCCGCGTCGGGGCGGGCACGGCAAGTGTGCTCGCGATGCTACGAATGGCCAGAAACCCGTGTTCCCGTGCCGGTGCGGAATCCCCGCGCAGCCGGCGCAGGTCGCACAGGCCGAACGCTTCCCAGCCGCTTCCCAGATTGCCGCGGCGTTCGGGCTCCGCGAGGGGTGCCGGGCCCGCGATCGCGTACCCTTGCACCCCATGACGACGCCCTCCGCCAAGCCCCGCATCCTCACCGGCGACACGCCGACCTCCACCGGCCTGCACCTTGGCCACTTCGTCGGCTCGCTGGAGAACCGCCTGGCGCTCCAGGACCAGTACGACTGCTACTTCCTCATCGCCAACGTCCACGCCTTCACCACCCTCGCGGCCGAGCCGGAGCAGATCCGGGCCAACACCATCGGCATCGTGAAGGACTGGCTCGCCGTCGGGCTCGATCCCGAGCGCAGCACGTTCGTCCTGCAGAGCGAGATCCCCGCGATCGCCGAACTCACGTTCCTCTTCGCGATGCTCCTGCCCTTCAACCGGGTCATGAACAACCCGACGATCAAGACCGAGATCGACGTCAAGAAACTCGGCGACACGTACTCGTTCGGCTTCCCGCTCTACGCCGTCGGCCAGTGCGCCGACATCCTCGCGTTCCGGCCCGAGCTCGTGCCGGTGGGCGAGGATCAGGAGGCCCACATTGAGATGTGCCGCGCTGTCGCGGGGAAGTTCAACCAGATGTACTGCGGCGTGGGCAACCGCGTGGAGACGCAGGACCACGTGAAGGCGGGGGGCCTCTTCCCGATCCCGAAGGCGAAGATCGGGCGCGTGGCGCGCCTCGTCGGCCTCGACGGCGTGCAGAAGATGTCCAAGAGCCTCGGCAACGCGATCTTCCTGTACGACGACCCGAAGACGGTTCAGAAGAAGGTCAACAAGATCACCACCGGGCGCCAGAGCCCGACCGAGCCGGGCGATCCGAGCAACGTGCTCATGCAGTACGTCGAGGCGTTCATCGGCGGGCAAGGAACCGAGGGGCGTGCAAGGGCCGACGAGATCAAGCGCCGCTACGCCGCGGGCGATAACCTCGGCGACGGCCACGTCAAGCAGGAACTCGGCGAGGCGATCAACCGCCTGCTCGAACCGATGCGGGAGCGCCGGGCGAAACTCGATGGGCCGGAGGGGGACGCGAGGGTGCAGGAGGTCATCCGGCGCGGCGTGGCGAAGGCGAATGTCGTGGCGGAGGAGACGCTGTATCTGGCGAAGACGGCGATGAAGCTGGAGTTTGGAAAGCGGACGCTGTCGGTGGGCTGAGCGGGCGGGATGGGCTGGGACGTTTTGCAATGAGGCGGCCTTCATCGGACTCGGCCGATTACGCTTGCCCGATCTGGTCCAAGCGAGGGCTCACAATGCGCATGGCTCATCCGGTCCCATCGTTACCACTGCGGTTCGTTGCTGGGTGTGGGTTGTTTGCTACCGCCATGCTGCCCGCGCAGATCCGCGCCGACATCGACCTGCCGGCCACCGCTCCCGAGGTCCGCCTGACCGAGGGCCTGGTCGTCGCCGACGTCGCCGGTTGGGGCCGGCGGACGATCAACCCCGACGCGATCGCCGAGGCGATGGTCCGCGGCACGCTCGGCTGGCCGCGCGAGGGGGATGTGGTGAAGCGGCCCGAGGCGATGGGCGGGGGCGAGCGCACGTGGCAATCGGCCCGGGCCTCGGAGCAGGGCGAGTTCGCCCGCCTGCCCAAGAGCGCGTACCTCCTGTGCACGGTGCAATCGGCGACGGAGCGCGTGGTGCTGCTCGACGCCTCCGGCCACACCATGGCCTACGTCAACGGCGACCCGCACGCGGGCGATATGTACTCGACGGGCTACTCACGCATCCCGGTGCTGCTGCGCAAGGGGGCGAACCAGTTCCTCTTCGCCAACGCCGGGCGCGGCCCTCTCAAGGCCCGGCTCATCACCCCCGAGGCCGAGGTGACCGCCGATGTCGGCGATCTGACGCTGCCCAGCGTGCTCTCCGGCGCGCCCGAGGAGTATGTGCTGGGCGTGCCGATCATCAACGCCTCGAATCGCCCGCGGAGCGTGGTGATCGGCGTGCTTCCGGAAGTCTGGGACGGGCCGCTTCGCGAGGAGCGTGTTGAACTCGCGCCGCTGACGATCCAGAAGGTGCCGCTCCGGGCCGTGTTGCACCGGATCAAGGATCACCCCGACGTTCGTCCGACCATCATCATCCGCGAGGCCCCGACCGACGCGGGCGCTCGCGGGGCGGATATCTCGCGGGCGACGTTCAAGGTCCATTGCAAGTCCCCCGACGAGCCGCACAGCCGCACGTTCATCAGCGACATCGACGGGAGCGCGCAGTACGTGGCCATCTCTCCACCGGCGACGGAAGGGCGCGTCGAGCATCCCGGGCTGGTGCTGTCTCTCCACGGCGCCGACGTCGAGGCCGTGCGTCAGGCCCCGTGCTATGCGCCCAAGCCCGATCTGGTGATCGTCTGCCCGACGAATCGGCGGCCATACGGCTTCGACTGGGAAGACTGGGGCCGCATCGACGCGGCCGAGGCCATGGACCACGCCCGAGAGTGGTTCCGCACCGATCCGCGCCGTCAATATCTCACGGGCCACTCCATGGGCGGCCACGGGGCGTGGCAGGTCGGTGTGTTCATGCCCGAGCGGTTCGCCGCCGTCGCCCCCAGCGCGGGGTGGATTTCCTTCGACTCCTACGCGGGCGTGCGTGCCGAGGCGACCGAGCCGGCCGACAGCCCCATCCGCGCCATGCTCCGGCGAGCCTCCGCCTCGAGCGACACTCTGGCGCTGCTGGCCAACCTCCAGGGCAAGGGCGTGTACATCCTCCACGGCGAGACCGATGACAACGTGCCCGTGGCCGAGGCCCGCCTGGCCCGGGCCCAACTCACCAGGGACGGCGTGCCCTTCGAGTTCCACGAGCAGCCGGGGGCCGGCCACTGGTGGGACGACGACAAACCGGGCGTCGCCTGCGTGGACTGGCCGGGGATCTTCGACATGTTCGCCTCGCGAAGGCTCCCCGCCCCCGGCGAGCAAACCAAGTTCCGGGTCAAGTCGCTCGAGTCGGGCGTTGCCCCGGTCCCCGGGGACGGTGTCACGATCATGCGGGCCGAACGGCGCGGCCTCGAAGCGAGCGCCGAAGTGAAGATCCAGCGAGGGAACACCGGCGAGCGGGTCGTCGTGACGACCAGGAACGCCAACATGCTCGCTCTCGGCGTCCTGGTCCTCGGCGAGGCGACAAGCCGCGAGATCACCATCGATGGGCAGGAAACCACGGCGGCCCGCCGGGGGCGGCATGTCTGCCTGCTCAGGAAAGCCGAAAGGTGGGTGGGCGCCGGCACGGAGCCGTCGTTCGCCGCGTCGATGAACTCCCCATGGGACCCGCCGCGCGGCCCGTTCAAGAACGCGTTCACGCACAGATTCGTCTTCGTCCGCGCCACCCACGGCACGGCAGAAGAAAACGCCTGGTCGCTGGCCCGGGCCCGGTTCGATGCCGAGCAGTGGTGGTATCGCGGCAACGGCCGTGTCGAGATCGTCACCGACGACGCCTTCCTTCGTGCGTTGGGAGAGGGGCGCATCGAAGGGAACGCGATCCTCTACGGCAACACGGACATGAACGCGGCCGCGAAGCGGCTGTGCGAGAACCAGGCCGTCCGCGTCTCGCGGACCGAGGCGTGGGTCGGCACGCGCAAGGTATCGGGCGACGACGTGGGCGTGCTGGCCGTCGGCACGTTCAAGGGCGCGGCCGGGTTGCGTGTGTACGGACTCGTCGCGGGCACGGGCCTGAGCGGCGCCCGCGCCACGGACCGCATCCCCTACATCATCGCCGGCACGGGCGTGCCCGATGTGTGCATCGTGCGGCCGTCGCTCTGGAACAAGGGAGTCGCGGGCGTCGAGTGCGCGGGATTCCTCGACCCGAACCTGCTGGCGGCCAAGGCGGATATCGCCTGGGGCGAGGGTGGCGAGGTGAACAAGTAGCGGGGCTCAGCAGCCCGCGTACCAGGCGTTGAGGTACTCGAGAATGTCGGTCGCGTCGAGCGTGCCCGAGCCGTTGGTGTCGGCCGAGATGCTGCCCGAGAGCCACGCGTTGAGGAACGCAAAGATGTCGATGGTGTCGGGCGTGCCGGAGTGATCGAAGTCGGCGGCGCAGCAGGTGCCGTGCGGATCGATCACGCACGCGGTGCCCAGGCCCGCGAAGCGCGTGTTGGGTCCGGCGCACGCAGCGCTGGAATCCACCGCGCACGTCGCGCCGCGGCAGCAGGCGCCGCTCCCCGGGAGCTGGGCCACCAGCAGCGCGCCGGTGTTGTCGGCGAACTGCACGACGTACGCCGCCTCGCCCAGCTCGTTGACATCCATGATCCGGCCGTCGTCGTCGCCCCCGGGACCGAGGAACGTGTTGATCGAACGCACGTTTTGCGGCGTTGATCCGACGAGGATCTGATCTCCGGTTCGTGAGACCTTGAGCAGTCCGGCCGCGGGGTCCCACGCCCAGAGGCCGTCGTCGGAGGTCGCGGTGGTCCCACCCACGCCGTTCTCGAGTTTCCAGCGGAAGAGCACCTGCCCGCGGGCGTTGATGCGATACGAGCCGTTCGCCGGCGGCTCCGTGGAGAACGCCGCGCCCGACGAGTCCGGCGGCGAGAGCGGTGAGTTGGCCAGCCCCGACGCGCCGAGCAGCGACACCGTGCCCGCGGGGTCGATCGACCACAGCCCCGCCGACCGCACGCCCGTCGCGCTGGTCACCTGCCCGGCAAACACCGTGGCCCCCGACCCGTTCATGGCCGGGGCCAGGATCGTGGTGAACGTGCCGTTCATGCCGACGGGGGATCCGGGCCCCCCCGCGGCATCGCGAGCCGCGAGCAGATCGAATCGGCCATCGGGCGCACGGCGCCACAGGCGTGAAACGCCCGCGCTGGGCGGGTTGGCGCCGTCGATGTCGCCGAAGGCGATCCATCCCGCGCCGTTCATCGTGAGACCGCCCGCCGAGACAAACGCGCTGGTGTCCAGCGACCGCAGGAACACGCCGGGATGGCCGGGAACCTCCATGCCCTCGCGGGCCGCGATCGTTGCCTGCTCGCCCGGCCGGCGCTCGACGATCAGCGTGTCGTTCGCATCGGTCACGCCGGGCGTGCCGAGGGCCAGCGTGGCCTGGAACGCAAGAGCGCCGTTGTCGGCCAGAACAAGCGACTTGAAGTTCGTCCGCAGGTACACCGCGCCCGCCAGCGACGAGGGCGGTGCACCGACCCCGCCCACGACCCCCGGGCGCGCAACCAGCGACACGCCGCCCCCGCTCGACGGCCCCCAGATCCCCTGATAGTTGTCGATCGTGACCCCGCCCGTGCCCACGGCGAGCTGCGCGTTGAACGCCACCCCGGCGCGGCTGATGGCGCACGGAAAGCCGCCCACAAAGCCGTAGAACACCGCGCCGGGAACATCCGGCACCGCCTGCAGCCCCGAACGCAGCGAAAGCCCGATCGACTGCCGGTCGCCGCGCCAATAGCCCGTGCTGTTGGACGGATCCACGCCGGCGCCGCTCAGGAAGCCGACCGCGGCCACGCCGGCGTCCTTTCCCAGGCGCGGAAAGAACGTGGCGCTGAAGGTCGTGCCGTCAACGCCGGTGGCGTTGGCCACGCCGGTGCGCCCCAGCAGCCGGCCGTTGCCGTACCGATCGAACGACACAAGCACGAGGTCGTTCACCGCGTACACCAGCCCCGGCCCGGCAACACGGCACGTGGCCAATGTGGTGCCGTCGTCGGCAATCTGGGCCGCGCCGATCACGCTGATCGCGGCCCCCGGCACGCCCGGCGCGCCATGCCCCGCCAGCCCCGCGCCGGCGGCGATACGGATCGGAAGGTCGGCGCCGGCGTGCCCAGCGAGCGCGCCGCATCCGGTCGCCACAGCGAGCACGCCCCACGCGTTGAGTGCACGAATCCGGAATCTCATCATCGCAAGCGCGCCTGTCCCTCCCCAAGGGGCCCGAGAAGCACACGGGCCCGAACAGACAGACTACTGCCCGCCCGAGAACCCGCAAGCAAAGACTGGATAACCACCCGTCTTCCAACGGCTATTTTGGGTGAAACCCAGCAGAATCGCACATCCCCAAACACCACCCGAGCGGGGCCTGGCGTGCTTGGAGGCGTTCCCGATAGTTTACCCAGATTAACGCGAGCGGCGATTCCCGGCCTTGGCGGCGGGTGATGCTTGCTTCTCGAACACAAACCCGCCGGACTGATACTCGCACACGATGTGGTCGCCGCTTGCGAACTCGCCCGAGAGGATTCGCGATGCCAGCGGGTTCTCGATTCGCTGCTGGATCGTTCGCTTGAGCGGGCGCGCCCCGAAAGCCGGGTCCCACCCTTCGCTGGCGATCTGGGCCTCGGCCCCCTTGGTGAGTTCGATGGTCATGTCGCGCTCGGCCAGACGCTTGCGCAGGCGGCCGAGTTGGATCTCCACGATCCTCCCGATCTCGGCCCGCTTGAGCTGGTGGAACACGACCACCTCGTCGATGCGGTTGAGCAGCTCCGGGCGCATGAAGCCGGTCCCGCCGGCCATCAACTGCTGGGCCTTGACGATGGCGTCGCGCACCTTGACGGGCATGCCGGTGGCCTTGCCCATCTCCTCCACGGCCGCGCCCGCCGGGCCACGCCGCAGCAGGTCGCGCACCGCGGCGTCGATCTCCCAATCCTCGGCCCCGCCCGCGGCGAGTTCCTGGATCATCTGGCTGCCGAAGTTGCTGGTCATGACGACGATGGTGTTCTTGAAGTCCACGGTGCGCCCCTGGCCGTCGGTGAGACGGCCATCGTCGAGGATCTGCAGCAGCACGTTGAACACGTCCGGGTGGGCCTTCTCGATCTCGTCGAGCAGGATCACCGCGTACGGACGCCGGCGGACGACCTCCGTGAGCGCGCCGCCCTCCTCGTAGCCGACATAGCCGGGGGGCGCGCCGATCAGGCGGCTCACCGCGTGCTTCTCCATGTACTCGCTCATGTCGATGCGGACCATCGCGTCCTCGGTGTCGAAGAGGAACTCCGCGAGGGCCTTGCATGTCTCGGTCTTGCCCACGCCCGTGGGGCCGAGGAACAGGAACGAGCCGATCGGGCGGTTCGGATCGCCCAGCCCGCTCCGGGCCCGGCGGACCGCGTTCGAGACGGCCTTGAGCGCCTCATCCTGCCCGACGACGCGATTGGTCAACTCCTCTTCCATGCGGAGGAGCTTGGCCTTCTCCCCCTCGACCAGCCGCGAGATGGGGATGCCCGTCCAGCGCGACACGATCTCGGCGATCTCCTCCGCGTCCACCTCGCGCTTGAGCAGCGGAGCCCGCTTGTGGGCTGCCCCGTCCTTGGGCTTGGCCGCCGCGGCCCGCTCGAGCTGGGCCTTGAGATCGCGCAGTTTGCGCTCGTCGTTCCCCGCGGCCTGGTACTCGCTCTCGGAGACCCGCTCGCCGGCCCGCTGTCGCTGCATCAGGCCGTTGACCCGCTGCTCGTAGGCGATCTTGAGCGCATCGTACTCCTTGCGGAGTTTCGCCTCGTCCCCCGCGCCGCTGCGCTCGAGTTCCCACTGCATCTTCAGGTCCTGGAGTTCCTTCTCCAGCCCTGTGAGTTCGGCTCGGGCCGCCTCGGCCTCCTTCACCGCCGCGGGGCTCTTGTCTCCCTTGAGCTGGCTGAGGGTGAGCTCAAGGTGCATCTTCCGCCGGTTGCGGATGTCGATCTCCTCGGGCACGCTCTGGTTCTCGATGGCGAGCCGGCTCGACGCCTCGTCGATCAGGTCGATCGCCTTGTCGGGCAGGAACCGGTCGCTGATGTACCGGTTGCTCAGGTTGGCCGCGGCGATGATCGCCTCGTCCTTGATCTTGATGTTGTGGTGCGACTCGTAGCGTTCCTTCAACCCGCGCAGGATCGCGATGGTCTCCTCGATGCCCGGCTGGTTCACGAACACGGGCTGGAAGCGCCGCTCGAACGCGGGGTCCTTCTCGATGTGCTTGCGGTACTCGTCGAGCGTGGTCGCGCCGATGCAGCGGAGTTCCCCGCGGGCGAGCGCGGGCTTGAGCAGGTTGCCCGCGCTGACGGCCCCCTCGGCCGCGCCCGCGCCGACGATCGTGTGCAGCTCGTCGATGAAGAGCACGATCTGGCCCTTGGCGGCCGTGACCTCGCGGAGCACGGCCTTCAATCGCTCCTCGAACTCGCCGCGGAACTTGGCCCCGGCGAGGAGTTGTCCCACGTCCAGGGCCATCACGCGCTGGTCCTTCATGTTCTCGGGCACATCGCCGGTCACGATGCGCTGGGCGATCCCCTCGACGATCGCGGTCTTTCCCACTCCCGGCTCGCCGATGAGCACGGGGTTGTTCTTGGTGCGCCGCGACAGCACCTGGATGCAGCGCCGGATCTCCTCGTCGCGCCCGATGACGGGATCGAGCTTGCCGTCGCGGGCCTTCTGCGTCAGGTCGATGGTGTACTTCTTGAGGGCCTCGTACTGCCCCTCCGCCTCGGGGTTGGTCACGTTGGTCACGCCGCTGGCCTCCCGGATCTCCTTGATCGCGCGTTCGAGGGTCTTCCGGTCCACTCCGCCGACCGTGCCGAGCACATCCTTGGCGCTCCCGGGTCCGCCCCCCACTTCCGTCAGGGCCAGCAGCAGATGCTCGGCCGAGATGTACTGGTCGTTGAGCCTCTTGCTCTCCTGCTCCGCCTTGGCGAGCAGTTCCGCGATCGACCGCCCGGCCTGGCCCGGCGCGCCGCCGCTGATCGTCGGCAGGCGGTCGAGCTCCGACGCGACCACGCCCGCCACGCGCGGGGGCACCGCCGGGCCGCTCGCCCGCTCCAGAATCGACCACGCCGGCCCGCCCTTCTCTTTGAGCAGCGCGCCGAGCACGTGCAAACCCGTCACCTCGGCGTTGGCGCGCGCCATCGCGTCGCTCTGGGCCTCGCCCAAGGCTTGCTGGGCCATCGTTGTGAGTCGATCCATCCGCATGGTGTTCCCTTCGGTACCGTGTCGCGCCGCACCAAAGAGGAGGCCGGCAGCGTAAGCCGCCGCCCCCTCTCACCGGCCTCCCGCACGCGGCCCACACCCGTGGGGGGCCGCGCCGACGGCGCGTCGTGCGTCACGCCGCCGGTGTTTCTCCTGCAACCGGCGGGCCAGCGTTCAGGGGACCGTGGCTCGGGAGCGTACGAAAAAACCTGCCAGTTCGGCAGGTTTCCGGGCATCTGTCCATGTGCGGGGTCTGTTTATCCGGCGGCGTCGATCCGTGTTCCGACACCGTCGGGCGATGGGCCCGGGCCGGCATTCTCAGCCGCGGCCCGCAACAGCTGGATCGCCGCGTCTCCCGCGGCCTTCTGCGCGTCCATCGCCTTGCGGGCAACAGCCACCGAGACGTTGTTCTGGAGTGTGACCTGAGAGAGCGCGGTGGCGGTCGCGGCGATATCCATGCCCGCTTATCGGCTCGGAGCCGACCCCGCCGCAGTCAAACATCGGCCTCTCGTCCGGCTTAGAAGCGAAGCATCGCCATTCTGATCGCCAGTTGGATGGATTCAGTTATCGAGGTCGGGCTGGCAACGCCCTTCCCGGCGATATCGAACGCCGTCCCGTGGGCGGGGCTGGTGCGGATCGTCGGCAGACCGACGGTGACGTTCACCGCCCGCTCGCCATCGATCAGTTTGACCGGGATCAACCCCTGATCGTGGTACATGGCCACCACGCAGTCGTACTGCCCCTTCCCAAACGGTGGCGCGGCCGCGCCGGCAAACACCGTGTCTCCGGGCAGCGGACCGCGAGCATCGATGCCCTTGGCACACGCCGCGACCACCGCCGGCGCGATCACGCGATCATCTTCCGCGCCGAGTATGCCCCCCTCGCCCGCGTGCGGATTCAGGCCGCAGACCGCGATCCGGGGCGAGGCGCAACCCAGGTTCCTGCACGCCTCATCCGCCAGTTCGATCGATTCCAGCACCCGCGCGGTGGTAAGCAACCCCCCCACCTCCATCAGCGGCACATGGATCGTCGCGAGCATGACCCGCAGGTGCGGCCCGACAAAGAGCATGCCGCTGCGCATCGCGCCGAATCGCGCCGCGAGCAACTCGGTGTGCCCGGGAAACTCCGTGTGGCCCGCGAGCGACCAACTGGTCTTGGAGATCGGCGCCGTCACAATCGCGGCCGCGCCGTGCCTCGCGTCGTCGATCGCCGCTTCGACCCACCGGAAACTGGCCGCGCCGCCGGCGGCGGTCGGCCCGCGCGATGCCGAGCGCAGCAGCCTCACATCAAACGCCCCATCGTCGATGATCTCGATGCCCGGAGCGTCGATCGATTTCGGGTCAACACCCGTGGCTTCCGCCGCCGCCTCCAGCGCGCCCCGCGATCCAAAGACCCGATAACGCGCCGCCGACCGCAACCGCGCATCGGCCAACGCCTTCAATACAATCTCCGGACCGATGCCCAGCGGATCGCCCATCGACACGGCCAGCGTGGGCCGGCCATCGGTCGAGGGACGCGCATGAGATGGATCGGTGTGTGCGGGCACGCTCCCAGTTTAGGGAAGCCCGGCGCGCCGCCCGTGCCCCACGCCGATGTTCGTTTTCGGTCCAGCCGATCAAACCAGTGCAACCCGCGTAGAACCGACCACGGAGACCCGTTCGATGCCCCAGCATTCCAACCCCGCCGGACAGCGCCTCCTCGGCAAGTCCATCGCCCTCGTCGCGCTCACCGCGCTGCTCGCCTACGGCTGCGAGCGCGGCAAAGAGAACGCCGCGCCCCCCCCCAGGCCGATCCCCGCGGCCGACGCTCCCGCCACTCCCGCGGCGCCCCCCGCCGCCAAGCCGACCGACCCGCCCCACCCCGCGCCCGCTCCCGACGGCGCCGCGTCCGACGCGGGGGACACGCCCAAGCCGCCGATCCCGCACACCGAACTCGCCAAGGACCACAAGCCGCTGAGCGAGACCACCACGCCCAGGGGCGTGATCGTGCAGACCATGAAGGAAGGCGCGGGCCTGCCGACGTTCCCCAAGGCCCTCGTCACGCTCCACTTCGTGATGTACGTGAAGGACGGGTGGAAGAAGATCGAATCGACCTACGAGAGCGGCGAGCCCTTCGTCGAGCAGCGGCTCGATAACTTTGTTCCCGGGCTGGGCGAAGGCGTGGTGGGGATGAAGCCCGGCGAAGTCCGCCGCATCATCGTGCCGCCGGCGCTCGCGTTCGGGCACGAGGGCCTGACGGAGAAGGATGGAACGGTCGTGGTCGGGCCCGACGCGACCATCGTCTTCGACGCGGAGCTCATCAGCGCCAAGCAGGCGTTCATCGACCCGAGCGCGAAGCCCGCGTCCCCCGGTGCGCCCGCGCCCGGCAAGTAGGGCAGGCCAGCGCCGGGATCAGCCGCCGGCCCGCTGGTAGCCCGTGCGCTCTCGCACCCGCTCGGCAATCCTCCGGGCCAGCGCATCGTCCTGGCGCACGGCCACGCCGTAGGTCGTCATGCCGCGCTCATCGAGCTGCGGGTCGCGCGTGTACGTGCTGTTGAGAATGGCCTGCGTGTTCACACGCCATCCGGGCTGGTGCACGCGGTACACCGTGGCGGACACCTGCCCCTCGATCGGTCCGGTCTCGGCCCGCAGGTCGCGCCCCTCGGCCTCGCCCGGCGCGGCGCCCGCGGGCGCGAACTCGATCCGCACGATCCGCCGGTGCCGGTGGGCCGCGTCCTCGGCACGATCATCGAGCCCGGACTGTTCCTGATCCCAGGGGGTGGCCAGCCCGCCCGTGCCCTTGGGGAGCGTGGTGATCACGCCGGCCTGCGCGTCCACGCGATCGAGGATGAACCCGAATTCCCGCAGCTCGTTGCGGGCCCGATCGAAGGCCCGTGCGTACTCACCCGCGTTCAGGCGGAACGTCGCCGGAGCGCCGGCCACCGAGGGCGCGCCGTCCGCGGGGCTCGCCTGGTGCGCGCACCCGCCCGCCAGCGCGGCCGCCGCTCCCACCATCGCAATCATCAGGCTCGTCTTCATGCGGGCAGCATACCCGCATCCGCACTCCGGCATCGCGCATCCGACATGGCTACGCCGTCTGTCCCGGGCCCTTGATCGGGCGGACGTGGATCTGCGGCTGGTTGGCCGCGACGGGCGCGCCCTCCGGCGCCTTCTCCGCCGTCGGGGCCATCATCTCGCTGTAGCCAAGGGCACGGGCCACCAGCTCGCCGCGGCTGTTGGCCCCGAGCTTGCGGTGCAGGCTCTTGACGTGGTCGTGGACGGTGTGCGGGCTGCGCCCGAGTTCCTCGGCGATCTCGCGGACGCTCTTGCCCAGCAGCAGGTGCTGGAGGATGATCTGCTCGCGGGCCGTCAGCCACGCCGCGGCCTCGCTCGGATCGGTCCCGATGGCCATGATGGCCCGGCGGGCCAGCAGCGGCAGGACGGCCTCCATCTGGGCCGCTTCCGCCTCGCCGAGGGCGACGTTGGAACTGGCCATCTCAACGATCAGCACGCGTCCGGCCGGGCCGATCGCGGCCGCGCCGAGCAGCAGGCCCTGCAACCGGTACGCGCTCCAGCGCTTGGAAACCGAGTTGCTGATGTCGAGAATGCTCACGCCGAAGCGCTCGGCGGGGCCGGCCTTCACCTGGCCCGCGGGCAGGTGCCCCGGGGTCCAGTGCAGGTCGCGGGCCTGGGCAAGGTTCGTGCGGACCTGCACGAGATTCGCGTCGTTGGGATCGATGGTGATCGCCGTGGGCGCGGAGTTCGTGCGTCCGACCTGCGTGGTGACCTCGGCGATGTACAGCCCGGCCACGCCCGTGGCTTCTTGGCGCACGATCTCGCCGCGATCACTGATCTGCCCGATCATGGTGATGGCGACGGCGGGCTGGGCGATGGGGAGCAGCGCAAGGGCCGCGCGATCGCACCAATCCTGTGTGGCGACGGCGGGGAGGGAACAGATGTTCTCGGCCACCTTGACGACGGCCCGCAGGGCCTGCGAAGTGTCGCGCGTCATGCTGGACATGAGCAAGCGTCCTCTTCATGGCCTTCGTCGTGGAAGGACCGGGTGTGAGCACCGTTCGGGAGCGATCCCCCCAGGTGCGGGTGTGAAAAACGGGCAGAATCAGCCCTCGGACTGACAATAGGCACCACATTCGGTGGCAGGCATCCCCGCCGAACTCGGGTGGTACATTTCCCTGTCAAACATTGTCGCCTGCATGACCTCGTCCCAAGAGTCGGTCGCCGCATCTTGGCGGGGGAACCGGAATCAGGGATCATCGTCGGCACTCTCGGCTCAAATACTTGAAAAGGGGGCGTTAGTTTTGGGGGGAATGCCACCAACTCTGGGGTATGCGAGTGGAACCCAAGTCGCGTGCCTGTCAAGACTTGGACGCTATCCTTGGCCCCCCGACAATGGGGTCCGCCGGTGGCCCCTGTGAATCGCGTTTCCAGCACGTTCAGGATCATCCCGACATGCCCGACGCAGCCCAATCCAGGACGGCCAAGGTGGCCATCATCGGGGCCGGACCGACCGGCTTGGGGTGCGCCTACCGCCTGAAAGAACTCGGCTACACGAACTTCAAGATCTTCGAGCGCCACGGGTACATCGGCGGTCTGGCCCACTCGTTCGTCGATCCGCGGGGCTTCACGTGGGACATCGGCGGGCACGTGATGTTCAGCCACTACACGTACTACGACAGGGTCTTCGATGCGCTCATGGGCGACGAGTTCACGCTCAACAACCGCGAGAGTTGGGTGCGGATGGAGAGCACCTGGGTTCCGTATCCGTTCCAGAACAACATCCGGTACTTGTCCAAGGAGTCCGCGTACGAGTGCCTCGCGGGGCTGATCCGGGCCCAGAGCGGCAAGGGGAAGATCGCGTCTCCCGCCGCGGCGAGAAACTTCGGCGAGTTCATCGACGCGGTCTTCGGCGAGGGCATCGCCAAACACTTCATGCGGCCGTACAACTTCAAGGTCTGGGCCCACCCGCCGGAGATGATGAACAAGCAGTGGATCGGCGAGCGCGTCGCCGTCATCGACATCGAGCGGGCCCTCAAGAACGTCATCCTCGGCACCGACGACTTCGGGTGGGGGCCGAACAACCAGTTCAAGTTCCCGCTGCGGGGCGGCACGGGGGAGTTCTACAAGCGCTTCGAGCGCGTGCTTGGGTACGCCGATTCGGGTGGCACGGGCAGCTCGCTGCCCGTGTCGGGTGTGCAAGACGGTCACATCCACCTGAACAAATCGGTCCAGTCCATCGACATCGATCGCAAGGTCATCACCTTCACCGACGGCACACGCGAGACCTACGACGTGCTCGTGAGCGCGATGCCGCTGGATGTGCTCTGCGGGCAGATCCTCAAACAGGACGCAAGATCGTCGGGGCCTCACGGCAAGAGCCTGGACGAGATCGCCACGACCGCGGCCGGCCTCAAGCACTCCTCCGGCTACATGGTCGGCATCGGCCTCAAGAGCCGCACGCCCGGCGGCGGCACGCCCGACACCAAGTCGTGGATGTACTTCCCCGAGGACAACTGCCCGTTCTATCGCGTGACGTACCTCTCGAACTACTCGCCCAACATGACCCCGGACAAGGACAACTACTACTCGCTCCTGTGCGAGGTGAGCGAGAGCGCGCTCAGGCCCACGCCGGGGCGCGAGGGCGCGGACCACGACGCGGTCATCGAGCAGTGCATCACCGGCCTCGAGAACGCGGGCCTGCTCGATCCCGGCGAGCGGGCCAACATCGTCAGCCGATGGTGCTACTACGCCGACTACTCGTACCCCACGCCCACGGTCGATCGCGACGAGATCCTCGCCGAGGTGATCCCGTGGCTGGAGGAACGCGACATCTACAGCCGCGGGCGCTTCGGCATGTGGAAGTACGAGGTCGCCAACACCGACCACACGCTCATGCAGGGCGTGGAACTCGCCAATCGCCTGCTCCTGGGCGAGGTCGAGACGACCATCGGCATGACCTACCGCGTGACCGACGACGGCCGCAACGCGGCCAGCCACGAGCGCAGCACCCACGCCGGGAGCGGCGAGAAGAAGCTCGCCGGCGTCGGCCACGCCAAGGCCGACCCCGCCACAGGCCGCCCCGACCGGCTGGAGATCGTCGTGCGGGCCCGGAGCATCGGGGATGTGGAGGGGGCGGACGTGGCCGAGGAAGAGCTCGGCGTGACTCGGCCGCGGGCCTAGACCCATTCCAGGCACAACCCGCGTTCTGGCCTGCAATCGAGCCTTGTGCGCCCCGGATGCGCTGGTAGACTGTTGGTGGAGGGTTGGGGTGGAAAAGGCCCGTGCACCCGCGAGGTGGCCCATGCTCACCGTGCTCCGCCGGATCGTCGCCGCCGCGGTGGTCTTCGCTGCGGCCGTGCCATCGAAGGCCCAGACGTGCAGCTGCACCTGCGACAATCTCGTGCCGCAGTGCATGGCGATCTCGCGGTTCTACATGAACGAGTCCGGCGGATCGCCGGCCAACCCGACGATGTACCTGAGCGCCGGCATCGGCACCGTGCCGCCCACCAGCGCCGAGGTGCGCCATGCCAACCGTTTCGCGATCACCCCCGGCACCACGCTCACGCACGTCTGCATCGCGCTGAAGAACCCGTCCGGCCCGGCGTCGTCGCCGTGCGCGGGGGGCGATAGCGCGTACATCTTTCTCGCCGTGCACGACACGACGACGGGGCTCCCCGGCGCGTTCCTCGGCGGATCGGTGACCAACTTCATCGTGGACCCGTGCATCGGCACCGCCATCCACCACCAACTCGTCGCGTTCTCCACGCCGCAGGTGTTCCCGCTCGGGGCCGACATCTGGGTCGGCGTGGGATACCCGACCGCCGACGTCAACATCGGCCACCAGGGCAACCGTCCGCGCACGGGCGGCCAGTCCGCCGTCTGGATCGGCGGAACGCTCAGCCGGTGGTACTCCTACGAGGACCCGCAACTCCCGCCGTTCAACGGGCGGGCGCCGATCATCCGCGGGCTCGAGCTCGTGCGCGGCGGCGGGCGCATCGACGCCTCCCCCGCCCAGGGCCTGTTCACCGACGAGAACGGCGCGACGGCCCAGTTCCAGGTTGTCCTGGCGAGCGCGCCCCCGCTCGCCAACGTCACGGTCTCGATCGGTTCCTCGAATCCCTCCGAGGGCCAGGCCACGGCCGGATCCTCCACGCTCGTGTTCACCCCGGGAAACTGGAACATCCCGCAGATCGTCACCGTCGTCGGCCAGGACGACACGCTCGTCGATGGAAACATCCCCTACCAGATCGTCGCGACCTCCGCCAGCGCCGATCCCTGCTACGACAGCGCCGGCGCCAACGTGTTCTCGGTCAACCTCACCAACATCGACAACGACGGCCTCTGCGATCTTCGCTGGACCAACCTCGGCATCGCCGGGCCGCCCGCACGCGAGTTCCACGCCATGGCCTTCGATCCCGTGCGCAATCGCGTGGTGCTCTACGGCGGGGTTGTTGCCGGCTTCCCGTCGGGCGATCTCTGGGAGTTTGATCCGGTGACCAACACATGGGCCAGCGTGCCTCAGGGGCCGGGCCCGTCGCCCGGGCCGCGCTACGGACACGCCATGGCCTTCGACGCCAGCAGCGGGCGCGTGATGCTCGTGGGCGGCACCGACAACACGACGTACTTCAACGACGCCTGGGCCTGGAACGGTCTGGGCTGGACGGCGCTCCCGCCGCCGCCCGGCCCCGGCCGGCGCTGGCACGCGATGGCCTCGCTTCCCCCGACGGGCGGCGTGCTGCTGTGCGGCGGGCAGGATGCGCTCGGTACATCGCTCTCCGACGCGGCGGAGTTTTTCGGCGGCGGGTGGCTGCCCGCTCCGCCCATGACGTTCCCCGGCCCCACGCCCCGCGCGGGCCACTCGGCCGCCGCGGCCCACGGCGCGGCGGAGGTCTACATCTACGGCGGGCTCGACGCCGCGCCCCCATTGACGCCCTTCGGCGACACCTGGACGTACATCCCCGGGGGCTGGAACGCGGCCCCGTTCGGCGGCCAGGCCGCGTCGTTCCATCACGCGATGGCGTCCTTCGGCCCGCGTCCGGCGGCGGTCCTCTTCGGTGGCACCTCCGGCCCCGGCGTGTTCTATGGGCAGACGCAGACGGTCGCCGGGCCGGGCCTCTGGGCCGTGCACGGAACGCAGGGCGCGCCCGCCGCGCGGTCGGCGCACGCGATGGCGGCGATGGACGGCGACCACCGCGTCATCCTCTTCGGCGGGAGCAACCTGAGCGGCGCGCTCGGGGACACGTGGGAACTCTCCGACCCGACGTACCCGACGATCACGGCCACCGGCGACATCAACGTTGACGCGGGGCAGTTCTTCACGCAGGCGGTCACCGTGACCGCGCCGGTGTTTGGTTCGTACACCTACCAGTGGTACCACAATGGCACACCGCTTTCGGACAACGCTCGCATCAACGGCTCGCAGACGGCGACCCTGACCATCGGGCCGGCGGTGCTGTCTGACTGGGGGCAGTACTGGGCGGCGGTGACGAGCGTCTGCGGACCGTCGGAGACAAGTGCGCCGGCCATTGTGGATGTTCTCTGCACCGCGGACTTCAACCACGATCATGTGATCTCGGTTCAGGACATCTTCGATTTCCTCAACGCCTGGTTCGCGGGCGACCCTCGGGCGGATGTGTGTGCCCCGGCGGGCCTGCAGGTCCAGGACATCTTTTGCTTCCTGAACCTGTGGTTTGCCGGCTGTCCGTAGGCGATTCCCATTCGGGTTCCGGGGCAGTTCTGCGGGCATTTGGCCCGCTCGGCCGATCCAAGAGTCCTATGATTCCGGGCTTGCTCCGGCCCCGCGTTCCCGCGGCCCCGACGCGAGCCATCCGCCCATCCCACAAGCAGCCAAACGGCCCCGGCGCAGATGCTCCGGGTCCGTCGTGAGGTGCCCCCATGGCCGATCCGACTCCCGCCTCGAACGAGCCCCACTCCAACTACTCCGAGGACCAGATCAAGATCCTCGAAGGCCTCGAGGCCGTCCGCCTGCGCCCGGGCATGTACATCGGCGGCACCGACATCCGCGCGCTCCACCACCTCGTCTACGAGGTCGTGGACAACTCCATCGACGAGGCCATGGCCGGCTTCGCCGACACCGTCAGCGTCACCGTCAACGCGGACGGCTCGGTGTGCGTGCTCGACAACGGGCGCGGCATCCCCATCCAGCCCAAGAAGCACGAGAACCCCGCCTACGACGGCAAGCCCGCCGTCGAGATCGTCCTCACCGTCCTCCACGCCGGCGGCAAGTTCGGCGAGGAGGGCTCGGCGTACAAGGTCTCCGGCGGCCTCCACGGCGTGGGCGTCTCGTGCGTCAACGCCCTCTCCGAGTGGCTCGACTGCGAGGTGTACCGCGAGGGGAAGATCTACTCCATCGGCTTCGAGCGCGGGCGCACCAAGGAGCCGCTCCACGTCGTCGGCGAGATTGCCGGAGGGGCCAACCACGGCGATCCCACCGCCGGCGCTTCGTTCAAGTCGGGCACGAAGGTCACCTTCATGCCCGACCACGAGCTCTTCCCCGACACCACGTTCGACTACACCATCCTCGCCACGCGCCTGCGCGAGCTGGCGTACCTGAACCCGGGCGTCACCATCCGTCTGCGCGACGAGCGCGTCGGTCCGGACGGGCGCATCCGCCACGACGTGTTCAGGGCCGAGGTCGGCCTCGTGGAGTACGTCGCGCACCTGATGACGGGCAAGACGCCCGTCTCCGCCGTCGTCCACGTCAAGAAGAAGGACGAGGAGGCGAACCTCTTCTGCGAGGTCGCCATGCAGTACCACGACGGGTACAACGAGAGCGTCCTCTCCTTCGCCAACAACATCAACAACAAGGACGGCGGCACCCACGCCCAGGGCTTCAAGGTCGCGCTCACCCGCACCATGAACTCCTACGCCAAGAAGGCCGGCATCCTCAAGGAAAAGGACCCGGCCCCGACGGGCGAGGACCTCCGCGAGGGCCTCATCGCCATCGTCTCGGTCAAGCTCCCCAGCCCCACCTTCAACAACCAGCCCAAGGAAAAACTCCTCAACCCGGAGATCGAGGCCTTCGTGGCCCAGGCCGTCGGCGAGGCCCTCGAGTCGTGGCTGGAGGAGAACCCCTCCGAGGCCAAGCGGCTGTGCCTGAAGGGCATCGTCGCGGCCCAGGCCCGCGAGGCCGCGCGAAAGGCCCGCGAGCTCACCCGACGCAAGTCCGCCCTCGACTCGGGCTCGATGCCCCACAAGCTGCGCGACTGCAAGACCAAGGACGTCGATCGCTCCGAGATCTTCATCGTCGAGGGTGATTCGGCCGGCGGGTCCGCCACGGGCGGACGCGACGTGGAGACGCAGGCCATCCTCCCCCTCAAGGGCAAGATCATCAACGTCGAGAAGGCCCGCCTGGACAAGGTCCTCGGCTTCGAGGAGGTCCGCACGCTCATCTCCGCCCTCAAGTGCGGCATCGGCGAGGAGTTCGACCTGGCCAAGCTCCGCTATGGGCGCGTCATCATCATGACCGACGCCGACGTGGACGGCTCCCACATCCGCACGCTCCTGCTCACCTTCTTCTTCCGCCAGATGCCCGAGCTCATCCGGCGCGGCAAGATCTTCATCGCCCAGGCCCCCCTCTACCAGCTCGCCTGGGGGAGCGGCAAGAGCAAGAAGATCGAGTACGTCGTCTCCAACGCCCGCCTCTACGACATGCTCACCGAGGTCGGCCTGCAGCGGGCCTCGCTGGTCGTTCGCACCGTTGACGCGGCCGAGGCGTCCCTCGTCGTTGTCGATGAGAAGACCCGCCAGCCCTCCGTCGCCCGGCGAATCGAGGGCGACGAGCTCCAGCGGCTCATCCGCGTGCTCCGCCGCCTGCGCGAACTCGTCGAGGTCGCCGAGCGGCGCGGCGTGAAGTTCCCCGACCTGCTCGCCGCCCGCTCCGGCGATCCGTCCAAGGACAACCGCCTGCCCACCCACCGCCTCGTCTGGACCGGCGGCGAGGCGTGGGCCTGGAGCGAGACGCAGGCCCGCGAGATCGCTACCTCGCACGGTCTCCACGTCGAGGAAATGGACGAGGTCGAGCCGGGCCAGGCTTCCCCCGCCGAGGGCGAGGCCGCGGCGCCGTCGGCCGAGACCCGGCGCAACGCCGCGCAACTCCGCGAGCTCCACGAGAACCGCGAGCTCGAGCGCGTCTTCGAGCTCCTCGGCCGCCACGGCGTCTCCGTCGCCGACTACGCGCTGGTGCAGGAAGAGTCCGTCACCGGCGACAAGCTCCCGACCAAGTACGCGTGGGAACTCAAGCAGCACCCCCGCGCCGACGCGGGGGCCGAGGACGCGCCCGTTTCCGACGAGGCCCCCTCCGACGACGGTGGCGAGAACGCCGACGAGGAGCGGGTCTCCAACGTCAAGGTTTCGTCCAACCAGAAGACCATCGAGGTCGCCAACATCCCCGGCATCCTCGACGCCCTCCACGAGGTCGGCCGGCGCGGCCTGGAGATCAAGCGATTCAAGGGCCTGGGCGAGATGGACGCCGAGCAACTCTGGGAGACCACCATGGACCCGGCCAAGCGGCTGCTCCTGCGCGTCGCCTGGGACGGCGCGGCCGAGGCCGACACGCTCTTCTCCATCCTCATGGGCGAGCAGGTGGAAGACCGCCGCCGCTTCATCGAGGAGCACGCCCTCGAGGTCAAGAACCTCGACGTCTGAGCCACGCTCGCCGGACGTGTTCCGGGCCGACGCGGGCTTATCGGGCGTGAAGGCGTGCGGTCTGTGCGGGCGCGCGTGCGCGGGGCGTCCCGCCGCGCCGCGGTTTGTGCGTGCCGCCTTCCGGGCCGTTTCCCTCGTGCCGATGAGGGATGTGGCACGCCCCCGCGTGCGGAGAACGCCCACAATGACCAGTCCAGCACGACCCATCCGGCCGGGAGGCGGCGCCAAGATCGTTGCGTCCACCAACGCCCGCGCCAACACGCTGGGGCTCCGGGGCGCGGAACTCAACGCCATCCACGAGCGGTTGGACATGGGCTCGACCGGAGCGGCCGCGCGGCGGCAGTCCGCACGCCTGGCCTTCCGCCATGACAGCATCGCCATCGAGGTGATCCAGCCCGGCGGCATGCAAACCCATCTGAACGTCGCGTGCCGCAATCTCTCCCGCAGCGGCATGGGCTTTCTGCACTCGTCGTACGTGCACGAGGGAACGCCCGTGGTCGTCTCGCTCCGTCACCGTACGGAGGGTCCCGTGCGCGTGCCGGGCAAGGTCGTGCGCTGCCGCCACGTGACGCGCCACGTCCACGACGTCGGCGTGCGCTTCGATACCCCGGTGAACATCAAGGACTTCATGGACCTCGACCCGCTCAAGCAGACTTTCACCTGCGAGATCGTCGATCCCAAGCACCTCGAGGGCACGGTGCTCGTGGTGGCCGAGTACAAGATCGAGCAGTCGTGCGTGCGGTCGATGCTCGCGGACACCGCGCTGCAGTTCATCTGCGCCTCGACCGTCGAGGAAGGACTCGAGCGGGCCCGCAAGGGTGTCGGGCTCATCATCTGCGACGACGTCTTCGAGGCCGGCAGCGGCGTGGAGTTCGTCACCAAGGCCCGGGCCGCGGGCATCCGCTGTCCCATGGTGCTCATGTCGGCCGACATCTCCAAGGCCAGCCTCGACCAGTTCCGCAAGGCCGAGGCCGACGCGTTCCTGGCCAAGCCCCTCCGCCAGGACCTGCTCCTGCGCGCTCTGGCCGAGTTCCTGCTCGTGGGCGGCGAAAAATCCGAGAGCTCAAGCCCCCTGCACACCTCGCTCCCCGCCGGGTCTCCCATGGCAGAGCTCGCCGACGAGTTCGTTGACGACCTGGCCGACGTGGCCGATCAGGTCGAGGGCTTGGTCGCCAAGAACGACTCCCCCGGTATCCGCCGGCTCGCCCTGCGCGTGGGCGGTCCGGCCAGCGCTCTGGGCTTCGATCCCATCGCCAAAGTCGCCGCCCGACTGATTGCCTCCCTGGGGTCCTCAAAAGACGCGCCCCCGTCGGCGATGGCGGTCAACACGTTCGTCTCGATGTGCCGAAGTGCGATGAAGGGGGTCAAGGCCCCCCCCCCCCCTGCCGCGCCCGCCGAGGGCGATGCCCACGCCAAGGACGGCGAGCACGCCGCGGGCCACGGGGCGGCGGATGAGAAGGCCCACGCCCCTGTGGCGAAGGCGGCCTGAAACGCTCGGATACGATCCGCCCGTGCCCGCAGAAACGCCGCTCAATCTGCCCCAGGCCGACGCTCACGATCGGACCATGCTTCCCATCTCGGAGACGTTCGTCTCCATCCAGGGCGAGGGCAAGCTCGCGGGCACGCCGAGCCTGTTCGTGCGGCTCTCCGGGTGCAACCTTCGGTGCTCCTGGTGCGACACGCCCTATGCGAGCTGGTCGCCCGATGGCTCGGCGCGATCCATCGACAACCTGGTCGCCCTCGCCCGCTCCCAGCCCTCGGCCGTTCGCCACGCCGTGCTCACCGGCGGCGAGCCCATGATCTTCGCCGGGCTCTGCGAGTTGTCGGCCCGCCTGGGCGCGTCGCGCCAGCGGGGCGGGGCGGCCATGCACATCACCATCGAGACCGCCGGCACGGCCATCCCGACCGACGACCGCTGGCCGCTCACGTGCCACCTCATGTCGATCAGCCCAAAGCTCGCGTCATCGACACCCACGAACGACCCCCGGGACCCGGACGGCGTGTGGGCCGCGCGCCACGAGGCCCGCCGGCTGAACCCCGCGGTGCTCAACCGACTGATCTCTCGGGCCTCCGAGGCATCGAACGACTTCCAGCTCAAGTTCGTAGTATGCGGCGAGGACGACCTGACCGAGATCGACGGGGTGCTCGCGGGCCTGACAGGATGGACGCCGTCGGACGTGCTGCTGATGCCCGAGGGCGTGGCGCCCCCCACCGAGGCGGCGAAGGCGATGCTCGCCCATGCGTGCACCGAGCGGGGATTCCGCTACTGCCCCCGATTGCACATCGAGCTCTTCGGCAACCGGCGCGCCACCTGATTCGGGGCCAAGGTCCGAGAACCCAGAGGGTTTATCCGCGGCCAGACGCGACCAATTCGCGTTCGCGGGGCTCGTGAACAAGCCCACATTGGTTTCCAACTCGATTGGGGCCATGCTGTTATGAGCGGCGTTGCGGGTCGCGATCGCCGGCAGCGCGTGGCTTTTGAGGAAACGCCTAGGCATCCCAGAGCGAATAGTCGATAGAACCCGCGGAATCGCCAGCAGTGGAGCCAAGATCATGCGTTTGTACATCGTCAGACACGGAAAAGCGACGGACACCCAGGAGTGCTGTCCGGCCTCGTCTTGCGCGGGCGTGGGTGGCGGAGACTTCGCCCGCGAGCTGACCGTGCGCGGCATCGCCCAGGCACGGTTTCTCTCGGGCAGGCTCGCCAAGGAGGAGCGGCGAGTGACGACCATCGTTTCCAGCCGGTTTCCCCGGGCCCTGCAGACGGCCCACGCCATCCAGCGCACGCTCTCGTGCGATCTGCAAACCGACGCGCGGCTCGAGGTCGATCACGAGGTCTCCGAGGCCCTCTCGATCATCCAGGAGGGCGCGGACCAGCGGGCCCTGATGCTCGTGGGCCACAACCCGCAACTCGGCGAGCTCATCAGCGTGCTCTGCTCGGGCCTGCCTCCCCAAGAACTGATCCTCAAGACCGGCGAGATGGTCGTCATCGACATCCGCCCCAACCAGCCCATCGGCTCGGGCCGGCTCGTCGATCGCGTCCGGCTGAGCGACAGCACGCCCGCCGACGACACCGTGACCAGCGCGGTCGAGACCCTGTTGCCCAAGTCGCGCTGAGCGTCGTTCGGGCACGTCACGCTCCAACCAACGAAAACGGCCCGGGATCGCTCCCGGGCCGCTCTTCTTGCACGAGTTGTCTCGGACGGGGATCAGCGCTTGGCGAGCAGGTCGCGGATCTCGGTGAGCAGTTTCTGCTCGGCCGTCGGACCGGCCGGCGCCGCGGCGGGCTTCTGGGCCTCGAACCTCTTCTTGGCGGTGTTGAACGCCTTCACCACCAGGAAGATGATGAACGCGAGGATGATGAAGTTGATCGTGACGGTGATGAAGTTGCCGTAGGCCACCACAGGACCGGCCTTGCGGGCGGCCTCGAGATCGAGCCCCGCCGCGACCTTGTCCGAGAGCGGGTAGTACAGGTTCTTGAAATCGACCTTGCCCAGCGCGAGGCCGACGGGCGGCATGATCACGTCGTCGATCAGCGACTTGACGATCCCGCCGAACGCGCCGCCGATGATGACGGCCACGGCCAGATCGAGCATGTTGCCCTTGAGGGCAAACTCCTTGAACTCTTTGACCATTCCCATGAGCGGTGTCTCCTTGGTTGGCCGGCGGGTCGAGCGCACGGACTCGAACGCGCCGGCGATGGTCGCGAGTGTACGTCCGGCCGGAAAATGCGTCTCGCGCCCCACCGCCGCTCGAAGCGATTTTCCGAAGAAAAACCGCCGCGGTCCGGGTGGAACGCGGCGGTGTTGTGGTCAACTCGATGGGACCGAGCGCCTCACTTGGCGACGTAGTTGGTGACCTCGTCGTCGCGGACGGAGGTCTTCATCTCGGCGCACGTCGTCTCGGAGATGACGAGCATCTCGCCGACCTGCGTGCCGCGGACCGTGAACTTGAAGGTGCGGTTCTGGCCGACAGGGAGGTCGCGGAGGTTGTAGGTCAGGACCTGGCCAGTGACGACCGGGGCCACCACGGCCGCGTCGGAAGAGACGTACTGCAGACCGGCGGGCAGGGTGATCTTGCACGTCACGTTGGTGAGCGGGATCTGGCCCTGGTTGCCCACGGAGTAGATGTACTCATGGTTGGTGCCGACCGGCACGACGCCGTCGGCGTCGTCGAGCGATGTACGCAAGTCGGGCAGACCGGTGACCGAGGTGCAGCACTTGGCCGTCACGGGCTCGGCGCAGGTGCAGGAGGCCCGGACGGTGTCGCAGAACTCGCCCGCACCCGCGAGCGTGCAGGACAGGCTCAACTCCTTGCTGGCCTTGGGCGCCAGGGTGCCGACGTTCCAGCGGACCACGCCGCCCGCGGCGGTGCCGCCGTCGGAGGCGCTCGCGAAGGACTGGCCGGCCGCGAGGGTGTCCTCAACGACCACGTTCATCGCCGGGGCGTCGCCGTTGTTGGTGACGGTGATCTTGAAGGCGGCCGGGCGGCCCAGGCCGGAGATCGCGGTCGGGCAGGTCTTGGTCACGGCCAGCGAGGGCTGGCGGACGGTGATGGTCACGTCGTTGCTGGTCGCCGACAGGCCGTTGTCGGCGCTGGTGCGGGCGTGGTTGACGTAGGAACCGGTCTTGCCAGCCTTGGCCACGAACGTGCGGGTCTGGCTCTGGCCGGCGCCGAGCGTGCCGATGTCCCAGGCCAGGTTGCTCTTGCCGTCGGCGGTGACGCCGGCGGGCAGGTCATCCATGATCTTGACGTTGGACGCCGCGCCCGTGCCGGTGTTGGTCACCGTCAGGGTGTACGTCACGCTGTCGCAGGGCGTGATGTCCTTGGGGTTCACGTCCTTGGTGATCTTGAGGGCGGGCTGCACGACGTTGGTGCCGCAGCACAGGGCCGTGGCCCAGGTCGCGCTCATACAGGCCTTGACGGTGCCGACGCCCGAGGCGTTGGCCGTGACCTTGATGGTCTTGCAGGCCCGCGGGGCGAGATCGCCCACCGCGAAACCGCCGCCGCCCATGGCCGGGTCGCTGGACACGACCTTGGCCCCGTCGATCGTGTAGGCCACGTTGACGTTGCTCAGGGTCATGCCGGTGAGATTGCAGACCTCGACGGTGTATTCGAAGTTCTGGCCGGCGACGACCTCGCGCGGCATCTGGCAGCACAGGGACAGGGCGCTGGTGGCCTTGTCGCCGGTGGGCAGGAACATGCAGTTGCCGCTCAACTGGGGAGCGGGCGCCGGCGCGGGGGCCGGAGCCGGAGCGGGCCTGGTCGCGATCGGGGCGGGGGCGGGCCTGGGGGCCGGTGCGGGAGCCTTCTTCCAACCCTCCACGATATCAATGTTGCCGTACGTGCTTCGCACGCCGGAGTTGCCCGCCTGCGAGTCACAGCCGAACAGGAAGCCGGAAATCCCGACCGCCAGCGCCAGCGCAGCAGCCTTGTACATGAGAGCCATCGACATTCTCCTTGGAGTGAGTTGGGGGTCCTCGACCGCACGGCCGGAGCACCAACACCCTTTTCTAGCGGTTCTTGGCCCGATCGATCGGGCCACGTTGTTACGGTTTCGAGTTCTTGGCAGCCGCCGCGATTCTTGGCGTTACCCCTGAGCGGGGTGTGCGGACTGGGTTCCGAGGGCAATACGGTAAGCGAGCACTTAGTTTGGGTCAACACTCCGCGCCAGGGCCGCGGAATCTCGTCAGAAGTCGCGATTCCATCGGCACAGCGTCCGGGGAAGGTCAGCATTTCTGTTAGTGCTGACTTCGGAAAGCACCACAACGCGAGCATTCCCCCCTGTTGTGGTTAGAACATTGCCCAAAACGCGCAGCGCATGCGCGGAACATCTACGAAGAAATGGAGCCGGGGGGATTCGAACCCCCGTGCCGGGACAGTCACACCGTCGCCTCTACGCGCGTGTTCCGTCTATTGATCTCGGTGTGCGTGTCTGCGACGGACAACATGCACGCACACCCAGCATCCGGAGTTGTCTTGGCCGCTCGCCCGGAGGCGCCGCGAGCGGCCCAGCTCGATGGCTTCAATCCGCACGTCATCGAGCATCGCGTGCGGATCGGGCTGCCTTTATTAGGCGGCCAGAGCGTAGCTGTTGTTGGCTACTTTTGTGTTGCATGCTTTTAACGTGGCCGGCATGCTCCACGGCGCGCCACGGCGGCGCTTCCCTGCCCGGTCGATCACCAGTGTCGGCCCCGGATGTCAAAGAGACCCCATCATAGGGGTGTCTCAAGGGCAACCCGCGAACCAGGCGTTCAGAAACTCGAAGATATCCTGAACGCTCAATCCGCCCTGGCCGTCGAAGTCCGCCCCGGGATCGCCGGCAAACCAGCCGTTGAGGAACGCGAAGATGTCCTGAACGGAGAGGTCCCCACTCTGGTCGAAGTCGGCCGGGCACGATGCCTGGCCGGTCGAAATGGAACCGGCGATCTCGGCCCGCACATCCACGCGCCCCCACGCGGCGCCGGTGACGAGCGATCGCGAACCGACGAACACCAGCGAGAACGGCCTTGTCACCCCCGACGCCGCGATCGAGCCCGTCGAAACCACCCCCGTCGGTCCTTCCGGCACGAGCGAGAGATTGAACGGACCCGCGCAGGGCGCTCCGGCGCCCGCGAGGGCTTGGCACGAGAGGCCGATCGCCTCGTAGTTGGCCGTGCCGGTCGCCGCAGTCGAGATGCCCGCCGCCGCGAACTCGGCCAGCCCCGTCGGACCGATCGTTGTCGGGATCGAAACCGCCGTGGGCGCGGCGTCCAACACCAGCGCCGTCAGCCCCACCGCCACGGTGCCGGAGCCCACGCCGACCGCGCACGAAACAAACGGCGGCGCAACGTGTATCGCCCGGATCGTCATGGTCGGGGCCGGACCGCCCGAGATTCCGGCCTGAATCGAGACCGCCGAGGGCACCACCGCCCACGCCCCCTCACTCCCCGCCAGCGAGACGCGATAGCGAACGACCGTCGATGGGTCGATGCTCGCGGAGACGAGTGATTGGGCGCGGCACACGGGCGTGGACACGAGGGCAAGCCCCGCCATCACCCGGCCGAACCGAATCGCCATCGTTCGTTGGAGCATCATGGCCCGAGAGTGTACATGGAACGGCCGAGATTTGGAACACCAATCCGACGCCGTGTTCGCCGCGTTCGTCGGATTCGACAAGTTCCGAAGGCACAAGGGCTTAGGCGCACCCGGCAAACCACGCGTTCAAGAAGTCGAAGATATCCTGAACGTTGAGGCCGCCCACGTTGTTGAAGTCGGCGCGAGGATCTGTGTTGAACCAGGCGTTCAGGAAATCGAAGATGTCCTGCACGCTCAGGTCGCCCGAGTTGTTGAAATCCGCCGCGCACGCCGAGATGTCGCGCAACCAACCGAGGTAGCGGTTGTCGAGGATCCCCGCCGCGGCGGCCGTCGCCTGCGTCAGAAACTCGGTCCGTTCCCCGGGATCGAGGAACAAGCCGTCGGCGCCCAGGTCGTGCAGGCGGAAGATTCGTTTCCCGCCGGGCGATGAGGAAACGTCGGTGAAGTACAGATCCCCGTTCGGGAGCGACACGACGTCCTGGATCGTCAGGCCGGCCTCATCCGTGCTGTACACGGCCACCGATTCGTTCGGACCGTTGGCGTTGCCATCGTTGTTCGAGTCGGAGAGGCGGACGATCTGCTTGCGGTTCACGCCGCCCCCCAGCGAGAGCAGGTGGTTGGTGTAGATGGTGCGCGGCCGGGCCAGGTCGAGCTCCATCGCAAATCCGGCGCCCATCGTAATGCCCGCGGCGTTGGTGTTGTCGAACCAGAGCGTCATCTCTCCCGGGTCGTCGGCCCGGCCGTTGCCATTGGCATCGCGGAATCGCCACACCGAGTGGCCCGGCGCGCCGGAACTCGAGTTGCGCACGTACCCGACGCCCGCCGCGTCGAACACGATTTCCTGCGGCGAGAAGGGGGTGTTGCCCGAGCCATAGGTCGCCCAGTTGGTGACCCAGGGCGAGACCTCGCCCGCGTCCTGGTACGTGCCGTCGGCCACGATCTCGTGGAGCCGATAGATCGCGTCCGGGTTCGAGCCCGCGCCCGCGTTGACATAGCCGGGATCGAACCCGGGAAAGAACGCGACACCGCTGGGCGCCGTGATGGTCGCCCCCGACGCGTTGGCGCCCGTGAGCACCACCCGGCTCTCCGTCATTCCCATGGCGCTGCCGCTGCGATCGGCGTCCTTGATCAGGTACAGGCTTCGGTTGGCGCTGTTCGCGTCGCCCACCAGCACGGCGTTGTCGATGGGACGTACCGCGAAGGCGAAGGGTGTGATGAACGCGGGCGTGCCGGCCGCGTTGGTGCCGTCGAACCACACGAAAATCTCGCCAGGCTCTATCGTGTTGCTGTTGTCCAGATCGGTCAGCCGCCAGAGCTTCCCAGCCGTTCTGTCCACCACCAGCAGCGACACCCCCGCCTGGGCCGGTCCGGCCGCACAGGCGACCGACGCGGCCGCCCAAAGGCACCTGCGAAAGCCGGCGGAATGGATGCGGGTCAACGACATGTCAAGCCTCCTTCAGGCCGGGCGACCTCGCCGAAAAACACCCCCGTTCCCGACGCGCGACAGCGTATGAGCCCCAGTCGGTTCGTCAAGCACAAATGAGACTCAGTCTCAACAAATGCCGTTGCCGAGAAAAAACCCGGCGACCACGGGCCGCCGGGCCTCTGAAACGGCACGGATTGTCGCCGGCTCACCGGCGGCGACGACGGGACAGAATCAATGCGCCGCTGCATCCAAGCAACATCGCGGCGCCGGGGGTGGGCACCTGGCTGAACTCGATGTTGTCGATGGCGATGCGGTCGGACTTGTTGCCGCCGATGGTGAGGAGCTGGGTGAAGTCGAGGCGGATGGTGAGACGGTTGTCCATCAGCGGCGGATCGAAGTTGAACCGCTTGTGGCGGAGGGGCGAGTTGGTGCCCGGCGCCCAGGTGGTGTCGGTCGATTCGTGGTCCGGGTTCGTCGGGTCGTAGTCCAGGTTGAACAGCGCGTTTCCGCCGCTGTCGAGCACCCTGATGTTCCGGGCGGGGAGGTCCTCGCCGAAGCCCGTGAACGAGTTGAACACGGCCGCGATGTCGAAGCAGTGCAGGCACGCGATGAAACCGGGATCGGCGGAGAAGGTGATGGACAGGATTCCCGGCTCGCCGAAGTCGGGCGCGCGATCCCGGTAGAGCGCGTTTCCAAGGTCGCCGAACACCCGCGTGGGATCGGTCGAGGTGGCAGGTGGGACCGAGCCGAGCTTCAGCGTCGGCGCGTAAATGACATTGACATTGGGTGTCAGGCCCCCCGCGGCGCCGTACGAATACCCGGCGGGAATCGGGAACGCGGGGTTGCCCACGAACTGGCCGTAGTTGGCCGGCACCGTGTTGCCGGTGCCGCCCCCCCAGTCAAAGGTGAGCACGGTTGCCGACGAGGTGCCAACGACGGAAAGGGCCGCGAGGCCCGCGATCGAAGCGAGAGAGAAACGCATAGAGACCGCCTCCTCTGACGACGAGGGCGCGACCGACGCCCTTCGCCGAACAGTGCGATGACCAGACAGTCTCTCTGTTTCCTCCCGCTCTCTCGCCCCGACGGGGACCGTCCCCGCAGTGTCAAGTTATCACACTTGTTGCGGGGGTCCAAGGAAAAAGTGGGAAAAAGCACCTATCTGTAGGGGCAGATTCCCCAGATTATCAGGTATTCGGACTTGACGAGACGAATTCAGCCCTCGTTCCCAGCCGTCACCCGAACTCGAACATTCCGACCGTACGATCCGGCCCCATGGCACTCGCTCCGATTCCCGATTTGCTCAACGACCTCCGGGCCGGCCGAATGGTCATCCTTGTCGATGACGAGGGGCGGGAGAACGAGGGCGATCTGATCCTGCCGGCCCAGTTCGCCACGCCCGAGGCCATCACGTTCATGCTCTCCGTGGCCCGGGGGTATCTGTGCCTCTCGCTCACCGCGGCCGACTGCGACCGCCTCGACCTGCACCCCCAAACAGGCGTGAACACCTCTGTTCGGGGTACGCCGTTCACAGTCTCGATCGACGGCCACCCCCGCCACGGGTTCACCACCGGGGTCTCGGCCCGAGAACGCGCCCGATCGATTCTCATGGCCATCGACCCGAAGACCGGGCCGTCCGACTTTGTCCGTCCCGGCCACATCAATCCGCTGCGATCTCGCGATGGCGGCGTGCTCGTCCGTACCGGGCAGACCGAAGGTTCCATCGATCTCTGCCGGCTCGCGGGCCTGCAACCCGCGGCGGTCATCATCGAGATCATGCGCGACGACGGCGAGATGGCCCGCATGCCCGACCTGGAGAAGATCGCCGCCACGCACAGCCTGAAGATCGGATCGGTGGCCCAGATCATCGCCCATCGTCTCACGCAAGAGAGCCTGGTTCGTCGCATCGAGCCCCTCGGCGGCACGCCGCTCCGCACGCAGTTCGGCGAGTTCAACCTCATCGCCATGCGCTCATTCGTGGACCCTCTGCCGCACGTGGCCCTGTGCGTCGGCGGCGTGGGCGACCTGGACTCGGGCGGGCGGGTGATCCCGTCGCCGGACCCGACCCTGGTCCGCATGCACCGTCGGAACCTGCTCGGCGATGTGTTCCTGGACCTCGACTCCGCCACCGATGGCCCGACGGGCCGCACGCTCCACCGGGCCATGCGGGCCGTGCAGCAGGCCGGACGCGGGGCCATCGTCTACCTGCGTCCCGAGGGGGCGGGGGACTCGGCCCTGACCGGGAGCGGCGGGCTCGAGCAGCGGCTCCAGACCATCGAGCGGGGTTCGGCCGGGCAGCGTGACGCGGCCGAGGGCGACCCCATCGGGGCCCACAGCCGCGTCCCCGAGCACATGCGTGACTTTGGCATCGGCGGGCAGGTCCTGCGTGAACTCGGCCTGGCGAAACTCCGGTTGCTGACCAATCACCCCCGCGACCTTCCCGGACTCGACGCGTTCGGGCTTGAGATCGCCGAGCATGTGCCGCTCGACGGGCCAGACTGAGCCCGCCGGCCGAGGGCGCCGCCCCGGATGAAAGCGGATTTTGGTGGTTTTTGCCCGGTATGTGGTACCCTCGGACCTACGCGGCGTGTGTCGGGATTTGGTCGCGATCCGGGTGAGCAAAGGACCATGATGTCTGTGCGAAAACTTGGTGTGTTTGCCGCGGCGACGGTTCTGTTGGTCGCGGCCAAGAGCGGGGCGGTTGTCGATGGCGTTCCCGTTCCCAACGCGGACCGGCGATTCGACGCGGTGGGCCTGTTCCTGACCACCTCCCCCGGCGGGGGATGTGCCGGATGGGTCTCGGGCACCTGCACGCTGATCGGGCCCACCACCGTGCTCATCGCCCGCCACTCGCTGGATGTGCAACCAAACCAGCCGATTCCGACCATCGCGGCCCATCCCTGTCGCGTGCGCTTCCGGCGCGCGGCGGACGGAACCTCGGAGAACAACCTGTCCGCGGGCGGGACCACCTGCCACGGCGTGTACCAGGAGATCGACATTGTGCGCCTCGCCGACGCGCCGAACCCCAACAGCGACCAGGTGCTCGCCACCCTCGCCCGTGCGCCCTCGGGCATCCGCCCCGTGGGCATGGAGCTCAACTCACCGCCCACGGGCGCCACGAGCGTGATCCTGGCGGGGTGGGGGTACGCCGGAGAGTGCTTCGGCGCCGGAGAGGCGTGGGGACTGCGCATGGCCCGCGGCACCACGCCGACCAACGCCGCGGGCTCGACGTTTCTTTCCTACACCACGTGCAGCATCGGAACCAGCGCGCCCTGCCTGACCTGCGCCCCGGGGCCGGCGCGGGTGAACGCCAACCTGCACGACTCGGGCGCACCCATCTTCGTCGAAGTTCCGAGCACCGACCCGACCGATCCCACTCCCGAACTCCGCGTCATCGGCTCGGTGTCCTCGCTGGCCTACGCGCGCCGGCCCTCGGCCTGGAACACCTCCGGCGGGACTCCCGCGCTCGTGCAGGCGGTCCCCACCGTTCACCTGAAGCGGTCCGACTTCGACGGCAACGGTCTGGTGACCACCGACGATGTGTTCGGCTTCCTCGGAGCCTTCCTGGGCGGACACCTCGACGCGGACATCGATCAGAACGGCCTGCTCAACGTGCAGGACCTCTTCACGTTCCTCGACTCGTGGTTCACGCTCCGATAGGCGATGCCGGGCTCTGGTCGTGACCCCGCGGTCCCGGTCGGCTCGCCCTTTCTCGCGCCACAGGCCCTCGCCCACGGCAATGTGCTCGCGCCCGCTTCGTTCTGCGTGCGGCGGCCCGCGATGCGCATGGGCCGCGATGCAAACCGCCGAATCTCAAGGGGTCTTTCGATGAACCTGTCCGGTCGTTCTCTGCCGCGTGTGCTCGCATGTGCCGTCGCTCTCCTTGCTATCTTCGCGGCCACCACGCCGGCCGGCGCGGCCCCGCCCGGCGACGCCAAGCCCGCCCAGCGAGACGGGGCCAGGCGCGGCCACCATCGCGACCTCTCGCCGCGCCAGAAGGCACGTATCCGACACTTCCTGCGCACCCACCCCGAAGCGCTCGAGCGCCTTCGCCACCACGCGCCCGGCAAGGCCCGTGGTGGGCAAGGCTTTGGTGGCAAAGGCCATGGCAAGAGGGGCCCTCGCGGCACCCGGGCCGAGCCCGCCAAGCCGAGCGCCGACTGACCCGCCCGGGCGTCAGATCGTCTCCATCACCGGCAAACGCCCGACGAGCGGGCGCACGTAGTCCAGAAACGCGCGACTGACGTTGCTGGTGCCATCGAGGAAGTTCGCGGGCATGTGGCGGGTCTTCCCCGCCACGGCCGAGAGCTCGACCCTCTTGAACCCGGCGGAATACGCCTTGCCGGGCTTTCGCTCGATGGCGACCGATCCGGATCGCTCGCCCTTCTTGGCCAGACCCACGGCGAACTTCGCGGCTGCGCGGGCCTCCTTCGCGTCGATCGGCGAAGCATCCGGCCAGCAGCGCTGCAGATAGCCAAACGTGTCGGCCCGCACGCGCACGGGCTTGCCGTTGACGAGGATGTGCTTCTTCACCAGATCGGCGAGGGCATCGCCCAGCGCGCCCACGCCCGAGAGTTGCACGTTCCCGTGCGCATCCGTGTCGAGCCCCTCGACGAGCGTCGTCGCGATCGGCCGCCCCTGCTCGTCCTGCACGCCCTCGCTGACCGCCACCTGGCACCGGCCGAGCCGCGAGTACACGGCCTCCACCTCCGCAAGAAACCGCTTGGAGTTCAGCGGCACCTCCGGCACATAGATCAGATGCGGGCCGCGGTCCGTGGCGTTCTTCCCCTCGCCCCGGGCCAGCGCGCTGGCGGCCGTGAGGAACCCGGCGTGGCGCCCCATCACGACGTTGATCTTCACCCCCGGCAGCGAGGCGTTGTCCAGCGAGTCGGCCATGAACGCCGTCGCGATGAAGCGTGCCGCCGATGGGAATCCCGGCGTGTGATCGTTCTCCACGAGGTCGTTGTCAACGGTCTTTGGGATGTGGAAGCAGCGGAGCTCGTCCTTGCCCCCCGCGTTGGCGATCTCGTTGACGATGCGGCACGTGTCCGACGAGTCGTTCCCGCCGATGTAGAACAAGTACCGGATCGAGTGCTTGGTGCACGCCTCGACGATCCTGGCGCAGTATTCCGGGTCGGGCTTGTCGCGGCTGGAACCCAGCGCGGCCGCGGGAGACTTGGCCACCCTCGCCAGACGGGCCGCCGGAAGTTTGCCCAGATCCACAATGCTGCCCTTCACCAGCCCGTTCACGCCATGACGCATCCCGTAGATCTTCTTGACCAACTTGAATTCCCGAAGGGCCTCGACGGCGCCTACGAGCGACTCGTTGATGACGGCCGTGGGGCCGCCGGACTGGCCGATGATCGCGTTGCCTTTGGGGAGTGCGAGTGCCACGAATGTCTCCAAGAACGGGGCACAAAAACCGCCCCGGCGTGCGTGCGGGTACCGACGATCGATTACGCTATGCCCCATGATCCGAACATCAACGATCGGAGCGCTTTCGCTCGCCGCGGCCTCGGTCGCGGCGCTCGTCCTCGGCTCCGCCGCCCTGTCGCAGCCGACCTCCCGCTCGCCGCTCGCCCCGCCGCCCAACGGGCCGCGCAAGAGCGATCCCGCGGACGGGTACGTCGCCCTGACGGGAGCCACCGTGCATGTGCGCCCGGGCGTGACGCTCGACAACGCCACGGTGGTCATGCGGGGCGGCACAATCGAGTCGGTGACGCCGATCGACAACACCACCGGCGGCAGGCTGCCAGTGCCACCCGTCCCGGCGGGGGCGGAGGAGCGAGACTGCGCCGGCATGCACATCTACGCCGGGTTCCTCGAGCCGTACTTCGAGGTCGATGTCCCCAAGCCCGACCCGAACGCGCCCGGATCGCACTGGAACCCGCGCGTGACGCCGCAGCGCACCGCGCTCGACCAGGGGGCCTCGGGGATCTTGCCAAAGGACGCCGAGACGCTCCGCTCGATGGGCTTTGTCGGCGCGGCCATCAGCCCGAGAGGGGGCATCTTCCGCGGCTCGAGCGCGATGGTGTCCCTCGCGCAGCCGAGCGGCGACCCGTCGGCTGCCCCGCCGCGCGTGTACGCCGATGGAGTGTACCAGAGCCTCTCGCTGAGCCCCCGCGACGACGATGGCCCCCCGGTGCGCGCCGGCCCGCGCCAGTCGGAGGAGGGACGCTGGAACAACTACCCCAGCAGCCAGATGGGCGCGATCGCGCTGATCCGGCAGACGCTCAGCGACGCGGATTGGCAGCAGAACCGGCGAGTGAACGTGGCCGGGGCGGAGTCGATGGAGGCGCTCGATGCGCTCCGCAGGCACCAGACCGAGGCCAAGGGGACCGGGGCCGACGCTCCGCACGATCCCGGCACGCTCATGTTCGACGTGGCCGACGAGTTGGAGCTTCTCCGGGCCGCGAAGATCGCTTCCGAGTTCCGCCGCCCCGCGATGATCCTCGGCAGCGGCATGGAGTTCCGTCGGCTGGAGGCAATTGCCGCCTCCAAACTCCCGATCATCCTGCCGCTGAACTATCCAAAGGCCCCGAAGGTCGGCGGCATCGGTGAGGCGGACGCGGTGGACCTCAAGGAACTCATCAACTGGGAGCAGGCCCCGACAAGTCCACGCCGGCTCGACGCCGCGGGACAGATCATGGCCCTCACCACGAGCAAGGTGCCCGACAAACTCGGCGGGCGCAGGGTCTTCCGCGAGCACCTGTCCAGCGCGATCAAGCACGGCCTGAAGCCCGAGAGCGCGCTGGCGATGCTCACCGAGAACCCGGCCCGGATCCTCGGCGTGTCCGATCGGTTCGGGCGAGTCGAGAAGGGCATGGCCGCCAGCCTCATCGTCGCCGACGGGGAGCTCTTCACCGACAGGCCCGACGCCCCGAAGAAGGGCGAGCCGGGGCACGTGCGCCCGGGGCGCATCATCGACGTCTGGATCGACGGCCGGCGCCACCCCATCGCCCCGAAGCAGCGCCGCGACCTCGGCGGCACATGGGACATCACGCTCACGCCCGGCCCGCAGGCCGGGAGCAACCTGAAGATCACCTTCGAGATCGACGACGACTTCCCGCCCACGATCACGATCGTGAAGCGTTCGACAGACGACGCGGGCAAGGAGGACAAGGCCACGACCAAGTGCCAGGGCGTGAGCATCGAGGAGGACGGCCGCCTGAGGTTCACCTTTGATCACGAGCCCTTCGGCGAGAAGGGCGTGTTCGTGAGTTCGGGTGTGATCGAGAAGGGCGACGACGGCCAGCCCGTCGTGCGCGGCGAGTCGATCCGCGCGGGCGGTCAGTTGCTCCGCTGGTCGGCGGTGCGGGTGAGCACGGAGATTCCCAAGAAGGAGGCGAAAGGCCACTCCGCGAAGGGGACGAAAGAGAAGGCCGAAGGAGACGAAGGGGAAAGGGGCGACAAAGACAACAAAGACACCAAGCCACGGGCGGACGAGCTGCCCGTGCCACCCAATACAGACGACACCGGCAAAGACGAGTCCAGGAAGTCCAAGACCCCCGAGGCCGACGCCATCGCGGTCATCCCCGAGAATCTCGGCCTGCCGCTGGGCGCCTATGCCGTTCCGGAGCTCCCCAAGCAGGAACGCGTCCTTCTCCGCCACGCCACCGTCTGGACGGCGGGCGAGAAGGGTGTGCTCGAAGACGCTGTTGTGATGTTCGACGAAGGCAAGATCTGGTTCGTCGGCACCGAGAAGGAATGGCACTTCTTCGTCGCCAGCGCGAAGATGAAAGGCGGCTTCCGCGACATCGATTGCTCCGGCAAGCACGTCACTCCCGGCATCATCGACTGCCACTCGCACACGGGCATCTCCAAGGGCGTGAACGAGGGCGGCCAGGCCGTCACGGCCGAGGTCCGCATCGGCGATGTCACCGACCCGGACTCGATCTCGTGGTATCGCCAGCTCGCCGCGGGCGTGACGACGGTGAACAGCCTGCACGGCTCGGCCAATCCGATCGGCGGCCAGAACCAGGTGAACAAGATCCGCTGGGGGTGCACGAGCCCCGACGACACGCACTTCGCCGGCGCGATCCCCGGCATCAAGTTCGCGCTTGGCGAGAACGTCAAGCAGTCCAACGGCGACCGGCAATCGACGCGCTATCCGGTGTCGCGGATGGGTGTGGAGACGATCATCCGCGACCGCTTCACCGCCGCCCGCGAGTACGCCGCCGCCGGCCCCGGCGAGGGCCGCCGTCGCGACCTCGAACTCGAAGCCCTCGCCGAGATCCTCGAAGGCAAGCGCCTCATCCACTGCCACTCGTATCGCCAGGATGAGATTCTGATGCTCTGCCGCATCGCCGACGAGTTCGGCTTCAAGATCGGCACCTTCCAGCACGGCCTCGAGGTCTACAAGGTCGCCGACATCGTCAGGGATCACATCGTCCCGGGCGGCGGCGCGAGCCTCTTCGCCGACTGGTGGGCCTACAAGGTCGAGGTGCAGGACGCCATCCCCTACGCCGGGCCGATGCAGACCGAGGTCGGCGTGCTCACCAGCTACAACTCCGACTCGGACGAGATGTCCCGCCGCCTGAACGTCGAGGCGGGCAAGGCCGCCAAGTACTCCCACGGCCATCTCACCGACGCCGACGCCCTGAAGTTCGTCACCATCAACCCCGCCAGGCAACTCCACATCGACGACAGGGTCGGCTCACTCGAAGCCGGCAAGGACGCGGACCTGGCCATCTGGTCCGGCCCGCCGCTCTCGAGCCTCAGCCGCTGCGAGCGCACGTTCGTCGATGGCCGGGAGATGTTCTCGCTGGAGAAGGACGCCCAGCTTCGCAGGGCCAACCAATCCGAGCGGGCCAGGATCATCCAGAAAATCCTTGCCAGCAAGGGCGACGGTCCGGGTCGCGGCAAGAAGGGCGAGGGCGACGAACCCCCCGCCCCCGGCCCGGACGCAGGCAAGCCAACCGATGAGTACGCCGACGCGGGCGATTCAACCGCCACCTCCGGCCGCCGCTCCATCCTCCTCGACGCCTACCGCGCGGCCGACGACGCCCGGCGCGAGTATTTCCTCGACCTCCTCCGGCGCGGCCTCGACCCGCGATTCCACGCCGCGGGCGAATGCGGGTGCAACGGCAACTGAGCCAGACGCTCACCACCGAGAGCACCGAGAGCACAGAGAGAGAATCCAAGAGACGCAATCCTGTTCAAGCCAGAGGCACGATCCATGCACACCCGCCCGCTCCAATCCCTCGCCTTCCTCTTCCTCGGCGCTCTCGGTGTCCTCTGTGGTGAGACGGCGCTCGCCCAGGACCTGACGCCCAGGGCCAAGCCGCAGGGCAAGCCCGTCCTCATCACCAACGCCACGGTCCACCCCATCGCCGAGAAAGCCATCGAGAACGGCTTCGTCCTCTTCGCCGAGGGCAAGATCAGCGGTCTCGGCATGGTGGGTGCGATGGACCTGAGCAAGGTGCAAGGGTCCGACGGCTGGCGCACCATCGACGCCAAGGGCATGCACGTCTATCCCGGCCTCATCGGCGCGGCCACCCAACTCGGCCTCGAAGAGATGCAGTCCATCCGCTCCAGCACCGACCACACCGAGACCGGGAGCGTCACCCCCGAGGTCCGCGCGGCCACGGCCATCAACCCGGACTCCACGCTCCTCCCCGTCACTCGCTCCGCCGGCGAGCTCATCGCCGGGGTGTTCCCGCAGGGCGGCGCGATCCCCGGGCGGGCCAGCGTCATCCGCCTCGACGGCTGGACCGTGGCCGATATGACGATCCGCGAGAACGCGGGCCTGGTCATCAACTGGCCCATGACCCGCATCATCACCGCGTGGTGGATGAACAAGTCCGAGGACGAGCAGCGCAAGGACAACGACCGCGCGATCCGCATCATCGAGGACATGGTCTCCGGCGCAAAGGCCTACGCCGCCGCGTCGTTCGCCGGCGAGCAGCGGGCCGCCGACATCCGCTACGAGGCCATGACGGGCATCTTCGGATATCGCCAGGAGGGCGCCGGGGGGCGCACGGGCCCGGACGCCGATCGTCGCCTGCCCGTGTTCATCCACGCGATGGACTACGACCAGATCCAGCAGGCCGTGACGTTCTGCGTCAAGCACGGCCTGAAGTGCGTCATCGTCGGCGGGCGCGATGCCCCGATGTGCGCCGACCTGCTCACACGCCACAACGCGAGCGTGATCGTGAGCGGCACGTACAAGTTCCCCAAGCGCGACGACTCGCCCTACGACGAGGCCTTCACGCTCCCCGCCCGCCTCGAGGCCGCGGGCGTCAAGTGGTGCCTCGCCAGCGGCGAGGAGACGGCCCACGAGCGAAACCTCGCCCCCGCCGCGGGAATGGCCGTGGCATACGGCCTCGACCACGAGGCGGGCCTGCGCTCCATCACCCTCAGCGCGGCCGAGATCCTCGGCATCGCCGACACCTACGGCTCGCTGGCGATCGACAAGTCCGCCACCCTCATCATCGCCGACGGCGACATCCTCGACGCCCGCACCCATGTCACCGCGGCCTTCCTGGACGGGCGAGAGGTAGACCTGCGCGACAAGCAGAAGATGCTGGACGAGCGATACCGCGAGAAGTACAAGTTGAAGGGTGGTCCGGAAACCGTGAAGCCGTGATTCGGCGGCCTTGACGAGCCCCGAACGCAGCGAGGGGTTTGCAGGAGAGTGTGCAAGCACCCCTCCCTGCGTTCGGGGCTCGTGTCGGCACGGGCAATCCGCGTGGGCTTGAGTCCCCACGTGCGATTCCTCCCCCGGCGGGCTCCGGAGGCCGCCGAACGATGGGCGATTGCGTACTCCTGAGGCAGGCCCCGCGCGCCCCTACGCTGCCGGTGTTGGAGCGAAGCGCCGATCCATCGTCCGTGCGCGCCCATGCCGGGACGCCCGCCGCCCCAGCCCCAGTCGCGCCGCCGCCACCCCCACCGGACCTGGCCGCGGCCCACGACCGGCTCGGGGCCTCGCTCTACCGCTTCTTCTACGTCCGCGTGAGCCGCGACGAGCATCTCGCGGCCGACCTGCTCCAGCAACTCTGGGCCGCCGCGGCACGCAACGCCTCGCGCGTCCCCGAGGCCGAGATCGAGTTCTGGCTGCGGGGTGTGGCCCGCAACCTGCTCAACACCCACTGGCGGCGGGTCGGCTCGCGGCCCACGCACGTGGCGATGGAAGACTCGCACACCGGCGCGGCCCTCGCCGAGCGGATGACCCGCGAGCGCCTGCCGGCGGATGAGCTCGAGCGTCGCCAGACGCAGGACCGTTTGCTCCAGGCCATCACCCGCCTGCCGCAGGCGGACCAGGACCTGATCTTCGCCCACTACTTCGAGGGCGCGCAGCAGGTGGATCTTTCCAAACGCCTGGGCATGTCGGCCCGGGCCATCGAGGGACGGTTGTATCGGGCCAGGCAGTTGCTTCGCGATGCGCTCAAGGAGTCGGACGAATGAACCCGCACGAGAACGACAATCCGACGCCGCGCCACGACGAGGCCGACGCTTTGTTCGACGCGAACCTGCGGGCCTTCGGCACGAAGATCGGCCCGCTCCCCGCCCATGCCGCGCTCCGACTCGCCGGGACCCAGGCCGTCGCCCCGCGTCCCGCCCGGCACCCCCGCTGGCTGGCGTGGGGCTCGGCCATGGCCGCGTGCATCGCGGCGGGCGCGGTGATCTTCTCCCAGCCCTGGGGCAACAGAGTCGAGGCCTCCACCATCATCGGCGGCCTGCGCACCAAGGAGTTCGGCGGGGTCAACATCGTCTTCGATCGCGTTTCGTCGCAGGGCACGACGATCGACGGCGTGGTCCGCATGCGTCTCAAGGACCCCATCTCCATCGACCGGCTGGACGACCCAAAGGCCATCGACTCCAACGCCCGCCTCGGCGCGGCCTACGGCAAGTTCACGCTCACCTCGGATCCGATCGCCGACGGCGGCGAGCCGAGCGTGATCGACGCCGAGGGCTCGCTCACCCCCGCCAGCGGCTGGATGTACGTCCGCGCCTCCGATGGCGCGGCCCGGCAGATGGCCGAGGGCAACCCGATGGCCGGGGCGGTCGCGGGACTCGCTCAGCACGGCGTGGTGCTCAATATCGGCAGCCTCGACGATCGCTTTTTCGACGGACTCAACGCGATGGTCTGCCCGGCCTCGCGCCAGTCCTCCGACCTCGGCGGCTTGCACACCAGCGTTGAACGCACCGCCGACGGCCACGGCAAGGTCTCCGTCGGCCTGCGCGTGCCCACCCCCGGCAGCCCCAGCGCCGAGCAGTTCTCCCGGCTGATCGGATACGCCCGGATGGTTCTTTCGGGCAAGGCCCGCCAGAACGAGCTCGAGCAGATGCGTTCCATGCTCCAAAACGACTTCGCCCAGAAGGCCACCGTGCAGACCCTCGGGGCGGGGCGGTTTCTTCTCACCACCAACCTGCCCCCGCCCTCCGAGGGCGCATCGGCCGTCTCGGGGGGCATGCTCCGCGTGCTCTACGAACAGTCCGGAGGCGTCCGCTGGGCCGAGTTCTCCGGCATGCCCGACACCGCCGGCACCATCCGCGTCGAGTTCGATTCCGAGCCCATCGACCCGAGCCTGCTCGGCTACGAGCGGCTGGTGAACACCGGCACGACCAACTACCTCGACCTGCGCGTCATCATGCGGATGTTCATGCCGCCCCTGCTGCGGGCGTGGTAGGGCCCCGGGGTGGCACGGGCGGCTCGCCCGCCCGTGGTGTCCCGGGGAGGCGTTCGCGGGCGGGCGTTCATCGCCCCGCCCTCGTATCCTTGGACGATGGCCACCACCACCTCACACGAGCTCAAGCCGGCCGCGGCCGCCAAACCCATGACCCCACCGAGCAACGGCGCGATCGCCACCCCCGGCACGATGCGGGCCCTCGTCAAGCACCACGCCGGCCCCGGCCTGCAACTGGTCGCCAATCGCCCCATCCCCGCCATCGGCCCGCGCGATGTGCTCATCCGCGTGAAGAAGGCCGGCATCTGCGGCACCGACCGCCACATCTGGGAGTGGGACCACTGGGCCGCGGGTCGCATCCCCGTCGGCATCGTCACCGGCCACGAGTTCGTCGGCGTCATCGAGAAGGTCGGCTCGGCCGTGACCAAGTTCGCCCCCGGCCTGCGCGTCTCCGCCGAGGGGCACATCTGCTCCGGCACCGACTACAACGCCCGCACGGGCAACGCCCACATCGCCCGCGACACCAGGATCCTCGGCGTCGATTGCGACGGCGTCTTCGCCGAGTACGTCTCCGTGCCCGAGGAGAACGTCTGGCCGGTTCACCCGAGCATCCCCGACCACATCGCCGCGGTGCTCGACCCGCTCGGCAACGCCGTGCACACCGTCATGGCCGCGAACGTGAGCGCCAAGACCGTGCTCATCACCGGCGTGGGCATCATCGGCCTCATGGCCGTCACCGTCGCCAAGGCCGCGGGCGCCAGCCGCATCTTCGTCACCGACGTGGACGAGCAGCGTCTGAAACTCGCCAAGAAACTCGGCGCCAGCGAGGCCTGGAAGGCCACCGACCCGAACTGGATCGACAAGATCCGCGCCCTCACGCGCGGCGACGGCCCCGATGTGCTGCTGGAAATGTCCGGCCACATGGGCGCGATCGACGACGGCTTCAAGGCCCTCCGCATGGGCGGCACGGCCGCGCTGCTGGGCATCCCCTCGCGGGCCATCTCCTTCGACCTCTCCAGCCACGTGATCTTCAAGGGCGCAACGGTGCTGGGGATCAACGGCCGCCGCATGTTCGAGACCTGGTACCAGATGGAGGAACTCCTCCTCTCGGGCCGTCTGCAACTCGACGAGATCGTGACCCACCAGATCCCGCTGGCCGACTTCGCCAAGGGCTTCGGCCTCATGCAGAGCGGCGAGGGGATCAAGATCGTCATGAACGTCGCGGAGTGAGCCGCGGGCAGCGTCGGCATGTTCGCCGTGCACGCGGGCCGCACTCCACCGCTCCCGCGTCGAGTCCGATTCGGTGTCGCCATGCCCAGCCCGGAAACCAATCTCCCCCTGCACTTCCGGCAGCGCCATCGCCTCACCCACGCCCGCGAGTTCAAGGCGGTGTACGACGCCCGCATCCGCAAGTCGCGCGGCCCGTTCGTGCTCCAGGCCGTCCCCAACACCCTCGACTCTCCCCGCCTCGGCCTGGCCGTCGGCACCCGCGTCGGCTCGGCCGTCGTCCGCAATCGCTGGAAGCGGCTCGTCCGCGAGTCCTTCCGTCTCCTCCAGCACGCCCTCCCCGCAAGTCCGGACGGCGGCCGCTATGACTACGTCGTGAGCATCCGATCCTCGCCCGACCAGCCCGTGTGGACGCTCGCCGGATGCTCGGCCGCGCTGGCCGATCTCGCGGCGGAGATCGACCGCGAGTGGCGCCGGCGATCTCGCCAGTCGGAAGCACCCACCCAACCCCCGCCGAGCCCATGACCCACCTCCGCCCGCGACAGTCCCCGCTCACCCGCGCGGCCACCCTCCCGTTCGTTATCGCCATCTACGCCTACCGGATCACCCTCGGCCCCTTCCTCGGCGGTCAATGCCGATTTCACCCTACCTGCAGCCAATACGCCCTCGACGCGTATCGCGAGCATGGGCCGCTGCGCGCCACGCTCCTGACGCTTCGGCGCCTTGCTCGATGCCACCCGTTCGCGAGGGGAGGATTCGACCCGGCACCCTTGCGAAGTGAACCGCCGACCCACCCCGGGTCGTAAAACAAGTGTTTGAATCGAGCCTGAGCACTAACTTCCGCTCGACCTCGCACCAAGTGAGCGTATACTAGCAAGAAGTTAGTGCGTATCGCCGATGTGGATAGTGGGCGTCTTTGGCACGACACTCGCGCGCAACTTCATTGTTTTCAAGGATTTACAGTGGGACGTCTCCCCGCCGCACAACGCAAGGAACAGCTGCTCGACACGGCCGCGCGCCTGTTTGCCGTGCATGGCTACGCCGGCGCGACCACAAGCCAGATCGCCAAGGCCGCGGGCGTCACCGAGCCCATCATCTACCGCCATTTCGAGTCCAAGCGCGAACTCTTCATCGCGCTCATCAACCGCACCAGCGAAGCGACCATCCGCCTCTGGGAGCACGAGTTGGCGGCCGCGGCCGACCCCGCCGATCGCCTCAAGCGGCTTATCAACGCCAACCCGATGGTCGCGAACATGGGGCGCGGCATCTATCGCGTCATCGTGCAGGCCATGACCGAGGTCGAGGACCCCAAGATCCTCGAGGCCCTCAGCGAGCACGTGAAGACGCTCCACGACTTCCTGATGCGCGAGGTCCAGCAGGCCCAGGACTCCGGCCGGGTGAGCAAGCGGTACTCCCCCGAACTCACCGCCTGGGCCCTGATCCACATGGGCCTGGGCTACGGCCTGCTCAGCGCCATGGGCGTGCCCCAGCACGGCGGCGACCAGCGAGGCCACACGATCGTCGACCTGCTCGGCGAGCTCATGCTCGGCCAGAACTACAAGAAGGAGTGACGCGGACTACGGCCGCATCCGGCGCGAGTGCAGCACCGGCATGTCGCGCAGGTACGCCTGCGCCGGCGGCAGCTCGGAGCGCTCGAACTCCGCGTACGGCCCGTCGAAGCAGATCCCGCCGTCGTGGATCATGACCACGCGCGGCCGGATCCGCCGCAGCAGCTCTCGGTCGTGCGTCACGATGATCGTGGTCCGCTTCGCTCCGATTCGCGACGCCGGGGCGCGCCCGCCCAGATCGCGGAACACGAACCCCTCGCCGACCGGGCTGTTGTGCGTCTTGAAGATCAGGTCGTGGATGGTGGCGCCGATCATCGGGTCCAGCCCCGTCGTCGGCTCGTCGTAGAACATCACGATCGGATCGCACGCCACGGCCCGCGCGATCGCCACCCGCTTGGCCATGCCCCCCGAGAGCGCATCGCGGTCCTTGTCCACCACGTCGTCCACGTCCAGCGCCGCGCTGGCGATGGCCTCGCGGATCCGCCGCTGCACCTCCCCCTCGGGCATCATGGTGTGCTCGCGCAGCCAGAAGGCGATGTTCTCGCGCACGCTCCCGGAGAACAGCGCGTTGCGCTGGAAGACCACCGCCCAGTGCAATCGCACCCGATCGAGCTGGTCCGCCGTGAGCATCGACAGGTCGTGCAGCGGCGATTGCCCCGAGGCATCCGCGGGCGCGTTGTGGTCGGCCACGAGCACCCGCCCCGCCGTCGGCTTCATCAGCCCGATGAGATGGTCCAGCAGCACGGTCTTGCCCGACCCCGACGCCCCCACGATGCACGCGATGTCCCCCGAGCCGATCGACAGATCGATCCCGCGCAGCACCTCGCGCTCGCCGAACGACTTGCACAGCCGCTCGGCCGCGACCTCCACCGGCGATGTGGTTGCTCCTTCGACCATGCGACCAACGGTAGCGTCCGCCCGACCCTGCACGCTCGTTCCCTACGATTCCCCGGTGACCATCTACCTCGACAACAACGCCACCACGCCGCCCCCGGAGCCCGTCCGCGCGGCCATGGCCGAGATGCTCGCCGAGCATTGGCACAACCCCTCCAGCATCCACCGTCCCGGGCAGGGCGTCCGCCATCGCGTCGAACTCGCCCGCAAGAAACTCGCCGAACTCATCGGGGCCCGCCCGCGCCAGATCACCCTCTGCGGCTCCGGCACCGAGGCCATCGACTTGGCCATCCGCGGCTCGCTGCTGGCCCAGGGCAGGCTCGGCGGCGCGAGGAAGCGCGAGCCCGGCGCCATCGTGACCACCCGCGTCGAGCACGTCGCCATCCGCGATCTCGCCGGCGCGCTCGAAAAAGAAGAGGGCGTACGAACCCTCTGGGCCGATCTCGATGCAAGCGGTCGCGCCAGGATCGACGCCCTGCGCGAAGCGCTCGACGCAACCCCGGACGTCGCCCTCGTGAGCGTGCAATGGGCCAACAACGAGACGGGCATCGTGCAGCCCGTCGCCGAGATCGCCGCGCTCTGCCGCGAGCGAGGCGTCCTGTTCCACACCGACGCGACGCAGTGGGTCGGCAAGATGCCCACCGACGCCGCGCCGTTCGACCTGCTCACCTACAGCCCCCACAAGTTCCACGGCCCCAAGGGCGTCGGCATCCTCTACTGCCGCCCCGGCGTCCGCACAGCACCGCTCATCCACGGCGAGCAGGAACTCGGCCGGCGCGGCGGGACGGAAAACGTCCCCGGCATCATCGGCGCGGGCGTCGCGGCCGATCTGGCGATGGCGTGGCTCGCCGATCCGGCCAACATCGGGCGTGGCCGCGCTCTCCGCGATGAGTTCGAGTCGAACCTCCGGCGTGCAATCCCCGACATCGTCGTCAATGGCGCGGCCGGGGATCGCCTATGGAACACCTCCAGCGTCGGCTTCCCACGCCTCGAGGCCGAGGCCATCCTCCTCCTGCTCAGCGAGCAGGGCCTGTGCGCCTCCGCCGGCGCGGCGTGCGCCAGCGGCTCCCTGGAGCCTTCGCCCGTGCTCAAGGCCCTGGGCGTCCCGCCCGAGGTGGCCCACGGCACCATCCGCTTCAGCCTCTCGCGAGTGACCACCCGCGACGAGCTCGGGCGCGCCGTCGAAGTCGTCGCCGAGTGCATCGGCCGCCTTCGCCGCTCGATGGCCGCTGTCGCACGCCCCTGACCGGTCGCTCCGCATTCACGGGCGCAGCGCGGCGTGGGTGCGACTGCCCCACTAACCTTGCCCATGACGCAGAATCCCTACGCACAGTTTGGAAGCGGCGACGGCACCCCGACGCCCTACGGACCAGAGTTCGGCGACCAGCCGCAGGCCCGCACCAGCGTTCTTGCCATCATCTCGCTCGTGCTCTCCGTGATCGGGTGCGTCTGCTTCATCATCCCCGGCCCGGGCGCGCTGGCGATGGCGATCGGCGGCATCGCGATTCTGCTGATCATGGCCTCACACGGGCGAGTCCGCGGCATCGGGTTCGCGGCCACGGCCGTCTGCCTCGGCCTGCTCCAGACGATCGTGTTCTTCGTCATCCTGCTCGGCGTCTACCAGCCCATCATGGGCGGCTGGAACAACACCGTCGTCGCGCCGGTGAACGATGTGCTCGTGGCCCTCGAGAAGAAGGACGCCAAGGCCGCCCGGGCCCTGCTCACGCCCCGGGCCCAGGCCGCCATCAGCGAGGAGATGCTCACCGAGTTCGCGGCCAAGTACCAGGCCCGGCTCGGCGCCTACAAGGGCGTCCCGGAGAATCCGCTGGACATCTGGACGGCGTACAAGAGCATCGCCCCGGCGATGAAGGTGATGCAGAACGGCCCGGGCGGCAACCCCCAGCAGAACATGATCCCGCTCCCGGGCACCTTCGAGAAGGGCAACGCGCTGATCATCCTGCAGCTCGACAACGCCGGCTTCAACGGCCAGCGGCCGCCCGCCTCCACCACCATCCGCATGCCCGTGCTCAACATCGGCATCGCCTCCAACGACGGCACGGAGATCTGGATTCTCGACCTCACCAAGGCCAGCACACTGCCCAGGAAGAAGAAACCGGGCCGCGCCGACGAATCGACGATCGAGGACGCCCCGGACCCGAAGCCCGAGCCCACGGCGCCGCCCGCCCCCGCTTCTCCCCCCTCCACGCCCTAAACTCCGCCCGTGGCCCAGCCAACACCCCCGATCGAGCACACCGGCCCCGCCCCCCGCGCGGGCGAGTCGATCCCTCCCGCCCCCAAGCCCGAGCCGATCATCACCTGCCGCAACGTCGAGAAGCGCTTCGACGGGCGCACCGTCCTCGCCGACATCTCCTTCGACGTCCAGCCCGGCGAGACCATGGTCGTCATGGGCGGCTCGGGGTGCGGCAAGAGCACGCTGCTGCGCTGCCTGATCGGCTCGCACACCATCGACGGCGGCTCGATCGCCCTCTTCGGCCGCAACATCGCCGGTCTCTCCCGCGAGGACATGGACGAGGTCCGCAAGAACTTCGGCATCCTCTTCCAGTCCGGGGCCCTGTTCAACTCCATGACCGTCGCCGAGAACGTCGCCCTCCCCCTCCGCGAGCACACCGACCTCGAGCCCTCCACCGTGGACATCATGGTGAAGATCAAGCTCGAGCTCGTCGGCCTGCGCGAGCACGCCGACAAGTTCCCCGCCCAGATCTCCGGGGGCATGAAGAAGCGGGCCGGCCTCGCCCGGGCCCTCGCCCTCGACCCGCGCGTGCTCTTCTACGACGAGCCCAGCGCCGGCCTCGATCCCGTCACCAGCGCCGAGATCGACCGCCTCATCGTCGACCTCACCCGCAAGGTCGGCGTCACCAGCGTCGTGGTCACCCACGAGATGGACTCGGCCTTCGCCATCGCCGACCGCATGATCATGCTCGACAAGGGGCGCGTTCTCATGCAGGGCCCGCGCGAGGAGTTCGACGCCCTCCGCCGCCTCTCCCCCGACGAGGCCGCGAACATGACCGAGGAGCAGCGCCTCGTCCGCCAGTTCCTGCGCGGCGACGCCGAGGGCCCCATCACCGCCCGCAAGGCCGCCACGTCCTACGCCGAGGACCTCCTCGGCCACCTCCCCCACCGCGCGCCCTCCGGCCCGAGCGTCGAGGCCACGCGCACGCGCCTGTAGCCCTTTCCCGCCCTCGGCCCTCCCGCTTCCCCCCTTTCCCCGCTACCCTGTCGCCCATGAGCGCGGCACGAGGCTCCAGGAACAATGTTCTCGCGGGGATCTTCGTCCTCGCCGCGGCGGCGCTGTTCGTGACGGTCATCATCGTCATGAGCAACCTCGGCGACGCGTGGACGCCGCAGTCCACGTACCTGGTCCGCTTCTCGATCGCCGACGGCGTTGACGGCCTGGACAAGGGCGCGCCCGTGAAGGTCGGCGGCCGACGCGTCGGCAAGGTCACCGCCCTCATCCCCCACGACAACCCCGTCACCGGCGAGCCCGACGCGGTGGACGTGGAGGTCCAGATCCCGGCCCGTCTCAGGCTCTTCACCGACGCCGAGGTGAATCTCATCCGCCCGCTGCTCGGCTCGGGCAGCAGCATCAACATCCAGTCCTTCACCGGCGCCGTCGCGGGCGACGCCGAGGTCGCGGGACCGCCCCTGCCCCTCGAACCCGGCGGGACCATCATCGGCCGCCTCGGCCCCCCCGGCTTCATCGCGCCCGTGGACTACGCCCGCCTGCGGGCCATCCTCGCCCGCATGGACACCATCACGCGGGAGTCGGAGCCAAGGATCGCGAGCATCATGGCCAACGCCGACGAGAGCGTGGCCAACGTCAAGGCCATCTCCGACGACCTCGGCAAGAAGTGGCCCACCTGGAGCGGCCAGGCCTCCGACATCATGGCCCGCGTCGAAAAAGCCTCGCAGAGCTTCGACTCGGTGGTCTCCAGCGCCAAGGACGTGGCCGCGTCGTTCAAGGACGGCGTCGCGAAGGCCCAGGAGTTCATCGAGAAGGGGCGAGCCCTCCTCGACGAGAACCGCCCCAACATCGATCGCATAGTCCGCAACGTCGAGAGCGTCACCGAGAAGGCCAACACCGAGTGGTCGGCCAAGATCTCCGGCGTGATGGACGAGGCCAAGCAGACGCTCGAGTCCGCCACCGCCGCGGCCCGCGACGCCCAGGACCTCGTGGCCCGCAACGCCGACAGGCTCGACGACATCATCGCCAACGCCAGCCTCGCCTCGCAGCAACTCAAGCTCGCGATGGTCGAGATCCGCGCCTCGCCGTGGCGGTTGCTCTACCAGCCCAGCAAGAACGAGCTCGAGAACGAGCTGCTCTACAACACCGTCCGCCAGTACTCCGATGCGGTGGGCAACCTGAAGAACGCGGCCGACGACCTCAAGACGCTCTCGCAACGCTCCGCCGCCGGGGTCCAGGTCTCCCAGACCCAGATCGACGCCATGAGCGAGAAACTCCGCAAGGCCTTCGCCGACTACCAGCAGCGCGAGCGGGCGTTCCTCGAGCGGTGGTCCAAGCAGGGCAAGTGAAGGGCCTCAAGGAAACCACCAAGAAAAAGACCCCGCGTCGGCGGGGTCTTGTCTTTGTCTCGCACCGGATGCCCCGTGCCTCGGCGCCCCTATTCCAGCGCCGCCGCGCCCGAGATGATCTCGGTGAGTTCCGTGGTGATCTGCGCCTGCCGGGCCCGGTTGTACTGCCGGGTGAGCCGCTTGCCCATCTTGCCGGCGTTGTCGGTCGCCGACTTCATGGCGATCATGCGGGCGATGTGCTCGCTCACGACGGCGTCGTTGATCGCCTGCATGAGCGTGCTCCGCACCGCCGCGGGGAGCAGCGTGTTGAGCAGCTGCGCGGCGGGCGGGCTGAACTCGTACTCGACGGCCGCGGTGGCTTTCTCCGCCTTCTCGGCCGTCGGCGGCTGGAGCGGCAGGAGCTGCATCACCGTCGGGCGCTGCCGCCCGGCGGAGATGAACTTCATGTAGACCACGTGCACCGAGGCGATCTCGCCGCGCGTGAAGCGGTCGATGTACGACTGGGCGATGCGCTCCACATCGCGGAAGTCGGCCTTGTCGCCGATGGCGTGCTGCCTGGTCGTCGCGACCTGGTTGAACTTCAGGAAGTTCGCCCCCTTGCGCCCGGCGATCTCGATCTCCCCTTCGCGTGCTCCCGGATGCGACCGCAGGTGCGACATCGCCAGGCGCATGATCGAGCCGTTGTACGGCCCCGCCAGCCCGCGGTCGGAGGTGATGATGAGCGTCAGCGGCTTGGCGACGGTCCCCGCCGGGGCCGGGGCCCCCGCGATGAGCGGATGCGTCACATCGCTGCCGCCGGAGGCCAGGTTGCCCGCGATCTCGCGGACCAGCTCGAACACGCCCTCGGTGTACGGCTTGGTCGCCACGGCCTTCTGCTGGGCCCGGGCGAACTTGCTGGTGGCAATCATCTGCATCGTCTTGGTGATGCGGCGGATGTTGCCAACGGCCTTGATGCGCTTCTTGATCTCGCGGGTCTTGCCCATAGGGGCGGAAGGGTAGGAGCGACCCGTCGGGGGGCCAAATTGCACGGGTACGGGGATTGGCGGGGTGAGTATGCAGCCCGACCGTCAGGGAGGGCTTGGGCTTCCGATTGATTGGGGGCGGCCTGGGTCGCCAACGCCGGGGACCCTGCGGCCCGCCCATTCCCCCGGCACCCCCTCCCTTGAAGGCAAGAAAACAGCCCCGGTCAAACTGACCCGGGGCCGCTTTTCTCTCTGTATTCATTTGCTGCTTTGAACTTTGCAGCTTTGTGCTTTGCTTACGCCGCCATCTTCATCGACGGCGAGGCTGTGGCCTCCGTCACCGTCGCCACCATGAGCCCATCCCCACCCATGCCAAAGTTCACGTTGAACTGCGCGGGCACGCCGCGGCGGGTGGAGCGGATGGCGGTGATCTGGTAGGTGAGCGCGGTGGAGCCGGCGGGGATGGAGTCGTCGGTGAACGACTTCACGCCCTGCGAGCCGACGTAGTCGAACGTGCCCGTCGCGGAGAGGCGACGGCGAACCTCGTACACCGTCCCGGCCGCGCCGCTGGGGTTGTTGCACTTCCACTTGAGCGTGACCGCGCCGGTCTGCTCGAGCGAAACGGTGAAGTCGAAGGGCGTGCCGGGAGGCCCGACGGGCGCGGGCGTGGCGGGCATGGGGATCTGCGCCTTGGCGTAGACGTTCGGGTCATTGGTCACATCCGCGTACGCCTTGATCTTGGCGAGATCGACGGCGCCGAGTGTGTGCATGGCGCGAACAGCGTTGTGCATCGCGGTGGTCGCGGCCTTGGCGGCCTCGGATGCGGCCTGCTGCGCATCCCACGCCTTACGGGCGTTGGTGATGAGCGCTTGTAGCGCCGTGCAATCGGCCGCAACCAAGCCGATCTGGGTCGGCGTGGAAGTCCAAGGGCCGATGTGAGCCTCGTAGAACGTGATCTTTCCGATGTTCGTATCAGGGACGATTGACATAGTGCACCTCTGTGTGTCGAACGCGAGCCACCGCGCCGGTTGAAGAGCACAAAGGGCAACAGCCCACTCCGCCGACCATCGCCGCGCCGACCGGGCAACACGCCCGGCCTCGCGGCGACGGCATCAAACGTCGGATGGCAAGATGTGCGGGTTGAGACGAGTGGGAAAGAAAGCACCAAATTGCCAAATGTCCAAATTGCTAAATCAGAGCGGGCGGCGATGCCTTGATTTGGTGATTTGGCCCTTTGGCAATTTGGTCATTTGCCCCCGGCCTTCCGAACAGAACCCCGCAATAACACACAAAGCGGACGCTCGACGATCATCGTCGATGCCCCGGCGGTCGTCGCCGGTGCCCCGAAGGTCATCGCGGATGCCTCGATCCTCGCCGTCGAGGCCTCGACGGTTACCGTCGCGGCACCGGACATCACCGCCGATGCCCCGGCGGGGTGCGTCGATGCCCCGATGATCGTCGAGGATGCCACGGCGGTCGTCTCGCGTGCCCCGATCCTTCCCGCGCGTGCCACGAAATCCGCAGATGCCGGGGGCTATCGCCCCCCGGCACCCCCCATCCGAGCCAAAGGCACGATCCCCGCGCGACCCGCCGCAGCGAGTGGTCGGCACCATCAGGAAGGAACCGCCTCCGGCGGGCAAGTTTGGCACCCGCCCCCTCCCGAGGGGTCGCAAGCGAACGCCCGCAATCCCTCTGGGTGAGGGGCCGCGACTGACGGTGCCAAACACAGAGTCCTCACATGCACCAATCAAGCATGCGCGGCCGATATGGACTGGATGCACACACTTTGCCGTTTCTTGCCCACGCCCTGTCTACTGGCCGTTCTGCTCGCATCCGGCGTTCAGGCGCAGGTTTCGTTTTGCCCGATGGGGACCACCGTGGCGGGTGAACCGATCATTCCCGATGCCCTGAGCGCGAACGGCTTGGTCGTCGCAGGACGGGCACTTGGCGCGAGCACGGCCACGACAAGCGGTGACCGGCCGGTTCTCTGGACCGCGAGCGGCGGCGTTCAGGAGTTGGCCCCGGTGTTCGGACTGCAGCGTCCATACGTCAGGGCTATCAGCGGTGACGGATCGACGATCGCTGTCGACGGTGATGGCCACGCGTACACATGGTCTGCTGCGCACGGACGCCGGGAGTTCTTGCCGCTGTCTGGCGATGTCGATGTCCTCATGCAGGGGATGAGCCATGACGGCAGCATTGTTCAGGGCGCTTCGTATCGGTTAGGGCGAGGGTACCACTCGGTCATTTGGCGTCCGGATGGGACGAGCACCGACCTCTCGACCACCGCGAATCCGTCGGTCGGTCCGGTGGGAGAAGTCCAGCCATGGGGACTGAGCGCGGATGGAAGCGTGGCAACCGGGTGGTACAACCCGAGCAACAGCCCGGGTTCGGCCCCATATCGGTGGACGCCGTCAGGTGGAATGGTCCCTCTTCCCATGCTTGGGCAGTTGTACGGCGCGGCTGCGGGCATCAGCCCAGACGGCAACGTCTGCGTTGGGTACTCCAGCGGCCCCGGAGGAGCGAGCGCCGTTCGCTGGATCGGCGATTCAATGGTTGAGGATCTCGGCTCTTTCCCGGGCGCGGACCTCTCCATAGCGTTTCTGGCCAGCACCGGCGGAGAGGTCATCGTTGGCGAATATGATGGGCCAGCAGCGAGTTTCAGGCCTTGGATATGGACTCGGTCCACCGGAATGCTCGACCTGAGCGCCTTTCTCTCATCCAGCGGGGTTGATCTCACCGGCTGGTCACTCATCGCATCACCGCGCGGACTCAGCGCCGACGGAAACACCCTTGTCGGGATCGGCACGCACGAGTATGCGCCCGGGCTTTTTCGCACGGAGGGTTGGATGGCAACGATTCCCAGCCCCGCCCCATGGATGCTGTTCGGCGCAGCGGCAATTTGTTCGCGAGCGGTGCGTCGCCCAATCCGATCCTGATCGTGCGGGGAGGGTGGAGCATCCGCAGTGTCTTGCTCAAAGCGGCAAGGCATTGGTACGCGTCTTCGCCTTTCGCGGGAGGATGGGTGCGGGAAGGAGGACGGAGGCTTTGCGGAGTCCTCCTTCCCGCACTTGCGCGCCATGATCGCACGGATACTCCGGCGGCTTGGGGCGGCCTGTATCGGCGGATGAAATGCCGAGCGGGCGGGACTTGGGTTTTCGCCCCTTGGGCGGCGGGTGGCCGGGGTCATCGGGACGTGCCACGGGTCGCCGGAATGTGTCGAAGGCGGGCTTGTACGCGAGGGGCGTTGGGTCACTGGCACGGTCCTATGCGAAGCGAGCCCGGCGACCCGTGCGGTGCGCGCGGTGATCGCACGGCCTCTGCGCTCATGCACGGGTCGCGGGGCTTGGGTCGTGCATGAGCATCGGGGTGGCCGGGTGTCTGTTTCACGCACGCGATCCCCGTGTCATGCCCGCGACCCGTGGCACGTCTTGGGGTGTGTTTGGTCGTGGATCAGCGTTTCAGGATGGCGGGTGGCACGACGATTCGTGCCACTACCTTGGCGCTTCGCCAAGGTAGTGCGGACATGCAAGGGTGCCCGAGCACTACCTTGCCCAAAGCGGCGAGGTAGTGTCCCGGGTTCCTGTCTTTCGCGGAAGGATGGGTGCGGGAAGGAGGGCGGAGGCTTTGTGGGGGGGGGGGGGGGGGGGGGGGGGGCCCCCCCCGGGGGGGGGGGGGGGGGCCGGGTGGTGTTTCTCCCGGGGGGGGTTTTTTTTGTCCCTTGGCGC